>Ga0335076_10003893_pt1 | contig 15053 bp, 13 predicted proteins | sample Lox_Sample_25_FD_206717 | JGI IMG/M metagenome (GOLD analysis project Ga0335076, IMG submission 206717) | Soil microbial communities from Loxahatchee National Wildlife Refuge, Florida, United States - Lox_Sample_2.5 | ecosystem: Environmental > Terrestrial > Soil > Wetlands | place: USA...
CCGCCGGACAGCTCGTCGATGTCCATCGCCGCGCCGGACGCCAGCAGCGGGGTACGCATGAATGCGTAGGCGATGCCCGTGCCGAGCTTCACGCGCGACGTCGCGGCGGCAACCGCGGCGAGCCGCACGAAGCCGTTCATGTTGAAGAACTCGATGGTCCACACCGAGTCGAAGCCGCGCGCCTCGGCATGCCGCGCGGCGGCGATCTGGTCGGCGATGGTGGGGGCGACGAGGATGAGTCCGGGCTTCATGGCGCGATTAGAGCACAACGGCGCGAGTCGCCGCGGTTAGAATCGGCCGGTGCGGGACGAGATCGCGATCGCGGGCGCGGGCATCGGCGGGCTCAGCGCGGCGCTCTCGCTCGCCGACGCCGGCTTCGCGGTGCGCGTGTTCGAAGCGGTGCCCGAGCTGCGTCCGCTCGGCGTGGGCATCAACCTGTTGCCGCACGCCGTGCGCGAGCTCGACGAGCTCGGCTTGCGTGGCGAGCTCGAAGCGGCCGGCGTCGCTTGCGGCGAGCTCGCGTACTACACCAAACGGGGTCAGCGCATCTGGGCCGAGCCGCGGGGACTGCGCGCCGGCTACCGCTGGCCGCAGATCTCGCTGCACCGCGGCGTGCTGCAGATGGCGCTCTTCCATGCGGCGCGCGCGCGCATCGGCGCGGACCGCCTGCACCTGGGAGTGTCGGTCGACAGCTGCGCCGCGGTGGAAGGCGGAGTGCGGCTGCGCCTGCGCGACCGCGCGGGCGCGCTCGAAGAGCGCGAGGCGCGCATCTTCGTGGCGGCCGACGGCATCCACTCGGCCGCGCGGCGCGCGCTGTATCCCGGCGAGGGCGCCCCGCGCTGGAACGGCGCGGTCATGTGGCGCGGCGTGGCGCGCGCCGCGCCGTTCCTCGACGGCCGCACGATGATCATGTCCGGACACACGGCGCAGAAGTTCGTCTGCTATCCGATCGAGGCGCCGGGGCCCGACGGCCGCCAGCTCTTGAACTTCGTGGCCGAGCTGCGCTTCGAGGCCGGGCCGCTCGGCGAGCGCGAGGACTGGAGCAAGCGCGGCGAGCTGGCCGACTTCCTGCCGCGCTTCGAGAACTGGCGTTTCGGCTGGCTCGACGTGCCCGCGCTCGTGCGCGCCGCCGACGGCGTGTGGGTGTATCCGATGGTCGACCGCGACCCGCTGCCCCGCTGGAGCTTCGGGCCCGTGACGCTTCTCGGTGACGCAGCGCACCCCATGTACCCGATCGGCTCGAACGGCGCGTCGCAGGCCGTGCTCGACGCGCGCGCGTTGACCGGGTGCTTGCGCTTCCACGCGCGCGACCCCGAGCGCGCGCTCGCGCGCTACGACGAGCTGCGCCGCGCGGCCACGAGCGAGATCGTGCTCGCGAACCGCCGCCAGGGCCCCGAAGCCGTGCTGCAGCTCGTCGAGGACCGCGCGCCCGCGGGCTTCGCGCACATCGGCGACGTCGTCAGCGACGCCGAGCTCGCGTCGATCGCCGAGTCGTACAAGCGCATTGCCGGCTTCTCGGTCGCCGAGCTGAACGCGCGTGCCTCTCTGGCCACTCCGACCGCTTAGACGCGGACGACGCCGGCCTTCACGAGCGCGTCAATACGCTCTTTGGTGTAGCCGAGGTCCGTGAGGATCTCGCGGCCGTGCTCGCCCAGCTCGGGGGCGCGGGTCGCAGGCACCTTGGTCGCGCCTTCCAGGTGGATCGGGCTGTCGACGGTGCGCAGGCCGGGCCGCACGCCCGGGCCTTCGACCTTGCGAAAGATGCCGTTCGCCTCGAGCTGCGGGTCCTTCGGCAGGTCCTCGATGCGCGCGATGATCCCGAACGTCACCTCGTGGCGGTCGAGCTCGCGGCGCCAGTGCTCGAGCGGCTGCGCGGCGAAGATCTCGTCGAGCAGCGCGACCAGCGCAGGCGCGTTCGCGCGCCGCAGCGCGAGCTCCTTGAAGCGTGGATCGGTGGCGAGCTCGGGCCGGCCGAGCGCGCGCGTCAGGCGCTCCCACTCCACGTTCTCCTGCACCATCGCCAGATACAGACCGCGCGCGTCGGAGCACAGGTAGTGGTTCACGAGCGCGTTCGCGGAGCCCGCGTGCGTAGGCGGCACGTAGCGTTTGCCGCCGCAGAGCGCGGCCTGGATGAGGATCGAGTTCGACCACGCGCCATTCGCGCACAGCGACGTGCGCACGCGGCGGCCCTTGCCCGTGCGCTCGCGGTCGAAGAGCGCCAGCGCGATCGCGCCGAACAGCGCCATGGCGCTCGGGTGATCGCCCATGCCCGCGGTCGCGAGCGCGAACTCGGCGCCGTCGGGGCGCACGGCGTCCATCAGCCCGGAGCGCGCCCACCACGCGGTGGCGTCGTAGCCGGGCTTCTCGACCTCGAGCCCCTGGTCGCCGTAGCCGGTCGCGTGCGCGTAGATGAGCCGCGGGTTCTCGCGCTCGAGCTGTTCCCAGCTCATGTTGAGCTTGGCGAGCACCGACGGATGCAGGTTGGTGATGAACACGTCGGCGCGGCGCACGAGCTCGTGCGCGACCTCGCGGCCTTCGTCCTTGCGCACGTCGAGCGCGATCGACTTCTTGCCGCGCCCGGTGAGGATCCAGCAGTAGTTCTCCTCGCAGTCGGGCAATGGCTTCAGCTGCGGGAGCATGCGGTACGGATCGCCGATCTGCGGGTGCTCGATGTGCACGACCTCGGCGCCGAAGTCGCCCAGCACGGTGCCCGCCGCGGGACCGAACACGAACGTGGCCAGCTCGACGACCTTGAGACCCTGGAGAAGCGGTCGCTCGCTCATGGCGGAATTGTAACGCTACGCGGAGCTCCAGGTCGGTGAGCTGGCGCCCAGGCGCTGCGCGGGGCACAGGAAGTGCGCAGGCGTCTCCGAAAGCTCGGCGGCGTGGCGCACCGCGCGCAGGCGCCCGAAGTCGGAGTCGCTCTCTTCGAGCCGATCCTGCACGTCGGAAAGGCCGGGGTCGCGCGCCGACAGGCCGTTCTCGACGCGGCCCAGCCCGGCGAGCCAGCGGCCCGTCTGCGCGAGCGAGACGCGCACGTGCCAGCTGCCGCCTTCGCGCGCCTGCCGCGCGCGCGCGAGCAGAGCCGCCGCGGCCATGAGCTGACCCGAGGCGTGGTCGAGCGCTTGCGCCGGCAGCTCCTTCGGCCCGACGACGCCGGCGGCCGCGCCTTCGGCGTGGTTGAGGCCGGTCGCGGTCTGCACGAGCGAGTCGAAGCCGCGCCGGCGCGACCACGGGCCCACGCGCGAGTACGCGGACAGGGTCACGTACACGATGCCCGGCCGCGCGCGCGCCACGTCTTCGGGCCCGAAGCCGCGCGCGGCGAGCGCGCCCGGGCGGTACGTCTGCACGAACAGGTCCGCGTCGCGGCATAGACGCAGAAGTGTGTCGCGTCCCTCGGGCGTCTCGAGGTCGGCGAAGGCCGAGCGCTTGCCGCGTCCGGTGTCGATGTCCGCCCACTCGATCGATGGCAGGTTCGGCGAAGCGATGCGCAGCACGTCGGCGCCGTGCGCGGCGAGCGTGCGCCCGCACACCGGGCCGGCCAGCACGCGCGTCACGTCCAGCACCCGCAGTCCCTCCAGCGGGCGCGCGGCCGGCGCCAACGGGCGCGGCGGTGCCTCGCCGATCCGCTCGATCTCGAAGAGCGGCAGCGCCGCGAGCGCGCGCGCCTGCGGCTGCGCGGCCCACTCCTCGGGGCTGCGCATCATCGCGACCACGCAGCCGGCGTCGTTCGCGGCGGTCTCGAAGTCCTCGCCCTTCCAGCCCGCCAGCTTCTCCTGCACGGACTCGCGCGAGTCACTCGCGCCGAGCAGCTCGATCACGCGGCTGCGGTGGTGCGCGAAGTTGGTGTGCAGCCGCACGAAGCGGCCGTCGCCCGCGCGGTACACGCCCGCGAGCGCGTCCCACATTGCCGGCGCGGGCCCGCCGGCGACCCGCAGATACCGCTCGCTCCGGAACTCGAGCGCCGCCGCGCGCAGGTCGACCGCCACGCGCTGGGGCCTGCCGCCGCGGATTCGCCACAGCTCGGCGGCGGCGAGCCCTGCGGCCGCGATCGAGACCTGCGCCGCGGTGCCGACGGCGAAGGAAGAAGGCAGCGCCGGGTCGCGCCCGGCGAGTGAGACGCGTGCGAGCGCGCCCGGATCGCCGCCGCCCAGCAGCCACAGGTCCCGGAGCGCGTCGGTCGGCGGAGTCACTCGACAGACCTTGGCTCCGCACACTCGGCCGTGTCAAGCTTGATCCGGCGATCAACCCAGGAGACACGAGATGTCCGCGCGCACCGCCGCTCTCTTGCTCGCAGTCCTGTGCGCGGCCTGCACGCACACGGCGAAGGACGCCTCGATCATCCGCGGCCTGTCGGGCCCGCCGAAGCTCTACACGCTCACGAACCTGCACGCGTTCGTGGACCGCGTGTACGCGGCGAACTTCCAGTCGGAGGTCCTGATCCCGGTCTGCAGCGAGGTCGAGCTCTTGCGCTACCGCACGCCGCCGCGCGCGTTCATGACGTTCAGGGTGGTGGCGACGGACAAGGAGTACGAGTACGACGACCACGGCGCCGCCGGCGAGCCGCTCTTCGACCACCTGGCGCTCTACTTCGGCCGCGATTGCCCGCAGGCGCGGCTCGACGCGCTCACCACCGACGAGCGCAAGGCGGTGAGCGAGGGCGTGGTCCGGCCCGGCATGCGCAAGGACGCCGTGATCCTGGCGATCGGCTACCCGCCGAAGGCGTCCACCGCGTCGCTCGAGTCGAAGCGCTGGCAGTACTGGCACGACCGCTGGAAGAAGTTCTTCGTCGACTTCGACGACGCCGGAGTGGTCGCCAAGATCGAAGGGTGACTACGACACGAGAAACTTCTTCACGATGTCGAGGAACTTGTCGAGCTGGTCGTGGTGCACCCAGTGGCCGGCCTTCTCCACGTTGGCGACCGTGGCGTTCTGGAAGAAATTCGCGCGCCCGTCTTCCAGCGGGTCGCTCGCCCAGCTCTCCATGCCGCGCACGAGCAGAGTCGGGCACGTGATGCGCTGCCAGAGCTCCTGTGCCTCCTGCGCGTTGAACGTGTACGGCGAGAACGCGCGCACGTAGTTGTCGAACTTCCAGCTGTACGTGCCGTCCTCGTTCTGGTTCACGCCGTGGATCGTGAGATGGCGCGCGCGCTCGGGCGACAGGTGCGGGTTCTCCTCCTGCATGCGCGTGTACGCCTCTTCGATCGACGCGTACTTGCGCGGCGTGCGCGACGCGAGCTCGCGCATCTGGCCGATCCATTCGCGCATGCGCTCGTGGATGCCGAGCTTCGCGCGCGACGCGATCATCGCGGGCGGCGGGCCGAGCCCTTCGATCGCCACCAGCTTCTTCACGCGGTCGGGATAGATGCCCGTGTAGCTGAGCGAGACGGAGCCGCCGAGCGAGTGACCGATGATCGTGAGCGGCGCGAGCTTCTTCTGGTGGATGAGCTGCGCGACGTCGTAGACGTAGTCGATCATCCCGTAGTTGGCGCCGGTGACCCACTGCGAGTCGCCATGGCCGCGCAGGTCGGGCGCGAGGACGTGCCAGTCGTTGCGCAACGCCTGCGCCACCCAGTCCCAGTTGCGACAGTGATCGCGGCCGCCGTGCACCAACAGGAGCGGCGGCGCGTCCTCGTTCCCCCAGTCGACGTAGTGCAGGCGCAGTCGGTGCGAGATGTAGTGCTGCGAAGCGGGGCCCTGGAGTTCGCGCGTCATGCCGCGATCATGCCAGATGTTGTAGCTTTCCGACGTGGCGAAGAGCGGGGCGCCAGTGCCGGGAATGCTCTCGCGCGCGGAGCTCGAAGAGGGCATCCACGCGGGCGAGATCGAGACCATCGTCACCGTCGTGCCGGACCTCTATGGCCGGCTGGTCGGCAAGCGCATCACGGGGCGCTTCTTCCTCGACGAGACCGCCGAGCACGGCATGCACGTGTGCGACTACCTGCTCGCGTGCGACATGGAGATGGACCCGGTCCCCGGCTACGCCTTCACGTCCTGGGAGAAGGGCTACGGCGACGTGCTGTGCAAGGTCGACTGGTCGACCCTGCGCCGCGCCACGTGGCTCGAGAAGAGCGCCATCGTGCTGTGCGACGTGCACGACGAGAGCAGCGAAGAGCTCGTCGCCGTGGCGCCGCGCAACGTGCTGCGCCGCCAGGTGAAGCGCGCGCGCGACATGGGCTTCGTGGCGATGGGCGCGTCGGAGCTCGAGTTCTTCGCGTTCCGCGAGACTTACGCGAGCGCGCACGCCAAGGGCTACGACAAGCTCGACACGTTCGGGCAGTACGTCGAGGACTACCACATCCTGCAGGGCACGAAGACGGAAGCGCTGAACGGCGCGATCCGCCGACACTTGGATGCGTCGGGCGTGCCCGTCGAGTTCAGCAAGGGCGAGTGGGGGCCGGGCCAGCAGGAGATCAACCTGCGCTACGCCGAGCTCGTCGAGATGGCCGACCGCCACGTGCTCTACAAGAACGCGGTGAAGGAGATCGCCGCGGCGCAGGGGCTCGCGGTCACGTTCATGGCGAAGTGGCACGCCGAGATGGCGGGCAACAGCATGCACGTGCACACCAGCCTGTGGGACACGAAGCTCGCGAAGAACCTGTTCGCGGGCGACGAGCCGCTGCCCGGCTCGAAGCTGCGTGCGGCCAAGCCGTTCCGGCACTGGCTCGCGGGGCTGCTCGCGCACGCGCGCGAGATCGCGCTGTTCCTCGCGCCCACGGTGAACAGCTACAAGCGTTTCGTCGAGGGCACGTTCGCGCCCACGGCGATTGGCTGGTCGCTCGACAATCGCACCGCCGGCTTTCGCATCGTGGGCCACGGCTCCGGTCTGCGCAGCGAGTGCCGCATTCCCGGCGCCGACGCGAATCCGTACCTGGCGTTCGCGGCGCTGCTGGCGGCCGGGCTCGACGGCATCGAGCGCCAGCTCGAGCCGCCGCCCATGTTCGTGGGCAACCTGTACACCGCCGAAGGCCTGCCGCAGGTGCCGCGCACGCTCGGCGAGGCGATCGCGGCGGCCGAGGGCTCCGCGTTCCTGCGCAAGGCGTTCGGCGACGACGTGCTCGAGCACTACCTGCACTTCGCGCGCGTCGAGAAGCGCAAGTTCGACGCCGCGGTCACGACGTGGGAGCGCGCGCGCTACTTCGAGCGCATCTAGTGCGCGCATGAGCGGGCGCCGGCCGACGATCGGGATCACCACCTACGGGCCGTCGGCGGCCACCGACGCCGAGCTGCCGCTCTTCTCGCTGCCGACTCACTACGTCGACGCCGTGGCCGCGGCCGGCGGCGTGCCGGTGCTGCTCGCGGCCAGCCGGCTGCCCGCCGAGGCGACGCTCGCGGTGCTCGACGGGCTCGTCATCGCGGGCGGCGGCGACATCTCGCCGCAGGTCTACGGCGGCGCCGGGCACGAGACGATCTACAGCGTGAACCCCGCGCGCGACTCGTTCGAGCTCGAGCTCGCGCGCGCGGCGCTCGAGCGGCCCGAGCTGCCGCTGCTCGGCATCTGCCGCGGCATGCAGGTCATGAACATCGCGCTCGGCGGCGACCTCACGCCGCACGTGCCCGACGTGTTCGGCGACACCGTGGCGCATCGCCTGCCGCCGCGGGTGCCCACGATGCACCCGGTGCGCGTCGAGCGCGCGGGGCTGATCGGCGAGATCTTCGAAGAGCGCGAGCTGCCCGTGTGCTCGTGGCACCATCAGGCCGTGCGAACCCTCGGGAAAGGCCTGCGCGCCGTCGCCCACGCGCCGGACGGCGTGGTCGAAGCCGTGGTGCTCGACGCGCGGCCGTTCGCGCTCGGCGTGCAGTGGCATCCCGAGATGCAGGCCGACGACGCGCGCCAGCGGCGCGTGTTCGAGGTGCTCGTCGACCGCGCGCGCGCGCGCCGCGCATGAGTCTCGCCGAAGGCATCGTCATCACGGTCCTGCGCGGCGCCTGTGACGTGGTGAGCGGGGAGCGGCTCGCGCGCCTGCGGCTCACGGGCACGAACGCGCACAAGGAGCACGCGCTCGCCGTCGGCGACCGCGTGCGCTTCGACGCCGCGAAGGGTGCGCTGGTGGAGGTGGAGCCACGGCGCACGCAGCTCGCGCGCCTGCGCAGCTTCGGCCGGCAGCGCCCGCAGGTGATCGCCGCGAACGCGGACCGGCTCGCGATCGTGGCTTCCGTGGCGAGCCCGCCGTTCCGCTCGGGTGCGGTCGACCGCTTCCTGCTCGCCGCGCACGCGGGCGGGCTCGAGGCGCTGCTCGTGGTGAACAAGCTCGACCTCGCGCCCGCGGGCCTGCCCGAGGAGATCGCGGCGTACGAAGGCATCGTGCCCATGTTCCCGGCTTCGACGGCCACGGGGGCGGGAATCGCCGCGCTGGGCGCCGCGCTCGCGAACGGCACCACCGTGCTCGCGGGTCACTCGGGCGTGGGCAAGAGCTCGCTCGTGAACGCGCTCGAGCCCGAGCTGCGCCTCGAGACGGGCGAGGTCAGCGCGAAGTGGGACCGCGGCCGGCACACGACGGCGCGCGCGGTGTACCTGCGGCTCGCGAACGGCGCGGTGCTGATCGACACGCCCGGCGTGCGCGAGATCGGCACGGGGCCGGTGGACCCCGAGCTACTCGGCTCGGTGTACCCCGACATCGCGCTGCTCGCGGCGGGCTGCCGCTTCCGCGACTGCCGCCACCGCGCCGAGCCCGACTGCGCCGTGCGCGCCGCGGTCGAAGCGGGCGAGCTGCGCCCCGCGCGGCTCGCCAGCTACCACCGGCTCGTCGACGAGGTCGAGTCTCAGCGCTCGGCGCTGTAGGACGACACGCTCCACAGCGCGCGCCGCTCGGTGCGCGCCTCGGTCTCGGCGGCGCGGAAGCTCTTCTCGAAGCGGCTTGCGCCGCCGTCGGTCGAATAGGTCGCCCAGCCGAGCAGCACCAGCTCCACGTTCAGGTTCGCGCCGTGGCGGTCGGCCAGATACACCAGGCTGCGGCCATTCGGATCAACCGGCGCCACCGCGGGCTCCGCCAGGATCCACACGTCGCGCGCGCGCAACAGCTCGGCGAGCGCCCGCGTCGCTTCGGCGTAGCCGACCTGGCCGGGGCGCGGCGCCGCCACGTTGCGCAGGCGCACGTGCACGAGCTCGCCGCTGCAGCGCAGGTCGGCGCTGTCGGCGTCGGCGACGCGCAGGGCGCGACACGGGCCGAGCTGGGCGCGCGCTTGCGCGGGAAGGGAGACGAGCGCCGCGAACGCGACCAGCGCCGCGCCGAAGGCCCGAGAGAGAAAGTCGTGTTTGTTCATGCCCGGACAGAGAGCAAGCCGGGTGCCGCGCAGGGCGTGCGCTGCGCGCGCGGCGCGGGCCCGCACCGCAGCGGAATGTCTGCGTCAGCCGCCTGCCGCAGCTTTGCGCACGCGCTCGGGGGTGAAGGGCAGGTCGCGCAGTCGCAGGCCGGTGGCGTCGAACACGGCGTTCCCGATGGCCGCGGCGGTGGGGCCCTGCGTCGCTTCGCCCGCGCCCAGCCACGGCTCACCCGGCCGATCGAGGAGCACGGTTTCGATGTCCGGCACCTCGCCGAAGCGCAGGATCGGATACGTCTCCCAGTCCAGGCTGGTCACGCGCTCGCGGTCGAACCGCACCTCTTCGTGCAGCGTCCAGCTGGCCGACTGCACCAGCCCGCCTTCGAGCTGGTTCACGAGCCCGTCGGGATCGACGATCTGGCCGGCGTCGGCGGCGATGACGGCGCGCTCGAGGCGGATCTGCGCGGTGGCGTCGTCGACGGTGAGCTCGACGGCGACCGCCGCCCAGCTCTTCTGGTTCTTGTAGCGCGCGAACGCGAAGCCGCGGCCGCGCCCGCCGCCCGCCGGGCGCGTGGCAGGCTGCCAGCCGAAGCGCGCCGCCGCCGCGCCGATCACGTCGCGCGCGCGCTCGTCGTCCAGGTGCCGCAGCCGGAACTCGACGGGGTCGGCGCCCGCGGCGTGCGCGACCTCGTCCAGGAACGACTCGAGCGCGAACACGTTCGCGTACGCGCCGAGCCCGCGCAGCGCGGACGTGCGCAGCGGCGAGTCGGCGAGGAAGTGCTTCACGATGCGCCGCTGCGGGAACGCGTAGAGCGGGTCCGCGTTGCGGTGGATGCCGCCGTGGTGCACGAGCATCGGGCGCGGCGACGGCGGCGCCATCGCTCGCTCGCGCTGCCACGCGGCCATGAGCCCGGACACGCGCTCGCCGAACGGGATCGCGCGGAGCGCGTGCGTGAAGCCGCGCGCCTCGTGACACCAATCGGTGACGCGGCCCTGCGCATCGAGGCCCGCTTCGAGGTCCACGATCATCGCGGTGCCGTACGGCTCGAACGCGTGCTCGTCCTCGCGCGACCACTGCACGTGCACGGGCCGGCCGGGCAACGCGTGCGCGACGAGCGCGGCATCGAACGCGACGTCGTCGGCGCCGTTGTGACCGTAGCAGCCGGGGCCTTCGACGTGGATCAGGCGCACGCGCTCCGCCGGCAGCGCGAGCGCCTGCGCGATCGCGGGCCGCAGCACCGAGACGCCCTGCGTATGGGTCCAGACCGTGAGCGCGCCGGCGACTTCGTGCGCCATGGCTGCGGAGGGGCCGATCGAGGCGTGCATCTGGTAGGGGCGCGTGTACGTGGCGCGCAGCGAGCGCACGACACCATCGGGTGTTACGCGCGGCGGCAGCGGTGCATCGACGGCGACGCCGTTCTCGACGGGATAGCTCTTCGCCTCGGCCGCGCGCATGCGCGCGAACAGCTCGTCCTGTGGCCACCCGTCGGGCGCGGGCTCCCAGCGCGCCGACTTGCGCAGCCGCGCGGCGGCGGCGTCGGCTTGCGCCGCGCTCTCTGCGGCGACCGCGACGAAGCTGCCGTCGCGCACGACCGCAACCACGCCGGGCAGGCGGCGCGCTTCCGCGTCGTCCAGCTCGACGAGGCGCGCGCGCGCCGTCGGACCGCGCACCACGCGCGCGTGCAGCATGCCGGGCAGCCGCAGGTCCTGCGCGAACACCGCGCGGCCCGAGACGAGCTCCTCCATGCCGACGCGCGCGCCGGAGCGGCCGAGCACGCGGTACTCGCTCGCCGGCTTGGCGGGCGCGTCCGCGCTCACCTTGCGCGCGAAGCGCTTCCCGCCGAACAGCGCGAAGTACGTGGTGCCGCCCTCGCGGCCGGGCGCCGAGATCGCGCCGTCCCGCACGCGGAGCGCGTCGACGTGCACGCCGAGCTCCTCGGCCGCCGTCTCGAGCAGCGCCCGGCGCGCCTCGGCGGCGGCGAGCCGCAGCGCGGTGCCGCTCTCCTCGAGCGAGTTGCTGCCCACGGTGTAGAGCTCGTTCGGGCCGCTCGCCGTGTCGGCCGTGCGCACACGCACGCGCGCGGGCGCCACGTCGAGCTCCTCTGCGGCGATGCGCGCGAGCGCGGTCTTGATGCCCTGGCCCAGCTCGACCTTGCCCGTGAACACGGTGACCGTGCCGTCGGCGTTCACCGCGAGCCAGGTGTCGAGCTCCGGGTTGCGCTGCAGGCTGGGCGGGATCATCGCGCCAAAGCCCGCTCGCGCGCGGCGCGCTTCACCGCGCGCAGGATGCGCGGATGCGTGCCGCATCGACACAGATGTGTGTCGAGCGCCGCGCGGATCTGGGCGTCGCTCGGCTCCGGATTCGCGTCGAGCAGCGCGCGCGCCGCGATCACGATGCCGGGAATGCAGTAGCCGCACTGGGCCGCCTGCTCCGCCACGAACGCGCGCTGCACGAAGTCGAGCCCACCCGCAGCGAGGCCCTCCACCGTCGTGATCTCGCGCCCGGCGAACGACGCGGCTGCCGTCGAGCACGACAGCACCGCCTTGCCGTCGCACAGCACCGCGCATGCGCCGCACTGCTCGAGCCCGCAGCCGTACTTCGCGCCCGTGAGGCCCAGCTGGTCGCGCAGCACCCACAGGAGCGGCGTCGCGGGATCGACGTCGACGTCGCGCGCTTCGCCGTTCACGCGCAATTTCACGTTCGGGATCGTATCACCGCGCGCTACGCGCTGGCGCGCTCTTCCCGCACGAACGTCATGAGCACCAGTCCGCCCAGCAGGAAGATCAGGATCGACGCGAAGCCGATGCGCTGGCTGTGGAAGGCCTCGGTGAACCAGCGCACCGTGAACGAGCCGATCCACGCCACCGACGTGCCCGAGAGCGAGTAGATGCCGAAGAACTCGGTCATCATCGCCGGCGGCACGATGCGCGCGAGCATGGTGCGCGAGTTCGCGTACGCCGCCGTGATGAACACGGCCACGAGCGTCAGCACGCCGATGTAGACGAGCTCGGGCACGGTGGCGAAGAACGGCAGGCTCCACACGTGCGGCGCCGCGCGGTCCCACGGCACGGTGAAGAACAGCTGGTCGGGCGTGATCGACACCGCGAGCACGAGCCCCAGCGACGTGCCGCCGATCGAGACCAGGATCGCGCGCTTGCTGCCGAACGTGTCGTCGAGCCAGCCGCCGACGAAGCCGCCGAACACCGCGAACACCGACAGCACGATGCCGAAGATGGTCATGGTGAGCGAGTTCCAGCCGAAGATGCCCGACGCGTACACGCCGCCGAACACCAGCACCGCGGTCTTGCCGTCGTTGTAGATCATGCGCGCGAACAGATACATGGCCACGTTCCGGTAGCTGCGCAGCTCGCGCAGCGTGTGCGCGAGCTGCCGGAAGCCCGCGCGAATGGCCTCCAGTGCGCCGAGCGAGCCGCGGTTGCGGTCGGGCGTGAACAGGAACAGCGGAGTCGCGAACGCGAGCAGCCACACCGCGGCGATCGGGCCGGTGATGCGGTCCTGCTCGTGCAGCGACGTGTCGAGCCCGAACAGCGGATGCGCCGGCACGAAGCTCCAGTCCACGTTGCCCGGCAGCGAGAACGCCCACAGCATGAACACCAAGATGAGTAGGGACGACGCGTTGCCGAGCGCGAGCCCGAGGCCCGACAGGAAGCCCACACGCGCCGCCGGCGCGATCGACGGCAGCATGGCGTTGTGGAACACGGCCGAGTACTCGAACGCCGCCGAGTTCGCGATCAGTATGAACGCGATCCACGGCACCGACAGGCCGGCGCCGCCCGGCAGCGCGTACCACAGCCCGAAGCTGGTCGGCGCCATCACGCACACGAAGAACGCGAGCCACGGCTTGCGGCGCCCGCCCGAGTCCGCGATCGCGCCGAGAATCGGCGCCAGCAGCGCGGTGGCGATCCCGCCGTAGCCGTTGATCGCGCCCCACACGGCCTGCCCGCGCACCGGGTCGCCCACCACGTGGTTCGTGAAGTAGGGCGCGAAGAGATAGATCGTGATGAGGATGACGTACGGGTTGCGCGCCCACTCGAAGACGGCCCAGCTCCACTGGCCCGAGACCGAGGCCGCGGGCGCGCCGGTGACGGCCAGCGCTCGCCCGTCGCTCGCCACACCCGCGCTCAACTCGCGCCCTCCTCGCGCGCGTGCCCGCCGAGCAGACCGAGCGCCGCGAGCGAGCATACACAAGCGAGCCCGAACACGGGCACGAAGCCGAGCGCCTGCGCTGCGTAGCCGAGCGCGAGGCTGCCGAACGAGAAGCCGGCGTTGAACGCGCCGTTGAAGAGCCCCGTGAGCTTGCCGCGCACGTCGCCGGCCGCGCCGTCGAGCGCCGCCGCGCTGAGCGCGGGATAGAAGAGCCCGTGCGCCACGCCGAAGAGCGCACCCGTCGTCACCAGGCCGAGTGACTGGAGCCCCGTCATGGCGAGCGCAGACATTCCGTACGCGCAGAGCGCGAGGCGCGTCACGCGCACGCGTCCCGCGCGATCGGCCACGCCGCCGAACGGGCCGCGCACCACGACCGCGGCGGCCGAGTACGCCACCAGGAAGTCCGAGACGCGGTGGATGCCGAGCGACAGCGCGAACGGCTGGTGGAACGTGAACATCGCGCCGAACGTCACGCCCGCGAGCGCGGAGATCGCGCACACGCGCGCGAAGCGCGGGCGCGCCAGCACGTCGCGCAGGCTCGGCGCCGGCGGCGCCCCGGCCGGCGCGGTCGGGTGCGGGTCGCGCACGAACGCGAGCAGCAACAGCGAGAGCAGCGCCAGCGCCGTCGTCGCCTCGAACACGGCGGGCCAGCCCCAGCGCCCCGCCGCCCACTCGGCGACTGCCGGCGCCGCCGCGTTCGACAACACGAAGCACGAGCCGTACCAGCCGAGCACGCGGCCGAGCCGGTCGGGAGGCGCGAGGTCGGCGGCGAGCGTCGACGTGGCGACGAAGAACGCGGTGAAGCCGAGCCCGTGCGCGACGCGCAGCGCGAGGAGCGCCGGACCGAGCCGGTCCACGGCGCCGTAGCCCGCGCAGGCGGCGGCGAGCACCGCCGCACCCGCGAAGGCCAGCGGCAGGCGCCCGCGCCGGTCGACCCACACGCCCACCGGCGCGACGAGCGCGACGTTCGCGAACCACGTCGCCGACATGTAGACACCGATCTGTGACGCATTCGCGTGGAGCTCGAGCTCGAGGAACTTCGGCATGAGGAAGTACGCGGAGTGCGCGAGTCCGAAGCTCACCACGGCCAGCATCAGTGCCGGGAGCTGCGCCGCGACGCGGGCAGACTTCGGGCTCGGCGGGTGCGGCAGCGGCGCGGACAAGGCGCTCAGCTTACCCAGTAGGTCGCGTACGCGCAGAGCGCCCAGGTCCCGAACGCGAGCCAGAGCGCGGGCGCGGCCCGGCCGAGCCGCGCGGCCGCGAGGTCGAGCCCGAGCCCGCCGAAGGCGGCGAGCGGCACGAGCGCGCCGAGCCCGTAGAACGCCTTGCACTGGGCGTAGAAGGGCAGGCGCAGCGACAGCGAGACGAGCGCGAAGCCCGTCGCGAGCGCCGTGCCGACGACCAGCCAGCCTGCCGCCCCGGGCGCGCGCACGAGCTTCGCGAGCGTCGCTGCGAAGCCGAGCGCCACCGCTGCGCTCGGCACGAGCGCGAGCCAGACGCCGGCGCGCAGCAGCTGCCAGTGCCACGGGGGCGCGTACGCGGGGCTCGCCATGCCGCCGACCAGGCCATCGCCCCACGCCGTCGAGTACAGGCCGTCGAGGCAGCCGTTGCACGCGGCGAAGAC
>Ga0335076_10003894_pt1 | contig 15053 bp, 15 predicted proteins | sample Lox_Sample_25_FD_206717 | JGI IMG/M metagenome (GOLD analysis project Ga0335076, IMG submission 206717) | Soil microbial communities from Loxahatchee National Wildlife Refuge, Florida, United States - Lox_Sample_2.5 | ecosystem: Environmental > Terrestrial > Soil > Wetlands | place: USA...
GGTCGGAGCGGCGCCGCCAATGTCATAGCAGGCCGGACCCGGCGACGCGCCGGCGCTGTGCGGTCCGACCTTGAGCGCCCCCGCGGCATCCAACCATGCGACGCTGCCGCCGCCCGCACCGACCTCCGCGATGTCGATCGATGGCATGCGCAGCAAATAGCCGCCGCCCTTCATGAGGCGGTGGCCGATGCTGATGTCGCCGCCGATTTCGTACTCCGGCGAGCGCGACAGCGCGCCATCCTCGATGATCGCCGCTTTCGCCGTCGTCCCGCCCATGTCGAGCGTCAGCGCATCCTTGATTCCGAGCCGGCGGGCCACCTGATGAACCCCGGTGACGCCGGCGGCCGGTCCCGACTCGACGATGTGGATCGGCAGGGCGCGTGCGAGCTCCAGCGGCATCATCCCGCCGTTCGACTGCATGATCGTGATCGGCACATCGATGCCAAGCGCGCCGAGGTCGGCTTCCATCGCGCCGGCGTAGCGCGCGACCGCTGGCTGGATGTAGGCGTTGATCACGGTCGTGCTGGTGCGCTCGTATTCTTTGATCTCGGGCAGCACCTCGCTCGAAAGCGACACGGAGCACGCCGGGAGCGCTTGGCGAATCAGTTCGCGGGTGCGCCGCTCGTTTGCAGCGTTGACGTAGGCGTGCAGGTAGCAGACCGCCACCGATTCGACACCTTCAGCCGCGAACCGTTCGACCGCAGCGCGAACCGCAGCCTGGTCGAGTGGGGGTTCCGCGCCGGTGCGTGGATCGGTGCGCGCCGGAACTTCCAAGCGTAGGTGGCGCGGCACCAGCGGCTGAGGCTTCTCCCAGCCGATGTCGTAGAGCCGATGCATCCGCATGCGCCGGATCTCGAGCACGTCGCGAAACCCGCTGGTTGTGATCAGGCCGGTGATTGCGCCGCTGCGCGTCAGGATGCAGTTGGTCGCCACGGTTGTGGCGTGCGCGTACTCGGTGATTGCTGCGCCATTGATGCCGGCGGCAGCCAGGATGAACTGGATTCCGGTCTTGATCGCCACGTCATAGCATGGCGGCGAGGACAGCAATTTGTGCGGGATAGCGGTGCCGTCGGGGAGCAGCAACACGATGTCCGTGAAGGTGCCGCCCACGTCGACGGCCAAGCGCGCGCCGCTTGTCATTCGTGTATCCTACAAACCATTGTCGCCGAACGGCAAGGCGAGCGCGCGCCGCCCGCGTTGTCGTGCGAGCAAATTCGCGCCAGGATTGGACATCGCCGGTGACCCGATGAGTGACGCGTCCGATTCGACAAGTCTCGAGATCACTCGCAATGCCCTGGAGGGCATCGCCGACACGATGGCGATTGCGCTGTACCGCACCGCGCGCTCCGCGGTCGCGCGACTGGGCTGGGATTTCTCCACCGCGGTGCTGGCCCCCAATGGGGACTTGGTCGGCCAGGGCATGTGCCATCCGATCCATCTCGGCGGCATGATGCCGGCGCTCGCGGGCTGTCTCCGGTACTACGGCGACCGTCTGTGGGCCGACGATATCCTAATCAACAACGATCCGTACGAGGGCGCCCAGCATCTGCCCGACGTCTATCTGTTCAAGCCAGTGTTCGCGGACGGCGTGCTGGTCGCGTTCGCTGGTGCGATCTGCCATCAGGCCGATATCGGCGGGCGCGTGCCGGGTGGCCAGGGGTTCGACAACGTCGAAATCTATCAGGAAGGGTTACGTATCCCCCCGCTCAAGCTCTACGAGCGCGGCGCGCCGAACGAGACGCTGTTCCGCCTGATCGACAAGGCGGTGCGCGTGCCGGATCAGGTGCGTGGCGATCTTCAGGCCCTCGTCACGGCGGTCAATGTCGGCGAGGGCGAGATCCTGCGGTTGATCGAGCGAGTGGGCCGGGACCGCTACATGAAACTATCGGAAGAGCTGATCGACTATACCGAACGCCTGACTCGCAAGCGCATCCGCGCGCTGCCCGAGGGCTCGTGGTCGTTCACCGACTACATCGATGATGATGGAGTGACCGGCGACACGATCACCGTATGCGCGCGTGTAACCAAACGCGGCGACGAAATCGCGGTCGACTTCGAGGGGTCATCGCCCCAATGCAAGGGCTCGATCACTGGCCTGTTCCACATGAATGCCAATTTCGTGCAGATGGCGCTGCGCTGCCTGCTCGGCGCCGACATCCCGAACACCGCGGGCTTCTTCCGGCCGATCCGGATCACGGCGCCGCCCGGCAGCTTCGTCAACCCGTTGCCGCCGGCGGCGGTCGGGGCGCGGGTGCTGGGCGGGCGGCGGATCAATCATGCCGTGTGGGGCGCGCTCGCCCAGATGGCGCCCGACCGCGTGTTCGCCTGCCCGGGCGGCTCCGACGCAAGCATGGCGACGTCGGGCATCGACCGCAGCGCGGTGCCGCCACGCCCGTGGGTACTCACCGAAGGCTTCAACGAGACCGCGTGTGGCGGCCGCTCGGAAAAGGACGGTATGGAGGGACAGGGCTCCAATGTCACCAATCAGGCCAACACGCCAGTCGAGATCCTGGAGACCGACTACCCGATCCGCGTCGTGGAATACGGCTTCGCGCCGGATACCGAGGGCGCCGGCAAGTTCCGCGGGGGTCTCGCGCTTGTCCGCCGCTTCGAATACCTCGATGACGAGATCCAGGTGCGCACGCGCTGCGATCGCATGAAGCGACCACCTTGGGGCCTGTTCGGCGGCGGCAGCGCGGCGCCGCCGCGTGTCTCGCTAACGTCCGGCGGAGTCGAGCGCGCGCTGCCGGGGAAATCCGCTGTGACCGTGCAGCGCGGCGACGTGATCACGACCCAATGGTGCGGCGGCGGCGGATACGGCGACCCGCTGGAGCGGGATCCCGCCCGCGTGCTCGCCGACGTCGTTGCGGAGAAGATCACGCCGGCACACGCCTCGGAGGTTTACGGCGTGATCGTCGATCTCGCTGCGCGTATGGTAGATGCACCGGCCACCGCGGCGCGACGGGCCGCGCTGACGGCGCGCCGCGGCGGCTAAGCCCCAGCCGTGTCAGCCGATCACCGCGAACGCGTCGATCTCGACCAGGAAGTCCTTGTTGACCAAGTCGGCTTTAACGGTCGCACGCGCCGGCGGCTCGCTCGGGAAATAGCTCTTGTAGACCTCGTTCATGGCGGCGAAGTTCGCCATATCGGTGATGTACACCGTGGTCTTGGCGATGTCGCTCATCTTGCCACCGCCGGCCTCGACCATCGCCTTGACGTTTTCCAGCACCTGACGGGTTTGCGTCCGGATGTCGCCACGCCCCACCATCTCACCCTTCTCGTTGAGCGCGAGCATGCCGGCGACGAACACCAAATTGCCGGACTTGGTCCCGGGTGAATACGGCGCGCCCGGTACGGTAGCGATCTTGGGAGACGAAAGGATCGATTTGGCCATGAACGCTCCTCCTCGACTGAGAAATTTCGCGATCGGGATCGCGACGTACCCTAGCATGGGACGCCGCACATGCGACGGCTGAACCGACCACCCAAAGCCAAGGGATACGCCACCAGAAATGGCAGGCGCGGCCAAAGGTTCACTTGCCCGCAAACATGCGGCTCCGTCTGCCTTGACGGCTCGGAATCGACCTGAAATGCTCAAATGGAACGTGCGATTGGAGACGCGCCAATGCGCGCAATCCACACGTCGAGTTCCAACGCAGCGTTGGGACCGCTCTTGCGGTGCGACGCGAGGTTCGCATGTCGCTCTCGACACCATGAGCGCTGACGGTCCAATCGCTCTGGGATGGCGCGTTGCTTGCATCCTGCGCCGTAAACCACTCGCGTCATGGGAGGCAAAGTCATGGTGGACAGGGGGACGATGATTAAGTTGGCTGCAATCGGCGCGTTTCTGTCGGTGTTCAGCGCAGTGACCTTCGCCGTGCCCGCCGCGGCCGAGGAATCCGTGTTGCAGAAAGTCAAGAAGACGGGCGTCATCAAAGCCTGCATCGCACAGACCAATCCTGAGTCCTTCAAAGATGCCAAGACAGGCGACTGGAAGGGCATCAATGTCGATCTGATTCAGGAGATGGCGACCTGGGCTAAGGCCAAGGTCGAGTTCGTCGAGGTCAAGTGGGATACCGTGATACTGTCGCTCAACCGCAACGACTGTGACATGTTCGGCGGCAGCCTGCAGTACAACGCGCCGCGCGCGCTCGAGGTGAGCTACATCGTTCCGTTCTGGAAGAAGGGCAGCAACCTGGTGGTGCGCAAGGACGCCAAGCGCAAGTTCGCCAGCGTGAAAGAGTTCGACGATCCCAGCGTCAGCATCTCGGCGGTCGCCGGGACGTCGGACTACGAGCTGGTGCGCCGCAAATTTCCCAAGGCGAAGCTGCAGGCGCTCAACGTCAACTCGAGCATCCAGGTGATGGACTCGGTGCGCCGCGGCGACGTCGACGCCGCGTTTGTCTCGTCGGCAGCGATATACTGGTGGCTGGACATTCCGGAGAACAGCGCATGGGCCGCTGCTGCGTTCCCAGGACAGGAGCTGTTCCCGGCAACGGTTGGTTGGGCGATCCGCTACGGCGATTCCGATTGGAAGTCGTTCCTCGACGCCTTCTCTACATGGGCGGTTGCCAATGGGCGGGTGAAGGAGCTCTACGACGACTATTTCGCCGGCAGCAATCCGTACAAGGAAAAGCCGGCTAACTAATCCGTAAGCCGATGCCCCTCGCGCGATCGTTCGATATCCTGTGGGAGTACCACAGGATCCTTCTCGACGGGCTCGCGATGACATTCGAGCTCACGCTGATCAGCATCGTGATCGCGCTGATCACGGGTGTGACGTGCGCGCTTGGTTCGCTCGCCCGCTGGCGCGTCGTGCGGTGGATCTCGGTAGTAGTGACCGAGTTCTGCCGCAATACGCCGATCCTCGTGCTCATCATCTGGGTGCATTACGCGTTGCCCGAGATCACCGGGATAAAGACCTCTGCGGTAGTGAGCTCGATCATCGCGCTCGTCATGCAGTCGACCGGATATCTGTCCGAAGAATATCGCGCCGGAATCGAGTCGATCGACAAGGGTCAGTACGAGGCTTCAAAGTCACTCGGCATGACGTACGCACGGTTGATGCGTCGGATCGTCCTGCCGCAGGCGATCGTGCGGATGATCCCAGGCATCATCAATCAGCTGGTAGTGTTGTTCAAATCAACAAGCGTCGTGTCGATCATCGCGGTACCCGACCTAATGTATCACGCCAACGTAATCGTCAACGACACGTATCTTGCCATGCAGACCTACACTGTCGTGGCGCTGACCTATTTCCTGATCATCTTCGGCATCTCGGTCCTGGTCCGGATCGCCTCGCGGCGCATCCGTTTCATCGGCCCGAGCCACGCGATCCTACAGGCCGCATGAGTGAATCCGGCGCCTCGATGATCGAGATTCGCGGCGTTCGGAAGAGCTTCGGCGCCCTGGAGGTCCTGAAGAGCATCGACCTTCATGTGCCGGCGGGCAAGACCATTGCCGTGATCGGCGAGAGCGGATCGGGCAAGAGCACTTTGGTGCGCTGCATCAACAATCTCGAGCCGATCGATGGTGGCTCGATCCGGGTCGGTCCGACCACGATCTTGCCCGACCGCGTGGAGGAGGCCGGCAAACCGCTGTCTGCACGCGAGGTTGCGCGGTTCCGCACTCGGATCGGGATGGTGTTCCAGAACTTCAACTTGTTCCCGCACCTGACGGTTCTCGGCAACATCATCGAGGCGCCGGTCGGCGTACTGCGCTGGCCGAAGGCAGACGCAATCGAACGTGCGGACGCGCTATTACGTCGCGTAGGCCTCCAGGACAAAGCAGCAGCCTATCCGGCGACCTTGTCGGGCGGTCAGCAGCAGCGCGTGGCGATCGTGCGCGCCTTGATCATGGAGCCGGCGATCATGCTGTTCGACGAGCCGACCTCGGCGCTCGACCCCAAGCTGACCGACGAGGTACTGACCGTGATCCGCGATCTGGCGATCCGTGATCGCACCTCGGTGATCGTCACCCACGAGATGGGTTTTGCACGCAACGTCGCAACCGATGTTGTCGTCATGGCGGACGGCCACATCGCCGAGCATGGACCGCCCGACCAGATCTTCGGATCGCCGCGCAGCTCCGCCGCCCAGCAACTGCTGCAGTACGCGAGTTAAGCGGATCCCCGTTACTTGCGCTTGGCGTGAACCGGGCCGGCGATGCGCAGATACATGCTGTGGTGGCGATTCATGGTGTGGGGCCGGATCTTGGGTGCCCACTCGCCGGTATCCGCCGCCTTGCGCCATTCCGGGCTCTTTACCACTTCGGGCGAGTCCACCTCGTAGACGGCGATGTATTTGGGCGTGCCGTCCTTACTCGAATTGTCGAGCTTGTAGCGCGTGCAGGATCGGCAGCCCGGGACCTGCAAGATCTGGGGCACGTGCTCCTCGTCATAGAGCCGGTTGAACAGCGCCTCGTGCTCCGCGGGGATGTCCATTTGCGCGATATAGAGATAGGACATGGCGACGGCCTCCTGCTGGGTCAAATTGGGACGATGAGATCGCGGGGACAGTTCCGGGTCAGCATCTCGACGCCCGTCTCGGTGATCAGATACATGTCTTCCACGTGCGGACGGGCGCCGTCGTCAAGGTAGGCGCTGAACTCGACGCAGTAGACTGTACCGGGCTCGATCGGCACCCGGTTGTCGCGACACATGCGCGGCTCTTCGTTCTGGATCAGGCCGATGCCGTGACCGATGAACTCACGGGGAAACTTGTTGATATGGCGACTGATTGCGCGGTGACCACGCTCGAAGATCTCGCCACCGGTGTCGCCCGGCTTGATCGATAGAGCGACCTCCATCTCGACGTCGCAGAGCCAGCGCCAAACGTCGCGGGCACGCTCGCTGCTCTGGCCGAGATAGTAGGAGCGCACGAAGTCGGCGCTGTATCCGAGGCACGAAGCGCCCATATCGACGCGCAAAAAGTCACCGGATCGGATCGCCTGGCCGGTCGGAAAGCGGGCGTTGGCGGCGAACCTGGTTGGTCCTGTGCCGACAAAAATGAACTGATGGCCTTCCGACCCTTCGTCGATCATTCGGCGCGCCGCCACCGCGTAGAGTTCCCGGTCGGTAACGCCCGGGCGGATCGCCGCGCGGAAGCTCTCGTGGGCTGCCACGGTCCAGTCGATGGCGCGGCGGATGCGGTGAGTTTCCTCGTCGGTCTTGACCATGCGGACGAGCGCGATGTCGCGACTGATATCGACGATCCTGTTTCCATCGAGCAGAGACTCGAGAAATTCGGCGAAGCCGCGCGACAACTGGCTGCCTTCTGTGCCGATGGTCATGCCTTGGATCTGACGCTCGTGCAGGACCGCGCGCGCCGCCGACTCGAAATCCGGGTAGAGCGGCACGTCGAGATCGGTGTGGAATTCCGCGGTGGCATAGGCGCGCACATCCTCGATCCATGACGAGGTGATCGCGAGATGAAGATCGACCGAGGGGACAATAAAGGCTGGCGGACGCGCCGGATCTAGGCAGTAGAGTACAACGAACGGTCGGTGACCGGCTGAACCATCGTGATCGCCGCCGTTGTGAAAGAATCCGCTGAGATATTTCGTATTCGTCACACCGCGCAGCAGAATTGCATCAATGCCCCGTTGCGCCATCATCGCGCGCAGACGCGGCTCGTTCACGATGCGAGGATTGATTCCAAGCGACATCGCGTGCTGTTCCTCGAATGCCCGCCTGTTGGACGTTAGCCCGTTCTTGATAAGGCGGGAAGGGTCCCCGGGCCGCTGGTGCTGTCCTGGTCAACACCGGGCCGCTACGACTCTTATTCGAACTCGTTGAGCTCGCGGCTGATCGGGTGCTGAGTGACGTTTGAGTCCGTCGGTGTGTCAGACGTCTTTGAGACTCGTTTGCGGGCGACTCTTTTCATCGGCAGGGCTCTCGGGATGAGGACTGAACTTAAGCAGAAGAATGCCCGCCGATGGCCTTGGCCGATATGGAAGGGGCCAGGCTATGCCCGCGGACTGAGCCAACGAGTCGCATCAGGTGGGGGAACGCGTCGCGCACGGCGAACTTCCGGTCGGCCCGATTCCCGAGATCACGCCGGCCTACCAGCGGGCCGCCGACAGCGTGATCGAACTGCAACTGAAGAAGGCCGGCATCAGGCTGGCTCGGATGCTGAACGAGGCCCTCGCGAGCCGCTGATCGGCGAAATCTCTGGGCGGCATTCGCTCGCGCCTTGATCGCCTCGCCTTTCGCGAACGAGATGCCGGCGTCGGCCGCGGCACCCTCGTGTTAGTCTCGTGTTACCCGAGACAGAAGGGGTCCGCTAAGTCACTTGAAAGCATGGTGGGCGCTAGTGGGATTGAACCACTGACCTTTCCGGTGTGAACGGAACGCTCTCCCGCTGAGCTAAGCGCCCTGGTCCAGGTCGGCGGCATGTAGCCGGGCGGCTCGCCGCCTGTCAAGCCGTCGCACCGGCTGACAAGCGCCGCTGCGGGCCTTATTTGAAGGCGATGGCAGGCCGGGGCACGCCGTGACGGGAACGCGCACGCTCGGCGCACTGGCGCTGGCGGCGGGACTGCTGGCGCCCGGCGCACTGCGCGCCGACGCCGCCGTGCCGGGCCCGGCGCGGCTCGGCTACCAGGTCTATTTCGGCGGCCTCCAGGCGCTGGCGCTGCAGGTCGAGGTCGGGCTGTCGGACACCGGCTACCGGGTGGCGCTGCACGCCCATACCGAGGGCGTCACCGACTGGCTGTTCGGCTGGACCGCCCGATCCTGGAGCGAGGGCCGGCTGGCCGACGGCGTGGTACGGCCGCTGCGCCAGGACACCGAGTCGCTGTCGCGCGGCAACCGCCGCACCGCTGCGCTCACCTTTCAGGACGACGGTACCATCGCGACGTCGGTCGAGCCGCCGGCCGAGGCGGACGAGCGCGAGCCCGTCACGCCGGCGCAGACCCGGGGGACGCTCGATCCGATCAGCGCCGTGCTCGCCGCCACGCGCGCCCTGGCCGCCCGGCACAGCTGCGCGCAGCACCTGAAGGTGTTCGACGGCCGCCGGCGCTTCGACCTGGTGTTGAGCGACGGCGGCAGCGACCTCCTCAAGCCGACCGAGTACGGCAGCTTCAGTGGTGCGGCGACCGTCTGCCTGTTCCGCTATCTTCGCGTCGCCGGCTTCCAGAAACCGGGCGGGCGGTGGGGCAACCCGCGCGACGACGAGCGCACCTACAAGGCCTGGCTGGCGCCGGTGCTGCCCGGCCTGCCGCCGATGCCGGTGCGCATCGAGGTCGAGGGCACGTTCGGCAGCCTGATCGTGCACCTGGTCGACGCCGTGCGGCCCCAGAGCTAGGAGTTCGTCGGCTCAGCCGAGCGTGGCGAGCGCCGCCTCGAGATCGGCGAAACGGTCGATCAGCCGGTCGGCGCCGAGCGCCCCCGGCGCGCCCCGCGCATAGCCGTAGGCCACCGCGACGGTGGCGAGCCCGGCCGCCTTGCCGGCGGTGATGTCGGGCTCGCTGTCGCCCACCATCGCGGCGGCTTCGGGCACGCCGCCGAGGCGCGCCAGCGCGTCATGCACGTGGTCGGGGTGCGGCTTGCGGCGCGCCACCGCGTCGCCGCCGCTGACGGCGTCGATCAGCGGCGCCAGCCCGAGCTCGCGCAGCACCAGCCCGGCGGCCGGGGTCGGCTTGTTGGTGCACACCGCCAGCCGGATGCCGGCGCCGCGCAGCCGGGCCAGGGTCTCGGGCACCCCCGGATAGGGCCGGGTCAGCACGCTGGCCGCGGCCTCGTAGCGCGCGGTGAACTCCGCCGTCGCGCGGTCGAGCGCGGCCTCGTCGAGCGCCGCGCCGGTCGCCGCGAAGGCACGCTCGACCAGCTTGCGCACCCCGTCGCCGATGAAGCGCGTCACGGTCGGCAGATCGAGCGCCGGCCGGCCGGCCGCCGCCAGCGTCCGGTTGGCGGCCGCGCGCAGGTCCGGCGCGCTGTCGATCAGGGTGCCGTCCAGGTCGAGGATCACGAAGCGGATCGCCATGGGCAGGCGGCTCGATATTTCGAATATTGCGGGTGCGGCGGCCAGTGCCTAGCTTTAGCCCATGCGCCCCCTGCTCGCCGCGGTTTTTCTGGCCGCCGCCGGTCCGCTGACCGCGACCGCGGCCGATTGCCCGGCGCTCCAGCAGGCCTGCCGCGCCCAGTGCGAGCGCGGCTACCCGGACCCGGGCGACAGCGGCCGCGCCGGGTGCGCGGCGCGCTGCGACTGGGAGGGCGCCACCTGCACCGCCCGGCAGGCGCTCGACGACACCTCGGCGGCGCTCCAGCACGACCTCAAGCCCTGGCTCGCCGACCAGGCGGCCAAGTGGCAGCGCTTCCTCGATGGCTTCAAGGCGGCGCCGGGCGGCCGCCCGGCCGAGCCGCCGCCCGCGCGCCCCGAGCCCGGCATCGCGTTGTGAGCGCCGGCCGCTGACCCGTCCGACGGCTTGGCCCCGTACCAGGAGGAGACCATGAAGCTCAAGGATCCCGCCCTGTTCCGCCAGCAGGCCTATATCGACGGCGCCTGGTGCGACGCCGACAGCCGCGCCACGCTGCCGGTCGACAACCCGGCCGACAAGTCGATCCTCGGCACGGTGCCGAAGATGGGCGCCGACGAGACGCGGCGCGCCATCGAGGCCGCCGACAAGGCGCTGCCGGCCTGGCGCGCCAAGACCGCGAAGGAGCGCGCGACGATCCTGCGCAAATGGTTCGAGCTGTTGCTCGCCAACACCGAGGATCTGGCGCAGCTCATGACCGCCGAGCAGGGCAAGCCGCTGACCGAATCGCGCGGCGAGATCGCCTATGCGGCGTCCTTCATCGAGTGGTTCGCCGAGGAGGGAAAGCGGCTCTACGGCGACACCATCCCGCAGCCCAAGACCGGCCAGCGCATCGTCGTCCTCAAGGAGCCGATCGGCGTGTGCGCCGCGATCACGCCGTGGAACTTTCCGGCCGCGATGATCACGCGCAAGTGCGGCCCCGCGCTCGCGGCCGGCTGCACCATGGTGCTCAAGCCGGCGTCCCAGACGCCGTTCTCGGCGCTGGCGCTCGCCGAGCTGGGCGAGCGCGCCGGCATCCCGAAGGGCGTGTTCTCGGTGGTGACCGGCAGTGCCACGGCGATCGGCGGCGAGATGACCTCGAACCCGATCGTGCGCAAGCTGACCTTCACGGGCTCGACCGAGATCGGCAAGGTCCTGATGGGCCAGTGCGCCGGCACCGTGAAGAAGCTCAGCCTCGAGCTCGGCGGCAACGCGCCCTTCATCGTGTTCGACGACGCCGACCTCGACCAGGCGGTGCAGGGCGCGATCGCGTCCAAGTATCGCAACGCCGGCCAGACCTGCGTGTGCGCCAACCGGCTGCTGGTGCAGGACAGCGTCTACGACGCCTTCGTCGGCAAGCTCGCCGAGGCGGTCGGCAAGTTCAAGGTCGGCAACGGCATCGAGACCGGCGTGACGATCGGCCCGCTGATCGACCTCAAGGCGGTCGAGAAGGTCGAGGAGCACGTCAACGACGCCGTCAAGAAGGGCGCCAAGGTCGTGATGGGCGGCAAGCGCCACGCGTTGGGGGGCACGTTTTACGAACCCACCATCCTGGCCAACGTCGATACCCGCATGGCGGTGACGCGCGAGGAGACCTTCGGCCCGGTCGCGCCGATCTTCCGCTTCAAGACCGAGGACGATGCGGTGCGCATGGCCAACGACACCGAGTTCGGCCTGGCGGCGTATTTCTATGCGCGCGACGTCGGCCGGGTGTTCCGGGTCGCCGAGCGGCTCGAGTACGGCATCGTCGGCATCAACGAGGGCATCATCTCGACCGAGGTGGCGCCGTTCGGCGGTGTGAAGGAATCGGGTCTCGGCCGCGAAGGCTCGAAATACGGCATCGAGGACTACCTCGAGATCAAGTATCTCTGCCTGGGCGGTATCGGGGCCTAGGCATCGGGGTCCGACAGCGGGGCGCTCCTCGCTCCTCCCCTCGCGGGGGGCCGGGAGAGGGGCGAGCGGGGGTGCGTGACGCAATGGCATACGATTTCGATCTCCTGACCATCGGCGCCGGCTCGGGCGGGGTGGCCGGAACGCGGCGCGCCGGCTCGTACGGCGCGCGCACCGCGATCATCGAGAGCCTGCGGGTCGGCGGGACCTGCGTGCTGCGCGGCTGCGTGCCCAAGAAGCTGCTGGTCTACGGCGCGCACTTCGCCGAGGAGTTCGAGGACGCCGCCGGCTTCGGCTGGGAGGTCGGCCCGCGCCGGCTCGACTGGGCGAGGCTGATCGAGGCCAAGGACCGCGAGCTCGACCGGCTGCACGGCATCTACCTGAAGCTGCTCGAGGGCTCGAAGGTGCGCGTGATCGACGGCCGCGGCGTGCTGGTCGACGCGCACACGGTGGCGGTCGGCGACCAGCGCTTCACCGCCGAGCGCATCATGATCGCGACCGGCGGCTGGCCGACCGTGCCCGACATTCCCGGCAAGGAGCTCGGCATCACGTCGAACGAGGCGCTCGACCTGAAGCGCCTGCCCCGGCGCATCCTGATCTTCGGCGGCGGCTATATCGCGGTCGAGTTCGCCGGCATCTTCGCGGCCGCCGGGGTCGAGGTGCACGTGGCGATCCGCGCCGACCGCGTGCTGCGCGGGTTCGACGGCGAGCTGCGCACGCACCTGCAGGACGAGCTCGTCAAGCGCGGCATCCGGTTCCACACCGGTTGCTGGCCGATCGCCGTCGACCGCGCCGGGGAGGTCTATCGCGTCGATCTGAGCACCGGCGCGGTGCTCGAGACCGACCTCGTGATGTTCGCCACCGGCCGGGCGCCCAACACCAAGGGGCTCGGGCTCGAGCGCGTCGGGGTCGCGCTCGACGCCAAGGGCGCAATCAAGGTCGACGAATGGCAGCGCACCAGCGTGCCCAACATCTACGCGGTCGGCGACGTCACCGACCGGCTCAACCTGACCCCGGTCGCGATCGCAGAGGCGCGCTCGATCGCCGAGACCCTGTTCAACGACAACCCGATGACGATGGACCACGCCAACGTCGCGACCGCGGTGTTCAGCCAGCCGCCGCTCGGCACGGTCGGCCTGACCGAAGAGCAGGCGACCGCGCAGTTCGGCAAGGTCGACGTCTATACGACGCGCTTCAAGCCGATGAAGCACACCCTGTCGGGGCGCGACGAGCGCATCTTCATGAAGCTGGTGGTCGATCCGGCGAGCGATCGCGTGCTGGGCTGCCACATGATCGGGCCGGACGCGCCCGAGATCATCCAGGGCCTGGCGATCGCGATCAAATGCGGCGCCACCAAGAAGCAGTTCGACAGCACGGTCGGCATCCATCCGAGCGCCGCCGAGGAGTTCGTCACCATGCGGGACAAGCGGCCGGTACCGGTGCCCCGACCCGCGGCGGCACAATAAGCGCAGCCGGCATCGTCGCGATGACCGGTGGCGCGCCGGAACATTCCTGGGCCCGGGCCGCGGCGCTTCTGCCCGGACCAGGCTATCAGCAGCATCTGCTGGGAATGCACGTCTTGCTGCGGCCCGCAACCTATCTCGAGATCGGCGTTGCCGAGGGCGACAGCCTGCATCTGGCCCGGCCGCCGACGCGCGCCTTCGGCGTCGATCCCAATCCCACGCTCGACGACCGCCCGTTCGCCGCGACGACCCGCGTGTTCGCCATGACGAGCGACGCGTTCTTCGAGCCGGCGCACTGGGCGCGCGAGGTCGGCGGCGACACCGCGATCGATCTGGCTTTCATCGACGGGCTTCATCTGTTCGAGCAGGCGCTGCGCGACTTCATCAACGTCGAGCGCCACGCCGCACCGCACGCGGTGGTCGCGCTCCATGACACGCTGCCGTTGTCGCCCGACGCCGCGGCGCGCGAGCAAGTGCCCGGGCTGTGGTGCGGCGACACTTGGCGGATCCTGCCGTGCCTCGAAGCACGGCGACCCGATCTTTCCGTGACGACCATCCCGACCGCGCCGTCGGGATTGACCGTGGTGACCGGGCTCGACCCGTCCTCGCGGGTGCTCGAGACGCACTTTGATGCGATCGTCGCGGAGTTCCTGGCGCTGCCCTACGGCTGGCTCGAGGCCCGGCTCCAAGGGCTGATCGCCGGCCACGAAAACAGCGCCACGACCCTGGCCCGCGCGATCGCGGCCGGCCGGACCGGCGCGGCGGCGCGCTGACGCGGGCAATTTTCGCGATGCCGGCGGGCGAGTTTCCAATATGATCGTGAGCGCGTGACTCCGGCGAGATAAGGATGAGCCAGCGCGGCGTCCTCTACGTGGTCTGGGAGGCGGCGGCCGATGACGCCCGCCAAGGCCCGTCGATGGACGTGTTTCTCGAGCGCTCGATCGCCTCGCTCAAGCAGGTCCACCCCGAGCTGCCGCATCACGTCGTCAGGCTGCCGCAAGGCTCGAAGCTGACCGACAAGGCGCGGCTCTACGAGTACTCGCCGTTCGAGACCACCCTGTTCCTGGACGCCGACACGGTGGTGTTGGGAAACCTCGACTTCGGCTTCGAGATGGCCGAGCGGTTCGGATTGGCCTGCTGCCTGTCGGAGAACCCGTGGCGCCGCCGTTATGCCGGCTTCGTCGGCGACGAGCTCGAGTACAACACCGGCGTGCTGTTCTTCGGCCCCAAGGCCAAGCACGTCTTCGAGTTCTGGAGCCAGCTCGCGCCGATCCTCGACTCCACGATCGTGTTCCTGCGGGAAGGCGAGCTGAAGCAGGTGCCGTGCGACGACCAGCTGGCGTTCGCGCGCGCGCTCGAGCTGTCCGCCTTCCTGCCGTTCGTGCTGCCGGTCAACTGGAACTTCCGCCCGATGTGGCACCGCTCGTACTTCGGGCCGATCAAGATCTGGCACGGCTATGCCGAGGTTCCCGAGATCCTGCTGATCTTCAACCAGTACTACGAGCAGCCGGGCGCGGTGATCCAGTTCCACGAGCTGCGCTAGGTGCGCCCGGCCCGCGCGCCTTGCGCTATGCTGCCCCGATGACCGACGGCGCGCCGTCCGATCCGGACCGGATTCTCGAACGGGCGCTCGGCCCCGCCGTATGGGCGCGCCAGGCGGTGCTCGCCAACCACCTGTTCGACCTCTAC
>Ga0335076_10003895_pt1 | contig 15048 bp, 14 predicted proteins | sample Lox_Sample_25_FD_206717 | JGI IMG/M metagenome (GOLD analysis project Ga0335076, IMG submission 206717) | Soil microbial communities from Loxahatchee National Wildlife Refuge, Florida, United States - Lox_Sample_2.5 | ecosystem: Environmental > Terrestrial > Soil > Wetlands | place: USA...
TCCAGGAACGGGCCGCCCGCTACGGTGACCGGGTCTTTTTGAGATTCGGCGATCAGCAACTGACCTACCGCGACGCCAATGCGGCCGCCAACAGGTACGCCGCGGTGCTGGCCGCGCGCGGTGTCGGCAGCGGTGACGTCGTCGCGATCATGCTGCGCAACTCGCCCAACGCGGTGCTGGCGATGCTGGCCGCGGTCAAGTGCGGCGCCGTCGCCGGCATGATCAACTACCACCAGCGCGGCGAGGTGCTGGCGCACAGCCTGGGCCTGCTGGATGCGAAGGTCTTGATCGCGGAGACCGACCTGGTCAGCGCCGTCGCCGAATGCGGTGGCACGGGCGCCACCGAGACGCTGACGGTCGAGGACCTGGAGCGATTCGCCGCGAGCGCCCCGGCCACCAATCCGGCGTCGGCGTCGGCCGTGCAGGCCGGGGAGACCGCGTTCTACATCTTCACCTCGGGCACGACGGGTTTCCCCAAGGCCAGCGTGATGACGCACCTGCGGTGGCTGAAGGCGCTGGCCGCATTCGGCGGCATCGGATTGCGGCTGAAGAGCTCCGACACGCTGTACAGCTGCCTGCCGCTGTACCACAACAACGCGCTGACGGTGGCGCTGTCGTCGGTGATCAACTCCGGGGCGACGCTGGCGCTGGGCAAGTCGTTTTCGGCGTCGAAGTTCTGGGACGAGGTGATCGCCAGCGAGGCCACGGCGTTCATTTACATCGGCGAGATCTGCAGGTACCTGCTCAACCAACCGCCCAAGCCGACCGACCGCACGCACCGAGTGCGGGTGATCGCCGGCAACGGGCTGCGCCCGGAGATCTGGGACGAGTTCACGAACCGATTCAAGATCGCGCGCGTTTGCGAGTTCTACGCCTCCAGCGAGGGCAACACCGCCTTCATCAACATCTTCAACGTGCCCAGAAGCACCGGCGTCTTTCCCATGCCGCTGGCCTACGTGGAATACGACCCCGACACCGGCGAGCCGCTGCGCGACGAGGGTGGGCGGGTGCGCCGGGTGCCCGCGGGCCAGCCCGGCCTGCTGCTCAGCCCGGTCAACCGGCTGCAGCCGTTCGACGGCTACACCGACAAGGAGTCGAGCGAAAAGAAGTTGGTGCGCAACGCTTTTCGTGAGGGCGACTGCTGGTTCAACTCCGGCGACGTGATGAGCCCGCAGGGCATGGGTCACGCCGCGTTCGTCGACCGGCTCGGAGACACCTTCCGGTGGAAGGGCGAGAACGTCGCCACCACACAGGTCGAAGCGGCGCTGGCGTCCGACGACTCCGTCGAGGAGTGCACGGTGTTCGGCGTCGAGATTCCGCGCACCGGTGGCCGCGCCGGGATGGCCGCGGTCCAGTTGCGCGACGGCGCCGAGTTCGACGGCCAGTCCCTGGCCCGCGCCGTGTACGGCCAGCTGCCCGCCTACGCGCTGCCGTTGTTCGTGCGGGTGGTGAAGACGCTGGAGCACACCACGACGTTCAAGAGCCGCAAGGTGGAGTTGCGCGAGCACGCCTACGGCTCCGGCGTCAAGGATCCGCTGTACGTACTGGCCGGCCGAGACGAGGGCTACGTCCCGTACTACGACGAGTACCCGGAAGAGGTCGCGGCCGGGAAGCGACCGCACGGCTGACTCGGCCGCCGAGGCGGCGCTGATAGCGCCGAGCCTGCGCACAACGCGTGTTGCAGCGACATCGGATAGCGCTGGGCGCAGTCTGGACGCATTCGTCGACCAGGCACCATAGACGCGTGCGTTCGACACCGCCGGCGTCAGCCGGCCATTCGACTTTGTGCGGCCGACCGGTCGCGGGGGATCGCCCACTGATCATGGCGATCGTCAACCGCACTCCGGATTCGTTCTACGACCGGGGTGCGACCTTCGGCGACGAGGCCGCCCGCGGCGCCGCCCACCGGGCCATCGCCGACGGCGCCGATGTCATCGACGTCGGCGGCGTCAAGGCGGGCCCCGGCCAGAGCGTCGACGAGGAAACCGAGATCGCCCGGCTGGCGCCGTTCATCGAATGGCTGCGCGGCGCCTATCCCGACCAGCTGATCAGCGTCGACACCTATCGCTCCGGGGTGGCCCGGGTGGCCTGCGCCGCCGGCGCGGACTTGATCAACGACACCTGGGGTGGCATCGACCCGGCCATCCCCGAGGTGGCCGCCGAGTTCGGGGCCGGCCTGGTGTGTTCGCACACCGGCGGCGCGCTGCCGCGCACCCGACCCTTCCGGGTGAGTTACGGGACCACCACGCGCGGCGTGGCGGACGATGCCGTTCGCCAGGTCACCGCCGCGGCGGAACGGGCGGTCGCCTGCGGGGTGGCCCGCGACCGGGTGCTGATCGACCCGGCCCACGATTTCGGCAAGAACACCTTCCACGGGCTGCTTTTGTTGCGTCACGTGGGCGATCTTGTTAATACCGGATGGCCGGTGCTCCTCGCTTTGAGCAACAAGGACTTCGTCGGGGAGACTTTGGGTGTGGAACTGACCGAACGGCTCGAGGGGACGCTGGCTGCTACCGCGCTGGCGGCGGCGGCCGGCGTCCGAATGTTTCGGGTGCACGAGGTCGCTGCCACCCGCCGGGTGCTGGAGATGGTGTCCTCGATCCAGGGGACACGCCCGCCGGCGCGCACGGTGAGGGGGCTCGCATGACGGCATCGGAGCTGTTCGATCTCGCCAGCGACGGCGTGCTCGCCGCGCGGCCCGGGGACGTCTGGTTGTCCGACCGCAATTGGAGCCGTCCCGGTCGGGCGGTCCGCGAGCTGGAAGAGGCGAAGGCCGGGCGGACCATCTCCGTGGTGCTACCGGCCCTCAACGAGGAAGAAACCGTCGAGTCGGTGATCGAAAGCATCTCGCCGCTGGTCGACGGGCTGGTCGACGAGCTGATCGTGCTCGACTCCGGCTCAACGGACGACACCGAGATCCGCGCCATCGCCGCCGGCGCGCGCGTCGTCAGCCGCGAGCGGGCATTGCCCGAGGTGCCCATCAGGGCCGGTAAGGGCGAGGCGCTGTGGCGCTCGCTCGCGGCCACCAGCGGCGACATCGTGGTGTTCGTCGACTCCGACCTGATCAACCCGCATCCGATGTTCGTGCCGTGGCTGGTGGCCCCGCTGCTCACCTGCGACGGCATTCACCTGGTCAAGAGCTTCTATCGACGGCCGCTCAACGTCGGCGGCGCGGGCGGCCGCGCGGGTGGCACCGGCGGCGGGCGGGTGACCGAGCTGGTGGCCCGGCCGTTGCTGGCGGCGCTGCGGCCGGAGCTGGGCTGCATCCTGCAGCCGCTCGGCGGCGAGTACGCGGCCAGCCGGGAACTGCTGACGTCGCTGCCGTTCGCCCCGGGCTACGGCGTGGAGATCGGCCTGCTCGTGGACACCTTCGACCGGCTGGGCCTGGACGCGATCGCCCAGGTCAACCTCGGCGTGCGGGCGCACCGCAACCGGCCGCTGGCCGAGCTGGGCGCGATGAGCCGCCAGGTCATGGCGACCCTCCTCTCGCGCTGCGGGATCCCCGACTCGGGGGTCGGGTTGACCCATTACCTCGCCGACGGCGCCGAGGGTTTCGGCTACACCCGGCACACCTCGCCGGTGTCGCTGGTGGACCGCCCGCCGATGAACGGGTTGCGGCCACGCTGATCGCCGGGTTGTCGGCGGCATAGGGCAATATCAATCACGTGGCGTTGGTGTTGCTGTACCTGGTGGTGCTGGTCCTGGTGGCGATCGTGCTGTTCGGCGCAGCCAGCCTGTTGTTCGGTCGTGGTGAGCAGCTGCCGCCCTTGCCGCGCGGGACGACGGCAACGGTGTTGCCCGCCTACGGCGTCACCGGCGCCGATGTCGACGCCGTCAAGTTCACCCAGGTGCTGCGCGGATACAAGACCAGCGAGGTGGACTGGGTGCTGGACCGGCTCGCCCGCGAGCTAGAGGCGCTGCGCGGCCAGCTGGCCGCCGTGCAAACCTCGTCCGCTGCGGCGAACGAGGGCCAGCGCGATTCCGGGGAACCTGAGGACGGCGAGGGTCGTCAGGACTCAATGTGAGCGACTCGAGCGTTCAAGGCCTGGTTCGGTGTGGCTGGGCGGCCATTCGGCCCGGACCGGACTTCGAGATGTACCGCGACTACCACGACCACGAATGGGGCCGGCCGCTGCACGACGGGGTGGCGCTGTTCGAGCGGATGAGCCTAGAAGCCTTTCAGAGCGGCCTGTCATGGCTGATCATCTTGCGCAAACGGGACAACTTTCGGCGCGCCTTCTCCGGGTTCGAGATCGAGACGATCGCCGGCTACACGGATGCCGACGTGCGGCGGCTGATGGCCGACGAGGGAATCGTCCGCAACCGGGCCAAGATCGACGCGACGATCGCCAACGCGCGCGCCGCCGCTGACCTGGGGTCTTCCGAGGACCTGTCGAAGCTGCTGTGGTCGTTCGCGCCGGCACCGCGGCCCCGCCCCGCCGATGGATCCGAAATCCCCTCGGCGACCGCCGAATCGAAGGCCATGGCCCTCGAACTGAAACGGCGCGGGTTCCGGTTCGTCGGCCCGACCACCGCCTATGCGCTGATGCAGGCAACCGGCATGGTCGACGACCATATTCGCGGTTGCTGGGTGCCCACAGGTGCGCTTTGAGTGCGCGATAGGCCCGGAGAGGCGGGTCTTTGTGTAACTGCAGACCCGAATAGGGAACAATGGGGGGGTGATTTGGCAGTTCAAAGTCGGGTATGGCTGGAAATCCACTGGCGGGGCATGCTCGGCGCCGACCAGGTCTGCGAAGGCGGGCCCGCTCGAATCTGGAGGGAGCACTCGATGGCGGCGATGAAGCCCCGGACCGGAGACGGTCCTTTGGAAGCAACCAAGGAGGGGCGCGGCATCGTTATGCGGGTACCGCTCGAGGGAGGCGGTCGACTGGTCGTGGAGCTGACGCCCGACGAAGCCGCCGCCCTGGGTGACGAGCTCAAGGGCGTTACCAGCTAAGGCGGGCTACGCACACACCTTCCGGTAGATCTCCAGCGTCTGCTCGGCGGCCTGGGTCCAGGAGAAGTCCTCGATGCAGCGCTGGCGTCCCGCCTCGCCATAGCGCTTTGCCCTGTCGGTGTCGGCGACCAGTTCATTGACCGCTTCGGCCAGTTCGGCCTGGAACTCGGTCGGGTCGTCGGCGTCATAGTGCACCAGCGACCCGGTGACCCCGTCCGTAATCACCTCGGGTATCCCGCCGACGTCGGAGGCCACCACCGCGGTCGCGCACGCCATCGCCTCGAGGTTCACAATCCCCAACGGCTCGTACACCGACGGGCAAACGAAAACGGTTGCCGCCGAGAGTATTTCGCGCAGTTTTCCGATGGGTAGGATTTCCCGGATCCAGAACACCCCATCGCGATCGCGGGCCAGCTCGGCTACCGCGCCCCGAACCTCGTCGGCCAGCTCCGGCGTATCTGGAGCGCCGGCGCACAGCACCAATTGCGCCTCGGGGCTAAAACGGTGCGCGGCAGCCACCAGGTGGGCGACGCCTTTCTGCCGGGTGATCCGTCCGACGAACGCCACGGTGGGCCGGCCTGGATCGACGCCGAGTTCGGCCAGCACGGAACCGCTTTCCGCGGGGCCGGCGGGATACCAGACATTGGTGTCGACCCCGTTGCGGATGACGTGCACCAGGCTTGGATCCAGCGTCGGGTAGACCCGCAGGATGTCCTCGCGCATCGCCGAGCTGACCGCGATGACGGCGTCGGCGGCCAGCAGCGCGGTCCGCTCCACCCACGTCGACACCCGGTATCCGCCGCCGAGCTGTTCGGCCTTCCACGGTCGCAGCGGCTCAAGCGAATGCGCGGTCAGGACGTGGGGAATGTCGTAGAGCAGCGCGGTCAGATGCCCGGCCAGGCCGGTGTACCAGGTGTGCGAGTGCACCACCGTGGCCGCCGACGCGGCGTTGGCCATCAGCAGGTCCGCGGACAAGGTGGAGAGCGCCGGGTTGGCGCCGCGGATGCGCGGGTCGGGCTGCTGCGCGAAAGTGTCCGGACGCGGTGCGCCGATGCAGTGCACGTCGACCGCGCACAGCCGGCGCAGCTGGGCGACGAGCTCGGTGACGTGTACCCCGGCCCCGCCGTAGACCTCCGGTGGGTACTCCCGAGTCATCATCGCCACCCGCATACCCCGCACCGTAGTTCTCCGACCATGGGGTCCGCGAGTCGGGGCTGGGCAATAATGGATGACGTCGAGTCGGAGAAACCCGGCGAGAACTAAGCCAAATACCTTGACAGACAGTCCGTCAGAACGGCGGCCACCGGGATTCCCCCTGGCAGCGGTGGGCGGCGGCCGATAGTTTGGAGCCATGAGGGAAGCGGCGCACGTGCTGGGCATTGTCCTGGCCGGCGGTGAGGGCAAGCGGTTGTACCCGCTCACCGCGGACCGGGCCAAACCCGCGGTTCCCTTTGGTGGCGCCTACCGGCTGATCGATTTCGTTCTCTCCAACCTCGTCAATGCCCGTTATTTGAGGATCTGCGTTCTCACCCAATACAAGTCGCATTCACTTGACCGTCACATCTCGCAGAACTGGCGGTTGTCGGGCCTGGCCGGTGAATACATCACGCCGGTGCCCGCGCAGCAGCGCCTCGGCCCGCGCTGGTACACCGGCTCCGCCGACGCGATCTATCAATCGCTCAACTTGATCTACGACGAAGATCCCGACTACATAGTCGTTTTCGGCGCCGACCACGTCTACCGGATGGACCCCGAGCAGATGGTCCGCTTCCACATCGACAGCGGGGTCGGCGCGACCGTGGCCGGCATCAAGGTTCCGCGGAGCGACGCCTCCGCATTCGGCTGCATCGACGCCGACGACTCCGGGCGCATCCGCGATTTCGTGGAGAAGCCACTGGATCCGCCGGGCACCCCCGACGATCCGGAGTCGACGTTCGTTTCGATGGGCAACTACATCTTCACCACCAAGGTGCTCATCGACGCGATTCGCGCCGACGCCGATGACGACCACTCTGACCACGACATGGGCGGCGACATCGTCCCGCGGTTGGTGGACGACGGGATCGCCGCCGTTTACGACTTTTCCCACAACGAGGTGCCCGGCGCCACCGACCGGGACCGGGGCTACTGGCGTGACGTCGGGACGCTGGACGCGTTCTACGACGCGCACATGGACTTGGTTTCGGTGCATCCGGTGTTCAACCTGTACAACAAGCGCTGGCCGATTCGCGGCGAGTCGGAGAACCTGGCGCCGGCCAAGTTCGTCAACGGCGGCTCGGCCCAGGAGTCGGTGGTGGGTGCCGGCAGCATCATTTCGGCGGCCTCGGTGCGCAACTCGGTCCTGTCGTCGAACGTCGTCGTCGACGACGGCGCGATCGTGGAGGGCAGCGTGATCATGCCGGGCGCCCGGGTCGGGCGCGGCGCGGTGGTGCGTCACGCGATCCTGGACAAGAACGTCGTCGTCGGGCCCGGCGAGATGGTCGGAGTCGATCTGGAGAAGGACCGCGAGCGCTTCGCGATCAGCGCCGGCGGCGTGGTCGCGGTCGGCAAGGGCGTCTGGATCTAGCTCGCGACAGGCGGCTCAGGGGATCTCCGGGATCAGCAGATGCGCGTCGTGGCGGGGGCCCCAGTGCAGCGTGACTCGACCGCGAGGTGAGTTGAGGTAGGCCGCGGGCATCTGACCGATCAGCGGATTGGTCGGACACAGCCAGCGCCCGCTGACCACCAGCCGCAGCTGTTCGCCGGCGCGGAACAGCGTCGCCGACGGGCCCAGCGCGACGTCGACCGCGACCACCTCGCCGCCGGACACCGGCTCCGGCTCCGTGCATGCCGGGACGGGCTCCCATGGCCGCGAGAGCTCGGGGTCGAGCGCGCGCAGCGCGACCCGCTGCCAGCCGGTGGTCACCCGGTCGCGGCCGTAGCCGTACGACCCCTCGAATGCGACGAACCGTCCGCCGCGCCACTTCTCCACGCCGACGAACAGGTTCGCGTCGTCGCAGCCGTCCAGCTCGACCCACAACCGGGCAACCATCGGGCCGGTCAGCTCGATGTCCGTGGGGACCGTCCAGCTGAACGCCGCCGCGTTGGCAGGTGTTTCGAACGCGATGCTGCCGGCCTCCGGGGGCGCTTCGGGGGCGAGCGCCCCGGCTCCGGCGAGATAAATCGGCCGCCAACGGGTGCGGGCGAGCGGCCATTCGGCCTCGTCGCGCACCGCGGTGACGGTGTCGCGATCCTCGCGCACCTCGAGGCGAACACTGCGGGAACCGGCCGCGCCGTCGAGCACGCCCCGAAAGAACTTGAGCTGTTCGGTCAACGCGGCTTCCGAGTAGAAGGTCGCCCACTTGCCGCTCCGGTGCGTGTAGAGGCGGGCGTGCGGGGAGCCGCCGCAGGTGAACGCCCGGATCGAGCCGCGGCTGTGCAGGTTGTTGTCGGAGAAGCTACCGCAGACCAGCATGGGGACCTCGATCGCCGACAGATCGGGTACCACCGAGCGCCAGAAGTCGTCGCGCAGTGGGTGGCTGTCCTGCATCCGCTCGAGGTCGTAGGTCTGCCGCGTATCGCGGCGCACGTTCCGCGACCACAACCGGGTGAAGCCCAGCTCCCGAACGCCGCCGGGAAAGGTCAGGTCGCGATACGCGTCGGTGAAGCCCTCCCACGGGCAGATCGCCCGCAGTGCGGGCGGCTGCAGGGCGGCGACGGCGTACTGGCTGATGGCCAGGTAGGACACCCCGAGCATGACGACCCGGCCGTCGCTCCACGGCTGGTCGGCGATCCATTGCACGAGGTCGTAGCTGTCCTCGGCCTCCCGGCGCGACAGCAGATTTCCGGTGCCGTCGGAGTGGCCGCAGCCGCGCGAGTCGGCGTTCACCACGGTGAAGCCCTGCGCGGTCCACCATGCCGGATCCGGCGCCTCCCAGCCGGTCAGCGCGGAGAAGGTCACCGGCTGGGTCTGGCGCAACACCCGGTATTGCACCGAGAACGTCCACTTGTTGCGCCGCCGCCTCGGCAGATTGTCCTTGCCGTAGGGATGGATGCTCAGGATGACCGGCCGGGCGGGGTCACCATCGCGGCGGAAGACGTTGATCCGCAACACCGTGCCGTCGCGGGTCGGGACGCCGACGTCGTGTTCGACGAGGAGGTCGGGTGGTGCAGCGGTGACCGTGATGGTGGGTTTGGCGATGCCGCGCAGCCGGACTAGTGCATACCGGAGAGCGCCGGGACGTCGCCACGGCCGGTCCAGCCCGGGTGCCGGATTTCGCGCCACGCCAGTACCTTAAGCGGATTGGCCCGGTCGCTACCACACGTTCGGCACCAACCGATACCGCACGTGCTGCGCGTATTCGCGGTACCCCGGCAACTCCTGGGTGAGCAGCTTTTCCTCGTCGAGGATGCGGAAGACGAGCACCGCGACGCCCGGGATGACGAAGAGCAGCCCCCAGTAGGAGCCGAGTGCCAGCGGCATGCCCACCATCATGATCACGTTCCCGACATACATCGGGTGCCTGACGAACTTGTAGACGCCGCCGGAGGCCACCTTTTGGCCCGTCTCCACCGTGACGGTGGCCGCCGCGTAACCGTTTTGGATGATCACCAGCATGGCGAGACCGAGTCCGGCCGCCACCAACACATCGCCAAGCAGGGACACCCACACCGGCACTGTCGACCAGCCCATCCGATGATCGAGTGCGCTGAATGCCATCATCGCGAAGAGGTCCAGAATCGAGCCGGTGATGATGACCTTTTGCGCCGTTCGGGTCTCCGCACGTGGGCCGCCCCGCATGCGTCGCTGCAGGGCCGCGGGGTTGGTCCGGGCCAAGTAGATGGTGGGGCCGATCGTCGCCGCCGTGAAGGTGGCGATGAAAACCCATGCCTGCCAATAGTTGAGCGTGCCGGCCGGTCCGAACAGGATCAAACCGTAGGCCGCCAGCCCGAAGATCGAGGTTGCCGCTATTCGAGCAACGGTTTTCATGACATCTCCTAGCAACGAAGGTCGCGCCGTCGAAAGGCCATGGCGCCCAAGACGATCAGCGCCGCGTCGAGGGCCAGCAGCCACAGCAGCGGCGCGGCGGTGAAGTCGGCGCCGACGCGTGGGATGTGGGCGAACGGTTCGAGGTCGAGCAGCCACTGCGGGAATTGGGCCAACTCGCCGATCAGGTACACCGCGACGAAGCCGACCAGCACGCCCCACGCCACGGGTGTGAACCGCGGTGCGAGACCGAACAACCCGACCGTGACGGCGGCGAGCAGCCAGACGGCGGGCAGCTGGACGGCCGCGGTGCCCACGACGGTGGCCAGCTTGCCGGCGACGTCGCCGGCCGCGAGGCCGTAGACGAGCCCGCCGGCCACGCCGCTGACCAGCATGGCGACCCCGGACCCAACGAGCGCGGCCACCAAATGACTTGCCACCCAACGGGTTCGGGAGACCGCGCCGGCCAGCGTGGTCTCGGCCCGTTGCCCGGATTCCTCCTGATGCAGTCGCAGGGTGAGCGAGATCGCGAACGCCGCGGCCACCATGCCCATCATGGTGAACGCCACCGCGATGAACGCCTCCTCCAACGCGCTGGTGCCGCCCATCCGCGCGACGATGTCACGCGCGACGGTGCTGTCACCCAGCTCGTCGCCGATGCCGTGCACCACGCTGCCCATCAGCAGGCCGTACAGGCACAGGCCCACGGTCCACAGCAGCAGCGCGCCGCGGTCCAGCCGCCAGGTCAGCCCGTGGACGCCGCTCAGCCGCGTTCCGGCGGTGCCGGGACCGGCGCGTTCGGCGATGAGTCCGGCGCCCACATCGCGGCCGGCCAGCAGCCGATAGGCCACCAGGGTGAGCGCGACCGTCGTCACCAGATGCAGCAGCAGGACCCACCAGCGGTCGCCGGCGTAGGGCCTGACCTGCAGCGACCACCCCAGCGGCGAGAGCCACGACAGCCGGCCGTCACCGGCGTCGCCGATGGCGCGCAGCGTGAACGCGGCCCCCAATGCGGCGAACGCGGCCCCGCGGGCAAACCTTGCGCTCGGCGACAGCTGCGCGGTCACCGCGGCGACCGCGGTGAAGACCAGGCCCGAGCACGCCAGCGCCGCCCCGAACGCGAGCGACCCGCCCGCCGGGATGTCGGTGGTGAGCAATCCCGCCGCGCCGATCGCGCCGGTGGCGATCGATGCCCCGAACGACAACAGCAGCGCCGCGCTCAGGCTGGCATACCGGCCGACCGCGGTCGAGTCGACCAATTCGGTCCGGCCGGTTTCCTCGTCGGCGCGAGTGTGCCGGATGACGGTGAGGATGACCGCAATCGCGATCAGCAGGTGGAACATCCCGGCCTTCCAAATGCCCACCGCCCCAATGCTGTCGTTGTAGACCTGCCCGTAGAGCGCACGTTGTGCCGGGCTGGCCATGATGGACGCCGCAAACCCGGCGCGCGCGGCCTCGGTGGGGTAGATCGTCAGGATGCTGCCGACGTAGACACTGGCCAGTGGCACCGACAGCAGCAACACCCACAGCGGCAAGGAGATTCGGTCGCGGCGCAAGTAAAGCCGCAAGATCCCAAGCGTTCCGGAGAAGTTGGAAGCGGCCCGCGGCGCCGGCTGCGCCGCGCGTGCCCGATCCAGGGTTGCGGTGTTCATGCTGACACCTTCTTGTCGCTGTCCGCGGTGTTGTAGTGGCGCAGGAAGAGCTCCTCGAGGGTCGGGGGCTGGCTGATCAGGCTGCGCACACCGGCGTCGCCGAGCGCCCGGATGAGTTCCCCCAGGCTTTCGCTGTCGACCTGCGCGCGCAGCGTGTTGCCGTCGAGGCTGACGTCTTCAACACCCTTGATGCGGGCGACATCGCCCGGATCGCCGATCATTTCGGCCTTGATCGAGGTGCGGCTGAGATGCCGCATGGACTCGAGCGAACCGCTCTCGACGGTCCTGCCGGCGCGGATGATGGTCACCCTTTCGCACAGCGCCTCCGTTTCGGCCAGGATGTGGCTGGACAGCAAGACCGTCGTACCGCGGTCGCGCGCCTCGCCGACACACCGCTGAAACACGTTCTCCATCAACGGGTCCAGGCCGCTGCTGGGCTCGTCAAGAAGAAGCAGCCCGGCATGCGACGAGAAGGCCGAAATCAGGGAGACCTTTTGCCGGTTGCCCTTCGAGTAGGTGCGCGCCTTCTTGTGCGGGTCGAGGTCGAAGCGCTCGATCAGCTCGGCGCGGCGCTTTTCGTCGATCCCGCCGCGCATGCGGGCCAGCAGGTCGATGGTTTCGCCGCCGGTCAATGAGGGCCACAGGGTCACATCGCCCGGCACGTAGGCGATTTGGCGGTGCAGTTCGACGGCGTCGGTCCACGGATCGCCGCCCAGCAGCCGAACGTTTCCGCCGTCGGCTTTCACCAGGCCCAGCAGGACGCGGATGGTCGTCGACTTGCCGGCCCCGTTGGGGCCGAGGAACCCATGCACCTCTCCCTCGCGCACCGTCAGGTCGAGGCCGTCCAGCGCGCGAACCGAACCGAAGTTCTTGGTCAGGCCGCGGATTTCGATGGGCGCGACAGTGACGGAGTCTTCAGCTGGCATGGGATTCTCCTTGTTCATCGGCGGCCAGGAATGCGTCGTACATCGTGCGGTCGGCCATCAGGCCTTCGGTGTAGATCTCGAGGGCGGGCAGTGTCATGTCGCGGGCGTAGTCGAGCAGGACGGCACGCAGATCCGTCGGGTTTTCATGCAGCTGCAGGTACAGCAGGAAGGCGCCGCCGCCGGTCATCGACAAATATTTCGCCCGGGCGCGGGGGTCGCGGCTGGGCTTGAGCAGCCCCGTTCGCACCCCGTCGTCCAGGTATGCCTCGGCGTCATCGATCATCTTCTGCCACAATGCTTTTGCCAACTCACCGCTGGCCTGCATGCTGCGCACCAGGTAGGCCATCAACGGCGCGTAGGACTCGATCTCGGCCATCTGGGCAAACCACGTGGCGGGATCCGTGGACCGCATCGCCTCCGACTTGCCGCTGCGGACCTCTTCGGCGATGTAGTCGTCGCAGGCCTTGCGCAGGTTCTCCTTGGAGCCGAAGTGGTGGATGACCAGCGCGGCGCTCACCCCCGCCGCTTCGGCGATCGCTCGCAGGCCGGTGTCGAACCCGTTCTCGCCAAACTGCTCGATGGCCGCGTCACGGATCCGGGCGGCGGCGGTCAGGTCGGCTGAACGCATGTTCAGTACACTAAACGCGCGTTCAACCGACAGTCAATGGGGCGCGCCGTCAGGAATTCGTAAAGGTTTTGTCGACGCGGTCCGGTCAGTCCCGGACCGCGGCCAGCAGACCGTCGCCGAGCGGCACCAGCGCGGGGGTGAGCCGCTCGTCCTCGGCGATCAGCCGGGCCGCCTCGCGCACCGCGGTCACCTCGGCGTCGCGGGCCGCGGGATCACCGGCCCGGCCGCCCAGCGCCGCTCGGTGCACCACGATGACGCCGCCGGAGCGCAGCAGCCGGACCCCCTCGACGACGTAATCGGGCTGGTCGATCGGGTCGGCGTCGATGAACACCAGGTCATAGGATTCGTCGGCGAGCCGGGTGAGCACCTCCTGACCGCGGCCGCTGATCAGCCTGGTGCGCGACGGCCCGACGCCGGCTTCGGAGAATGCCTGCTTGGCGAGCCTCAGATACTCGGGCTCGATATCGATCGTGGTCAAGACGCCGTCGTCGCTCATGCCCGACAACAACCAGAGTCCACTGACCCCCGCGCCGGTGCCCACCTCGGCGACGGCCTTGCCGCCGCTGAGCTTGGCCAGCAGGCTCAGCAGCGCACCGACCGCGGGGGTCACCGCCCCGGCGCCGATCTCCACGGCGCGCTCACGGGCGGCCGCCAGCAGCGCATCCTCCGATATCGACGCCTCGGCGTGCGCGCACAGTGACTCGGCCCGGCTGGGGGCCGCCTGGCCGGGGGTTGCCGGGGTTTTAGTGTCGCTGGCTTCCATGCCCCGCAGCGTATTCCAATTTGCGGCGCGGTCGGGCAGGCGCGCCTGAGCCGGACCGCTCCGACACGCCCGGACCCCGCGGGGCGACGAAGCTCACTCACTCATCGATCCGCCCTGCTCACCGCAGGTAACGAAATGGTTTCTCAGCTAAACTTCAGATTGCTCCTATGCCCCGCATACGCCGATGGGCGACGGTATCCGTATGGAACGGGGAGTGGGCCGGACCGGGGATACATCCCGCCGGAATGGGAATACACAGTGGCAGCTTCGCGTTGACGCGGTCGACGAACTGCCGAACCTGGAGGGCAGGGAAATTTCGGAGGATCCAATCATCACAGCGCTGTTGAGCCCGGCCACCATGTCTCACCCCCAGGACTGCCGGGACGACGACTGGGTGGAAACGACGGACGCGTTACAGGGCACCGCGGTGTTCGACGCGACGGGGGACAAGGCAACGATGCCGTCGTGGGACGAGCTGGTGCGCCAGCACGCCGACCGCGTGTACCGGCTGGCCTACCGGCTCTCGGGCAGCCAGCAAGACGCTGAGGATCTGACTCAGGAGACCTTCATCCGGGTTTTCCGGTCGGTCCAGAATTACCAGCCCGGAACCTTCGAGGGCTGGCTGCACCGCATCACCACCAACCTGTTCCTCGACATGGTGCGCCGGCGCGCGCGCATCCGCATGGAAGCGCTGCCCGAGGACTACGACCGGGTGCCCGCCGACGAGCCCAACCCCGAGCAGATCTACCACGATTCGCGGCTGGGCCCCGACCTGCAGGCCGCGCTGGACTCGCTGCCGCCGGAGTTTCGTGCCGCGGTCGTGCTGTGCGACATCGAAGGTCTGTCCTATGAGGAGATCGGCGCCACGCTGGGCGTCAAGCTGGGCACCGTGCGCAGCCGCATACACCGCGGACGTCAGGCTTTGCGCGACTACCTGACCGCGCACCCCGAACTCGGGTTGCGCGCCGACACGGCGCAGCTCAAGTCGGCGTAGCGATTCCCGCGACGACCGGTAGGCCCCATATTTCGCGGAACCGGATTTCCGCTGGACAACACGCCGGATCAAGACTCGATCGCTTGGGGCTGCCGGGCCTGAGCGGCGGCCTGGGTGCGGTTCTCGGCGCCGAGTTTGGTCAGGATCGATTCGACGTGGTGA
>Ga0335076_10003896_pt1 | contig 15048 bp, 13 predicted proteins | sample Lox_Sample_25_FD_206717 | JGI IMG/M metagenome (GOLD analysis project Ga0335076, IMG submission 206717) | Soil microbial communities from Loxahatchee National Wildlife Refuge, Florida, United States - Lox_Sample_2.5 | ecosystem: Environmental > Terrestrial > Soil > Wetlands | place: USA...
CTCCGCGGCCGGACGCCGGCCGAGGCGGCGCAGTGCGACCAGTGGCTCGGGGCGATCGAGGACGTGCGCGGCGAGCTGCGCAAGATCTCCGCCGCCGCGCCGCCCGAGCGCGCCGCGGTCCGGTCCGAGCTTCGCACCGCCGTCCTGCCGCGCTGGCTCGGGTTCCTCGACCGGCTGCTGCGGGCCAACCGGGGCGGCGCGGGGTTCGCGGTGGGCGAGGGGTGCAGCGTGGCCGACCTGGCGCTCTACTACCTGCTCGAGCTGGTCCGCGACAACGGCCTGGGCGAGGCGATCGACCGTTACCCGGCCCTGGTGGAGCACGCCCGGCGGATCGCCAGCCGGCCGCGGATCGCGGCCTACCTGGCGTCGGCGCGCCGGCCCGCCTTCGTGCCGCTGCCCTCCTAGCGGGTTCCCGGCCGGCCGGTCCGCGCCGCGGCCGGTCGGCCCGCGTCCTGAACGCCCGTGCCGGGGCGAGCTGCGCCCTTTCGCACCCTTGCACGCGGCACGCGCGCTGCTCTCCCCCGCTCGCCGGCCCGCGCCTCGCGGGCCGTGGAACCGAACGAACGGAGAACGGGATGAGCGACACGAACGCAAGACGGCTCGCGGTCTACGCGGTGCCGGAGAGCAAGGACGGCGAGAAGCGGTTCTGGCCCAAGATCGGGGCCGCGTACACCAATCGGGACGGCAGCATCACGCTCGTGCTGGATGCCCTGCCCATCGGCACCAACCGGCTCCAGGTGCGGGAGCCGAAGCTCTCCGCCGAGGGCCACCCCGGAGCGAACGGCTCCGCGCGGCGCGACCTCGAGACCGTCGAGGTGCGGCCGTGAGGCCCGCGCGGGGGATGGTGCTCGCCGCCGGCCTGCTCGCCGCCAGCCCGGCGCTCGCGGCCAAGAAGCCGCTCTCGGCCGCGGACCGGATCGACGTCAACCGCGCCGCGGTGACCGAGCTCATGCGGCTCCCCGGCCTCGGGGTGAAACGCGCCCAGGCGATCGTCGCCTACCGGGCGAAGCAGCCCTTCCGCAGCCCGGACGACCTGCTGGCGGTGAAGGGCATCGGGCCCTCATGGGTCGCACGGGTGCGGGCGAACCTCACCTTCGCGGCGGCCCCGCCGGCCACGGCGCCGGCGAGCGCCGCGGGCGCCCAGGCCGCCGCCGCGCCGAAGAAGTAGCGCGGTCCGGGCGGCTCCCACGCCCCCACCCGCGGCGTGCCGCGGGTGGGGCTTCGCCTTGGTCGCGCGTGGAACCCGGCCGCCCGGCCGAGGGCGCCCCCCCGGGGCACCGCGCGGATCGCGCTCGGCCGCAGGCCTTCGCGGACCCTGGGCGACGCGGTGCTTGACAGGCTGGCCGCCGCTTCGCTACTCCGGGAGCAAGCTGTACGGCTCGGAGGAACAGGGAAGCCGGTCCAAGTCCGGCGCGGTCCCGCCACTGTAGCCGGGGTGAAGGTGCCCTCGAGGTGATCACCACTGCCGCGGCAGCTCGCGGCGGGAAGGTGGAGGGCGCGACGCGGAACGGGCTGTCCCGCGACCCCGGAAGCCAGGAGACCTCCCTCCGGGTCCGCCGCGAATGGCTCGCGGCTCGTGACGTTCTCGGGTCCGAAGGAGACCCGACGAATTGGTCCGCTGGCTTCCGTTCACCCGTGGCGCTTGCGCCCTGGCCTGTGCCGTCGCGCTCGACGCGCGCGCCGGCGATCCGCCGCCCGGCCCCGGGGCTGCCGAGGCCGAGCCCGGTCCGGCCCCCGCTCCGGCCAGCTCCCCGGCTGGCTCGCCCGCCGCGCCGGCCCCGGCCCGCCCCGCCTTCGGCGAGGAGCTGCAGCTCACCCCGCGGCGCACCGCCGCCGACGAGCCCGCGGCGGTGACCGTCGTCTCGGTCGACACCTACGCCGGCGAGGCGAAGACCGTGGCCGAGCTCGTCTCCACCGCCCCGGGCGTGGCGGTGAACGACTACGGCGGGCTGGGACAGCTCGCCACCGCCTCGATCCGCGGGTCGACCGCCGACGGCGTGCTGGTGCTCCTCGACGGCCTCCCGCTCAACAGCGCCTTCGGCGGCGGGGTGGACCTCTCCTCGATCCCGCGCCACTGGATCTCCCGGGTCGAGGTGATCCGGGGGGTGGAGGGGGCCCGCTTCGGGGCCGGGGCGCTCGGCGGGGTGCTGGCCGTGGCCACGCGGCGGCCGGAGGCCGGCGCCTGGTCGGCGGAGGCCACCGGCGGCTCCTTCGGGACCTGGTCGGCCGCCGCCGACGGCGCCGCCGGAGGTGAGGGGTGGACCCTCCTCGGCGCCGCCGGCGCCGACGGCACCGAGGGCGACTTCCCCTGGACCTTCGACAGCACCCCCAACGTGCCCGGCGGGGAGGAGGCCCGGATCCGGAAGAACAACGCCGCCCGGCGCGCGGCCGGCCTGGCCAAGCTGACCGCCCAGGCCGGCGGGGCCCGGGTCGACGCCCTCCTCCAGGCCTCCGGCGGCCGCCGCGAGATCGCCCCCCCTCCCGACCAGGGGGATCCCGACGGCCGCGACTGGCAGGAGGACGGCCGCGTCCTGGCGATGGCCCGGATCTCCGGGATGGCGCCCACCTCCTGGCTCTCCCTGGCCGCCCGCGCCCACGGGAGGCTGGACCTGCTCGACGTCTCCACCGCCGGGGTCCTCTCGCACCAGCGCGGCGGCGAGGCCGGCGCGCAGCTCGAGGCCGCCGCCACCCATGGCCCGGGCGTCCTCACCGCCACGCTCGAGGCGAGCGGCGACCTCCTCCAGGCCACCGGCACCGGCCCGGAGCGGGCGCGCGCCGCCCTGGCCGCGGCGCTCGCCGACGACCTGGCGCTCCTCGGCGGCCGGCTCTCGCTCGTGCCGGCGGTCCGCCTGGAGCAGACCGGGCCGTTCGGCGGCTGGTCCGCCAGCCTGGGCGGGCGGGTGCGGCTCGCCGACGGGCTCGCGCTGCGCGCCGCGGCGGGGCGCACGTTCCGGGTGCCGAGCTTCGCCGAGCTCTACCTGCAGCAGGGGCTGGTGAAGCCCAACCCGGCCCTGGCCCCGGAGGAGGCGCTCGGCGCCGACGGGGCGCTGGTGGCCGAGGGACGGGCGGGCATGGCGAGCCTGGGCGCCTACGCCACGCTCTACCGCGACCTCATCCTCTACGACCGCGTCAGCCTCGGCTTCCTCCAGCCGCGCAACGCGGGGAAGGCGCTGGTCTCCGGGCTCGAGGCCGAGGCCGCCTCCGCCCCGATCCGCGCCCTGGCCGGGCTCGCCCTCTCCGCGAGCTACACCCTGCTCGCCTCGGAGAACCTGCGGGCCCCGGCGCCGGAGCTGGGCAAGTGGCTCCCCCACCGCGCCCGCCACCGCCTCTTCGCCCGGGCGGCGATCGCCCCCGGACCGCTCGCGCTCCACGCCGAGCTCCACTACGTCGGCCTCCAGTACGACGACGCCGCCAACGTGCGGGCCATCCCGGCGGCGCTGGTCTGGAACGCCGGCGCCGAGGTGCGCCTCTGGAGGCGGCCCGCCGTCGCCCTCGGCGTCGAGGTCCGGAACCTCCTCGACGACCGCACCCTGCTCGACCCCCTCGGAGATCCCCTGCCCGGCCGGATGGTGCTCGCCACCCTCCGCGCCGGCGCCACCGCCGCCGCCCAGTAAGCGAGGACCACCATGACCCGAACCCGCGCGCTGCTCCTGTCCCTCGTCCCCCTCCTCCTCTTCGGCTGCACCAAGGAGCTCACCTGCCCGCAGGGCGAGACCGACTGCGGCGGCCGGTGCGCCGCGCTCCAGACGGCCGCCACCGACTGCGGTGCCTGCGGCTACGCCTGCGGGGCCGGGGTGGTCTGCCAGGCGGGCGCCTGCGTCTGCGCCCCGGGCACCGTCTCCTGCGCCGGCGGCTGCTTCGACCTCCTCACCAGCCCGGAGCACTGCGGCACCGGAGGCACCTGCGCCGGCGCGGTCGCCTGCGGCGGCGCCACCCCGTTCTGCAGCGCCGGCGCCTGCGCCACCTCGTGCGGTCCGGGGCTCGACGCCTGCGGCAACGCCTGCGCGGACCTCTCCGCCGACCGCGACCACTGCGGCACCTGCAGCACGGCCTGCGGCCCGGGCGCGTCCTGCGTCGCCGGCACGTGCCGCTCGATCCAGGTCGCCTGCTTCTCGACCAGCGAGCTGCGCTCGGTGAGCCCCGACCTCCTCTTCACCGGCCCGGCGCGCGCCACCGGCCAGGGCCCCATCTCGCTGGCGCTGGCGAACGGCGAGGTCTGGAGCGCCGACTCCCTCGACGTGACCCTCAGCGCGCTGCCCCTCGACCCCACCCTCCCCGGCGCCACCGCCACCCTCTCCGGCAGCGACCTCGAGTTCGTGGGCCAGAGCGCGGGCCTCCTCTTCGTCTCCAACTCGAAGGGGGGCACCGTCATCGTCTACGACCCGGCGGGCGGGCGCGTGCTCGACGAGGTCCCCTTCACCGGCCAGGTGAACCCGTTCCCCCACGGGATCGCCTTCCTGAACGGCCGGGCCTTCGTCGCGCTCTACGGGCAGGACGACGTCTCCGACGGCCAGGCGGTGGCGGTGCTGGACCTCTCCGGCGTCCCCGGCTGCGCCGCCGCCGATCCGAGCCCGCCCGCCTGCGGCGCGGGGAACAGCTGCCCGGCCGGGCGCGTCTGCCGGGCGGGGGTCTGCCCGCTCCAGTGCGCCACCCTCCAGAAGGTGATCGACCTGCGCGCCGTGCCCGGCTCCGCCGACGCCCCCGGCCTCCCCTTCCCCTCGCGGGCGGTGGCGGCCGGCTCGAAGGTCTACGTCACCCTGGCCAACATGATGAAGGCGACCAGCGGCCCCCTCGCCGGCTACTACGTCGACCCGGCCGGCCCCTCGAAGCTGGCGGTGATCGACACCGCCGCGGCCGACGCGGTCTCGATCGTCCCCCTCCCCGGTTGCCAGGACGCGGGCGGCCTGACCGCCCTCGGCACGTCGCTCTGGGTGGCCTGCGCCGACTCGAGCGGTCCGGCCCTGGTCCCGGTCGCCCTGAGCGGCACGGGACCGGTCCCGGCCGCGCCGGTCGCGCCCTGGGGCGTGCCCCAGCCTCCCGTCGCCTTCGGCGCCCCTGGGAACATCGCCTTCTGCGGGCCGATGGGGTACGTCACCGACCTGTGGTCCGGCACGGTCCTCCGCTTCGATCCCTCCGCCCCGTCGGCCGCCGCCCAGGTCGCCGGCGCCGCGGTCTGCCCGGCCAGCGCCGGCCCGTACGGCTACGCCTGGGCGGCCGACGTCCTGTGCACGCCGTGACGGCGGTCCGGCGTCTCGCCGCCGCGCTCGCCGCCGCGCTCCTCCTCGCCGCCGGCCCCGGCCGCGGGGAGGAGCTGCAGCCCATCGGGAAGGGGCTGGCGGAGGGCGGGCCGGTCTGGGTGGGCCCCCGGCCAGCCGCGCCGCCCCGGCGCGTGGTGGTGCTGGCGCCGAGCCTCACCGACGTCGTCCTCGGGCTCGGCCTGCGCGATCGCCTGGTGGGCGTCACCTCCCTGGACGACGACCCGGCGGTGAAGGACCTGCCCCGCGTCGGCGGCTTCATCGATCCCAACCCGGAGGCGATCCTCGGGCTCCGGCCGGATCTCGTCCTCTGGATCACCGACGGCGGCGCGGTCGCGGCCGTCCGGCGACTGGCCGAGCTCTCCCGCGCCTCCGCCCATCCGTTCGCCATCTTGGCGCTCGATGTCCGGGGGGTGGCCGACGTCCTCGCCGCCCCGCGCGCCGTGGGCGACGCCCTCGGCGCGCCCGAGGCGGGGGCCCGGCTCTCCGCCGAGCTCGCCGCCGAGGTGGAGAGCGTGCGGCGCCGGTCGGCCGGGACCCCGCGCCGTCGCGTCCTCTTCGTGGTGGCGCGCGAGCCGCTGGTGGTGGCCGGCCCCCGCAGCTTCCCCGACGAGCTCCTCGGGATCTGCGGCTGCGCCAACGTGGTCGAGGGGGAGCGCCCCTGGCCGGTCTACCCGCTGGAGAAGGCGGTGGCGGCCGACCCCGACCTGGTCGTGGACGCCGCCCCGCGCGAGCCGGCCGAGGGGATCGCCCGCCTCTCCGCCATCCCCGCCGTGCGGCGCGGGGCGGTGATCCGGCTCCGGGACGACGCCCTGCTCCGGCCGGGACCCCGGATGATCCGGGGGCTCGAGAGCCTCTTCCGCTCCCTCCACCCGGAGGCCCGTTGACCGCCTCGCGCGGCCTCCGGCTCGCCCTCGCCCTGGCGCTGGGGCTCGCCGCGGTGGCGGCCGCGGTGGCGGTCTCCTGCGCGCTCGGCCCGCAGCCCATCTCCTTCCGCGCGGCGCTCGGCGGGGTCGATCCCGACGCCGCCATCCTCCTCGGCCTCCGCCTGCCGCGCGCGCTCCTCGCCGCCCTGGTGGGCGCCGCCCTGGCCGCCGCCGGCACCGCCCTCCAGGCCCTCCTCCGCAACCCGCTCGCCGAGCCGTTCGTGCTCGGGGTCTCGGGGGGAGCGGCCCTGGGCGGCTCGCTCGTCCTCGTCGCCTCGGCCGGGCTCGCCGCCCTGCTCGGGCCGGTGGGCCAGGTCCTCGGCTCGGCCCCGCCGGTCGCCGCCGGGGCGATCGCCGGGGCGGCCGCCTCGACCGTGCTGGTGTTCGGCCTGGGCCGGATCGGCGGGCGGCTCGTGCCCGAAGCGGCGCTCCTGGTGGGGATCGTCTTCAACGCCTTCGCCGCCGGGGTGATCACCCTCGTCAAGATGCTCGTCCCGCCGGAGCAGGCGAGCCGCCTCCTCTACTGGTTGCTCGGGGCGGTGGGGTACGAGTCGGCCGGCACCATCGCCCTCGGGGGGGCGCTGATCGCCCTCTCGGTGGGCGCCCTGGTGGTCCTCTCCGCCCGCCTCAACCTCCTCACCCTGGGTGACGAGGAGGCGGCCTCCCTCGGGCTCGACGTCCGCCGCGCCCGCGCCTGGATCTTCTTCGCCGCCAGCGCCGCCACCGGAGCGGCGGTGGCGCTCGCCGGGATGGTGGGCTTCGTCGGCCTCATCGTCCCGCACCTGGTCCGCCGCCTGGTCGGGCCGGATCACCGCCTCCTCGTCCCCGCCTCCGCCCTGTTCGGCGCCGCCTTCCTCACCCTGGCGGACGCTCTCGCCCGGCTCGCCTTCCTGCCGCTCGGGACCGAGCCGCCGGTGGGCGCGGTCACCGCCTTCCTCGGCGGGCCGTTCTTCCTCTGGCTGCTCCGCCGCAGCGCCAGGCCCGGGCCGGAGGCCGCGCCGTGACCGCGCCCGCCACCGGCCCGGCCGACCCCATCGTCGAGGTGCGGGGGGTCACCCACCGCTACGGCGCCCGGGCGGCGCTGGCCGGGGTCTCGTTCCAGGCGCGGGGCGGCGAGCTGGTCGGCCTGCTCGGGCCGAACGGCGCGGGCAAGTCCACCCTGGTGCGGCTCGTGGCCGGGCTGGCCGCGCCCGCCGAGGGCGCGGTCCGGCTGGCGGGGCTCGATCCGGCGCGCGCGCCCCGCCGGGCGGTGGCCCGGATCTGCGCCCTGGTCCCGCAGGAGCCCCGGGTGACCTGGCCCTTCACGGTCCGGGAGACCGTGATGATGGGGCGGGCCCCGCACCAGGGGCTGCTCGCCCTCCCCACCCTCCTCGACCGCGGCGCGGTCCAGGGCGCGCTCGAGGCCTGCGATCTCGTGGCCCTCGCCGACCGCCGGCTGGACGCGCTCTCCGGCGGGGAGCGGCGGCGCGTCTTCTTCGCCCGGGCCCTGGCGCAAGAGCCCCGGGTGCTCCTGCTCGACGAGCCGACCGCCTTCCTCGACCTCGGGCACCAGGTGGCGGCGATGCGGCTGGCGCAGCTGGCCGCCCGGGGCGGGCTGTGCGTGGTGGCGGTCCTCCACGACCTCAACCTGGCGGCGGCCGCCTGCGACCGGCTGGTCGTGCTCTCGCGGGGACGGGTGGTGGCCGAGGGGCCCCCGGACCCCGTCCTCACCGAGGAGCGGGTGCGGGAGGTCTGGGAGGTCCCGGTCTGGCGCGGCCGGAACGAGGCCAGCGGCGCGCCGGTGGTGCTGCCCGCGCTGCCGCCGGCGCCGGGCCGGGGCTGACCCCGCTCACTGGAAGAGGAACAGGCGGAGCCCGACCGCGATCGTCCGGGCGCTCGAGTCGTGGGTCGCCTGCCGGTAGCCGGCGTCGACCGCCACCCCGCCGCGGGTCACCACGCCCAGGCCGGCCGACCACCAGTCGCTGCCCAGCCGGTCGTCCTTCTGGAAGCCGGCCCGGATCGGGAAGCGGGCCGAGGCCATCGCGTCCCCGAGGAGGAGCTCCGCCCCGCCGCCGTAGCGGTTGTAGGTCTTCCCGTCCCGGTCGAACTGGCCGCGCCACTCCCCGGTCACCTGGAAGCTCTCGTCCGAGCCGATCGCCAGGCCGGCCGAGGCGGAGAGCGGCGCCACCGCGTCGTTGGCGACGGGGACGAGGTTGTAGCCCGCCGCCCCGAGGGTCACCCACTGCGCCACCTCCCAGAGGAGGCCGGCGTCGACGGTGCCGATGTTCGTGCTCGTCGGGCCGTGCAGGGTGTAGTACTTCCCGGTCGCGCCCAGGTGGAGCTTCTCCATCGGCGTCCCGGCGAGCGCGACGTGGAAGAGATCGCCCGCGTACAGGCCCTTCTGCTCCCGCAGGAACGAGAAGCCGGCGGTCACCGGGCTCGACTGCGAGTCCACCACCGAGCTGCCGAAGAAGAGGCCGGTGGTGTCCGCCCCGCGGCGGTCCCAGAGGACCGGCACGTCGAGGGAGTAGCGCTTGCGCGCCGCGAGCGCGCCGGCGTTCAGGTAGATGCCCTCGTTGCCGGTGGCGATGGCCACTCCGGAGGACAGGGCCAGGTCCCGAGCGCTGGTCACGTCCGGGATCCCGCCGTCCGGCGGGTGCTCCGCGGCGGAGGCGGCGCCGGCGGCGAGCGCCACGAGCAGGCCGAGCGATCGAGTGCGCACGCGAGGAGGATACGGGCCTCCGGCGCCCCCGGCAAGGATGCTTGTCCCTGCGATCGCGATCGCGGTAGCGTCGGACCGATCGCGCAGGAGGGCCGCCATGCGCAAGCGTGAGACGGAGCGGTATCGCAGCCTGCTCGAGGCGCAGCTCGGGTCGCTGGTTGGCGAGGGGGAGCGGGCCGTACACCAGATGGCCGGGGGCGCCGCCGAGGAGCTCCCCGACCCGAACGACCGCGCCACGGCGGAGGAGTCGCGCAACTGGTCGCTCCGGCTCCGCGACCGCGACCGGAAGCTGATCGGGAAGATCCAGCAGGCGCTGGAGCGGCTCGAGACCGGCACTTTCGGGAAGTGCACCGCCTGCGGGAAGCCGATCTCCGCGGCCCGGCTCCGCGCCCGCCCGGTGACCGATCTCTGCATCGACTGCAAGACCGAGGCGGAGCGGGGCGAGCGGTGAGCGGCCGCGCGCGGGCCTTGCGCCCCGCCCGGACGGCGTGAAGGATGCTAGATTGCCCGGCACCATGGCGCCCAAGAAGGTCCGCAAGGCCGTGATCCCTGCCGCGGGGCTCGGCACCCGGTTCCTCCCCGCCACCAAGGCGGTCCCGAAGGAGCTCCTGCCGATCGTCGACACCCCCACCATCCAGTACATCGTGGCGGAGGCGGTGGCGGCCGGGGTGCGGGACGTGATCCTGGTCTGCGCCCGGGGGAAGGACTCGATCGTCGACCACTTCGACATCGCGGCGGAGCTCGAGGCCCACCTGGAGCGGACCGGCAAGCACGAGCTGCGCAAGCAGATGCGCGCCATCGCCCATATGGCCAACGTCATCACCGTCCGGCAGCAGGAGCCGCTCGGCCTCGGCCACGCGGTCCTCTGCGCCCGGGACCTGGTGGGGGACGAGCCCTTCGTGGTGATGCTCGGCGACGACGTCATCGACGCCCCCGTGCCGGCGGCGAAGCAGCTCGCCGGCTGCTGGGAGCGCCACGGGCTCGGCACCATCGCCCTCATGGAGGTGCCGGCGGCGGAGACCCCGCTCTACGGGATCGCGGCCGGCCAGCCGCTCGACGACCGCACCCTCCGGATCGACCGGCTGGTGGAGAAGCCGAAGCACGACCCGCCCTCCCACCTGGCGGTGATCGGCCGCTACGTCCTCCCCCCGGCCATCTTCCCCATCCTGGAGCGGATCTCGCCCGGCGTGGGCGGGGAGATCCAGCTCACCGACGCGCTCGCGGTCCTCGCCCGCGAGGAGGGGCTCCTCGGGTACCGGTTCGAGGGCGACCGCTACGACGCGGGCGAGCGCCTCGGCTACCTGAAGGCCAACCTCATGTACGCCCTCAAGCGGCCCGAGCTGGCCGGCCCGCTCCGCGCCCTCCTCCGGGAGATCGTGAAGTGAGCAGCCTCCGCCGTGCCGCCGTCGCCGCCCTCGCCCTGGCAGCCGCCCTCCCCGCCCTCGCCTACCTCCTCCCCGCCACCGCCATCCTCAAGCGGCTCGGGGAGCGGCGCGCCGCCCTGGAGCTCGAGTCGCTCGAGGTCCGGGGGACCTTCCAGGCGGAGGGGCCGCCCGCCGACCGGCTCGCCCCCGCCGGCCAGCCCCGGGGCCCGGGAGGCCTCCTCGCCCTCCCCGCCCGCTTCCTGATGAAGGTGCCGGGGCGCTGCCGCCTGGAGCTCGCCCCGCCGGAGCTCCCGGAGGCGGAGCGCCCCTTCGTGGCGGTGCGCGACGGCCGGCTCACCGGCCGCGGCGGCCTCGACCAGGTCCCCTCGGCGGTGGCGCTGGTGCGGGCGGCCTGCGCGCTCCTCGCCGCTCCGGCGGCGGGGGACGCCCCGGAGGCCTTCGCCGCCGCGCTCGCCCGGCGGGGCGTGGCGGTCCCCGACGTCTCGCTCGGCCGCTTCGACGGCCGGATCGCCTACGTGATCGGCGGCCGGGAGCGCGACGCGAAGCCCCTCGCGTTCGTGGACAAGGACGGCTTCCAGCCGCTGCGGCTGATCGCGGCCGAGGGGCCGACCCTCGAGGACGTGCGCCTGCTCGGGTGGGGCTCGCCCACCGGCGGGGACTGGTTCCCGCGGGCGGTGGAGGCCTACGAAGGCGGGGCGCTCCGCGTCCGGCTCACCACCGAGCGGGCGGTCCCGAACCCGCGGCTGGCGGACGCGCTGTTCTGAATCGGGCGGCGCGGGGAGGCCGGCCGCCCGGCCCGCGCTACCCGGTGGCCACCTCGCCGCCCTCGTCGCCCGCGTCCGGCTCCACGTCGGTCCGGTACTTCCGCAGGACGCGCTTGAAGTTCGAGCGGTCCATGCCCGCCTTCCGGGCGGCGGCGGAGATGTTGTTGTCGCAGGCCCGCATCAGCGCCTCGACGTAGCTCTTCTCGAAGCGCCGCAGGGCCTGCTCCTTCGCCGCGGCGTAGGAGAGCGAGAGCCAGGCGGACTCGTCGCCGGCCACCGCCTGGGCCTCGCGCACCAGGGGAGCGGTCCGGCCGGTGACCGCCGGCGGCAGGTCGGCCGGGCTCACGGCGTCGCCGCGGCAGAGCACCACCGCGCGCTCGATGGCGTTCTCGAGCTCGCGCACGTTGCCCGGCCAGCGGTACCCGCAGAGCAGCTCGATCGCCTCCGGGGACAGGGTGCGGACCTTCTTCCCCAGGCGATCGGCGTAGCGGCGGAGGAAGTGGTGGGCGAGGAGGGGGACGTCCTCGACCCGCTCGCGCAGCGAGGGGAGCGGGACGTTGATCACGTTGAGCCGGTAGAAGAGGTCCTCGCGGAACCGCCCCGCCTTCACGAGCTTGGGGAGATCCCGGTGGGTGGCGGCGATCACCCGCACGTCCACCTTCACCGAGTCGGCCGAGCCGACCCGCTTGATCTCGCCCTCCTGCAGGACCCGGAGGAGCCGGACCTGGGTGGAGAGGGGGATGTCGCCGATCTCGTCGAGGAAGATGGTGCCGCCGTCGGCGGCGTCGAAGAGCCCCTTCTGATCGCGCTGCGCCCCGGTGAACGCCCCCTTCACGTGGCCGAACAGCTCCGACTCGAGCAGCGTCTCGGTGAGGGCGCCGCAGTTCAGCGCCACGAAGGGGTGGCCCTTGCGCGGGCTCCGGGCGTGGAGCCCCCGGGCCACCAGCTCCTTGCCGGTCCCGCTCTCCCCGGTGACCAGCACGGTGGTGGCGCTGTAGGCCACCGCCTCGATCATCCGGGTGACCTCCCGGATCGGCCCGGAGTTGCCGACGATCCCCTCGCTCGGGGAGCCCTCGCGATCGCGCAGGGCGCTCTCCAGCTGCCGGTTGCGGTCGAAGAGCTGCTTGCGCTCGGCGGCCTTGGCCACCGCGCGCGCCACGACCTCCACGTCCTCGAAAGGCTTGGTGAGGTAGTCGTAGGCGCCGGCGCGGACCGCCGCCAGGGCGGTCTCCACCGTGGCGTGGCCGGTCATCATGATGACCTCCACCTCCGGCCGCCGGTGCTTGACCGCGTTCAGGAGCTCGAGCCCCGAGAGCTGCGGCATCTTGATGTCCAGCAGGGCGACGTCGAAGTCCTCCTGCGCCAGCTTCTGGGTGGCGACGATGGGCGAGTCCACCCCGACCACGTCGTGCCCCTTCTTGCGCAGGAGCGCCTCGAGGGCGCGGAGGAGGCTGGGCTCGTCGTCGACCACCAGGACGCGGACGGGCTTCACCTCGGCTGCCTCGGTCATGACCTCGGCTCCTTTCATCAGTCGTGCTTCGCGGGAGCGGCCGGGAGCTCGACCACGAAGCAGGCGCCCTGCTCGGCGTGCTCGAGGCGGATGGTCCCGCCGTGCTCCTCGGCGATCTGGTAGCAGATGGAGAGGCCCAGGCCGGTGCCCTGGCCCTCCGGCTTGGTGGTGAAGAACGGCTCGAAGATGCGCTTGGCGACGTCGTCGGGGATCCCGGGGCCGGAGTCGGCCACCGAGAGCCGCGCCCGGCCCGGTCCCCCGGGCCCCACCCCGATGTGGACCTGGCCCACGCCCTCCATGGCCTGGAAGGCGTTCACGAGCAGGTTCACCACGATCTGCTCGAGCTGGTTGTGGTTCCCGAGGGCGGTGACCGGGTGGTACTCGCGCACCACCTCGACCTTCCCCCCCTTGAGCTGCGAGGAGAGGAGGAAGAGGGCGTCGTCGCAGACCTGGGCGAGGGCCACCGGCCCCTTCTCGGCCGGGCGCGGGCGCCGGGAGAACCGGAGCAGCGACTCGACGATCCGCTTGGCGCGGTTGGCCGCGTCCTGGATCATCTTGAGGTTCTCGAGGTCGGCGGCGCTGCGGTCCTCGCGGCTCATCAGCTGGGCGAAGGCCAGGATCCCGCCCAGCGGGTTGTTGATCTCGTGCGCCACGCCGCCGGCCAGCTGGCCGACCGCCGACATCTTCTCGGCGTGGAAGAGGCGCCGCGTGACCTCGCGCTCGTCGGTCACGTCCTTGAAGACCACCACCTGCGCCCCCTCGTCCTCGAAGGGGAAGGAACGGACCAGCCAGGTCCGGTCGCCGACCGCCACCTCGCGCTCCGCCGGGCCCCGGGCCGGCATCATGCAGCCCGACGGGCACGGGAGCCCGCCGTAGGCGTGGCCGGCGCAGCGCAGCCCGGAGAGGCTGTGGACGGAGACGCCCGCCACCCGGGCGAAGGCGAAGTTGGCCCGCACCACCTCGCAGCCGCCCTCCCGCATGATCGCGAGCGGGTCGCCGATGGCGTCGAAGCAGGCCCGCCACTCCTGGGCGGCCCGCACCAGCGCGGCCGAGCGGGCCGCCAGCTTCCCGTCCAGATCCCGGTTGACCCGCTCCAGCTCCTCGTTCCGCTGGGCGATCAGCCCCTGGAGCCGGGCGTTCTCCTCCACGATCCAGTACTGGTCGACGGCGCTCTGGATGGTGATGAGGAGGTGGCCGTCGTCCCAGGGCTTCCAGATGAAGCGGAAGATCTCCGACTGGTTGACGGCCTCCTCGATCGCGGTCGAGTCGGCCTGCCCGGTGAGCAGGACCCGCTGGATGCGCGGCCACCGCTCCTTCACCGCCCGGAGGAACTCCACCCCGGACATCCCCGGCATGCGGTAGTCCGAGATCACCACCTGGACCGACTCCTGGCGGAGGATCTCGAGGGCGGTCTGGGCCTCTGGCGCGTCCAGGATCTTGCAGCGGGCGCGCCGGAGAACGCGGCGCAGCGCCCGCCGCACGTGCTCGTCGTCGTCGACGATGAGGAGCGTCGACTCGGGCACGGGAGCGGGGACGATCCTTCCGCTGTGCTGTCCTGCCTGGGGGTCCATGGCGACCGGGGCTTGGGGTGCATCCTGCGGTCCACCCAGCCCGGGGTCGTACCCCTCTGGTTCCAATGAGTTGGTGGATCTGGCCCCCGGGTCCCTCACCGCCCCGGGTCATACCACACCCGGAAGGTCCTTCGAAGCGGGGTCACCGAGCCCCGGGCCTCGCGCGGGACCCCGAAACGGGCGACGTCAGCGGCCCTCGGCCTCGTAGCGGTAGGCCTGGGCCTGGTAGAGGCAGATCGTGTTCCGACCCGCCTTCTTGGCCTGGTAGAGCGCCTCGTCGGCGTATCGCAGCAGGAGCTCCGGCGTGGTGATGTCCTTCGAGGGGTAGAAGGCGATCCCGATCGAGGCGGTGACGTGGATCTCCTTCTCCGGGCCGGGCGCCCCCGGCGGCAGCGCGTGGGCGCGGGCCCCGAGCTCCTTCCAGATCCGCTCCGCGACCGCCAGGGCGCCGGAGAGGTGGGTCTTGGGGAGGATGACCGCGAACTCCTCGCCGCCGTAGCGCACGCAGATGTCGGGGTCGCGGGTGGAGACCCGGATCTGCTCGGCCGCGCCGCGGAGCACCACGTCGCCGAAAGGGTGTCCGTAGCGGTCGTTCACCAGCTTGAAGTGATCGAGATCGATCATGATGAGCGACACCGGATCCGTGTAGCGCTGGGCGCGCCGGAACTCCTCCGGGAGCCGCTCGTCGAAGGCGCGCCGGTTCTTGAGCCCGGTGAGCTCGTCGGTGAGGGTCTGCTCCTTCAGCTTCCGCTGGGTCTCGCGGAGCTGGTCCTGGAGGCTCTTGATGCGGAGCATGGCCGCGCAGCGGGCCAGGATCTCCGCCTCGGCGAAGGGCTTGGCGAGGAAGTCGTCGGCGCCGATCCGGAGCCCGGTCACCTTGGTGTCGAGGTCGGACTTCACCGACAGGACGATGACCGGGATGAACTGGTCGTCCGG
>Ga0335076_10003899_pt1 | contig 15046 bp, 11 predicted proteins | sample Lox_Sample_25_FD_206717 | JGI IMG/M metagenome (GOLD analysis project Ga0335076, IMG submission 206717) | Soil microbial communities from Loxahatchee National Wildlife Refuge, Florida, United States - Lox_Sample_2.5 | ecosystem: Environmental > Terrestrial > Soil > Wetlands | place: USA...
GCCGATGACGCTGAGCATCATCGGGTGCGTGGTGAACGGGCCGGGGGAGGCGCGGGAGACGGACGTGGGCTTCACGGGCGGCGGCAACGGCACGCATCAGGTCTATATCGCCGGCACGCCGCACCATCGCCTCAAGGGCGAGGACATCGTCGACCATCTCGTCCGCCTCGCCGAACAGAAGGCCGCCGAGATCCAGGCCCGGGAGAAGGCCGAGAGCACCACGCCGGCGGCTGCGCAGTAGGGAGTGTCTCGGCGAGCGTTCCCGGGTATCTGTCTCCGTTGACATCTCTCAATCGTCATCGCCGGGCTTGACCGGCGATCCAGGAGACGTCGGCAACACCAAGGTTTTCCGAAGGTCTGCTGGATTGCCGGGTCAAGCCCGGCAATGACAAGAGTGGGAAGCAAATACTAGAGTTCGCCATCATCAAGCGGGAGTCACCGTTGTCTTCGCTTCAGCCGGTTCGCGGCACGCACGACATATTGCCGGACGAGATGCGGCGGCACCGCCGCGTCGTCGAAACGGCGCGCGCCGTCGCCGAGCGCTACGGCTACCTCGAGGTGGCGACGCCGATCTTCGAGTTCTCCGACGTGTTCCAGCGCACACTCGGCGATACGTCGGACATCGTCACCAAGGAGATGTACAGTTTCGCCGACCGCGGTGGCGAGCAGCTGACGCTGCGGCCGGAGGGTACGGCGGGCGTGGCGCGGGCGCTCATTTCCGGCGGGCTCATGCAGCACCTGCCGCTGAAGTATTTCTACCATGGGCCGATGTTCCGCTACGAGCGGCCGCAGAAGGGCCGCATGCGGCAGTTCCACCAGACGGGCGTGGAGCTTCTCGGCGTCGCACAGCCGCAGGCCGACCTGGACGTGATCGCCGTCGGCGCCGGCATCCTGCGCGCGCTGGGCGTGCTCGACCGCACCGTGCTCGAGCTCAACACGCTCGGCGACGGCGACAGCCGGCAGTCCTATCGGCGCGTGCTCGTCGACTATCTGCGGGCGCATCAAGCGCGGCTGTCGAAGGACAGTGTCGAGCGGCTCGAGCGCAATCCGCTGCGCGTCCTCGACTCCAAGGACGAGAGCGACCAGAAGATCGTCGCCGATGCGCCGGTCTATTCCGACTACCTCAATGAGGCGAGCCGCTCGTTCTTCGACGCGGTGAGGGCGGGGCTGGACGCGGTGGGGATCCGCTACGAAATCAATCCGCGCCTCGTGCGCGGGCTCGACTACTACTGCCACACCTGCTTCGAATTCACGGCCGCCGAACTCGGCGCGCAGAAGACGGTGATGGCCGGCGGCCGGTATGACGGCCTGGTGGAAACGATGGGCGGTCCGCCGACGCCGGGAGTCGGCTGGGCGTCCGGCATCGAGCGTGTCGCCATGATGCTCGACGACGGCGTGGCCGCCGCGCGTCCGGTCGCCGTCATCCCCATCGGCGATGCTGCGGCGACGCCGGCGCTGAAGCTCACCGAGGCGCTGCGCCGGGCGGGCGTCGCCGTCGACCTCGGCTTTTCCGGCAACGTCAAGAAGCGCATGGCGCGGGCCGACAAGATCGGGGCCGTCGCGGCCGTCATCCTGGGCGACGATGAGCTGGCCAAGGGCGTCGCGACCCTGCGCGACCTGCGATCGGGCGCCCAGGAGCAGGTGCCGCTGACCAGCCTGCAGGACCGGTTGGCCGCCCTCGGGCGGTAGGGATGGCAGAGTCGCTCGCCGAACCGATCGTCGTCGGCATCAGTCACCGAAGCGGCACGGCGGCGTTGCGCGAGCGCCTGTTTCTCGACGAGAGCGGGCAAGCGGAAATGCTTGGTCGCCTGCAGGCTGCCGGGCTCACGCAGGCGCTCGTCCTCTCCACCTGCGATCGCACCGAGGTGCACGCCGTCGACGGCGATGCCGCCCGCGCCGCGGCGGTCATCCGCGAAGCGCTCGCGGCGATGGGCCACGTGAGGGCGGCGGAGATCCTGACGCAGGGCTATGAGCATGCCGGCCGGGCCGCGCTGCGGCATCTATTCGCCGTCGCGGCGTCGCTCGACAGCGTCGTCATCGGCGAACCGCAGGTGCTCGGACAACTGAAGGACAGCCACCGGCTCGCCGCCGCGGCCGGGGCGATCGGCCCGGACCTCGAGGGCATCCTGCGGGCCGCTTACGGCGCCGCCAAGCGCGTGCGCAGCGAGACGGCGATCGGCGAGCGACCGGTCTCGATCGCCGCCGCCGCGATCCAGATGGCGCGTCGCGTGCAGGGCGACCTCGACCGCTGTACCGCGGTCCTGCTCGGCGGCGGCGAGATGGGCGAGCTGATGGTCGAGCAGCTGCGGCAGGCCGGCATCGCGCGCACGATCGTCGTGCACCGTTCGGCGCCGCGCGCCGCGCTTATCGCGCATCGTCTTGGCGCCCATGTCCGGCCGTATGGCGATCTTGCGGCGGCGCTGGCCGAGGCCGATATCCTGGTCTGCGCGGTCGGTGACGAGCAGGAGACGGTGACGGCATCGGCGATCCAGGCCGCGCTCCGCGCCCGCCGCCAGCGTCCGATGATGTGCATCGACGCGGCCGTGCCCGGCGATATCGACGAGGCCGTCGACCGCCTCGACGGTGTCTTCCTGTTCGACCTCGGCGATCTCGAGCGCCTGGCCGTCGAAGGGCAGTCGTCGCGGACGGCTGCCGCCGCGGCGGCCTGGGCCATCGTCGATGCCGAGGTCGCTGCCTTCGCGAGCGGCGAGGCCGGACGCCACGCGGCCCCGTCCGTCGTCGCGCTGCGGCGGCATTTCGAAGCCGTCCGCGAGCAGGTGATGGCGGAGAACCCCGCCGCCGACGCCGCCACGGCGACGCGATTGCTGCTCAACCGCCTGTTGCACGCACCCTCGGCGGCCCTGCGCCAGGCGGCGGCGAACGCGGCAGTGGACGGAGCGGGCGAGCTGGTGGCAATAGAGCGCGCACTCGCGCGCGTCTTCGGCGTCGGCACTGACCAGGCCGGGCCGCAGAACGGTGCGGGACAGGAGACGGAGAAGGACGCGTGATACTGACGGAGAAGCTCAACCGCGTGGTCATGCGCCACGAGGAACTGGCGCGGTCGATGGCCGGGGAGGGGCCGGTCGATCCGGACTCCTTTGCGCGCGCGTCCAAGGAGTATTCCGACCTGACGCCGGTCGTGGAGAGCATCAGGCAGCTGCTGCGCGCCGAGCAGGAGGCCAAGGACCTGTCCAGCCTGATCGCCGACGCCGGGACCGATGCGGAAATGAAGGGGTTGGCCGAGGAGGAGCTGCGCGGCCTCAAGGGCCGGCTGCCCGACCTGGAGCGGCAGGTCAAGGTGCTGCTGCTGCCGAAGGACGAGACCGACGAACGCAACGCCATCCTCGAGGTGCGCGCCGGCACCGGTGGCGACGAGGCGGCGCTGTTCGCGGCCGAACTGTTCCGCATGTACCTGCGCTATGCCGAGCTGCGAGGCTGGAAGGTGGAGGTGCTCGGCATCAGCGAGACCGGCCTCGGCGGCTACAAGGAGGCCAGTGCCGCCATCAGCGGGCGCGGCGTCTTCGCGCGGCTGAAATTCGAGTCGGGCGTCCACCGGGTGCAGCGCGTGCCGGCGACCGAAGGAAGCGGCCGCATCCACACCTCGGCGGCCACCGTCGCCGTGCTGCCGGAGGCCGAGGACGTCGACATCCACATCGAAGAGAAGGACCTGCGCATCGATGTGTTCCGCGCCAGCGGCCCCGGCGGCCAGTCGGTCAACACCACCGACAGCGCGGTGCGCGTCACGCACTTGCCGAGCGGCATCGTCGTGCAGCAGCAGGACGAGAAGTCGCAGCACAAGAACAAGGCCAAGGCGCTGAAGATCCTGCGCGCCCGGCTCTACGACGCCGAGAGGGCCCGGCGCGACGCCGAGCGGGCCGCGACCCGCAAGGGCCAGGTCGGCTCGGGCGACCGCTCCGAGAAGGTCCGCACCTACAACTTCCCGCAGAACCGCGTGACCGACCACCGCATCAACCTGACGCTGCACAAAATCGACCGCGTCATGGCCGGCGAACTCGATGAGATCATCGAAGCCCTTATCGCCGACGACCAGGCGACGCGACTCGCGGAGCTGGAGTGACCGTGACGATCAACATTGCCCTGCAGACGGCGGCGCGGCGTCTGCGAGCGGCAGGGATCGACAGCGCTCGCCTCGACGCCCGGCTTCTGCTCGGCGAGGTGCTGAAGGTCGCGCCCCCCGACCTCGTGGCGTATCCGGAGCGGCCGCTGACCCCGCACGAGGACGATCGGTTTCTCGATCTTGTGGAGCGTCGCTGCCGGCGCCAGCCTTTGTCGCAGCTGCTGGGGCGGCGGGAATTCTGGGGCCTCAATCTCCGTGTCACCGCCGATACCCTCGATCCGCGCGCCGACAGCGAGACGCTTATCGAGGCGGCGCTGGGAACGATCGGCGATCGCTCCCGGTCCCTGCGCCTCCTCGATCTCGGCACCGGAACCGGTTGCCTGTTGCTCGCATTGCTGAGCGAACTGTCGGACGCAACCGGGCTCGGCGTCGACCGCAGCCAAGCCGCTCTGGATGTCGCGCGCGCCAACGCGACCGATCTGGGACTGGCCGACCGCACCGCCTGGCGCTGCGGCTTCTGGGGCGAGGGCGTGACGGAGAGCTTCGATCTCGTGATCAGCAATCCGCCCTATATCCCGTCGACCGAGATCGACCGGCTGATGCCGGAGGTGGCACGCTACGAGCCGCGCCTGGCCCTCGATGGCGGCACCGACGGCCTCGCCTGTTATCGCGAGATCGCGGCGGCCATGCCGCGCCTGTTGCGGGCGGATGGATGGCTCGTGCTGGAGATCGGCAGCCGCCAGGTCGAGCCGGTCGCCGCCATCTTTGCCGCCGCCGGGCTGCGCCTGGCGCGGCGGCGGCAGGATCTGGGGAATTTGGATCGATGCCTTGTAATACAATGGAATCGTTAGTATCTCTTGCTGGCATTGGCGGTCCGGACGGGGCGAAAAAAACAGTTGGAAAGCGCCGCGTTCCCGTCTAGGGTGATGGCGACAAGACGGGTCGTGAAGGCCCTGGCGCCGGAAGGCGCCCCTGGTGGATCCCCAAAAGTCGCCTCGAAACAGTCGCGTTGAGGCCGCAGGTGGAGCGGCACAGCAGACGAGAAGCTAGGGGATCAAACCTGTCATCTGAAGCGATGGTACGATGAGACAAGGACCGAATAACAGGCGATCGCGCGGCCGCGGTCCACGCCGCCCGCATGCCAACCCCCGTCAGCAGACCTACGACAGCAACGGTCCGGATGTCCGCATCCGCGGCAATGCCTATCAGGTGCTGGAAAAGTACTTGGCCATGGCCCGCGATGCCAGTTCGGCCGGCGACCGGGTGGCGGCCGAAAACTTCTATCAGCACGCCGAGCATTACTACCGGATCATTAATGCCAATGGCGGCGGTGGTGGCGGCGACCAGGGCGCCAACGGTCGTTTCCGCCAGGGCTCCCCGGACGGGCGCGACGGCATCCCGGTCGATGGTCAGATGGACGGCGTCGCGAACGATCAGCAGCCGGGGCATGTCGAGCGCCGGCGCGAGACGCCCGGACCCGCCGACGAGCCGTACGACCCATCGGAAGACCCGGCGGAAGTCTAGCCCACCGGCCCTGAACGACCTCGATCGGGCCGGCGGGCCGAGCGCCGCGACGTTGCCCTTGCGCCGTGCCCTGGAGGTCCCATATCCAGGGACGAACTGATTGATATCAAGGCATCACCATCGGCGGGCCGCCAAGATTGGACGCCGTAGGTAGAGGGCGACGAGATGGATATCGAGAAATACACCGAGCGTTCGCGCGGCTTCATTCAGGTCGCCCAGAGTCTGGCCCAGCGTAACGGCCACCAGCGGCTCACTCCCGAACACATCCTGAAGGTCCTGCTCGACGACCGTGAAGGCCTGTGCGCGAACCTGATTCGCGCGGCCGGCGGTGATCCGAAGCAGGCGTTGACCGGCGTCGAGGCGGCACTCGCCAAGCTGCCGACCGTCGAGGGCGGGGGGGCCGGCCAGCTCTACCTGGCGCCGGAGACGGCGCGGCTGTTCGATCAGGCCGAGAAGATCGCCGAGAAGGCCGGTGACAGCTATGTCACGGTCGAGCGGCTCTTGATTGCCCTCGCTATGGCGGCGGGGACGCCGTCGGCGGACATTCTCGCCAAGGCCGGCGCCAACGCCCAGGCCCTCAATGCCGCCGTCAACGACGTGCGCAAGGGACGCAAGGCCGAGAGCGCCACGGCCGAGGAGGGCTACGACGCGCTGAAGAAGTATGCGCGCGACCTCACGGCGGCGGCGCAGGAAGGGAAGCTCGACCCGGTCATCGGCCGCGACGAGGAGATTCGCCGCACGATCCAGGTGCTCGCGCGCCGCACCAAGAACAACCCGGTCCTCATCGGCGAGCCCGGCGTCGGCAAGACGGCGATCGTCGAGGGGCTGGCGCAGCGCATCATCAAGGGCGACGTGCCCGAGGGCCTCCGCAACAAGAAGCTGCTGTCGCTGGATCTCGGCGCGCTCATCGCCGGCGCCAAGTTCCGCGGCGAGTTCGAGGAGCGGCTTAAGGCCGTGCTGCAGGAGATCTCCGCGGCGGCGGGCGACATCATCCTCTTCATCGACGAGCTGCACACGCTGGTCGGCGCCGGCAAGGCCGAAGGCGCCATGGATGCCTCCAACATGCTCAAGCCCGCGCTGGCGCGCGGCGAACTGCATTGCGTCGGCGCCACGACCCTCGACGAGTATCGCAAGCACATCGAAAAGGATGCGGCGCTGGCGCGGCGCTTCCAGCCGGTCTTCGTCAGCGAGCCGACGGTCGCCGACACGATCTCGATCCTGCGCGGGCTCAAGGAGAAGTACGAGCTGCATCACGGCGTGCGCATCACCGACGGCGCCATCGTCGCCGCCGCGACGCTCTCCAACCGCTACATCACCGACCGCTTCCTCCCGGACAAGGCGATCGACCTGGTCGACGAGTCGGCCAGCCGTCTGCGCATGGAAGTCGATTCCAAGCCTGAGGAGATCGACGAGCTCGACCGCCGCCTCATCCAGCTCAAGATCGAGCGCGAGGCGCTGAAGAAGGAGTCCGACCCCGCTTCCAAGGAGCGGCTGAAGAGGCTGCTCGACGAAGTCGCCGACCTCGAGGCCAGGTCGGCCGAGCTCACGAAGCAGTGGCAGGGCGAGAAGGAGAAGCTCAACGAGGCGCAGAAGCTGAAGGAGAAGCTCGATCACGCCCGCAGCGAACTGGAGCAGGTGCAGCGCCGCGGCGACTACACGCGCGCCGGCGAGATCACCTATGCGGTCATCCCCGACCTCGAGCGCAAGCTGAAGGAGGCCGAGGCGGCGGCGGAGCATCGCATGCTCAACGAGGTGGTGACGGATCAGGACATCGCCGCGGTCGTGTCGCGCTGGACCGGCATCCCCATCGACAAGATGCTCGAGGGCGAGCGCGAGAAGCTGCTGCATATGGAGGACGGCCTGCGCGCTCGCGTCATCGGCCAGGACGAGGCCATCGTCGCCGTGTCCAACGCCGTGCGTCGGGCCCGCGCCGGCCTGCAGGACCCGAACCGGCCGATCGGTTCGTTCCTGTTCCTCGGTCCCACCGGCGTCGGCAAGACCGAACTCACCAAGGCGCTCGCCGCCTTCCTGTTCGACGACGAGCAGGCGATGGTGCGCGTCGACATGTCCGAGTACATGGAGAAGCACGCCGTGGCGCGGCTCATCGGCGCGCCACCGGGCTATGTCGGATACGAGGAGGGCGGCGCCCTCACCGAGGCCGTGCGCCGCCGCCCCTACCAGGTGATCCTGTTCGACGAGGTCGAGAAGGCGCACCCGGATGTCTTCAACGTGCTGCTGCAGGTGCTCGACGACGGCCGCCTCACCGACGGCCAGGGCCGCACGGTCGACTTCAAGAATACGCTCATCATCCTCACCTCGAATCTCGGCAGCGAGATCCTGGCCACCCAACCGGAGGGGCAGGATTCCTCGGCCGTGCGCGAGCAGGTCATGGAGGTCGTGCGCGCCAGCTTCCGGCCGGAGTTCCTGAATCGCCTCGATGAGATTCTGCTGTTCCATCGCCTGACGCGGGCGCAGATGGGCGGCATCGTCGAGATCCAGCTGAAGCATCTGGAGAAGCTGCTGGCCGATCGCAAGATCGCGCTCAAGCTCGACGACAAGGCGCGCAACTGGCTCGCCGACAAGGGCTACGATCCCGTCTACGGCGCGCGGCCGCTGAAGCGGGTGATCCAGCGCGAGCTGCAGAACCCGCTCGCCGGCCTGATCCTCGCCGGCCGCATCAAGGACGGCGACAGCGTGCGCGTCAGCGCCAGCAAGCTCGGCCTGCTGATCAATGGGGAGATGGCTGTCGCGGCCTGACGAAGGGTCGGCTGCCTTTCGGTTATGGCTCGGCGCGTCCCGTCCCTTCTCGGTCGCGCTCATATCGGCGTGCAACGTTGAAGGGGGGCAGCCAATTCTCCCGACGACAGGTCCAGAGCTCATAGGTGGGCGTCACCTGGCTCGGCGTATCGAGGGCGCCGGCCGCGATTTCGATTTCGTCGGCCGAGCGGCCGAAGAGCGAGCATCCGCAAACTGGGCAGAAGTGGCGTCCGCGATAGTCGGCCGTCGTACCGGTAATGCTGACCGCAGCGGCAGGAAACACCGCATAGGTAGCGAATATCGCCCCGTGGTGCTTGCGGCAGTCCAGACAATGGCAAATGCCCACCCGAAACGGCTCAGCAGCAATCTCCAGGCGGACCGCTCCACAGAGGCATCCGGCGCGATACGGCACTTTCATCATCCGTCCTCAAGGGCGCGTTGCTATTCCGGCATTTTATCCATGCGCGACAGCGACCGCAAAGCTCCCCTCTGACGATGATCCGCATCAAGGACGGCGACACGGCGCGCGTTAGAGTGCGAGTGCCCCCGGCCTCTTGGCCAACGGGGAAATGGCCGCGACGGCAGAGTGATCGAGATCACGAATACTTTCTTTACGCTGATTCCGATTGACGCCGCACGCGGATGCGCGTAGAAGCTCGCCCCCATGTTGATCGTGATGCACAAGCCATCATTCGCCAAAGACTGCAGCCAATATTGGCCGCGGCGCGGACTGTTTTGTGCTCACGGGGGTGGCGAGGTGCGCTTGTCGATGTCTTGAAACGACCGACGACAAGCCCCAGATCGGCAAGCCGCCCCGGAACGACCGAGGCGGCTTTTTTGTTTTGACGAGGTGTAGCTCAGCGGCGAGAGCGGCGGTCTCCAAAGCCGCGTCAACGGGGGTTCGAGTCCCTCCACCTCTGCCAGGAGTCGAATACGTGATGATGAAGCGGATGCAACCAATCGTGATGGCCTGCGACGCGCCGAGTCTCTCGGACGCGAACGGTCGTGGCCATGCCAGGCGATTCCCGTGGGGGTCGCTGTATCCGGCCAAAGGCTCGGAGGGTGACGGCGCTCGGTAGCGCCACGCACATCGGTGAGTGAGCACCGAACCCTTCCGAGCCCGGCGCCGGAGGGGTTTTTCATGCCCGCATCTGCGGGGAGGACACCCGGGTCCTCGGATCTGCTCGATCTGCAAGCGCGGGGACTGCCCGAGGGAACAAGCCGCCGGTGACGGCGGCGGCAACCGACGGCAGGACGGGAAGAAGGAGCCCGTCAGCAATGTGATTTCTGCATCGGCATGGGCAACGGCGAGCTCAACGCGCCGCTCTTCACGAGCTTTGTTGATTCGACTCCAACCCGATGCACCGATCGATGGTGTCGGTAGTTCAGTCGCGCAGAACGCCAGAATGTGAGTCTGGAGGCCGCGGGTTCGAGTCCCGCCCGTCACCCCAATTCAGCGGTTCCGTCGCCGGCTCGGTTCGAGACCCCCGTTCTTCCCTGGCGGGCGGGCTCCCGGGCCGGCGGGGGAGAAGACCAATCATGCGCCCATAGCTCAATTGGATCAGAGCACCGGATTACGAGTCCGGGGGTTCGGGGTTCGAGTCCTCGTGGGCGCGCCAGCATCGGATGGATGGCTGAGCGGCTTAAGGCACCGCGGTGCTAACGCGGCGGACGTCCGCGTCCCGCAGGTTCGAATCCTGCTCCATCCGCCAGCCTTCGCCTGCGGCTTCGGCTGGCAAGCCAGCCAACGTCGCGAAGGCTGCCCGCCGAAGCTTCAGCGAAGGCGGGCCATCTTTGTGGAGAGGTGGCCGAGCGGTTTAAGGCACTTGTCCCGAAAACAAGAGGACCGCGAGGTTCCGTGGGTTCGAATCCCACCCTCTCCGCCGGTATCGCGGCCGTGGTGAAACGGTAGACACAGCACGCTCAGAACGTGCCGCGCTTGCGCAGTGCAGGTTCGACTCCTGCCGGCCGCACCAGCCTTCGCCGTTGGCTTCGGCTGGCAGGCCAATTTGACAGCGAGAAACCGAAGGCGAAGGCTGTCCGCCGAAGCTTTAGCGAAGGCGGACCCCAATGCACTATGTGTATCTCCTGAGAAGCATCTCGTTCCCTGATGAATCATATATTGGAATGACAAGGGATCTTAGGGCGCGACTTCAGGCGCACAATGCAGGTGAGTCGGTGCACACTTCGAAATACAAACCCCCTGGAATCTCGTAGTGTATATTGCATTTGGCGACAAGCAACATGCGCTCGATTTTGAAAGATATTTGAAATCAGGATCTGGGCGCGCGTTTGCCAGCAAGCACTTTTACCATAAGCTTTGAGGCATCACTTGACGTGAGGATTGCTGCGTAGCTCAGTGGCAGAGCGGAGCCCTCATGAGGCTCGCGTCGCTGGTTCGATTCTAGCCGCAGCGACCAGCCAGTCGCCGCCGTAGCTCAGACGGCAGAGCAGCGCCCTCGTAACGCGAAGGTCGGGAGTTCGAGTCTCCCTGGCGGCACCAGTTCACGATGCGATGTAGCGCAATCGGCAGAGCGCCTCACTGTTAATGAGGAGGTTGCAGGTTCGAGTCCTGCCGTCGCAGCCAGACATGTCGACAGACCGGTGGCTCAGCGGCCGAGCGCTCGCCTTTTAAGCGAGAGGACGTGGGTTCGACTCCCACCCGGTCTGCCAGAGCAAATCGATGCGTTCGGTAGACCGGTAGCTCAGCGGCCAGAGCGGCGGCCTCTTAATCCGCAGGTCGCGGGTTCGATTCCTGCCCGGTCTGCCAGTTTCGCCAAGGTAGCTCAGCGGTAGAGCGGCGGGCCGAAGCCCCGCGCGCGAGTGGTTCGATCCCATCCCTTGGCACCAGCAAAACGGCGTGTAGCTCAGCCTGACCAGAGCGCCCGCTCCGGAAGCGGGAGGCCGGTGGTTCGAATCCACCCACGCCGACCAGCCTTCGCCTGCGGCTTCGGCTGGCAGGCCCGCGATCCCGCATGCCGCGCCACCGAACTTTCCCGGATCGTCTAACGGCAGGATGCCGGCTTTTGACTCCGGCGATCCCGGTTCGAATCCGGGTCCGGGATCCGACACTATCCGCAACAGCCAGAGGAGGCCGCCATGTCCCTCGACGACAGCCAAGCCCTCGTGCTCAACGCCGACTATCGGCCGGTGAGCTATTTCCCGCTGTCGCTGTGGTCGTGGCAGGACACGGTGCAGGCCGTGTTCAGCGACCGCGTCGACGTCGTGGCCGAATATGATCGCGAGGTGCGTTCGCCGAGCACGGTGATGAAGCTGCCGAGCGTCGTGGCGCTCCGCTCCTACATTCCCCTGCCGCATCGTCCGGCCTTCAGCCGCGCAAACCTGTTCCTGCGCGATCAGTTCCGCTGCCAGTACTGCGGGCGGCGGTTCAAGAGCGAGGAGCTGACGTTCGACCACCTGGTCCCGCGTTCGCGCGGCGGCCATGCCAGCTGGACCAACATCGTGACGGCCTGCATGCGCTGCAACGTCGCCAAGGGCAGCCGTACCCTCGACGAGTGCGGGATGCGGCCGCGCCAGATGCCGGCGGTGCCGACCGCCCGCCAGCTCTACGAGAACGGCCGTGCCTATCCGCGTCGCGCGCCGCACGCGACCTGGCGCGACTATCTGTACTGGAATGTCGAGCTCGACCAGAGCTGACGCCGGCGATTCCGATTCGGCGATCGGCATCGCCGGTCTCTTGTTAGGGACTCGTTAACCTTAGTTACGACGGTTCGTTAACCATTTGCGGTCTATAACGGCGGCCTCTCGTTAACCAAAAGCCCGGAGGCATCAAAATGGCACTCTCCCGTCGCTGCGCCGAAACCCTGCTGGACCTCGCGGAAATCAAGCTGTCCTGCCTCGACGTGTTCGACCGCGAAGATCGCGACGTCGCGAAGACGCTGGCGGAGGCGGCCGCCCAGCTCAAGGCCATGCTGGCGGTGCCGCCGGCAGCCGTGACGCAGCTGCACTGACGGGTAATGCGGAGACCGGAATGGCCGTGACGACTTCCCCATCGATCGATACGCAGCAAGCCGCGCCGGCAGCGGCGACGCGTCACGCCGCCGGTCATCGCGAACGCACGCGCCGGCTCTTCGCCGAACTGGCCGGGATCGATCTGTTCTGCGGCAACGGCGAGCGCAGCACACGCCGGCGCCGCACCGGGCGCGATCGGGCACTCCTCCAATATGCCGTGCTGACCGCTCGACCGGCGGCGTGAGGCTTCAGCCGTCGCGAACGGCGGCTCGTATCAATGCGGTTGTGATCGCGCGACGAGGACCGGGCTACCGAGGTCGCGGCGGAGCGCTTTCGTCTCGGCCTTGAGCATCTCGAAGCGCCGCAGATCCTTGCCGTCCAGCTTGTGGCCGGCGAGCTTGACGCTCATCGGGTTGATCTGCGAGCCGTCCACGAGTACTTCGTAGTGCAGGTGCGGGCCCGTCGCTCTCCCGGTCATTCCGACATAGCCGATGACGTCGCCCTGCCGGACCTTGCTGCCCTGGTGCAACCCGGAGGCAAAACGGCTCATATGGCCGTAGGCCGTGGCGTACTGCGCGTTGTGCTTAATCTGGATGTAATTCCCGTAGCCGTTCACCGGTCCGATCCTGGCGATCACGCCATTGCCGGCGGCGAAAATCGGCGTACCGATCGAAGCGGCGAAATCGACGCCGCGATGCATCTTGCTGTAACCGAGGATCGGATCCTTGCGCATCCCGAACGACGACGTGATGCGGATGATATCGAGCGGCGTGCGCAAGAGGTCCTTGCGAATGCTTTCCCCCTGGGCATTGAAGAAGTCGGCGACGCCGTCCTGCGGCTCATAGCGATAGATTTCCTTGGCCGTGCCGCTGAGGATCAAGGCGGCGTAGAGCACATTGCCGCTGCGCGCCAGCCGGCCCTTCTCGTCCTCGTAGCGCTCGTAGAGGATCTCGAAGCGGTCGCCCGGCTGGACCTCGCGCTGGAAGTCGACGTCGTAGCTGAATGCCTTGATCACCTGCGCCATGACCTCGACCGGGACGGCCGCATCCTCGCCGGCCTCGAAGAGGCTCGAATCGATGACGCCGCTTGCAAGGGCATCGGTGACCTGCAGCGGATGGTCGATCGCGGAGGCGACGAAGCTGCCGCCCTCGTCGCGCTTGACGACGACGTCTCGCTCGAGACTGGGCTGCAGGCTGAGGCTCGCGAGCTCGACGCCCTCATCGTCCGCTATGTCGGGCGCAAAGTGGTTGACGTCGAGGGTGATGGACTGTCCCGGCTTCAGGTCCCGGGGCTTGAACACATCGGCGAGGGCATCGATCGCGGCCGCCGCTTCCGTGGGGCTGACGCCCGATCCAAGCAGGATATCGAGCAGCGTGTCTCCCTTCTGCACCGCGACGACCTTCAGCCTGGTGTCCGGCACCTGTGGTCCCACCGGTTTCGCGACGGCGTCGGCGCGTGCTTCTACTCGGGCGACCGGCGGCAGTGCGGCGACAGGTCGGGGTGGGAGCGCCGTGAAGGGTAGGGGCTCAAGCGGCACCGGGATCGGCGCAGCGGCAGCAAAGAACCGTGCCGGCGGCAGGGCCGCACTAGCGGTGGAGGGGGAACTCAGGGATGGGAGACTTGCGGGAGCGACGAATTCCGATCCGTTCGGCCAAGGTACAGTCGTGATCACCGCGGTTGCCATGCACAGACCGGCGGCTCGTGCCATGCGCCGCAGCGGCGTCATGGATGCGGATCGGCGTTTTCCCAATGCCCGCTCTCCCCCTTTTTGGCGTTTGTCGAATCGCTTGACCGGCCTAGCAGCAGGCCTGTCCCTCAACCACAATGTATGGTGTCCCCTACGGTCACGGAGTTACTAACGGCTGAAACATGCCGTTACCATCCGTGACTTGTCAATGAAAGATCGTCGCCGTGCGTGCTGAAAGTTGGCGGCTAGAGCATTGATTCCGCCATCGGATCGGGGACGAGTGCTCGCTGAGGCCTGCTACTTCCCGCGCGATCAACGCGACGCAAGTCTTTCGCTGCTGCATTGAAAAACAAAGCGAGCGCTCATGCATAAAAAGCGCAACAAAGCGTTTGACTCGATTAATCGTCGAGCGTATAAGCCCGTCCCTCGACGCGGGACGGGGCTTGTTTCCGCATGCATCGCGCGCGTCGAAACGCTGTTGGACATCGTGGATCGAGAGAAGGGATGCGTGGGCGGCGGTCCGGGCACTGATGCTCGGACTCATCGCAAACGCATCTAAGGTTCTGTCGTCGCGCAAGCGACGATGGACGTTACGCGTTTGTGTTTGGGATCCTGAACACTGTCAGTCGAAGGTCCGCGCAAGCGGGCCGGAAGCAGACAAGGTTAACCTGAGAGTTTGATCCTGGCTCAGAACGAACGCTGGCGGCATGCCTAACACATGCAAGTCGAACGCGTGTAGCAATACACGAGTGGCGGACGGGTGAGTAACGCGTGGGAACCTGCCCAGTGGTAGGGAATAACTGCGGGAAACTGCAGCTAATACCCTATGAGCCCTACGGGGGAAAGATTTATCGCCATTGGAGGGGCCCGCGTCGGATTAGCTAGTTGGTGGGGTAACGGCCCACCAAGGCGACGATCCGTAGCTGGTCTGAGAGGATGATCAGCCACACTGGGACTGAGATACGGCCCAGACTCCTACGGGAGGCAGCAGTGGGGAATATTGGACAATGGGGGAAACCCTGATCCAG
>Ga0335076_10003900_pt1 | contig 15043 bp, 13 predicted proteins | sample Lox_Sample_25_FD_206717 | JGI IMG/M metagenome (GOLD analysis project Ga0335076, IMG submission 206717) | Soil microbial communities from Loxahatchee National Wildlife Refuge, Florida, United States - Lox_Sample_2.5 | ecosystem: Environmental > Terrestrial > Soil > Wetlands | place: USA...
CTGGCTGGGCACAAAGCTTGTACACCGCCTGTTCGGCCGGCATGGCTTCACGGTCGCGTACCCAGTGCCCGAGCAGGTGCAGACCGAAGCCTGCGTCGCACAGGAAGGTGAGATGGGCACCTGCATCAGACAAAGACACTATGCTGTCCGGATCGCGCAACATGCGACCCACGGCGTCCTCGTCGGAATTGAGCAGCGTGGCGCTGAACAACGTGTCCAACCCCTCCGACAAACTGAGGTCGAGAAGGACATCCACTGGGTGCTTCCTGGCCTGTCCTGCGATGACCTCGATCGAGCAGCCGTCGTATCCCGCGTTCTCCGGGCGAGCCGCCTGCGTGACGAATACTTTGTCCCATTCACCGTTGAACAGGCGACGACTGCGCTGCGCCAGTTCCGCCTTTACCGCCGCACGAAACGCGGCGTCGGCCAAAGCCTGCTTGGTTGCCGTTTCGTCCAACTGCATCAGCGGGTGCCAGGCGGCCAGGCCTTCGAAGACATAAGGCTCGTGGAGAGTGAACTCGAAGGTAAGCGGGCAAGCCGAAACGGCACCGTAGAGCCGGTTTCCGCGGCGTCGCGCGTGCGCGATTTTGGCGAGGTCTTCGAAGGAGCCGTCAGGCACGAGATTACTATGCAGCAAGGCCGCTACAAGATACGGGCGACCGGCGCTGCGCGCCAACTGTTCGATAAACTCGATGGATGTCAGCTCGCCTTTCGTCATCATCAGCGTGCCGCGACCTACATCCTTGAGACTGCCCGACAGCGCGAGCAACTCCTCCTCGTCGGCCAAGCGCGAAGGCATCGGAATGCCGGCCTCGCCGTTGTGTTGCGGGTTGCGCGTTGTGGAGAAACCACAGGCGCCGGATTGCATCGCCTCGACTACGAGGCGTCGCATATGGCTCACCTCCTCCGGTGTCGCCGCGCGCCGAGTAGCATCGTCGCGCATCACAAACGTACGAACCGAGGAGTGACCGACGTAGCAAGCCACGTTCGGTCCAACGCCCCGTCGATCCAAGGCGTCCAGGTATTCGGGGAAGGTCTCGAAGTTCCAGTCGATGCCGCTGCGCAGCGCGTCCAGCGACATGCCTTCGACATGGGTGAGATTGCGCATCACCAAGTCGCGATCGGCAGGCCGGCAGGGTGCGATGGTGAAGCCACAGTTGCCCATGACCACGGTGGTAACGCCCAGCCCTATAGAGGGGCTGGCCAGAGGATCCCACGTAATCTGAGCGTCATAGTGAGTATGCGTATCGATGATCCCCGGCATCAGGGCCAAGCCGTCGGCGTCGATGATCTCGTGTCCGGGGCCAACGTCCTTGTCTACTGCCGCAATGCGACCGTTCTTGACCGCGATCGCGCCATGTGCCGGCGCTCCGCCTAGTCCGTCGTAGATCAGTGCATCTCTGATCACTAAGTCATGCATAAATTGGCTTCGGCCGTTAGAGGAATCACGTTTTGTAGTAGCGCCTAGCTCGTTTCTCCGCCTTCGCTGCCGCGTCGCCGGGGCCGGCGGCGCCGGATGCCGCCTCCGCAACCATGTTTACCATCACATAGTCCGCCATGGTTCCGGCCGAGGCTGTACCGAGTGGTCCCGGATAGCCGTCGTCAAGCGTGCGTTCAGGGATGTCGCGGAACGGTGTGTGCTTCGGATCGACCGTCCACACGGGGTTACTGCGATACGCCTTCAGCGGCTGCTGCACATAGCCAATCGATGCCTTCTGCCAGGCTTCGTACTGATCCTTCTCGAGCATGAACCGCAGATACTCGCGCGCGGCGTTGGGGTATTTCGTGTATTTGAAGACGAATCCCGGAGTGAACGGGTTGAGTTCGGTATGACGTCCCACCGGTCCAACCGGCATGGGCGCGTGATAAATATCTGCCGCCAGCGCCTTCACTGCCGGATCCGGCGAGTTCCTGGCTACGTAGTAGATGGAGATCCCGTTCAGGGTCAGGCTGATGTCCCCGGCTAGAAACGCCTTGTTGTTGCTCGGGTCAAGCCAGGAAAGTGTCCCCGGGACGAACGTGTCGTACATCGCCCGGGCGTACTCGAGCGCCGCTATGGTTTCCTTGGAATTGATCGTGACCTTGCTGTGCTCGTCCACCATCTTGCCGCCGTGGGCCCACACGACCCAATGGCACCAGGCGTTGGCGTCTCCAACCGCATTCCCTAAGGCGAAGCCGCATGGCGTACCCTTTGCCTTCAACGCTTGCAGCAGTTTGAGAAAGGTGGGCGTATCTGCGGGGACTTCCTTGAACCCGGCCGCCTCGATGTGGCTCTTGCGGTAGGTGATGCAGCCGCCGAGAAAGCCCAATCCCACTGCAATCCAGCGGCCATCGCGCGTGCAGTAGCGCTTCGCAATGTCATACCAGCCTCCGTATTTCGCGCCAAGGTAATCCGCCAACTCCGTCAGGTCCATCACCTTGTCCGCGTACAGATGCGGATCGTCGTACCAGCCGAGGACGATGTCCGGCCCACTGCCGACGTTAGCCGCAACCGCTGCCTTGGGTCGAATGTCCTCGAAGTTCTCGCTGTCCACGCGCACGCTCACGCCAGATACCTCGGTGAACTTGCGCGTGTTCGCCATCCATTGGTCCTCGTCTCCCTGGACGAACCGCTTCCAGCGCAGCACGCGCAGTTGGGCACCGGGCTCGGGTGTGTACTTGAGGTCGGCGGCGGCAGTACGGCTACTGATCAAAGAACCGCCGGCGACAGCGGCGCTCGCGGCCCCCAGAACCTTGAGCGCATCGCGTCGGGAAAATTCGGTCATGTGCTGCTCCTCCTCGGGAAGTGGTCCCCGCTGCTCAGATCAGGCGTGGGAAGACGTGTTGCAACATTTTGGAGCGCGCTTCGGGGAGAACGTTCCTAGCGATAGCGGATCTCGAGGATTTCCAGCTCCGTATCGCCAGCCGGCCGTCGCCACCTGACAGTATCCGCGACGCGCGAGCCGATCAGCGCCTTGGCCAGCGGCGACTGCCAGCTCACCTTTCCGGTGGCGACATCTGCCTCATCCTCGCCGACGATGGTGAACTCATGCACATCCCCATTGACCGTCTCTGTCTTCACCGTGGCGCCGAAGTGGACCTCGTCCTGCGGCTCGCTGCTGACATCTACCGGAATAGCGCTGTCCAACCGCTGCGAGAAGTAACGCAGATCGCGTTCGATGGCCATGAGCCTGGGTTTGTCGAAATCCTCGCCCGCAGCTTTCAGCTGCGCGTGCCGCGACAGGAGCGACTCGTACTTGTCGCGCAACTGGGACAGCCCCAAAGGCGTGACGTAGTTCGGGTATGGGCTCACGGGACGCTCGGGAACCTCTTCACCGGAAACGTCGCTGTCGTCCCCCTTCACAAAGGCTCGGCTCATACCTCCTCCGTTGTCCAGAAAGAGCGACGCGGAAGCCCGCGTCCGGTTATAGAGGGCGCGCTTGCCTCGGACCGGATGTGCTCGAAGGCGCGCTCGAAACGACTGCGCATAGAGATCGACGTTGGAATCATAGCTGCCCGACCGGCGCGATCGCCGATGGCGACGCGACGAAAATCGGACGACCTGAAGGCGGGTCAGGCCGTGGAATATTCTCGGAGCCGTCCCATCGTGGCTGGCGTCCACTGCAGGCACCAACCGTTGGGACTCACTTCACCTTCGACCAGCACGCACTCTCCGTGGCCCGCATACAGCACGCACTTGGCGCAGCTGCGTCCTTCGTAGGGCTCGTCTCGGTATCCCACGGCTTCCTTACTGCGCTTTTTCAGGGTGGCTTTGGGCTTTTCCTGCGCCGTGGTCTCCAGCGCACGAGACAGCAACGCGGCGCCACCAACAGACATCGCAGCCTGCAGCATGCGTCGTCGCGATCGACGAAGAATCCGGTCACTCATCTGCGATCTCCTCCCGCAGGCCAAACCTTAAGGCTGCCTACCCCCTCTTTGGAGGATTATACCGACTCGCCTCCTAGTCGTACTGCACTGCTTGCCGGCCCCGCAAACCCACAGCTCGATGCAGTGCAAAAGCAACAAGCAGGCTGGCGGCTGGGGCGACTCCGAATTTCTGGTGCTGCTGCTCAGAATCGAACTGAGGACCTCATGATTACGAATCAAGCGCTCTACCAACTGAGCTACAGCAGCACGTGGGCGCGGATTATAGGCCGCCCTCCCCGCAGCGGCAACGCGACCGCTCAACGATTCCTGAACACCGGCTTGCGCTTATCGACGAAAGCCGCCATGCCCTCCTTCTGATCCTCGATGGCGAAGCAGGAATGGAATAGCCGGCGCTCGAAGCGGACGCCCTCACTGAGCGTCGTCTCGAATGCGCGATTCACCGCCTCCTTTGCCAGCATGACTACAGGCAAACTCAGTTCGCAGATCTTCTCGGCGGTCTTGATGGCTTCCTCAAGGAGCCTCTCGGGTGGCACTACGCGGCTTACCAGGCCGCAGCGCTCGGCTTCCGCCGCATCCATCATACGACCCGTGAGCACCATCTCCATAGCCTTGGACTTGCCGACGAAGCGCGGAAGGCGCTGGGTACCGCCTGCACCAGGCAGAACTCCGAGATTAATCTCCGGCTGGCCGAACTTGGCGGTGTCTGCGGCCAGAATGAAATCGCACATCATTGCGAGTTCGCAGCCTCCGCCGAGCGCATAGCCGGCAACGGCGGCGATCACCGGCTTGCGGACACTATTTATCGTCTCCCATTCCGCAGTGATGTAATCGGCCTTGTAGACGTCCATATAGCCCCAGTCCTTCATCACCTTGATGTCGGCGCCCGCGGCGAAGGCTTTCTCGTTGCCAGTGACGACGATCACCCCAATGTCATCGTTCGCTTCAAAGTCCGTCAGCGCCTCGCCCAGTTCCCGCATGAGATCCGGCGACAGCGCATTCAGCGCCTTGGGACGGTTCAAAGTGATGAGACCCACCTTGCCCCGCGTTTCGATTAAAAGGTTCTCGTAGGCCATGGCATCTGGTTCCTTGTTGGGCTTGGAGCACGACGGGCTTGCGGCGTATGGCGCTCCCCGCGCATCATGCGGACACGAAACATGGAAGGGAGGCGCGCGTGTCCTACGAGGCCATTCTATTTGATATCAGCGAGGGGGTCGCTTGCATTACCCTGAACCGACCCGAGAAGCTCAACTCATTCACCGCCCGGATGCATGAAGAGCTGCACGATGCGATGAAACAGGTATACAGCGCCGACTCCGTGCGCGCCTTGCTGATCACCGGGAACGGGCGCGGGTTCTGCGCCGGTCAAGACCTGAACGAACGCGCCATGTCCGACGGTGGAGAGAAGGTCGAATTGGGCAGCGCTCTCGAGAAGAGTTACAACCCGCTTGTGCGGGGGATCCGCGAGCTGGGGATGCCGGTGATCTGTGCCGTGAACGGCGTGGCCGCAGGGGCCGGCTGCAATTTCGCACTGGCCGCCGATATCGTGATCGCCGCGCGCTCCGCTAGTTTCATAGAGGTGTTCAGCCGCATCGGCTTGATTCCAGACGCGGGTGGCACTTACGTACTGCCGCGCTTGATCGGTGCGGCGCGCGCCATGGCGCTATCTTTGCTGGCCGAACCAATCACTGCCGAACAAGCCGTCAGTTGGGGCTTGATATGGAAGTGCGTGGACGATGACAAACTCTTGACCGAGGCGCGCGAGCTATCGCGGCGGCTAGCTACGGGGCCGACTCGCGCCTACGGTCTGATCAAGCAGGCACTCAACGCCTCGCCCGCAAACACGCTCGAACAACAACTCGCGCTGGAAGCGAAACTTCAACGCGAAGCCGGACGAACGACAGACTTTCACGAGGGGGTCAAAGCGTTCCTGGAAAAACGTGCACCGCGATACCAAGGACGCTGAAAGGAATATCCCGCGGTGTCTGGGACCAAGCGGCCGTGCGCGAGCCCTTCAGGATTCGGGATCGCGGCGGACGCGGATGATGATGTCCATTCCCTCGGTCACCATTCCCGCAGGCAGGTCAGGCAGACCTTCTATGCGGACGTCAGCGGCATCTATGTCGGTCAGCCTGCCCGTTCCCACATCGTAGATATGGTAGTGGGCTGTGGTGTTCGGATCGTAGAACACGCGGCTCGGGTCGACGATGACCTCCCGGATCAGCCGCTTTTCGACAAAGAGGTTCAAGGTGTTGTAGACCGTCGCTCGCGATGTCTCAGGATGACGTTGATTGACGATAGCCAGCACCTGATCTGCCGAGAGGTGCTCGTGCCGGGAGTACAACGCGTGCGCAATTTCAATCCGTTGATGCGTCGGATTGATACCGCGCGCCCGCAGCACGTCGGCCAAGTTTTCCCGCACGTAATGTCGATAGTCCATGAAACAGAATTATAAACGTCCAGATTGGACTGTGTCTAATTCGCATCCCTAGCTCCCGCTAGGACTACCTCTCTTCCGTCCACCACACGCCCAGGTCAGCGAGACCAGCGGCGCTGGGCCTCGCGTTACCCAAGCCACATCGCACGTCGTAACGAGGCATTCGAATCTTCGCGCGACGCTCTTTTTTGCTTACTGGCACCTGTCTTGCAACCTTAAAGCGATGAAAGGTTCGAGCCGGCTTTGACACTTCGATAACGCATACCGCTCATTGCGCTGATTCGACCGCTGCCAACCGCTCGTTCGCTTACTAAATCCTTTCATCGGCGGCTTTTGCGGGCCTCCGAGTTGACTGAATAGACTTCGCACTGCCCATGGGCAAGGAGTAACGAGATGAAACGGATCAACGGATTCAGCTTGATAGAAGTGATGGTAGCGGTCGGGATCGTGGCGATTCTCGCGTCGGTCGCCATCCCCAGCTACCGCGACTACGTCACGCGCGGGAAGCTGACCGAGGCTTACACCAATCTCGCAACGCAGCGCGTGAAGATGGAGCAGTTCTACCAGGACACCCGCACTTATACCGGTGCGTGTCAAAACGGAACGGTCGCCCCGAAGCCGACGGATACGAACAACTTCAAATATACGTGCAACATCGCGGACCAGACCTACACCATCACCGCCGATGGTCAGTCTTCAGGCGGCTTAGCCAACTTCCAATTCACCATCGATCAGGCCAATAACCGCGCAACCAGCAACGTGCCGTCGGGCTGGAAGAAGAGCACCACCTGCTGGATTCGGAACAAGGACGGATCATGCTGAAACGCGGGCTTACACGCGGCTTCACCATGATCGAAGTTCTGATCGGGATCGTGGTGCTCGCCATATTGCTGGGCCTGGGTGCGCCCTCGTTCATGGTCTGGATGCAGAACGTTCAGATCCGCAACGCTGCCGACGCGGTGCTCAATGGGATGCAGCTCGCGCGCACGGAAGCAATCCGCCGGAATAAGCCCGTGCAGTTCGCGCTCAGCAGCGGAAGTGGCTGGAACATCAACATCGTCAAGCCGAGCGCGAGCGATCCGGCAAATCCGATTCAGAAGCGAACCGCCAAGGAAGGTTCGGCAAAGGTCGACGTAGCGGCGACGCCAGGTGGGGCTTACGCGGTGACCTTCGATGCCATGGGCGGACCAACTACGAATGCCGACGGCTCGCTGACCATCACCGCACTCGACTTCACATCGCAGGTATCAACCGACGCGCCTCGGCCGCTGCGAATAGTGGTCTCGCTGTCCGGCACGATCAGGATGTGCGACCCCAAGGCCCCGGCAGGCGACACCCGCGCTTGCTCGTGATTGGAGACAACAAATGAATCAGATTCGTGCACGCAGCAACCAGGCCGGTGTCATGCTCCTCGAGGCGCTCATCGCGATCCTCATCTTCTCTGTCGGCATCCTCGCGATCGTCGGCATGCAGGCCACCGCCGTCCAGGATCTAGGCGAAGCCAAGTACCGCACTCAGGCAGCGTTCTTGGCCAATCGCGTCATCGCGCAGATGTGGGGCGGGATGGGGACGGTCCAGGCCGGTGTTCAGGCCAATCTTACCCAGTACGCATACGGAGGCAGCGGTGCCGCCCCCGCGCTGATCTCGGATTGGGTGACCACAGTGCAGAACACCTTGCCGGGGGCCGCGAACTTTCGACCGATCATCAAGGTAAATCCTGACAACAGCGTAGTCGTGACTGTGCGCTGGCAGGCAGCGCGAGATGCGTCCTACGGGGCCCAGCCGCACAGCTATCAGACGATCGCCTATATCAATCTCTAAGGTTCCGAGCTCACGCAAATGAAACCCGATACTTCACGCCGCCGAATCCGAGGCATGAGCATCATCGAGTTGATGGTGGCCATGGCGGTCTCGCTCATCGGCACCATCGTGATCTTCCAGGTCTATGCGGTGAACGAGGACGTTCGCCGCAGCAGCACCGCCGGCAGCGACGAGCAAACCAGCGGGCTGCAGGCGCTGATTCTGATCGAGCGCGAATTGCGCCATGCCGGCTTCGGCATCAGCGACTCTGACTTGTACGGTTGCCGCATGGTGACTTACGACAATCAGCGCGTGCCCAACTTCCCAACACCGTTTCCGCTGACGGCGGTTTCGATTACTGCGAACGCCGGTTCCACGCCGGACGTGATCAACGTGATGTACGGCGGCACGAATAACACCGCTGTTGCAGTCAAGCTCGCGGGTCCCATGGCGGCCGCAACCGATTTTCCGGTGGTGAACTACGCCTACGGTTATCTCGCGGGCGACATGATCCTCATGGGCGAAGACGTTGGTTCCTCCTGCACCATCCGCGAGATCACCAAAGTCAACGGCCAGGAACTGCAGACCAACAATGGAAGCTACACCACCGATCCCCTCTTGAGTCCTCTCGGCGCGGCCGTCACGAAAGCGGTGCGCTGGAACAACCCGGCCGGGACGCCGGTCGTCTATGGCGCCGGCAAAGTGATCAACCTCGGCAATCTGGACGACGAGACACGGCCCCCTCGGTACAACCAGATCACGGTGCAGACCGGGCTAGCCGATCCCTCGCAGAACAACAAGCTGGTAGTCCAGAACCTGTGGGGACAGTTGCCGACCTTCATCCCCATCGCAGAGCAGATCGTGCAGCTCAAGGCTGAGTACGGGATCGACGACGGCGTCAACAACGGGACGATCACCTCATCGCCCGGCATCAAGGGAGACGGCATCATCGACAGATACACCACTGCCTCACCGCCTTTGCCATCCGCGGACTGGATGCTCGTGAAGACGGTGCGCATCGCAGTGGTCGCGCGCAGCGCGCAGCCACTGAAGCCAACTAGCGGCACCGCTTGCGACGCGACCCCAGCCTTCGACCCGAGCTTTGCCAATACCACATACCCGGTGCGCTGGGCGTACGGTCCGGATGCCCCGAACGGCCGCCCCATAGACGTCCGGAACAGTGCCGACTGGCAGTGCTACAAGTACCAGGTCTTCGAGACCACGATTCCCCTGCGCAACGTGCTCTGGAGTCCCCAATGATCACACCCTTTCTCCGCCAGCCGTCCACTTCGCCCAGCGCACTCCGTGTGAAGTGCACCGCGAATATGCAGTCCCAGCAACGTGGCGTAGTCCTGTTCATCGCGCTGATCGTACTCGTGGCGATGACTATGGCCGGCATTGCGATCATGCGCTCGGTGGACACTGGCAATTTGATCTCCGGCAATCTCGCGTTCAAACAAGGAACGCTGCAAGGAGGCGACTTCGCCGTCAACGGCGCGGTCACTTATCTCTTGGCGCAAGAGTTCACCGGTCAGCTCGACAACACCAATCCTTCCGCTGGATACATGGCCATCGGCTACAACGCCATGACCGAACCCGATTGGACGTCGGACGCCGCATGGGCCAACGCCGTGACAGTGGGAACTGATGCAACGGGAAACAAGGCGGAATACCTGATCAACCGTCTGTGCGACACCCAGGGCGCGCCCAACAGCGTGAACTGCGCCAGGATTCAGAAGGTCGGCGGAGAAGCTGGAAACAGCCAAGGTTATTTCGGTGGGCAGTTCAAGAACACCCCGATGATCATCTATCGCATCACCACGCGCATAACCGGACCGCGCAACTCGGCCAGCATCATTCAGTTCGACGTCGCCTTGCAGCACTGACAGACCGTCTTGGACGAGCGCGAATCTTTGCAGCCATGAAACCCGACAACCCAGTTTTCCACATCGTGACTCAGCCTCAGGAGAGTGCCATGAAACGCCGCCTCCAAACCCATTCCGGGCGACTTGCCCTGCTCGCGCTCGTCAGCGCAATCTCGGTGTTAGGTGCGTCAGCCGCCTTCGCGGCAACGACCGACATTGCCAACGCGCCGCTCGCAAGCTCGTCCAATCTGTCGGTCAAGCCGAACCTGCTGTTCATTCTGGACGACTCAGGCAGCATGGGCGCGGATGCGATGCCCGATAGCGCCGAAACGCAACAGGGCGGCTCCGAGCGCAAATACTGGGATACGTCGTTCAACTGCAAGTGGAAATCGGACACTACCGGGATCCTGGGTAATCACTGCGATCGAGTGGACCCGCCCTTTGGCGCCTCTGATTTCAACGGTGTCTACTACAACCCCCAGATCACCTATTCGCCTGCCAAGAACGCCGATGGCACTTTGGTCAAGAACTTCGACAACAGTCTGACGTCGTTCGGGCCGCACGGCAATTGGACAGCAGTTGCCTGTGACCCCTTCAGCTCGGGAATAACCTGCGACAACTTCTACGGAAACAATCACGATTGGTACGTGACCGGAACCTCGACTTTCAACTCCGGCAGCGGCAACGTCATCGGACCCGACCGCGGCAACCAGACGTGGACCAACCAATATGTAAAGAACTGGTACGGTGCGGCGGGCGCTACAACGTTTAACGTCCAGAGCTCGTTTCCTGAGGTCGTCTACTGTCGCAGCGCGGCGGATGCGACGAGTATTTGTCGCCGTAATGGACTCTCCGACGCGACGGACAAGACACAAACCGGCAATCCGTTCCGTTACACGAGTGCACTCGGGGGCAGCCAGCAAACCTCGTCCAACCCGCCTACGGGACATAATGGCTACCCGGAATCTCCTCCGGTAAGCGAGTTCTGGCGGCTTGCGAGCAATACCACAATCACGGTCACGACTTCAAATGTACATGGGATTGCGGCCATAAGCGCGAGCGGTTCCTATCCTGGCTTCGCTTCGCCGTTCAAGATCATTCCACGCACCGCTACTGGAACCGGAACCAACGGACTGGACTATATCAGCGGCAAAGGCACGTGTAACACGGACACCACCTGCACCGTCACGGTGACTGCTTCGAACCAGTTCACATATTCCAATGCCAAGACCGGACAACAGTTGGCGGCATCAAGCCCGAATTCAGATCCAGCTTTCAGTTCTCTGCTCGGTTCCTACGATCTGATCGTTCCGCTTCAGACCGACAGCGCGAATCCTACCGGCAGCGGAACGTCGACTTCAACGACCGTTTACGTGACAGCGCCGAATCACGGGTTGGCCGCTGGCGACACGATCAACATGTTCCTGCTGGCCAGCAACACGGCTCTCCTGTGTACGAATCCCAGGGCAGTCACCGTGCTGGCGTCGCCAGCCCCGACCGCGAACACGTTCGCGTTCACGACCACCGGCTGCAGCACGATCAAGAAGAGCACGGCAGGGACAGGCTATTTCCAGAAGACCGGTTATTACAACATCCCGAAGCTCATACAAGGCAACCCCTTGTACTACACCATTCAGTCGATCGAGTACTGCAGCGACGAGTACCTCAACAACTGTATCGCAGCTACCGCTCCGTCAAGCGGTTATCCATATGCAGCTCCAGTCCGCTATTGCTTGACCGAGTTCGACGCCAACCGCTGGGACACGCCTACAGGAAAGGACCGTACCAACGTCGCGTTCCGCTGCCAGAAGAAGTACAACCCGCTCTCTCCTTCAAGCACCTATCTCGGTTACATCTATCCGCGCTACGGCAAGTTCCTGAGGGGCAACATCACCTCGGGAACCGGCACCAGCAGCACGGTCGCAAGCACAGTCACGAACTATAACAATCGCTACTTGCGTAAGGACTGCGCGAACGGTGCATCCAGCGGCACGTGCACGGGAAACGAGGAGCTGACCAACTTCGCCAACTGGTTTGCGTTCTACCGGCACCGCATGCCGATGATGAAGACGTCGGCCAGTATCGCGTTCGCCCCGATCGACAAGGCCTACCGAGTGGGGTTTCTCACCATCAACGCGGCGATTCCGCCTGGATCGACTGAATTTCTTGGAGTTAGCGATTTCACGTGCTGCGGAACGGGGACGCAGAAAGACAGCTGGTATAAGGATCTATTCGCGCAAACTCCTGGTGGAACCACGCCGCTTCCCTTCGCCTTGTCGCGCGCCGGCCGCTACTTCGCCGGCAAGAACGACGGGATCAACAAAGGTATGGTGGCCTCTTCGACCAAGGACCCACTGCAATATTCCTGTCAGCAAAACTTCTCCCTGCTCACTACGGACGGCTACTGGAATGTGCGCAACGGTAAGAATTTGGGAGATACGAGCACGAATAGCAATGACAGCATCGGAAACCAGGACAATAAGTTCGGTTGCGCCAGCAACGACCCGCATGCGGTCTGCGGCGGAACCTGGGACGGTTATACCAGCGCTACCAGCTGGACCGATGCCAATGGCAACAGTTTCAGCAGCTCCGGGACCCTGGCCGACATCGCCCGCTATTACTACGACACCGACCTGCGCTCGAGCGCATTGGGCAATCAAAACGGCGCGCTGGGCACCGATGTGGCTACGGACAACGTGCCGAACACCAAGGAGGATCCTGCAACCTGGCAGCATATGAACACTTTCGGCTTGGGCATGTCCGAGGGCTATTTGAACTGGCGCAAGGACTGGGAATCAGCAGGGTCAGGGGACTACTTCAAGATTGCGAACGCGCAATCGGGATGTAGCTGGGATGCGAACTGCCGGTGGCCTGTGCCAGGACCCCAGAACCCCGGGGCGCTGGACGACCTCTGGCATGCCGCGGTGAATGGACATGGCGACTTCTTCTATGCGCGGGATACGGCAGCGGTCCAGGACGGCATTACCACCGCGCTGAACAATTTGAACACGCGCAACGCCTCGGGTTCGGCGGCTGCCACCAGCACGCCCAACATCACGTCTTCTGACCGCATGATCTTCCTGTCCTCGTACACCACCGTGCAGTGGAACGGCGACATCCAGGCTCAGCAGATCGATCCGAACACGGGCGCCATACAATCTGGCGTGTTGTGGTCTGCGAAGGCTCAGGTCCAGGCCCAAACCGGGGCGAGTTCGGACGCGCGCAGCATCTACACGTACTCCGCGTCAGGCCCGGGTCACCTGAAGAGCTTCAACTACGCCAACTTGAACGCTACGGCCACGACTGCGACCGGCCCGATGGGTACGGTGACTCTCGTCCCCGAGACACAGTGGTTCGACGGTGCGTGCCTTCCCTTGAACACCAAGCTGATGACGCAGTGTTCGACGCTCGATCCTCTCCTGCAAATTCCGATCGCAGCGAGCGGCATCAATCTGGTCAACTTCCTGCGCGGGCAGACCCAGTACGAGGCGACGATCTTCCGCGACCGTCTGTTTGCACTGGGCGATACGATCAATGCGGCGCCTTTGTTCGTCGGCAAACCGAGGCTGAACTTCGTGGACAACGTGACGCCCACCTACCAGGCCTGGGCTGCGCAGAGCGGCATCGCCAACCGAACGCCGACGCTATACGCAGGCGCCAACGACGGCATGCTGCACGCCTTCAACACCAACTCAGGCAGTGAGCTGTGGGCGTACATCCCGCGCATGGTGTTGCCGAACATGTGGCAGCTTGCAGATTCCAATTACGCTACCAAGCACGCGTACTTCGTGGACGGCTCGCCAACGACGATGGAAATCTACGATGGAGCAACCTGGCGCACCATCCTGGTAGGTGGGTTGAACAGCGGCGGACGCGGCTACTACGCTTTGGACGTGACGAACCCGCTGGCGCCTCAAGCTCTGTGGGAGTTCTGCAGCGACAACACCATGTGCGTCGTGTCGGACACGGACCTGGGGTTGAGCTACGGCAATCCCATCATCACCAAGAACGCGAAGGGCAACTGGGTCGTGCTCCTGACGTCGGGCTACAACAACGTCAGCCCAGGCACCGGGCAAGGGTATCTATATGTTCTTGACGTGTTGACCGGCAAGATCTTGCAGAAGATCGGCACGGGTGCAGGCAGCACCGCATCTCCCAGCGGCCTCGGCAAAATCAACGCCTGGATCGACACCTTTGCAACCGATAACACGGCGAGCGCCGTGTATGGGGGAGATTTGCAGGGCAACATCTGGGAGTTCGACATGACCACCTGGCCGATCCCGACACCGAAGAAGATCGCTCAGACGCTCGACGGATCCGGCCGGCCGCAGCAAATTACGACCAGGCCCGAGCTTGGCCTGATCGACGATACCTACACAGTCTTGTACGTGGGTACCGGTCGTTATCTGGGGCTGTCCGACTTGACCGATCCCGCGACTCAGACGCCGGCCAGCACTGATGCCTGGCAGAACTCGCTCTATGCCTTCAAGATCTCGCCGCACGACAACAGCGATACGATCTACGGCAATCTGCGTGGTACGGGGAACGGCCTGGTCAATCAGAAAATAACGGTCGTCTCGGCAACCACGCGCACAACTTCGACCAACACCGTCAAGTGGGCCGGCAGCAACGGGTGGTACCTGGACTTCAATCCGTCGAACGACTCACCTGGCGAGCGGGTAAACATAGACCCGCAGCTGGTCCTTGGGACGCTGATCGTGGCTACCAACGTACCGGGCGGCGGCGCGTGCAGCGTCGGGGGCGACAGCTGGTTCTATCAGTTCGACTACAAGACGGGTCAATACGTAGTCTCGTCGCCAGGCAACCTGGTGGCAGCGAAGATCCAGGGTGCGATGAGCGTCGGCGTGTCGGTCTTCCAGCTGCAGAGCAACGCGATCGGCATCGTCGACATGCGCTCCGACGCAAAACCGACCCAGCCCGGCTTCAACGGGGCGCCCGCCAGCGCAACGGCGAAGCGGTCCGGCTGGCGCGAACTCGCTCCGCATAACTAAAGTAAATGCTTATTTCCCTCGAGGCCCCGTCCACGGACGGGGCCTTTTCTTTTGCACGCTACTAG
>Ga0335076_10003901_pt1 | contig 15040 bp, 16 predicted proteins | sample Lox_Sample_25_FD_206717 | JGI IMG/M metagenome (GOLD analysis project Ga0335076, IMG submission 206717) | Soil microbial communities from Loxahatchee National Wildlife Refuge, Florida, United States - Lox_Sample_2.5 | ecosystem: Environmental > Terrestrial > Soil > Wetlands | place: USA...
CCACTCCCATACACAAGCAGCGCAGTGTGCCCTTTCGCGAGCACTTCGCGTCGAATCAGCTCAGCTTCTACAGTCATTGTCCGAGGCGTCGGCTCGCCGAGGACCACTCGGATACGCCGACTGGCTGCAAGGTTCGCGTTTACCTCGCGGACCGTCCGATAGAACTGCTTGTACACGGGGTTGGCCCAGGTCGTGGGAAACTGAGTGTCGGTCCAAACGCGTTCAAGCTCCTCGTCGGTGACAGTGCCGCCGTTGACGTATTTGTCGATGACATCCTGGTGTTTCGGAGTGCCGAACTCGACCACGATGTCCCGTACGGCGTCGGGAAGCCTAGGGTCGCGTAGCAGCGCTAGCCTTACGTCCGCAATCTGTGTATCCCCGTGTGCTTCGCCAAATGCGACGACTTGATGCGTCTTAAAGGCTTCGATGATCGCCGTGACTGGATCGACGGGGACCGCGCCGCGGACCCGGTCTTGCGACGCGGCCGGGCCGGCGATCGAAAGTAGGAGCAGGACCAGGCGAGCTGCTATTGGTTCTCGCACTGACTTCTTCGCAGGCCAGCAATCCGCACCATCGTGAGTCTGCGCTCTGTTCGTTCCCCCGAGCCCCAGCCGCGTCGCGCAAGCTCGGGATTCAGGCGGCAGACCCCGTCGTTACGAATAGAGAAAAGTGCGAGTGGCCCTCGTTCGTCAGAGCACCCCGTCGGGCTTCTGCCCTAGCTTGCTGCCGTCGGCGAGCGTGATCGAGATGTACTGCCCGCCCTTCTCGTCGTTGCGAAGCGGGTGCACGACGATCGACACCTTGTCGCCGGGCTTCACGGTCGTCGACTTCCAGCCCGCACGCGCGAGATTCGTCGCCGGGTCCATCTCGACGCCCCAGTTGTCGACGTGGCCCTTGTCGTCGGCCACGTCGAGGTGGATCCACGCGTGCGGGCTGCTCCACTTGAACTCGGTCACGACGCCGACGATCGTGACCTCGCGCGTGCGGTCGAACACGATCGGCGAGTGGTGCGCGAGGCTCGCTCCTGAGTAGAGCGAGGCCGCGGCGAGTCCGAAGGCCAACAACTTGCGCATGACTCTCACTCCCGCTATTTGACCAGCGACTGCGACGACGTCGAGGGCAGGTTCTCGTTCAGATCCGGCGTGCACTCGACCTCCGCGATGTCGGTGTCGTGGAGGCGGTTGAAGCGCTTCGTCATCACCCAGTCGCCCTTCCAGCTCTTCGGATCCGTCATCGTGTACTCGACCTGCAGCGTTTCGCCGTTCTCGATCAGCTTCATCCGCTCGACGATGTGCAGCTGGTCGCTCGCGGGGATGCTCGCGCCGCCCTGATCCATCCAGTGATGGTGGCCCGGGAAGTACTTCGTGTCGACGACGAGCGTATCGCCTTCGAAATGGCCGATCGATTCGCCGTTGAAGCTCGGCACGACGACGTCGGGATCGCTGTGCGGACGGCCGTCGAGGTAGATGATCCGGAGGCTGTTCATGAAGCCGCTGATCATGTACAGCGCCGTCGGCTCCTGGAGCAGCACGAACGGCCAAACGCGGGTCATGATCAGCGGCATGCCGGCCGGCCAGCACTGGCCGATGTCGTCGCGATAGACCTTGTTCTCCGCGAGGGCTTTCTTGCCGGCGTCGTAGTGCTTCTGCGCTTCGGGCGTGAGCTCGAACTTCTCCGGCACGAACTTCCACGACTGCGGACCCTTGAGCTCGTGCTGCCACGTGCCGGTCAAGTTGAACGGCGCGGGCTTCTGCTTCTTGAAGTTCTCCGGCGTGATTGCGCCGAGCGGCGCCGAAGTCTGAGCGGCGGCGTGAAAGGCGAGCGCGAGCAGCGCGGCGGCCACGACGCGGCCTAGGCTGCGTAAGACCGACTGGCGCATGGATCCCCCTTAGGCTGGAGCCGACACTTTACCACCGCGGCTCGCGGCCGCCGGCGGCGACGGCGCCGCCCGGCCGCTCGCCCCGGCGCGCCTCAAGAACCGTCGAGTCCGTTGCGCACGGCGGGCCGGGCTGAGTATCCTCAGGGGCACCCTGCGTCTCGACCCGCTCGCCGCCCGGCGCCGCCGGTCCGCGGCTTTGCGGAGGGCGGCGGGTTTGAACGACCGCGGCGCCGCTTGTCTAAACGACAGCCGCGCTGCGCGGTCGAGGAGTCGTCCGGAGGCTTGCTGCTGAATGGCCGTTTACCAAAATTATTTGCGCGACCGGGGCGGGAAGCTGCTGATCCTCGCGATCATCGCGCTGATCACCCAAGTGATCTTCACCGCGTACGTGCGACCCGCCGGTGAGAAGTGGCGCGCGGAGCAACGCGCGCTCGCCGAGCGCACGCCGGGCTACCGGCCGCAGCGCACGCTGATCGTGATCATCCAGGACCCCGAGCAGGAGGCGACGATCATCGTCGCGACCTGGGCGATGATCCTGTCCTTCATGCGCTTCCGGGAGCTCGGTGAGCAACGCAAACTGCTTGGCAAAGGGCTCATGAAACAGGCGCCCGGCGTCGTGATCCTGCCGAGCGATGCGCGCGAGTACCTGCGCACGATCGAGCAGATGCCCCCGAAGGAGCGCGACTCGGTTTTGCCGCGCGTGCTCGCGGCCGCGCTCAAACGCTTCAGCGCGACCGGCAACGTGCAAGACGCATCGCAGACGGTGCACAACGTCTGCGAGAGCGAGAACAACCGGCTCGACTCGGAGCTCGCGATCCTGCGGTTCAGCGTCTGGGTCACGCCGGCCCTCGGCTTCGTCGGCACCGTGCGCGGTATCGGTCTCGCGCTCCAGGGCGCGGAGCTCGCGGTGAAGGGCGATACGAGCGCGGTTACCGGCGGCCTCGGTATTTCGTTCAATTCGACGCTGGTCGCGCTCACGCTCAGCATTGTGCTGATGTACACGCTGCACGAGATCCAATTGGCGCAGGAGCGGCTCGTGCTCGACGCGGAGAACTACGCGGACGAGGAGCTGATCAGTCGTCTGCATAGCGTATAGTTACGAAAGCGGCGTAAGGCCCGCGGCATCGAAGGGGGGTGATCATGAGGTTTTCCAAGTGGGCCCGGCGTATGCCGGCGCTCGTTTTGGTCGCGCTCGGCTTCTCGGCGGCGTCCGCCGCATGGGCTCACCACTCGTTCGCGATGTACGACAACGAGCACCAGGTCAAGCTCAAAGGCAAGGTTACCGATTTCCAGTGGACGAACCCACACGTCTACATCGAGCTCGAGGGCGTGGATCAGTACGGCGAAGACAAGAGCGTCAAGTCGTGGACCATCGAGTGCGCGAACCCCGGAATCCTCGATCGCATCGGCTGGAAGTTCAACATGATTCACAAGGGCGACGAGATCACGGCGATCGTCGCGCCGCTGCGTAGCGGCGAGCCCGGCGCGTTGCTGAAGCAGGTCACGCTCGCCGACGGCAACAAGTTCACGAACGGCGTGCCGGCCGGCCCGCCGCTCATTCAATAAGGGGCGCTCCGATGCGAGAAACACGAAGCGACACGAACGTGTCGACGGGTCTTCGCTCGCGCGCGCTCGCGATGGCCGCGGCCGCGCTCGCGGTCACCATGATCGCGGCGCCGCCCGCGCACGCTCAGGCGCAGAGCGCACAGACGTCGGCCGCTAAGCCCCAAGAGCAGCCGAAGCCCGCTCCGAAACTTGCCGGCAAGCCGGACTTCACGGGCGTCTGGGACCGGCAGGCCGTGCCGGTGCAGCCGAACGCCCGCACGGCGGGCGGCTCGGCGCAGTCTCCGAACGGACCGCAGTTCGCGGGCACTGCGCCGCCAATCAAGCCGGAGTTCAAGGACGCGTACGACGCCGAGGTCAAACGGCTCGCCGACGCCGAGAAGCGCGGCGAGCCCGCGACGAGCCAGAACACGATGTGCTTGCCGCAGGGCATGCCCGCGATGATGCTCGCGATCTTCCCCATGGAAGTGATCCAGACGCCGAAGCAGGTCACCATCATCGAGGAGGCGTTCACGCAGATTCGCCGTCTCTACATCGGCGAGGACCCGCCGAAGGTCGAGGACGCGGAACCGGGGTTCTATGGGCACACGGGTGCGAAGTGGGATGGCGACACCCTCGTCGCCGAGACCGTCGGGCTCAAGACGAACGTTCTGTATCGCAACGTGCCGCATTCGGAGAACCTCCGGATCCACGAGCGGCTCAAGATGATCGACGCCGATCACTTCGAGGACGAGATCACGTACGTCGACCCGCAATACCTGACCGGGCCGTGGACGTGGAAGTGGACGTATCAGCGGCGCAACGGCTACAAGATGCTCGAGTACGTCTGCGAGGACAATCGCGAGTTCGCGGACCCGGTCACGGGTCAGCAGCGGATGCGCTTCAAGACCAAGCCCGACAACAAGCAATAAGCAACTTAGCGGCGACCGCGGTGCGTCCGCGCGTCCGACGGGCGCCCGGAGGATATCGTCATGGATCGTCGCAGCTTCCTTGAGCTCGCCGCGCTCGGCTCGGCCGGCGCTCTGCCGCTTCTTCGTCCGCGCGCCGCCGACGCGGCCGTGTCGGATCTCAAGATCAAGCGCGTGCGCATCTTCAATCCGACCGACAAGAGCGACTTGAGCGGCTGGTTGAACCTCGGCGAGATCATCGTCGCCGTCGACACCGACGCAGGTCTAACCGGCTGGGGCCAAGGCGGCTCGCCGGACCTGATCCGCTACCCAGCGGGACGCTTGATCGGCGAGGATCCGTTTCGCATCGAGTACCACTGGCAGCGGATGTACCGCGGCTCGATCTATCCCGCCGGCAGCGAGCGGTTGCTCGCGGTCGGCGCGCTCGACTGCGCGCTCTGGGACTTGAAGGGCAAGGCGCTCGAGCAGCCCGTGTATCAGCTGCTCGGGGGCAGGGCGCGCGACCACGTCGAGTGTTACCACTCGTTCGGCGCGCTCGCGAAGGGCCAGGCGAAGATGGAGGCGCACAGGGCGATGGCCGACGGCTTCCGCGCGATCCGCTTCCACACCGTGCCGCCCGCATCGACCGAGTTCGACGTGCGCAAGATGATCGACGCGTTCGTCGCGATCTGCGCTGAGCTGCGCGAGGGCGTCGGCCCGAACGGCGACTTCATCTTGGACGCGCACACGCGCTTCAACTTCGCCGACATCGCGCGGCTCTGCGATCTCGTCGCGCCGTATGCGCCGCTGTTCGTCGAGGACCCGCTCCATTCGCTCGAGGACATCACGCAGTACACGAACCTGCGGCGGCGCGTGACCGTGCCGCTCGCGGCCGGCGAGCAGTTCGGCGACTTGCGCAACGGCAATCTGCCGCTCGTCGAGCAGGAGCTCATCGACTATTTGCGCACGTCGATTCCGAACTGCGGCGGCATCACGAGCTACCGCGTGCTCGCGGCGCTCTGCGAGGCGCATTCGGTCGGGTTGGTGCCGCACTTCACCGCGCCGATCGCGACCTCGGCGGTGATCCACTCCGCGCTCGCGTTTCCCGGCGTCGTGGTGAACGAGGTGTTTCGAATGGAGCTGCCGGCGTACTTGAAGGAAGGCTACATCTTCCGCGACGGCAAGATGCATCCGAGCGAGCGACCCGGGCTCGGGGTCGTGGTGGACGAGAGCCGATTGAACCTCGTCGCGGAGATCACCGAGCGCGCGCCGAATTCGCTGTATCAGGGCGAGAGCATTCACCGCCCCGACGGGTCGTATCTTTATCTTTGAGCGCGCGCGCCGCTCGGCGCAGGAGTCGCTCGCTTCCCGCGACATGGCGAGCGTGATTCACGTCGCTTGCCGGCGTCCTCGGTCGCGCGTACGTTGATGGCCCGTGGAAGCTCTGCCGCGCGATCCTTCAAGCATTACGGATCCGATCAAAACGATCTTTCGGCGCGGGGCCGCTACTTCTTGATCTCGAGCAGCGTGAGCTTCGGATCCGCCGCGATGCACTCGGCCTCTTTGATACCGTGCTCCTTGCGGATGATGTTCGTGCCCTGCACGAGCGAGACCATCTTGTAGAGCGCGTGGCGGCGTGCCATGCCCTCGCGGCCCATGCCGCAGTCGGACGAGAGCACGAGCCGCTCGAGCGGGATGTACTTGAGCGCCATCCGGATGTGGTCCGCGACCATCTTCGGCGTCTCGACTTGCAGCGAGTGGTGGTCGATCACCCCGATCGCGATCTTCATGTCCGTGATCTCGCGGCCGATCGCCTCGAGGTCCATGCCGCCCGAGCTGCACGACTCGAACGTGATCACGTCCGCGTCGACCTTGTTCAAGAGCTTGAGCGCGGGCTTGTAGCTCTGCACCTCGGCGAACATGCGCTGCTGCGACGGGTTGCCCCAGCACGTGTGGCACCAGACTTCGGTCTTCGCGCGGAGTCCCCGCACGGTGTTGTTGAACACCTCGAGCATGTACTCGGGGTTGATCACCTTGTCGACGACGCCGCGAGCGGCGAGCAGGTGAATCTGCGGCTCTTCCATCTGGATGACCGGGCAGCCCGCGTCGGCGAGGGCATGGAGCTCCTCGTTGAACGCGTTGCTGAGCGCCCAGATGCGCTCGCGGACGTCCTTGTAGTGGAAGTCCTGCACGGCGAACGCGACGAGCTCGGGCGTCACGGTGCCGAACTTCACGGGCTTGTCGGTCATGCGCTGCGCAGCCTTGTACATCTGCGCGTATTGCATGTTGCCGCGGCCGACGGGGCCGACGATGCTCGGCATCAGCCGCGCCTCGATGTAGTCGTGGAGAATGTGGCCGCGCGGGAAGCCGATGCCGCCGCCGCCGACCGGCGCCATCTTCGGGATCCCGTCGAATCCGGCCATGTGGAACGGCGGATAGCTCGTCCAGCTCTGGCCGCCGATGTCTTGCGTGAAGCGCGCGTCGCCGTCCGTCACGATGTCGAGGCCGGCGATCAGCTGCTCGTTGAAATAGACCGCGAGCGCGTCCTCGTACTGCTCCCGGAACCGCGTCTCCACCATCGCGGTCATGAAGTTCTTGAGCCCGAGGTTCTCGGTGTACCAGCTCGGCCGCGGCAAGGAGCCGGTGATTGTCGTGGGCAGCAGTTTGTCCGCGGTCGCGCGTAGCATTGTCCGTACCTGTATTTTTGAGTGGTGGAGCCGGCTTCGTGCCGACATTTGCTCAGCAGCCGGCTACAATATTGTAGAAGCCGCCGACCTACAACCCTAGCAACCGCGAAGGAATCGGCCGCGCGCGTGCGACGGACCGACCGGCGACTTTCTTGGAGGAGCACACATGGATTTGGGCAACGGCCTGGGTCATTTGACCTATTCGACGCTCGTGCATCCGGGCGATACGTGGAGCGAGATGTGGGACAGCTTGAATCGCTACGTCCCGCAGGTGAAGGCGCGCGTCTCTCCAAAGAAATCTTTTGGCGTGTCGCTGCGCCTCTCGGCGGCGTCGGCTCAGACGCTCACCGGCGACCGCGGGCAGCGCGAGAAGCTCAAGGAGTTCCTGCGCTCCCACGACATGTACCTGTACACGGTGAACGCGTTCCCGTACGGCCCGTTCAAGAACCGTATCGTGAAGAAGGACGTCTACGAGCCCGACTGGAGCACGGACGCGCGCGCGACTTACACGATGCAAGTGGCCGACATCCTCGCCGAGGTCGCCGCGCCGCACGTGCAGCCGTCGATCCAGAGCCCGCCGCTCGGCTTCAAGCCGAAGGTCACGGGCCCCGAGTACGTCAACGAGTTCACGCGCCACGTGCTCAAGGTCGTCGCGCACATGGTGCACCTCGAGAAGCGCACGGGCCGCACGGTGACGCTCGCGCTCGAGCCGGAGCCCGCGTGCTTCCTCGAGACGACGGAGGAGGCGATCGCCTATTTCAAGAATCATCTCTACGCGCGCGACACCTTGAGCAAGTTCGCGAGCGCAACGGGCTTGAGCAAGTCGCAGGCCGAGACCGCGGTGCGCAAGCACCTCGGCATGGTCTACGACATCTGCCACCAGGCCGTCGAATACGAGGACATCGGCAAGTCGCTCCGGGCGCTCGCGGACGCGGGCATCCCGGTGTTCAAGCTCCAGGAGGCCGCGGCGCTGCGCGTGCCGAACGTCACGAAGGAAACCGTCGACGCGATGCGGCCGTTCGCGGACACGGTCTATCTCACGCAGACGATCGAGAAATCCAACGGCAAGCTCACGCATTACTTGAATCTCGAGGACGCGTTCGCCGCGTTCGAGAAGAATCCGAAGCTCGAGCGCGAATGGCGCACGCACGTGCACGTGCCGGTGTTCCTCGACAAGATCGGCGAGCACTTCGAGACCACGCGCTTCGCGATCGAGGACGCGCTGAAGTTCCACAAGAAGAACAAGCTTTCGCCGCAGCTCGAGATCGAGACCTACACCTGGGACGTGCTGCCCGCGTCGATGAAGAGCGGCGACATCGTCGACTACGTGCAGCGCGAGCTCGACTGGGTCAAGGGTCAGCTCGTCTGAGCGCGCGACCAGGAGAAGAACGCAAATGAAGGTAGGTTTCATCGGCCTCGGCCGAATGGGTCAGGCCATGGCCGCGCGCGTGCACGGCGGCGGCCACGAGCTCGTCGTTTACAACCGAACGCGGGCGAAGTGCGCGGATCTCGAGAAGGCCGGCGCGAAGGTCGCGGGCTCGATGATCGAGGCGTGCAGGGGCCGCGACGTCGTGATCAGCATGGTCACCGACGACAAGGCGCTCGCGGACGTCGTGAACGAGGGCGTCGTGCCGGGACTGCCGAAGGGCGGCATTCACGTCGCGATGGGCACGCACAGCGTTGCGGCGCTGCGCGAGATCGGTCCGCTGCACGACAAGGCCGGCCAGATTCTCGTCGCCGCGCCCGTGCTCGGGCGCCCGGAGGCGGCGGCGGCCGGGCAGGTCGGCATCGTCGCGGCCGGCCCGCGGGACGCGGTCGCGAAGCTCGCGCCGGTGCTGTCGCTGATCGGCCGGCGCACGTTCGACGCGGGCGTGAAGCCCGAGGGTGCCTCGGCCGTGAAGCTCGCGAACAACATGATCCTCGGCTGCGCGATAGAGGCGATGGGCGAGGGGTTCTCGCTGATCCGTAAGTACGGCGTCGACCCCGCTTCGTTCTTCGACGTGATGACTGACGGCTTGTTTGCGGCGCCGGCGTACAAAGTCTATGGCAACATCATCGCGAAGGAGCTCTACGCGCAGGCCGGGTTCACGACCACGCTGGGCTTGAAGGACGCGAATCTGCTGATGGCGGCGGCGCTCGCGGCGAACGTGCCGCTGCCGAGCTTGAGCGTGTATCGCGACCGGCTGATCAGCGCGGTCGCTACGGGTGCGGCGGAGCAGGATTGGTCCGTGATCGCGCGCATCCAGGCACGCGCGGCCGGCATCGAGTGATTTTGAGGGAACGACGAATGGTCAAAGCAGGAATCGTAGGACTGGGCTGGTGGGGCCGAACGCTCGTCGAGGCCGTATCGAACGGCCAGAGCGACGAGATCACCTTCGTCGCGGGCGCCGCGCGCACGCACACGGACGACCTCAAGGCGTTCGCGAAGCAGCAGAAGTTCGAGCTCTACGACAGCTACGAGAGGCTGCTGAAGGATCCGAAGATCGACGCGGTGGTGCTCGCGACGCCGCACTCGCTGCACGTCGAGCAAGTGGTCCAGGCCGCCGAGCACAAGAAGCACGTGTTCTGCGAGAAGCCGTTCGCGCTCACGCGCGCGGGCGCCGAGCGCGCGGTCGATGCGGTGAAGAAGGCCGGCGTGACGCTCGGCCTCGGTTACAACCGCCGCTGGCACCCCGAGATGACGAAGCTGCGCAAACAGATCGACTCGGGCGAGCTCGGCGTGATCCTGCACGTCGAGGCGACGATGACGTTCCCGAACGCGCTGCAGCTCAAAGCCGACGCATGGCGCGCGGATCGCGAGGAGACGCCGTGCGGCGGCCTCACGCCGATGGGCGTGCACGCGGTCGACGGCATGATCGACCTCTGCGGGCCGATCGACCAGGTCTACTGCCAGAGCTTCCGGCGCGTCGTCGCGATCGACGCGGACGACACCACGTCGATCCTGTTCCGGATGAAGGAAGGGATGTCCGGCTATCTCGGCACGATGACCGCGACCGGCGGCGGCTTCAGCTTCCAGGTCTACGGCTCGAAGGGCTACGTGCGGCTCGAGGGCATGACCCACGTCGCGGGCGCCGCGTCCGAGGAGCGCCGCACGCGGCTCTTCGGCAAGTGCATCTTCAAGCCGATCGCGGGTCCCGCGGTCGTCTGGGACGCGGAGCGGCTCGACGTCACGAAAGTCACGCTCGAGGCGTTCGCGCGCGCCGTGCGCGGCAAGGAGAAGTTCCTGATTCCGCTCGACGAGATGATCCACGGCGCGTCCGTGACCGAGGCGATCATCCGCTCTTCCGAGACGCATTTGCCCGAGAAGGTCGGCTGATCGACCGGAGCTTTCGCCATGCAGCTGTTCGACGGCACGAAAATCGACTTCATGGGGCACCGGCGCGGCGCGCTGGTCGTGTCGATCGTCCTCGTGGCGATCTCGATCGGGTCGCTCGCCGTGCGCGGCTTGAACTACGGCATCGAGTTCACCGGCGGCGTGATCGTCGAAGCGACGTACACGCGGGACGCCGATCTCACGGCGATCCGCACGAACCTCGAGGGCGAGGGCTTCGAGAAGGTTCAGGTGCAGAACCTCGGTTCGCCGATGGACGTGATGATTCGGCTGCCGCCACCGCACGAGGGCGCCGATCTCGCCGAGCTGCGCGAGCACGTAATCCAGACGCTGCGCAAGCAGGCCGACAACGTGGAGATTCGGCGGTTCGACACCACGGGCCCGCAGGTCGGCTCGGACATGGCGCAGGCGAGCATTCTCGCCGTGGTGTTCGCCTCGATCGGCATTTTCTTGTACGTCTCGATACGCTTTCGCTGGAAGCTCGCGGCCGGCGCCATCGTGGCCGAGCTGCACGACGTGATCACGACGATCGGACTGTTCTCGCTCGTCGGCTGGCAGTTCGATCTCTCGGTGCTCGGCGCGGTTCTCGCGGTGCTCGGCCACTCGCTCAACGACAAGATCGTGCTCTACGACCGGATTCGCGAGAACTTCAGGCTCGTCCGGCGCGGCTCGGCCGAGTCGATCGTGAACACGTCGGTCAATCAGGTGCTGTCGCGAACGATCGTGACCTCGGGCTCGACGATGCTCGTCGTGATCGCGCTCGCGCTGCTCGGCGGCGAGACGCTGTTCGGCTTCTCGGTGGCGCTGATCTTCGGCATCGGCGTCGGCGTCTACTCGTCGATCTACGTCGCGAGCGCGATGGCGCTGTTCCTCAAGGTCACGCCGACGGATCTGGTCGCCGTGAAGGCCGCGCCCGAAGACAGCATGCCCTGACGGTTCGCGCGGCAGTGCTATCCTCTCGGCGCGCAAAGGCCCGAAAGGGGGGATGGCCATGTCGCCACGCACGTCGCTTCCGCTCGTTGTCGTCCTCGCGGCGCTTGCGATCGAGGCGCATGCTGTCGCCCAGCAGCCCGCGCAGCCCGCCGCCGCGCCGCAGCTTCCGCCTCTCTTCTTCAAGGAGGAGTGGCAACAGCGGGCGCGGCCGAGCGACGCGCCCGAGAACTTCGTGCTCGAGGGCGGGGTTACGCCCGCCGCGGTCACGAGCTCGGCGCTCGAGCTCACGATCTACGATCCGAACGCCGCGAGCGTCGCCGCCTATCGCGACAAGCCGCCGACACGCAGCAATCCCAGGGACTGGGGCGGACCTTCGTGCGTGCAGCTCGCCGGCTTCAATCAGAATCCGCCGCCGCAAAAGGTCCCGAACGGCCAAGCGACGGACCCGCCGAACCTCTGGACGGGCGTTTGCCAGACGCCGATCGCCGTCACGCTGCGCGATCGCGCACGCTACGTCGATCTCACGGGGCTCGCGCACATCCGCTGGGTCACGCGCACGTCGGGCTTCCACGTCGTGCGCCCGGTCGTGAAGCTCGCGGACGGGAGTTGGTTCGTCGGCGACTACGCCGAGGGTGCGCCATCCGCGAACTCGACGCTGTTCCTCACGTCGGAGTTCGCGGTCGCGTCGGTGCGTTGGCTGCCGCTCGACATCGCGCACGTCGTGACCACCGGTCAAGCCTGGGCGAAGCCGGACTTGAGCAAGGTCGACGAGATCGGCTTTGCGGACCTGCTGCCCGGCAGCGGCCACGGCTGGGGCGGCTTCGTCAACGTCGGCCGGATCGAGGTCTACGGCCGCCCGGTCGCGCGCTGAGCCGGGACGACGTGAGCGTCGCGATTCGACCGGGGCGCGCCGATTTCCGCTAGCCATGTTCGTCGTCGAGCTCAACTACAAGGCAGACCTCGCGGCGATCGACGCGCAGATGCGCCCGCACATGGCGTTCCTCAAGAAGCACTATGCCGCGGGCACCTTCGTCGTCTCGGGCCGCAAGATTCCGCGCGAGGGCGGCGTCATCATCGCAGCCGGCAAGACGCGCGCCGAGATCGAGGCGATCGTGAAGGACGATCCGTTCGTGAAGCTCGGTCTCGCCGAATACAGGATCATCGAGTTTCGTGCGAGCCAGCGCGCGCAGGACATCGGCGCGCGGATCGACAAGGAGAGCTAAGGACGTATGTTCCTCGGCCACTACGCGGTCGCGATCGGGGCGAAGCGTGCGGCGCCGCGAACGTCGCTCGGCACCTTGATCGCGGCGGCCGCGTTCCTCGACCTCGTATGGCCCGTGCTCGTGCTCGCGGGCGTAGAGCGCGTCGTCGTGGCGCCGGGGGCGACGGCATTCACGCCGCTCGACTTCGAGCGCTACCCGATTTCGCACAGCCTCGTGATGAGCGTCGTCTGGGGCGCCGCGTTCGGCGTCGCGTATTTTCTGGTGCGTCGCGATCTGCGCGCGGCCGCGGTGCTCGGCTTGCTCGTCGTGAGTCACTGGTTCCTCGACGCGGTCGTGCACCGGCCCGACTTGCCGCTCACGCTCGGCGGCGACGCGCGCGTCGGTCTCGGTCTCTGGAATTCGATCCCGGGCACGCTCGCGGTCGAGCTCGCGATGTTCGCGGCCGGCGTCTGGCTCTACCTACGTGCGACCCGCGCGCGCGACCGCATCGGCAGCCTCGGGTTCGCGGCGTTCGTGGTGTTCCTGCTCGCGATCTATGCCGGCGCGGCATTCGGACCACCGCCGCCGAGCGCGTCGGCGATTGCGTGGTCGGACATGGGTCAGTGGCTGGTCGTCGCGCTCGCGGCCTGGATCGACGCGCACCGCTCGGCGCTACTTCGAGCCTAGCGGCTTCGGGGGCGGCGCGTCGCCGGGGCCGAGCACGGCGCCGTTCGCGAGCGTGATCGACACGAGCGAGCCGTTCGGCCGCCCGTCGGTGAGCGGATTCACGGTCACGGCGACCTGATCGCCGGGTTGGAGCAGATCCTTCTTCCAGCCCGTGCGCGCCATCATGTTCGGGCTGCCGCATTCGACGCCCCATTCGGTGGTGCCGCCGTTCGCGTCCTGCACCTCGAGTTGGATCCACGCGTGCGGATTCGTGAACGAAAACTCCTTCACCTTCCCGACGAGAACGACTTTCTTGCTGCGGTCGAATGCGGCGAACGAGTGGTGCGCCAGCGCGAGCGTAGGCGCGGAGGCGACGACTCCGATTGCGATCAACGCGACTGTCCTCATCGCGATCCTCACTTGAACGTCCTCATTTCGACGCGGGGCCGCGTACGGCGGTGTCGTCGCGCGGATTGTCGTTGCAGTAATACTCGAGCATGTCGATGTCGGGCCGGCGCTGGAAATAGTGCTTCAAGATCAGTGGCTCGGTGTACGTCTTCGGATCGTTGATCGTGAGCTCGTCCTCGAGCAGCTCGCCGTTCGCGACGAGCTTCATGCGCTCGACGAGATGCAGCTGCTCGCTCGACGGCATGCGAGGTTTCGCATCGTCCTCGCTCGGCAGCGCGTTCGAGCCCACGCCATTCATCGCGCGCGCCTTGCCGTTGAGGCCGACCGTGTCGACCACGAGCATCTCGCCGTCCCAGTGGCCGATCGAATGGCCCATCCAGCTCGGCTCGAGGTCGTCCGGGTGCCCGCGGCCGTCCATGTAGATTCGCCTCGGCATGCCGCTCGCCTCGCGCAGGATGACGACGGAATCGGGCGCCTCGAGGAACTGGAGCGGAAAGATGCCGATCTCCGACATGAAGAACACCGGCCCGTTCGGCGAGCACGCCTTCAGGCTTGCCGGGTCCTTGAGCCGCTTCGACTCGGCCGCGCCCCACTCGGTGAACGGCGGGTTCGCGGGCCAGCGCGTGTTTTGGAACGGCGGCGGGCCGGCCGGCTCCTCGAAGCTGCCGATCGGCACGAAGACGCCGGTGAACCCGCGTTCGCGCGCGCCGCGCGGCTTCGCGGCGTCGTCCTGCGTGGGCTGCGGTGCCCCGCAGCCCGCGAGCACCGCGGCGAGCGAGAGCACCAGGAAGACACCGCGCATCGACGTTACCGGAGAAAGGTTCGAGGCAGCTTACTCCGCCGAGAGCGCTCGGTAACTAGGGCTCGATCGTCGCGCCGCCGACGCGCTCGACGTGACGCACGAGCTCGCTCACGCTCGCGCCGCGGCCGGCTTCCTCGTCGGCCTTGCGCCAGATCGATTGGCCGAGCCCCCAGAACGGCACGTTCGCATGCTCGCGGCGCGCGAGCTCGAGCGCGATGCCGATGTCCTTGACCATGAGCTCGAGCTTGAACGGGTCGTCGAACGCGCGGTTCGTGATCCGCTGCTTGATGTGCGTCTGCGTGATCCACGACATGCCCGTCGACACGTTCAGCACGTCGGTCATCACGTTCGGGTCGAGACCTAGCAGCTTGCCCAGCACGAGGCCTTCGGCGGTCGCCGCGAGCGTCATCGCGGTGATCGTGTTGTTGATCGACTTCATCGCATGCCCGGCGCCGATCGGACCGAGATGGAATTGGTGCTTGCCGAGCACCTCGAGCACGGGCCGCGCGCGCGCGACGGCTGCGGCGCCCCCGCCGATCATGAACACGAGCGTCGCGGCTTTCGCGCCCATCTCCGCGCCCGAGGTGGCCGAGTCGACCATCTCGACGTTCCTCGCCGCGAGGGCGCGGGCGGTCTCGACGGTGATCCACGGCTCGCACGACGAGGTGTCGATCAGGAGCTC
>Ga0335076_10003903_pt1 | contig 15038 bp, 16 predicted proteins | sample Lox_Sample_25_FD_206717 | JGI IMG/M metagenome (GOLD analysis project Ga0335076, IMG submission 206717) | Soil microbial communities from Loxahatchee National Wildlife Refuge, Florida, United States - Lox_Sample_2.5 | ecosystem: Environmental > Terrestrial > Soil > Wetlands | place: USA...
TCCCGGAAGAAGCCGGCACGACGGCCTGGGCACTGGCGGCGGCCCTCGCCGCCGGCGAGCCGCCGATCATCGTGCGCGATCACGAAGTGGAGCACGGTTATTTCCTGCTCGACCCCTGCAACCTGCACGCCGGCGAGGCGGAGGTGGTCGCCGATCGCATCGGCGCCGTGGCCCGGACCATCCGCGGCAGGCCCGTGCCCGACCTCGCGGCCATGCGGCGCCGGCAGTACGAAGCTCTGCTGGCATGGCCCGATCCCTTGTAACGTCGCGGCGGGCCGGCTTGTTGGTTCCGGCGGTTTCGCTTCGACCGATGAGCCGGGCCTTCGCATCCGGCGATGCGCTGCTTCTGCCGTGTCGGCGGACGGTGTGGAAGTCGACATGCAGTTCGGCCTGACGACCTACCGCAGCACGACCCACGCCGACGACTAGCCCGGATCCGGACTCGCCTGTGTCAGGCTGTCGCAGAACGGGTTGGACCGCCCGGCCGTAACCTCCGGTTAAGACACCTCACCTAGCGTTAAACCTGTTACGAACAGGTTTTGCCGCCATGCGTCCTCGTCCGGCCGGTCAGGACTCGGGACACCCGGGGCAGCAGCGCTCCCTCCGGAACATCTTGCATGTCGCGGCCAGCATGCTTGGTCCCTGGGTTGTCGAACTCTCGATCCTCGCGAGCCTGGCGGCGGTGCCCTCTTTTGCCGCGCAGACCTATCCGGAAATCTTCGGTACCCACGAGCTGCATTCCGAGAACCTGCAGATGTTCCCGAAATGGCGGGGCGCGGTCGACCGCTATGCGGACGAGGCCCGTGCCTGCGAAGCCGCTCCCTGCAAGGATGACGGCTGGAAGAAGTTCGTCGACGGCGAGCGCGGCAAGGACCTGATGACACAGCTGCGCGAGATCAACACCGCCATGAACAAGAAGCCGTACATCACCGACCCCGTGAACTGGCATGTCGACGACTACTGGGCGGCGCCGCTGCAGTTCATGCACAAGGACGGCGACTGCGAGGACTACGCCATCGCGAAGTACATGGCGCTGCGCGAACTCGGCTTCCCGATCGACGACATGCGGATCGTCGTGCTCAACGACCTCAACCTCGGCGTCGCCCACGCGATCCTGGTCGTCTATGTCGACGGCAAGGCCCTCGTCCTCGACAACCAGATCAGCACCGTCGTCCCCGCCAGCATCATCCACCACTACAAGCCCGTCTACTCGATCAATGAGCACGGCTGGTGGCTGCACCGCAGCTAGCCTGCGACGGCCTCGGCGATGGCGGCCCCCAACTCCTGCGTCGAGGCGCCGCCGCCCATGTCGGGTGTCAGGCGCTTCGGCTCGCGCAGGACGTTCTCGATCGCCGCGACGATGGCCCGCGCCGCGGCGCCGCAGCCGAGATGGTCGAGCAACATCGCGCCGGACCAGATCTGGCCGATCGGATTGGCGACGTTGCGGCCGGCGATGTCGGGCGCCGAGCCGTGCACCGGCTCGAACATCGAAGGGAAGCGCCGCTCCGGATTGATGTTGGCCGAGGGCGCGATGCCGATCGTCCCGGTCACCGCCGGCCCGAGATCGGAGAGGATGTCTCCGAAGAGGTTGCTGCCGACGACGACGTCGAAGCGATCGGGGAAGCGCACGAAATGCGCCGTCAGGATGTCGATGTGATACTGCTCGACGGCCACGTCGGGATAGTCCTGGGCCACGGCGCGCACGCGCTCGTCCCAGAACGGCATGGTGTGGATGATGCCGTTCGACTTGGTGGCCGAGGTCAGCTTGCGGCGCGGCCGCGTGCGGGCGAGTTCGAAGGCGTAGCGCAGGATGCGATCGACGCCGCGGCGCGTGAAGATGCTCTCCTGCACCGCCAGCTCGTCCTCGGTGCCGGCATTGAGGCGGCCGCCGATCTCCGAATACTCGCCCTCGTTGTTCTCGCGCACGATGAGGAAATCGATGTCGCCGGGGCGGCGGCCGGCGAGCGGGCAAGGCACGCCCTCGAACAGGCGCACCGGCCGCAGATTGACGTATTGCTGGAAGCGCCGGCGGATCGGGATCAGCAGGCCCCAGAGAGAGACATGATCCGGGACGCTCGGCCAGCCCACGGCGCCAAGAAAGATGGCGTCATGGCCGGCGATGCTGTCGAGCCCGTCATCGGGCATCATGCGGCCGTGCTGCCGGTAGTACGCGCAACTCCAGTCGAACTGGTCCCAGACGAAACGGATGTCGAAACGGCGGCCGGCGGCCTCGAGTACCCGCATGCCTTCGGGGACGACCTCCTTGCCGATGCCGTCTCCGGGAATCACCGCCACGCGGAACTCTTGCATCGTTGCCGCTCTCCCGATTTCGAATCGTCGCACGCGATGCCGCGCAGTCTCCCATTGTACCGGCAGGCACGACAAGACAAGGTAACATCGCGACACCACCACGTAGGAAACGAAGGCAATGAGTCCCAGTCGCCTGCACGGCGTCATCGCGGCCGCGGCCACGCCGCTCGTGCCGGATCATTCGATTGACACGGAGCGACTGATTGCCCATTGCCGGCGACTGCTGCAGCGCGGCTGCGACGGCATCAACCTTCTAGGCACGACCGGCGAGGCAACCTCGTTCTCGGTGCAGCAGCGACTGCGTGCTATGCAGGCTGTCGCGGGGTCGGGCCTGCCGCTGGGCCAGTTCATGGTGGGAACCGGCGCCGCCGCCCTGGAGGATGCGGTCACGCTGACCGCGGCGGCGCACGATCTGGGCTTCGCCGGCGCCCTGCTCCTGCCGCCCTTCTACTACAAGGGAATCGATCCGGAGAGCCTCGTCGCCTATGTCGCGGCCGTGATCCAACGGGTCGGCCGGCGCGATCTGCGGCTGTACCTCTACCATTTCCCGCAATTGACCGGCGTGCCCTATGTCCTCGAGGCGGTGGTCCGGTTGCGCACGACCTATCCGGAGCAGGTGCTGGGGCTGAAGGACAGCTCCGGCGACATCGCCTTCTCCGCCGAGCTGGCACGGCGCCTCGACGGCTTCGACGTCTTCCCCAGCTCCGAGGCGGCGCTGGAGCAGGCGAGCGAGAAGCGCTTCGCCGGCTGCATTTCTGCGACGACGAACGTCACGAGCCCGCTTGCCGGAGCCGGCTGGCGCGCAGGGGACGCGGCGGAGCGCGCCCGCCTGATCGGGGATGCCACCGCCATACGCACGGCCCTCGCCGCTTTGCCGCTGATCGCCGCCGTCAAGTGGGCGCTCGGCGACATCGATCGCGACCCCGGCTGGAATCGACTCTGTCCCCCGCTGCGCCCGCTCGGCGCGGATGAAGCCATCAAGCTGCGGGACGCGCTCGGCCGGACGCAATACGCGTCCTTGGTTCGCTAGTTCAGCGGTGTCTGCTCGGCGGCGACCAGCGCCCGCCGCGGCCAGACCGCCTGCACGGCACAGGCTACGGCATAGACGATCCCTAGTCCCCAGAGGATGAGCCCGGGGCCGGCAAACAGGAATTGGAACACGCCATAGGCGAAGACAGCCAGCACCAGGCTGACGTAGAAATGCCGGCTCCTCCCGCAGGCGACGAAGACCGAAACCGGCGGCAGCACGGGCGCCAGCACGATAGCGGCAAGCGTCCGCAGGATCTGGGTGGCTCCGGCCCGCCGCAGAGGGGCCGCCGCTTGCGGCGTCCGGCCATCCTCGGTTCGTTGGTCATCAGCCGGGGGCTGCAGCATTCGGCGCCTGTCGCGAACACGCTGCCGACGCCTGTCCTGCAGCGAAGGTCGCGCGCATCGATCGCCCTAGTATGCGCATGAACCGTGGGTGCGGGGTGTACTCTTTGTGATAACCGGGAGCAACGCGGGAAGGCGATGGTCGCGGATGGTGGGCGCGGCTGGGATTGAACCAGCGACCCCTACGATGTCAACGTAGTGCTCTCCCACTGAGCTACGCGCCCACGCCGAGGGGTCGCGGACCGGAAAGAGCGATGGCGCCGGTCCGCGGCGGACGGCCACTTAGCATCAACGCCTGAGCATTGCAAGCTGGGGTGGCGTGGCGCGTCAGGCGCCGGCGAGCGGGCGCGCCCCGAGCAGCTGGTCGATCTGCGCGACCAGGTCCTTCAGGTGAAACGGCTTCGACAGGATCTTGGGATCGCCGGGCATGCCGCTGCGGCCGCGCAGGGCCACGGCGGCGAACCCGGTGATGAACATCACCTTGAGCTGCGGCTGGTCGCGCGAGGCGCGGCGCGCCAGCTCGACGCCGTCCATACCGGGCATGACCACGTCGGCGAGCAGCAGATCGAACTGTTGCTTGGCCAGGACGGTGATCGCTTCGAAGCCATCCGCCGCCGCCTCGACCGTGTGGCCGGCCCGCCTGAGCGCGCCCGCCAGGAACGACCGCATGCTGTCGTCGTCTTCAGCGACGAGGATACGCGCCATGATCCATCCTGTTGCGATGCCGGTGCCGCGACCGGCCCGCAGGCTACCCGCAAGATATTAGCGGATCATTGAAGACTTTCCACCCGCCCTGTCAATGGCGGGCGGCTTATGGTTACCGACCGGCGCATTTGACACGGGTGACAGGGCCGCGAATTTTGCTATGAATGCTGCGGCGATGAGAGCGCAATCCGAAATTGCCGTTGCGGCGCGGCCGCCGTTCGAGGTGATCCTGCCGGGCGAGCAGACCGCTCCCGCCGTCTTTGCCTCGCCGCATTCCGGCAACGACTATCCCCCCGAGTTCGTCGCCCAGTCGCGCCTGCGCTTTCCGAGCCTGCGGCGCTCCGAGGACAGCTTCGTCGACGAACTGTTCGCCACGGCGCCGCAGCACGGCGCGCCGCTGCTGCGGGCGCGGTTTCCGCGTGCCTTCGTCGACCCCAACCGCGAACCCTTCGAGCTCGATCCGGCGATGTTCGAGGATGAGCTCCCCGCCTACGTGAACACGGCCTCGCCGCGCATCGCCGCCGGCCTCGGGACCATCGCCAAGGTCGTTTCCAACGGCGAGGACATCTATGCCCGCCGGCTCAGCTTCATGGAAGCCAAGCAGCGGATCGACGGCTACTACAAGCCGTATCATGAGGCCCTGCGGGAGCTGCTGACGACGACGCGGGCGCGCTTCGGCGCCTGCCTCCTGGTGGACTGCCATTCGATGCCGTCGGTCGGCGGCCCGATGGAGCGCGACGCCGGCCGCAGCCGCGTCGATTTCGTGCTCGGCGACTGCCACGCCCGTTCCTGCGCCTCCGTCATCATCGACCGCGCCGAAGCCGTCCTGCACAGCCTTGGCTACACGGTGGCGCGCAACGCACCCTACTCGGGTGGCTTCGTCACCCAGCACTACGGCCGCCCGGCCGAGGGCGTGCATGCCCTGCAGATCGAGGTGAACCGGGCGCTCTATATGGACGAGACGGCGATCGCGCGGAGCGCCGGCTTTGCCGGCCTGGCCGCCCGGCTGGAGGCGCTGATCCGCGCCCTCCTCGACATCGCATCGGAGATCGCGCGCACCTGACCGAGTTGGCGCGCGCAAGAAAAAAGGGCCGTGGCAAGCACGGCCCAAGTTCTGGGAGGAAACGCCCGAGGGGCGTAAGCAGTACGGCGCCATCCGGGAGACGGCGCAGGCGTACTGCGCTGCACAATATGGTGCATCCTTAACGGATAATCAACCAAAATCGTCCATATGATTGTTTTGGGTGGCGGAATCACTCCCGCCAGCTCTGGATCATTGCAGTATTGTGCAGCGCACAAAAGGACTTAGCGCCTTCATGTCCGCGGTCGACAAGCGCCGAATCTGCCCGCAAATTGGGCAGTGCACCAAACTGACCATCGCCGTCGCCCTGACCCTCCTGCTCGGCCTGGCGACCCGAATCGCCATCGCGGCCGACGACGATGCCGACCTTGGCGACAACCCCTGGACCATGTGCGCCAAGGCGACCAACCGCATCGAGCGCCAGGAAGGCATCCCGCGGCAGCTCCTGCGCGCGATCTCGAAGATGGAGTCCGGCCGCTGGCACGCCGGGAAGCAGCTGCTCATGGCCTGGCCCTGGACCATCATGGCCGAGGGGCAGGGTCGCTATCTGCCGACCAAGGAGGCCGCCGTCGCCGAGGTGCAGGCCCTGCAGAGCCGCGGCGTCCGCAACATCGACGTCGGCTGCATGCAGGTGAACCTCTATTATCACCCGGACGCCTTCGCCAGCCTGGAGGATGCGTTCGATCCGCTCACCAACGTGACCTATGCGGCGTCCTACCTGAAGTCGCTCGCGGCGGAAAACGGCTCCTGGGCCAAGGCCGTCGCCTACTATCACTCCGAGAATCCCGAGCGCTACCTAGCCTACCGCTCGAAGGTCCGCGAGATCTGGGCGCAGGAGCACGAGAAGTATCTTGTCGCGCTGGACCAGCTGCGGAACGAGCCCGATGCGACGCTCGCGCTCGCCACGCTGATCCATGTCGACGAACCGCTGCCCGCGCCTGAACCGCCCGCGGTCGAAGCCCTGTTGCACACCGGTCGCGTCGATGCCGAGCCGCCGGAAACGGCACCCGCGGCGGCCGAGGAACTCGCAGCCGGCCTGTCCTTCGAGCGTGCCGGTCCGGTTCGCGCCTCCCCGTTCTTCGTCGCCACCGAATAGTCCCCGATCCGCGACGGCTTGACAGCCGCCGCCGGTCTCCGCACAAGGGCCCCGCGTCGATTTTCCAACACACGCGGCGGAGACGTCCATGCCGATCGATATCGAGCGGGTGCGCCGGGACACGCCGGCAGCGACCCACGTCCTGCATTTCAATAATGCCGGCGCGGCGCTGATGCCCGGGCAGGTGGTGCAGGCCCAGCTCGCCCACCTGCAGCTCGAAGCCGACATCGGCGGTTACGAGGCCGCCGCGGCGGCCGATGATCGCCTCGAGGCGGCCTACGATTCGATCGCCAGGATGCTGAACGCCGGCCGCGACGAGATCGCGCTCGTCGAAAACGCCACGGTGGCCTGGGACATGGCGTTCTATTCGGTCGGCTTCCGGCCCGGCGACCGCATCCTCACCGCCGAAGCCGAGTATGCCAGCAACTATATCGCCTTCCTGCAGGTGGCGCGGCGCAGCGGCGCCGTAATCGAGGTCGTCCCTAGCGATGGCGCCGGCGAACTCGACGTCGAGGCCCTCGAGCGCATGATCGATGGACGCGTGAAGCTCATCGCCGTCACGCACGTGCCCACCAACGGCGGCCTTGTCAATCCGGCGGCCGCGATCGGGCGCGTCGCCCGCGCACACGGCATCCTCTATCTGCTCGACGCCTGCCAGTCGGTCGGCCAGATGCCCATCGACGTCGAAGCCATCGGCTGCGACATGCTGTCGGCGACCGGACGGAAATATCTGCGGGGTCCGCGCGGGACCGGATTCCTCTATGTGCGGCGGGGCATTCTCGACCGGCTGGAGCCGCCGTTCCTCGACCTTCAGGCGGCGACCTGGATCGAGCCCGACCGCTTCGAGATGCGGCCGGACGCCCGCCGCTTCGAGAACTGGGAACGCCCCGTTGCCGGACAGCTCGGCCTCGGCGCCGCCGTCGATTACGCGCTCGGCTGGGGCCTCGCCGATATCGCGGCTCGGATCCAACCGCTGGCCGCCGATCTGCGCCGGCGACTGGCGGAAGTCCCCGGCGTCAGCGTGCGCGACCGGGGACGCCGGCCGTGCGGCATCGTGAGCTTTACTGTCGACGGGAAGCCGGCGCGCGATGTCGTCGCGACGCTACGCGCGCAACGCATCAACTGCTCGGCATCGACACCGAGCTCGACGCTGCTCGATGCCCGGACCCGCCTGCTGCCCGACCTGGTGCGCGCGTCCGTGCACTACTACAACACGGAGGAGGAGGTGGCGCGTTTCGCGGCGGCCGTCGCCGGGCTGGCGTAGCGCGGCGCATGCAAAACAACCCCATGCATCGAAAAATAGTGCTTGTTTTTCAATGACCCCCGAGTGTCATTCCGTGACTGTGCGCGATTGAATTCTGCGCCGGGCTAGGCGCCGGGAAGGCGCTTGGGGAGTGCCTCGCGCAACGGCCGGATGTGCTCCAGCTCGATGCCGCAGCAGCCGCCGACGATCTGCACGCCGCGCCCCACCCAGTCCTTCGCCTTGGCTACGAACTCCTGCGGCGAGACGTGGTCCGCCTCGCCGGCGTCCTTGTGGACGGCGACGTAGTCCTTGCGCTCGGCTTCCGGATAGACCCCGATCGGCCCGGGCCATTGCGCGCGGACGAGCGGCAAGGCCGCGTCGGTCGCGGCGATCGGGGAGTGGAAGAGCGTCACGACCTTGGCGCCCATGCCGGCCACCGCCTTGAAGTTCGCCATCAGCGGCTCGTCCGAGTGATAGCCGACCTTGGGCGCGCCGCCGGGCGCGTCCTGGTGGCACTTGAAGCCGGCCCACACCGGCAGCCCGGTCGAGAGGCACGCCTCCAGCACCCACTTGCGATGCGTCGTGCCGCCGGTCGATTCGGCGAGGAGGAAGTCGACGCCGGACTCCGCGAGGATCTCGGCCTGCTCCCGCAGGTTTGCCTTGCTCGCCTCCTCGGTCCACGCCACGCGCTCGCCGTAGAAGCCGGCGCCCTCCGGCGAAATTTCGATGCCGGTCCGGAGGCCGTAGTTCGATACCGAACCCGCGATGTGCACGGGGCGCTCCTTGGCGCAGCGGTCGCGGGCCTCCTGCGCCAGGGCGACGGCGCGCAGATTGAGTTCGCGCGTCAGGTCGCCGAGACCGAGCGGCACCAGATTGTGCCGGGCCGCCGAATAGGTATTCACGGTGACGATGTCGACGCCGGCCCGTATGTAGCTCTCATGCATGAAGCGCACGGTCGACGGATGCGTCTGCAGCGCCGTCGCCGCCCAGGCGAGGTTGCTCATGGGCACGCCCATCTTCTGCAGCTGCGTGCCCACCGCGCCGTCGAGGATGACGACGTCCTTGGCGGCAAGGCGCGACTCCAGGCTCTCGTATTCGCTCATGCTAAGGGGATCCCTCGTCCTGATGCTCGCGATCGGTTTCGGTGAGGACCGGAGACTAGCGCCGGCTCTCCGGCGCCAACATCGACGATGAGACTCCTGCTGGCGTGAATCAGCCCCATAGCGCCGGCGCGGCCGGCTCGATGCGGCTGCCCGCGAAGGCTAGGCCGGGCGTGCGGTCGCGGGCGAGGAGCAGCGGGCCGTCGAGGTCGATCCAGCGCGCCTGCTGCGCCACCAGCAGCGCCGGCGCCATGGCGAGCGAGGTGCCGACCATGCAGCCGACCATGATCTGCAGGCCGGCCGCCCGCGCGGCGGCGGCGAGCCGCAGCGCCTCGGTCAGCCCGCCGGTCTTGTCGAGCTTGATGTTGACGGCGTCGTAGCGGCCGATGACGCCGCCGAGGCGCGCGGCGTCGTGGCAGGACTCGTCGGCGCAGACGGGGATCGGGCGATGCATGCCGGCAAGCGCCTCGTCGGCCGCGGCCGGCAGCGGCTGCTCAATCAGCTCGACGCCGAGCGGACCCAGCTGCGGCGCCAGCTCGGCATAGATCGCGGGCGTCCAGGCCTCGTTGGCATCGACGATGAGGCGGGCGTTCGGAGCGTTCGCATGCACGGCGCGCACGCGGTCGAGATCGCCGGGACCGGATAGCTTCAGCTTGAGCAGCGGCCGTCCGGCGTTGGCGTGCGCCGCCGCCGCCATGTCCTCGACCGCGCCGAGGCTGAGGGTGTAGGCCGTGACCAGGTCGCGCGGCGCGGCCAGGCCGGCGAGCGCCCAGGCCGGTCGCCCGCTCTGCTTGGCCTCGAGGTCCCAGAGCGCGCAGTCGACGGCGTTGCGCGCGGCGCCCGGCTTGAGAGCCGACTGCAGGGCGGCCCGGTCCATACCGCCCTCGATCGCCGCGCAGATCGACTCGATCGTCGCGATGGCGCCCGCGATGGTCTCGCCGTAGCGCGGATAGGGCACGCATTCGCCGCGCCCGACATGAGCGCCGTCGGCGATTTCGACGACGACGACCTCCGCCTCGGTCTTGCTGCCACGCGAGATGGTGAAGGTGCCGGCGATCGGCCAGCGTTCGGCACGGACGGTCAGGCGGCGCATTCGTTTGTAGGGGCGGGTCTCAGACCCGCCCATTGCTCTGCGCGAGCTAAGCGAAATACTGCGATCGGTGCCTCGGCGCGAGGGCGGGTCTTAGACCCGCCCCTACAAGGACGGAGGATCGGCATCAGATCTTCAGCAGCGCGTCGACGATCTTGGCGACGCCGGTGCGCACGGGGTCGGCGGTGGGGAGGCCGTACTTCTGCTCGGTCTCGCGCAGGGTGCGCTCGGCGGCGGCGGCGTCCTGCGCCGAGGTGTTGAGGCTGATGGCGACACACCGGACGTTCGGGTTGGTGAGGCGGGCGGACGCCAGGTTGGCGTCGATGCAGGTCTGAAGGTCCGGCAGCTTGTAGTGCGGCAGGCCGCGCATGTGCGGCCGGGACGGCTCGTGACACATGACGAGCGCGTCGGGCTGCGCGCCGTGGATGAGGCCGAGCGTGACGCCGGCATAGGAGGCATGGAAGAGCGAGCCCTGCCCCTCCACCAGGTCCCAGTGATCGTGATCGTTGTCGGGCGCGATCCACTCGACGGCGCCGGAGACGAAATCCGACACGACGGCGTCGATCGAGACGCCGTCGCCGGCGATGAAGATGCCGGTCTGACCGGTGGCGCGGAAGTCGGCCTTGAGGCCGCGCGCCTTCATCGCCTTCTCGAGTGCGAGGGCCGTGTACATCTTGCCGATCGAGCAGTCGGTGCCGACCGTGAGCATGCGCTTGCCCGGGCGCTTCCTGCCGGTGCCGACGGCGAAGTCGCGCGTGGGATGGCGGACGTCGAACAGTTGCCGCCCATGCTTCCTCGCCGCCTCGGCCAGGGCGGGCACATCGGAGAGACGCTTGTGCAGGCCGCTCGCGAGATCGAGCCCCAGCTCCAGCGCGCGCTTGAGAACGCCGATCCAGCTCTCGCCGATGACGCCGCCGCGGTTGGCGACGCCGACGATGACAGTCTTCACGCCGGCCGCGACTGCCTGCTCCAGCGTCATGTCCGGCAGCCTGAGATCGGCGTTGCAGCCGGGAAGCCGCAGCTGACCGACGCACCAGTCCGGCCGCCAGTCCTTCACACCCTGCGCCGTCTTGGCAGCGAGCTGGTCGGCGGCATCGCCGAGGAACATCACATAGGGACGCGCAATCGACATCGAGATCCTTTCGTCACATGGGTGGAGCATCCTAAGCAGGGTTCCCCCGCATGTGCCATGATTGAGTTGGCGTCCGCGAGAACCGGCGGGACACATCGCGGAGGCTGCACGACCGTCCAGCGTCCTTCGACAAGCTCAGGATGAGGAAAAATCTTCGTGGCACAAAGGCTCTTCCTCATCCTGAGCTTGTCGAAGGACGCACGGAGGCGGTCCAGGTCTCCTGCAGGCAGCGCTCGCAGTCGTCGGCTGCCGTTTTTCTGCGTGCATGGTCCGGAGGCACACAACATTGAGGGAGGCACCCGATGAGCGGCAAACCGCCGGAAGCGCATCTGCTGACCGCGGCGCAGATCGCCGGCAGCGAGGAGTCTCCGCTGGCGCATCCGCTGAACCCGCAGTCCGAGGTGTATCTGCGGCGGCTCGGCGAGACGGTCGGGCTGCAGCGCGTCGTGGTGACCATGGCGCGGGTGCCGCCGGGCAAGGAATCCTTCATCTACCACGCCCACAAGGGCGACGAGGAATGGCTCTACATCGTCTCCGGGCGCGGTCGCGCCGAGATCGGCGACAAGACCTTCGAGGTCGGGCCCGGCGACTTCATGGCCTTTCCGACGCCCTCGATCGGGCATCACCTGACGAACCCCTATGACGCCGACCTCGTCTACCTCATGGGCGGGGAGCGCGGCCGCGTCGACGTCGCCGAGTTCCCGACCGTCGGCAAGCACGTCATCTTCGCGGCCGACGGCATCTACCTGGCCGACAGCGACAAGCTCCAGCGGAAGTCGTTCGCGGACTGGGTGAAGAAGTGACGGTCGTCACTGTCGGGACCCTTCGTCGATAGGAAATTCTGGTAACTACTTGTCATTTTTAGTGACAATGTTGATATCTGTGGCACGCAAGCAAGACCGCTTCGCGCGAAGGGGATCCTCGTGCCATGCAGCAGACCATTGTGCGCCTTGCCCACCTTGACCAAGCCCATCGCTCCGTCGTGCGCGCCCTGCGCGCCGTTTGTGCCACCGCCCTGCTTCTCGTCGCGGCGGTCGCCGTCGCGGCGCCGGCAGGCGCCACGGGCGATGCCAGCTCCGGCGCCTTCACGTTCATGCAGGGGTTGGGCAATGACGCCATCAAGGAGCTGACCGATCGTGCGATTCCGCGGCCGGAGCGGGAGGCGCGTTTCCGCCGGCTGCTGAATAACCATTTCGACATGGCCGCGATCTCGAAGTTCGTGCTCGGTCGCTACTATCGCTCGATCAGCGACCAGCAGCGCGCCGACTTCCAGCGGCTGTTCGTCGATTTCATGGTCGGTTCCTATTCGGTGTCCTTCAGCGAATACATGGGCAAGGGCCTCACGGTCACGGGTGCCGCCGCCGCGGACGGCGACACCATCCTCGTGCACAGCAAGATCGACATGCCTTCCTCGGCAGATGCCCACGTCGACTGGCGGCTTCGGCTCGCCGAGGGCCGGTTCGCGATCGTCGACATCATCGTCGAGGGCGTCAGCATGGAGGTGACGCAGCGCTCTCAGTTCGCCTCGATGATCCAGGACCGCGGCGGCGTCGACGGCCTCATCGCGGCGCTGCGCAGCAGGAATCCGCAGTCCGCCGACAGCAGCGTCCCCCAATAGGCACTTCGGCCTTCCCGCTGCGGCAGGAGGCCGGCCCGACCCGACGGACCTGGACGTGGCGGCCCGGCCGGGCTTGTGGCAGAGTGACCCGATTCGGAACAGGAATCGCGGCCGTGCCCTCCTTCGACATCGTCTCCAAGACTGACATCGCCGAGGTCGATAACGCCATCCAGGGGATGCGGCGCGAGATCGAGACGCGCTTCGACTTCAAGGGCAGCAAGTGCTCGATCGAGCGCAAGGAGAACACGCTCACGATGCTCGCCGACGACGACATGAAGCTGCGGCAGATGCAGGACCTGCTGAAAGGCTACGTCGTGCGCCGCAAGCTCGATCCCGGCGCGCTCGACTTCCAGACGCCGGAGAAGGCCGCCGGCAACGCGCTGCGCCAGGTCGTCACGGTGAAGCAGGGCATCGAATCGACCCTTGCGAAGGAGATCGTGAAGGCGATCAAGGACAACAAGCTCAAGGTGCAGGCCGCGATCCAGGGCGACGAACTGCGCGTCAGCGGCAAGAAGCGGGACGACCTGCAGGCGGCCATCCAGCTCGTCCGCGGCCTCAAGATCACGCAGCCGCTGCAGTACGTGAATTTCCGGGACTAGAATCGATGGCGACGAAGAAGAATCCCATGGGCCTGAACGCGCTGCAGCTGAAGACGCTGACGCTGCTGCAGGAGCTGGCGCGGATCGGCGGCCAGCCGGCGCCCGACGGCGCGGAGGGCCATGTCCTCGTCCAGGGCATGCCGAATCCGCACGGCGACCATTTCCACATGGGCGATGCCGTGGTCATGTCGCGCGACGCCTCGGGACTCAGCAACGAGGGCGCCTGGGAGGCGCTCGAGCGCAAGGGGCTGATCAAGGGCATGTTTCCTGTGGCCGCGGTGCTCACCCCCGCCGGCCTCGCCTACGACACCGGCCTGCGCGAGGTCATCCTCCACCGCAGCCACCACTGAGCCTGCCCCGATCTGCTGGGACTGACGTTTCCACCGACTTGATTCCCCCGCGAAAGCGGGGGCCCAGGGTAGGCGACGTGACGTGGCCCCTGGACCCCCGCTTTCGCGGGGGAATCAATGGGGTTTGTTCACACAGAGCGAGCCAAACAGCCGATTCCATCGCTTCGGCATCCGCTCTTGGCCGGGAGCGGTCGAAATTCGATCACTCGGCGGCGCGGTTCGCCGCGGCGGCCGAGCCGCGCTGCATGTAGTCGTCGAGGAAGGCGGTCCGCTCTCCCGCCCGCGTCCACAGGATCGGGAAGAAGCTCTCGTCCATCGCGGTGTCGCCGACGCGCTTGTAGCGGTTGTAGATGTAGCTGACCTTGGTCGGATGGAAGCGCGCCGCCGACGACATGCAGTGGGCCACGGCGGAGCGGCGCGGGCGATCGGCGCGGTTGGTGTCGGAGCCGTGCCAAGTGCCGCCATCGTGGAAGGCGCAGCCGCCGGCTGGCACCTCGACCGGCACGATCTCCGGCGTCAGGCCGACCGCGGCCGCCGCCTCCATCAACTCCCTGCGGTAGTCGGCGGGGGCATGGAACTGCCGGATCGGCGGCGACACCGGCCATATGTGCGACCCTCGCACATACTCGATCGTGCCGCCGGCGGCCGTCGTCGGGTCGAGGCCGATCCAGCAGGTCAGCATGTGCGGCGGATCGATCCAGCCGTTGTAGCTGTCGTCCTGGTGGAAGCCGAGCGGCCTGGCGCCCGGCGGCTTCCAGATGATGTTGTCCTGGGCGAGCCGGGCGCCCGGCCAGCCGGCCAGCTGCGCGCAGAGGTGCCCGATCTCGGCGCGAAGCACCAGGCTCGCCACGGTGTAGTCGGACTTCCAGCCGTTGCAGATCTGGCGCGCCAGGTCCGGCTTGTCGCGGCCTTCGCGCCAGTTCCACTCGTCGGGATAGAGGCCGGTCTCGAACTCGCCGCGGAACAGCCGCTCGAAGCGAGCCGCCACCCGCGCCGCGTCGGCCGGATCGATGAGGCGGTCCAGAATGAGGAATCCGTCGGCGCGGAAGCGCTCGACCTGAGGTTGCGTCAGCTCGATCACGGTTCGCCCTGATGCTGCGATCGCCGGCGCGATGGTGGCGGACTCGCGGCGGCGGCGCAAGCCGGCCGGGGCGGCGGCGAGACAGGTCCGCCGGCGTCGGCTACAATGCCGCCGGAGTGCTAGCAATGGAGCCAGGCCATGGCCCCCGGATTGATGTCATTTCTGCGCGGCATGCTCGGCGGCGGCGAGCGGGCGCCGGAGACCGCGACGGCGGAGGCGACGGAGTACAAGGGCTTCTCGATCGTGCCGACTCCGCGCCGCG
>Ga0335076_10003906_pt1 | contig 15036 bp, 11 predicted proteins | sample Lox_Sample_25_FD_206717 | JGI IMG/M metagenome (GOLD analysis project Ga0335076, IMG submission 206717) | Soil microbial communities from Loxahatchee National Wildlife Refuge, Florida, United States - Lox_Sample_2.5 | ecosystem: Environmental > Terrestrial > Soil > Wetlands | place: USA...
TATGGCAAAAAGTTTGGAGCGCAGGGTTTTCGCGCCGGCGTGCTCTACCGAAAGCAACTATGGTACGACGCATTGTCTTTTGAGTACGACATGTCGGTCCCATCTGTCGCGCACCTGGATCCGCAACGTGGAGGTTGCTGCACCGTGATGCCGTACTTTGTGGGCAGCATTCTGGAATTGCCCGTTACCATGACCCAGGACTACACCCTCTTCCATGTCCTCAGTGACTATTCAATCGAGCTTTGGAAAAAGCAGATCGCATTGATCATGGAAAAGCACGGTTTGATCAATTTCATTGTGCACCCTGATTACATCGAGTCCCCACGGGAGCGCAGTGTTTACGAGGAACTCCTGGGCTATCTCACCAATTTGAGAAATGAACAAGGACTGTGGATCGCCAAGCCGGGCGAGGTAAACCGATGGTGGAGACAGCGAGCAAAGATGGAGTTGGTGGAAGGTGCCGAGGGCTGGGAGATTCAAGGTGAGGGGAAGGAGCACGCCTGTCTGGCCTTCGCTAGCGAGGAAGACGGCCGCTTAGTGTGCAACGTCCAGAAATCGGCGAAGTCTCAGATTCACTCTCTTCAGTAAGAGACGACACTTCAGCGGGATCGATTGGTTTTGCGAGAATCGCAAAGAGAATAGAAGGAAACGGGGGAAATCAACATTGGGTAACTCGGCGGATTGCAACGTAACAGTGTTAGGAGCTGGTCCCTACGGACTTGCAGCATCGGCTTATCTCCGGGAAGCAGGTCTCGAATTTCGTGTCTTTGGGCAGCCAATGACGTTCTGGGAAAAACAGATGCCGGTTGGCATGTGTCTGCGGTCAAATTGGGCGGCGTCTCACATTGCCCATCCCAACGAGGCCCTCACACTGGACGAATATTGCCGTCAGTATGGCGGCCAGAAATGCCACCCGATTCCTTTGGATCGCTTTGTCTCCTACGGCCACTGGTATCAACGACAGGCGGTGCCAGATTTGGATCGGCGGTCTATCCAGAGCATCGACAAAAATGGTAGGGGCCTCAAGCTGACACTAAACGATGGGTCCACATTCACCTCGAAGCGCGTGGTAGTAGCTGCGGGGATTAGTTCGTTCGCCACGCTTCCGGATGAATTCGCCGGAGTGCCTGCGGAATTGGCCTCGCACACAAGCGCGCACGACGATTTGCGAAAGTTCAAGGGGAAGAAAGTTGCCATCGTTGGCATCGGACAGAGCGCGCTTGAGTCGGCTGCGCTGTTTTACGAGTCCGGCATCGAGTCCGAGGTCATCGGGCGGCAGGACCACCTGAATTGGGTTGGGCTGCATTACAGACTGCACCACCTCGGGGCGTTTTCTAAGATGATGTATTCCAAGCGTGATGTGGGGCCGGCGGGAATCAGCCGTCTGGTGGCCGCGCCCCATCTTTTCCGCAGGCTGCCTCGCGAGCTTCAGAACCGCATTGCTTACCGGGCGATTCGCCCGGCGGGTGCAGGGTGGTTGCAACCGCGGCTCACGAACGTAAACATCACCCTGGGACGAAAAGTGGTCTCGGCCACCCCAACTGGCAGCCAGCTTCGTTTGAAGCTGAACGACGGCAGCGAACGTTTGGTTGATCACGCCCTCTGCGCAACCGGATTCCGGGTCAACGTCAAGAAGTACGAGTTCCTGGCACCGTCAATTTCGCAGCAGTTGGAAACTGCAAACGGATACCCGCTTCTGAAGCGCGGCCTGGAATCTTCAGTTCCGGGTTTGCACTTCTTGGGCAAACCGGCCGCATGGAGCTTCGGTCCACTGTTGGGATTTGTCTCGGGAGCTGAATTTGCTTGCAACGAACTAATGCGCGGCCTTAGAAACGGAAACTAACGGACACAAATGACTGAGACATTGACGGATCGTTTTTCAGAATCGACCACAGAACGGACCGGAGGCCAAGCCACGGGAGCGGTAGTCATTGGCGGTGACTACCAGGGACTTGGCATTGTGCGCAGTCTCGGCGTGCACGGCGTGCCGGTCTGTATTGTGGACGATGAGCGCTCCATCTCCCGCTTTTCCCGTTATGCCAAACACTTCGAACACATTCCCGACCTGCGAGAGGAGCGCCAGGCAGTGGACGGATTGCTCAGTCTTGGAGGTCGGATGGGGCTGCAGGGCTGGGTGCTGTATCCGACACGAGAGGAACTGGTGGCTGCCTGCTCTCGTTACCGATCGGAGTTAAGTCAGGTGTTCCGCGTGCCCACTCCGGACTGGGACATCGTACGCTGGGCGTGGGACAAGCGTAATACTTACCATTTGGCGAACGAGCTTGGTATCCCAACTCCCATCACTCACTACGTCGATAAAGCAGAACAGTTGGCCCAACTCGATTCCTGTCAGCCGCCGTTCGCGATTAAGCCTGCCATTAAAGAACACTTCATCTATGCCACGAAGGCAAAGGCTTGGCGGGCAAACAACCACACCGAGTTGCGCGAGCTATTCCAGAAGGCGGTGGAACTCGTTGGCCCGGGAGAGGTCATGGTGCAGGAACTCATCCCAGGGGGTGGGAGCCAGCAATACTCTTACTGCGCGTTTTTCCGTCAGAAACAAGCGGTAGGCAGTGTGGTCGTGCGACGCCGTCGCCAGCACCCTCTGGAGTTCGGCAGGGCGAGCACTTACGTTGAGACTGTCGACATTCCCCAGCTTGAGGAACTCTCCGAACGTTTCCTCCGTGCGATCGACTATTACGGTCTCGTCGAAGTCGAGTACAAATTGGATCCTCGCGACGGACGCTACAAGCTGCTCGATGTAAACGCGCGTACCTGGGGCTATCACAGTGTCGGTCGTAGCGCGGGGGTGGACTTCAGCTATATGCTTTACGCCGATCAGGTCGGCCTGCCCGTTTCGACGTGCAAAGGACAAGCTGGAGTCGGGTGGGTACGAATGACCACGGACATCCCCGCAGCTTGCGTGGCGTTGCTGGCACGTGACATCGACTTCCGGAGTTACGTACGTTCGCTGAGGAAATGCAACGTTGAAGCTGTGTTTAGTTTTACCGATCCCATGCCGGGTGTTGCCGAACTCCTTTTACTGCCCTATCTCGCCATCAAACGTGGTTTCTAGCCGGTCTGACTAGGTAACACTGACAGTCGGCTGTCCTCACTCTTCGCCTCCTGTTGCGCCCGGGTAGCCGGCGTCCGCGGGTCTTCGGTTTTTGCTCCTTTTCACCACAAGTTAACCTGCTATATTGCCTCTCTGAATGGGAGGCACATGGCTGCGGCTGCGCCCGCCTTCGTCACAAAGCCTGCAATGTGAGCAAGACTCAGATTGACACTGCGCTCGATTGAGAAAGATGATGAGTCGCCGACGGAAGTACGGAATCGCGTCCTTGCTCGCTATCGTGGTGTTGGTAGTCATTGCTCTGCCGGCGATTCGACATTCGATTTTGCGGGCCGCGGGACGGGTACTCGTGGTCAGCGATCCCGTTGGTTCTGCCGATGTCATCGTGATTTCCGGCGAGGCCGAGGAAGTCGGAGAACTGGAGGCGTCAGATCTTGTTCACCGCGGTGTGGCCAATACAGTCGCAGTCTTTGCGTACCCTCCCGATGCAGTACAAAGCGAGTTCCTGCAGCGCGGTGTTGCGTACGAAAACACCGCTGCTCGATCCGTTAGACTGCTCAGGGCGCTCGGGGTTAAGAATGTCGTCGAGATTCCGGGAAACGTTAAAGGGACGGAGCATGAAGGCACGGTACTTACTCGCTGGTGTGATGAGCAACGGTTCCGCTCCGTCGTTGTGGTGGGTCTTCCCGATCATTCGCGCCGTCTTCAACGAGTGCTCCATCGCAGCCTTAAAGGGCACCGGACAACGCTGATAGTATGCTCTGCCCGGTATGCGCTTTTTGATCCTGATCGATGGTGGGAGTCGCGCGATGGAACTCGAATCGAAATCGAGGAGTTGCAAAAGCTGTTGCTCGACATAATGCGTCACCCGCTTTCCTAAACCTGAAAACGGGAACTGCCAGGATGTCTTTGATTGCTTTTAGCTGCCAGAGGAGCGATCCATCCATGAGCCACCGAATGGAAACCCGACCATTGGGAAGATCCGGAATCTCGGTTCCCGTCCTTGCGCTGGGTACCTGGAAGTATTGGGGAGGCATTGAGCCACTTCGCGCCGGAGTCGACCTGGGCGTGAGTTTTATCGACACGGCCGAAAGCTATGGCACCGAGGAGGTGGTCGGACAGGCGATCCGGGGCATTCGAGACAAAGTCTTTGTCGCCACTAAGGCTTCGCCACGCCATTTCCGCCGAGAGGACCTAATCAGAGCCACAGAGCAGAGCCTCAGACGCCTGAACACGGACTACGTAGATCTTTACCAGCTCCACTGGCCCAACTACTGCGTTCCGATCGAGGAGACGATGTCTACGATGGAACAGCTCGTCGCGTCGGGCAAGATTCGATTCATTGGGCTGAGTAACTTCTCGGCTCGGGAGGTGGAACAGGCTCAAGGCAGCCTTACGCGCAACCTGATCGTTTCCAACCAAGTACGGTACAGTCTCGTGGACCGCACCATCGAAGATGAATTGTTGCCCTATTGTCGGTCGAAGCTGATTACGGTTCTCGCATTCAGCCCTTTGGATACTGGGATCTGCAGTCTTCGCCAGTTCGATCAAGGGAACGTGCTAGATCAGGTTGCACGCCAGATCGGCAAGACTCCGGTCCAGGTCGCGTTGAACTGGTGTTTGTGCCAGGAGCCGGTCGTGGTCATTTTCAAGGCCAGTACCATTGAGCACGTTCGTGAAAACTCCGGCGCAGCCGGGTGGCGTCTGGAATCCCAGCAATTGAACGCCTTGAACCAGATACGATTCCGCCGCCGTCGCCCCATGGAAAGTTTCGCTCGCAGAATAGCCAGACGCGTTCTGCAACGAGTGGGGCGAAACCTATGATCTTGGTAGAGTCACTGGTGACTGGGCGCACGCCTACCAGTGATTGAGGTTACATCAAGAAACCCGCTGCGACTGTACCCTATTGTCCTGAAAACGGCGTCTGAAGCCGTAACCCAGCGGTCGCGTTTTGTCTCCTCCCCCAGCCAAGAGAACTTGAAATGCAGAGCTAGAGCTCTCATTCATGAGGGACAACTACAACAATGCAAGCCTCTCTGCCAAGCACTTCTGATCAGAATACTTTCCTCACTGACGCGGATTCCCTTGAAAGTTCGCGTCCATCCTCTGCTGACTCGCAAAAAGAATCCCTAACCGCGGCGGGCAAATCCCAAGTCCCCCCACAACTGAACTCGTGGGCGGGGGTGCTATCCACCCTTTTCAGCCGAATATTCGACAAGTTGGCCTTTATAGCTCCGGGAGGCGGTTCTGTGCGGCCATGGCTGCACAGGTTGCGAGGAGTCAAGCTCGGACAGAATGTCTGGGTCGCACAGATGGTTTACATCGACGAACTGCATCCCGAGGACGTGGAGATTGGCGATAACTGCACGATCGGGTATCGGAGTTCGATTTTCACGCACTTCTACTGGGGTCGCAAAAGGGCGAGCAGCAGCGGCAAAGTAATTATCGAAAAAGATGTTTTCGTTGGTCCGCATTGTGTGATTTTGCCCAACGTAACGATCGGGGAAGGAGCGGTCATCCGGGCCGGAACCGTGGTTAGCCGCAACGTCTCGCCACACGCCATTTGGGGGCTTCCCCCTGCCCAACTTCTTGGCATTGCGACCGTACCGCTGACGCCGGAGCACTCGTACGAGGAATTCGCTCGAGGAATGCGGCCGGCCCCTCGTTCGCGCGCACGCGGAAACACAGATATGCAACCCGTTTAAAAGAGGGTTTTGGCGGCCATGTGTGGGATTTGTGGGATCCTCAGGAGCGATGGTAGGGCACAAGATCCGGAATTGATTCGCCGGATGTCAACCGCTTTGCGCCATCGGGGGCCTGACGAAACCGGGTTTTATGAAGACTCGCACGTCAGCCTTGGTCATGCGAGGCTCAGCATCATCGATCTCGCGCGTGGCCACCAGCCGATGCAGGACGTCAGCGGATCTCTCTGGATCACTTTCAATGGCGAGATCTTCAACCATATCGAGCTACGCGATGAGCTCGTCCAAAAGGGACACCGATTCCTGACTCGCTCGGATACGGAGGTGATTCTGGCTCTCTACAGGCAAGAGGGCGAGGCTTGCGTTCGTCGGTTGAATGGGCAGTGGGCGTTTGCGATTTGGGATGTCTCAAACCGCAAACTGTTCGCCTCTCGCGATCGGATCGGAGTGAGACCATTCTTCTACACGCAGGCAAACAACAAATTCCTCTTCGCGTCCGAAATCAAGGCGCTGCTTGAATGTGCCGAAGTCGAGCGCGAATTGGATATTACCGCGCTGGATCAGATTTTTACCTTCTGGGTCACTTTGCCGCCGCGTACTGCGTTTCGAAACATCTGGCAGTTGCCGCCGGGACACTCTCTCGCCGCCGAGAACGGGAAATTGAGAATTTGGCAATACTGGGCTCACCAGTATGATCCCGATCCTGCAACGGCTACCAATGAAGATCGGACCGCCGAGGAACTGCTGTCGTTACTGACCGACGCCGCCCGGCTCCGGTTGCGGTCGGACGTGCCAGTCGGCACATACCTGAGTGGTGGTCTCGATTCAACGCTCACGACCAGCCTCACCGGACAAGTCGCCGCGGACCGGCTCAGGAGTTTCGGTGTCAGTTTTGAAGACCCGGAGTTCGATGAGCGCCCGTACCAAGCGGAGGCGGCCTCATTTCTGAACGTAGAACATACCGACGTCCGCTGCTCCTGCGCAAACATTGCAGAAGCATTTCCTGAGGTGATTCGCCACGCCGAGCAGCCGATTCTCAGGACCGCTCCCGCGCCGCTATACCTGCTTTCGGATCGCGTCCGGCAGAGCGGATTCAAAGTTGTACTAACCGGTGAAGGCGCCGATGAGATTTTTGGTGGGTACGACATTTTCAAAGAAGCGAAGATTCGCCGGTTTTGGGGACAATCCCCTGACTCACATCGGCGGCCGATGCTGCTGCGGCGTCTCTATCCCTACATGGAAAACATGCAAAGGCAGCCAGCAGCTTATCTACAGCATTTCTTCCGGGTGGAGGCGACCGATATCGCAAGCCCGTTCTTCTCGCATCTTCCGCGCTGGGAATTGACTTCGAAGCTGAAGATATTCTTTACGGATGACGTAAGGGCCCAGTTGCACGATAAAGATGGGTATGCCGTACTGGAGCGTACGTTGCCGGCAGAATTCTGGCGCTGGGACAAATTCTGTCAGGCTCAATACCTCGAAGCTGAATATCTGTTACCCGGTTACATTCTTTCCTCGCAGGGCGACCGGATGGCGATGGCGCATTCGGTCGAGGCCAGATACCCCTTTCTGGATCACCGCGTTATCGAGTTCGCTGCGCGTTTGCATCCGTCGCTGAAGATGAAGGTTTTGAATGAGAAGTATCTACTGAAGAAGATTGCAAAAAACTGCTTGCCCGATTCGATCGTCAGTCGTCCGAAGCAGCCATATCGAGCACCCGATGCGCGGAGTTTCGCGGCCCTTGACAAGCCAACCTACGTGGACGACCTGATGTCGACCGATGCGATCAAGGGCTACGGTGTCTTCAGCCCGGACAGGGTCGAGGTCCTAGTCTCGAAATGCCGGTCAGGGCGCGCCATTGGCGTGAAGGACAACATGGCGTTCGTCGGGATTCTTTCCACACAGTTACTCGTCCGGGAGTTCATGCATGGCCGGGCGAAGGAGTATACATGCCAGACTTGCAACACGAGTTACGCAGCTATATTGTAGAAAACTATCTCTTTGGACAAGGCGACGGTTTTCGGGACGGCGATTCGTTCTGGGAACTGGGACTGATGGATTCGACTGGTGTTCTGGAGCTGATCTCTTATCTCGAAGAAAGATATGCGATCAGCCTCGAATCAAGTGAGATCGTTCCCGAAAACCTGGATTCGATCGAAAAACTCACGCACTTTGTAAGTCGCAAAGTCGAAGATTCCAACGCGTCTTCGGGAGGCACTCTCGCGACGGATCGTCCGGGAGCAAGCCAATGAATCCAGTAGCTATATCACCGCTGGATGCGCTGACGATCAACCCCGCGCGCGAAACGGAATGGATCTCCACTCGCATCGCTGAAATTGTTTTCGGCGAATTCAAACGGAAAGGCGCGGTGATCGGGGTTTCGGGTGGCATCGACAGCAGTGTCGTGGCGTTCCTCTGCGCACGCGCGTTAGGCAAGGACCGGGTTCTCGTTCTATTTACCCCGGAGGCGGATTCTTCGCCGGATAGTCTACGGCTTGGCCGCCTGGTCGCGGACTCGCTGGGAGTAACTCACGCCGTCGAAGACATCAGCGGTATTCTGCGCGCAGCCGGCTGTTATGAGCGCCGGGATAATGCCATCCGGCTGGTCGTTCCTGAATACGGCGAAGGCTACAAATCCAAGATCGTGCTGCCCAATGTGACGGAGGCCCGCGAGTACGCCATCTTTTCGGTTGTCGTTCAATCGCCCGACGGACAGATCAAGAAGGTGAGGCTCACCGCGAAGGCGTATCTCGGAATCCTTGCCGCCACGAACTTCAAGCAGCGTACTCGCAAGATGATGGAGTATCACTATGCGGACCTGCTCCAGTATGCGGTGGCCGGTACTCCGAACCGCCTCGAATACGATCTCGGTTTTTTCGTGAAGAATGGCGACGGCGCTGCCGATTTCAAGCCAATTGCCCATCTCTACAAATCTCAGGTGTATCAGCTTGCGGAATATTTAGGAGTGCCGGAAGAAATCCGGCGGCGGGTTCCAACTACCGACACTTATTCGCTCGAGCAATCGCAAGAGGAGTTCTATTTCTCACTGCCTCTCGAAAAAATGGATTTTTGCCTCTACGGCAAGAACAGCGGCCTTCCTGCTGCTGACACCGCTGAAGCCGCTGGACTCACGCAAGAACAGGTGGAGCGCGTCTACAGAATGATCGAGTCGACCAGAAAAGCCACACGCTATCTGCGGTCGAATCCAATCTTGGTGAACATGAAAGGCGACCTGGAATGAACAGCGCAATCAATGTTGCGGATTACTTGCTGGAGGGCAAGAATCCGGCTGGAACCGCGCTGCTGACGACGAACCAGGAATATACCTACGGCAATGTTCGATCTGCTACAAGCAAAATAGAGAACTATTTAAAGCGAACTGGGTCCACAAAGGGTGATCGAGTTCTTCTGATCAGCGCCAATGACCTGTTCTGGGTCGCTTCATACCTGGGATTGCTTCGCTCCGGTATGGTTTGCATTCCGTTGCCGGAGACAATCTCGGTGGAGAGTCTGGAGTTCATACGCAGAACAACTGGCGCAAGGATCGTTCTCGCGCAATCCAAGCCATGTGCAAAGTTGCTCACCGCTTTCGCGGGTTGCCATTTGCTCACGGACCGCGACATCCCGCACATCTCGGGCCCTGCCTCGCAAGCGAGCTTCCAGAGAATTCCCGAGACGCCGAACGGTCCCGCCGTCGATGTGAATAAGTGCGACTTGGCGGCGCTCATGTTTACCTCGGGCTCCACAGGAAAGCCCCGAGGGGTCATGGTTTCTCATGGCAATATCATCGCAAACACCGAATCCATCATCGAGTACCTGGAGCTTAACGAGCGCGACAGAATGATGGCCGTTCTGCCGTTCCACTACTGCTTCGGCACCTCACTACTGCACACACATTTAAGAGTCGGTGGCAGCCTGGTGCTGGATTCGCGGTTTCTCTATCCAGAGACTATCTTGCAGCGAATGGCGGAAACCGAATGCACGGGATTCGCGGGGGTCCCCAGCCACTTTCAGATTCTGCTCCGGACGGCGCGCCTTCACACCAAGTGTTTTCCAAAATTGCGCCACGTCCAACAGGCTGGAGGATGCCTGGCGCCTGCATTCATCAGAGAATTACGCGATGCGCTCCCTGCGACCAAGGTGTTCATCATGTATGGGCAGACCGAGGCAACTGCCCGCCTATCCTTTCTGCCTCCCGCATTCCTCGAGACCAAAGCAGGTTCGATCGGGAGGGGAATTCCAGGTGTTCGTCTGAGAGTCGTGAACGCCTCGGGCGAAAATGTGGCTTGCGGCGAAGTGGGGGAGATCATTGCAGAAGGAGAAAACGTCACCCAAGGTTATTGGGCTGCACCGGAGGAGACCGCATCTGCATTTCGAGATGGGAAACTTTACACCGGCGATCTCGCGACCGTTGATTCAGACGGGTTTATCTACATTGTTGATCGGAAGAGGAATTTCCTCAAGTGCGGTGGGAAGCGTGTCGGCATTCAGGAAATCGAGAATCGACTCCTCGAATTTCCCTGCATTACCGAAGCTGCGATTGTTGGCATCCCGGACGACCTTCTCGGGGAGGCTCCTCGCGCTTTCGTTGTCCGCCGCATGCCTGCATGTGAGCAATTCGAGACCTGCATTTCGTCCTTCTTTAAGCACCATTTTCCTCGCGAACTACATCCGAAGGAGATCGTTGCACTCGATCGTCTGCCCCGTAGCAGCGCGGGCAAAGCGAATAAGAGTGAACTGCCGTTAAGCTAGAGTGGAACTGGCGGCCTTGAGCTAAGTGCAACGAGTGATCTGACAGCCGCCATTGACCATTGGCTGCCCATCGGCATCGTCAATCAGCAGGCAGTGGCAATCCTGCAGTAAACAGAAAGGCGTGCCAGGTTCGGCACGCCTTTTCTTCGTTGGAGGACTGAAGGTTCTAAACGCGGTCAGAGAGCGACTTGCCGGCGGGATTTCATATACATCGCCCCGAAGCAGCACAAGCCAGCCAGAAGCAGATAGGCGAGAGCTGTTCCACCCTCCGCCACTGACACGTAAATGAATTCTTGAGCCGCACAGTTGTCTTGCCCGGCCGCGCAGAGCGCACTCCCATTGTCCGGGGACAAGACCACCAGGTTCGAGAATGAGCTCGCGGAGAGATTCTGAGATTCCAGAGCTCCCAGCAGGCCGCCCGGATTAGCAGCGGCTGCCGCAGTGCAGGCTCCGAAGATCTCGCTGCACAGAGTAGCTGTCGAAAGTGCGCCTGTACCACCATTGGGGGTACCCGCGAGGTATGTCTCCACGTCCTTCGGGTCTAAAATCGCCCATAGTAAGAAACTGTCGATGATTTGTTGCTGAGAACCTGGTGTTGCATTCAGAACTTGTCCGACCATGTATCCGACTGCACCATAGAGCGAAGTGTTGGCGCCGGCTACGCCCCACGACGTGTTGCTGCCATTTATGCTGGAGAATGACGTAGTGGTCGCGCTCCAGGTCGAATTGGGCCAAGAATTGTCACCAAAGTCATCGCAGATGACCGGAACGTTGGTAGAGCTCCCCACGGTGGCATAGTACGGGCTCATATAGATGCCATCGTAAACGTATCCGGGTGGTGGACCGGTAAGGGTCACTTGGGTTTGGGAAAAAGCCGACGTCGCCAGGCAAATCGTGGCAACTACGGCCAAACAAAGGATTTGCACTGCTTTTGTCATGTTCTGTTTGGCTCCTCAGTCTGTTCGAGCGAGGGGGAGTTCTCCGACTCCAGTTGTACAATCCTGGGGCCTGATACAACGATGCTACTTTAGCGCGAATTGGACTCCTGTCAAGACTGATAGTTTTTGCAATACCACCTTGCAAACGCTTGCAACGTCAATGAGTTACCTCGTGCCGACCGACCCCAAGCAGCACCTAGAATCCGGTGAAATCAGCCGATCTCCAATGCCTTCTGATGGTTACGAAAAACAAGCACGAAAGGGCCATATCTCGTTTCAATGCAGTGTCTTATAGTCGATATGGACTTCATGTTGTTCTTCGGAGGCTCATATCGTGCAGTTTTTGCGGCCCCTTTCATTTTTCGCACTTTTGGCATTCTTGGTTTTGCTTGCCGGTTGCTCCCGGGACCCGAACGTACGCAAACAGAAATATTTCGAGAGTGGCCAGAATTACCTCCAGCAAGGCAAATTGGACGAGGCCGCGATTGAGTTTCGTGATGCCCTTGGAGTGGATCCTGCATTCGCCGACGCACATTATCAGCTGGCTCTGGTCCTCCTAAAAAAGCAGCAATGGGCCCGGGCAAGTCAGGAATTGAGCCGTGTTCTTGATCTGCAACCGGAGAACTATTCTGCTCATTTCGAGATCGCCCGCCTGCTGATCGCTGCCGGAGATCTCTCGCCAGCACAAGAACATGTGGATTGGCTGCTCAAAGCCAGCCCGAACGATGCCCGCTCTCATGGAGCGGCCGCGGATCTGCTTGCAGCGAAGGGCAATTTTGGAGACGCCCTTAAGCAGGCGCAAAATGCGGTGACGCTGGAGCCCACCAAAGGTGAATGGCTTACGAAACTGGCGCTGATCCAGTTACGGAGCAATCAGGCCGATGCCGCGGAAGGTAATTTCCAGAAGGCGATCGTGCTCGATCCGGGCGCAATTGCTCCTCGCCTCATGCTTGCTAACTATTATCAGGCGCGCGGCAGGTTTGCTGATGCGGAGCGGCAACTGCTGGAGGCCATCCGTTCAAACTCTCAAAATCCCGAGCCTGCGGCCGCGCTGGCAAGGTTATACCTGGTGGAAGGAAAGAAAGCCGATGCGGAGAATTTGCTTATCCAGACAAAGCCCAATTATCGGGACAATTCAGCTGGATATCGAATGCTCGGTGACTTCTACCTGGGACTTGGCGAATTCGAGAAGGCCACGAACGAATATCGCTCGTTATACCAGGAACACACCAAAGATCTTCAAGTGAAGAAGAATTTCACCGATCTCCTCATTCATACCAAACAGTTGCAAGAAGCCAGAAAAGTGGACCAGGAGATTCTCAAGGCTGACCCCGACGATAGCGATGGGTTGATCTACCTCGGACAGCTTCAGATCCGCGACCAGGACTTCAATTCGGCGATTTCCAGCCTGCAGACGGTCCTCAAGAACGATGCCAACAACGGCGTGGCGCATTACGAGCTGGGAGTCGCCTATCAGAAATCCGGTAACTTGGGCAGTGCCGAGAACGAGTTGAGGGATGCCGTCCGTCTTCGCCCCGACCTCATCGACGCGCAACGAGAGCTGGCACTGCTGGCGATGCGGAAGAACGACATGACGACCTTGGAGCAGACCAGCAGTCAGATTGTGAGACTGCGTCCGGCTTCGTCGGATGGCTACGCCCTGCGCGCCGTATCGGAAATCAATCGCCAGCAATTCGCAAATGCTGAGGCTGACGCCCGCAAAGCTGAAGAACTCGCGCCCAGCAGCGCCTCAGGTTACGTGGAGATGGGCAATCTAAGGTTCGCTCAGAAACGCTTCGGGGAAGCGCTGCAGAGTTACCGGTTAAGCCTCGATCGGGACCCGAAGTCGAACGACGGCCTTAGAGGGTTACTGAATACGTACCTCGCCATGAAGCAAAGCGACGCCGCCGTCGCTGCGGCGAACGCACAGATTGCCAAAGTCCCCGATAACAGCGGCTTCTTCGATCTGCTGGGTACGGTTTTGCTGCAAAAGATGGATCTGGTCGCTGCGAAAGCGGCACTACAAAAATCGGTGCAGTTGGATCCAAAGAATACCGATGCCCTGATGAAGCTGGGGCAGATCGAAGAAGCCTCCGGACAGACGCAGGACGCGATTGCCCGCTACGAACAAGGCGCCAGAGACAATCCCCAGGAAGCGGGATTTTACATCCTCCTGGGTCAGCTTTATCAGAATGGTCAGGACTGGACCCGAGCCGCCGACGCATATCAAAAGGCGCTTGCCATCCGGCGCGAGGATCCCATTGCTTCCTGCAATCTTGCTTACGTTCTACTGAAAGGCGGGGGAGATCTCGATCTTGCCCTTGGGCTCGCCCAGACGGCTCGGCGCCGCATGCCGGCCTCGCCTGACGCCGCTGATACATTGGGTTGGATCTATTACCAGAAGGGGGCTTATCGAACTGCGGTCGACTCCCTGCAAGCAGCGCTGGCGCTCGTACAGCAGACCAAGACGCAGGACAATCCCCGGTTTCACTATCACCTGGGAATGGCTTATGCGAAGAGTGGCGAAGCCGCGCGGGCGCGAGAGCAGCTGCAAAGGATGTTGCGCATGAGTCCCAATTCCAGCGACGCCTCGGATGCGAGGCAGCAGCTGTCCCAACTCAAGTCGTAAGCTTCGTAGTTTTCTTGAGGAGGACCTGTGGCCCTTCTTGGCGCTCGCGGCTCTGCTCTGCACCTGCGGGTTCGGTTTTCCGCAGGGCCCCCAAAACAACAACTAGCATCACCACCGCCAATCCCAGGAAGACAACTCCGCCCTGACGATGGAGGTTTCCGTGAAGAAAACTCGGATTCACCCGCGTACCCAATTCCGCGATCGTAATAATTCGAATCGCGTTCTTGAGCACTGATAAAGGAAAGGCCGCTAATACCAACAGAGATTTCCGCCATCCTGAGCGCAGAAAAAGGTGAGCGAGAATCAAGCTCACCAGGATCAGCATGGTGCTGGAGCGCATGCTGCTGCACTCGTGCGCCACTTCGATCGTCAATCCCGGAATGGAGAGGACAACCCCATCTCGCAGTACGGGCACACCGATGAGGTGGAAAAGCATGGTTGACGCTGAGGCCGATTGCCGCTGCAGGATGCCGGAAAGCCAAGCCGTAGTTTCCTCGGGCATGGGCGTGATCAACAGGAGAAGGCAAACAGGGAAGAGAAAGGTGCGAAAAGCACCGTTCCCGAAAGAAAAAACAACGGTCCCGATCCACCAAATCGCCAGCGCCGCCATGCTGACAGAAAGACCGACGCCCGGAGAAAAACGCAAGGCTGCCACACAAATGCGCAATAGCAGTGCAATGCTCAAAAGAACCGCGCCAGGCCATCGAGTTGACTCATAAGCGTTAGCAGCATTTCTAAATTCAAGAAAAATAAGAGCGGCACTGAGCGGAACGATCAGCAGGACGTATGTATAGGCATCGTTTGCGATGCCGAGCCGGTACGTGGCAGCGATCGGATGCCACCAGAAAACCAATCCCGCCGTCACGAGAGGAAAAAACAGGCTGAGATTGCGCTTCGTGAGTAATGTCGTTGAGTTCAATTCACTGCTCGGCAATGACAAAC
>Ga0335076_10003907_pt1 | contig 15036 bp, 11 predicted proteins | sample Lox_Sample_25_FD_206717 | JGI IMG/M metagenome (GOLD analysis project Ga0335076, IMG submission 206717) | Soil microbial communities from Loxahatchee National Wildlife Refuge, Florida, United States - Lox_Sample_2.5 | ecosystem: Environmental > Terrestrial > Soil > Wetlands | place: USA...
CTATCTGTCGCGCGGCAAGCGGGCGCTTGCCGGCTTCCAGTTGGACGTCAATCCGTTGATGCCGGAGAGCAGGGGCACCGTGCGCCTCGCGTCGGCGGATCCGCTCACCCCGCCGAGGATCGATCCGCACATGCTGGCGACCGACCGCGAAATGCGGCACGCGGTCGAGGCAGTCCGACTGGCCCGCAACATTGCGGCGCAACCGGCGTTTCGCGGCATCGTCGGCATCGAGCTGTCGCCGGGTTCGGCGGTCCAGGACGAGCCTGGCATCCGCGCGGCGGTCCGCAAGATCGCCAACACCGCGCACCACCCCGTCGGCACCTGTCGGATGGGGCCGTCGGGAGCCCCTGAAAGCGTGGTCGACGACGCGTTGAGGGTCATGGGAATCGACCGGCTTCGCGTGGTCGATGCCTCGGTGATACCCCACCAGATCCGCGGCAATCCGAACAGCACGGTTGTCGCGATTGCAGAGAAAGCCAGCGACCTCATCCTGGGTCGGCCGCCGCCGCCCGCCGAGCACCCGGAATGAAGATCATGCGCATCGCGGCCACTTGATTGTTCCTGAAATGTTCTATATCCTGCAGAGGCATTTCGCTGTTGGACATCGTGAACAGCTGTCAGATCCGGCCGCCGGGGTCTCGGCGGCCGCAGCGACGACGCGTCCCCGGCTCCACCCGTGAACGACGTTTGCATAAGGTTGTTTTCGCGATTCCGGAAATCTTCCAGCGGCGGGCCAACCGCCCCGCTGGGCATGGGGTCCATCGCTCAGATCGCATGGAGACGTCGGCGCATTCCGCTGGGCATGGGGTCGATCGGCGATTTTTCGCCTCAGCCCTGCAGCCGCCCGTAGGCGACCGCGACCGCCGCCCCGAGCCGCGCGTTGTTCTTGATGAGGGCGATGTTGGCCCGCAGGCTGGCGCCGCCCGTGATCTCGTTGACGCGGGCGAGGATGAAGGGGGTGGCCTCCTTGCCGGCGATGCCGCGACCGGGCATCTCCGCCAGCGCCGCCTGGATGGCGGCGTCGATCCTCGCGGCCGAGATTTCCTCTGCCGCCGGGATCGGGTTGGCGATGCTGATGCCGCCCGCCATCCCGAGCCGCCACTTCGCCTGCATCAGCACCGCGATTGCCTCGGCCGTATCCAGTCGCATCGGCGCCTTGTGGCCGCTGGCCCGCGAATAGAAGGCCGGGAACTCGTCGGCGCCGTAGACGACGACGGGCACGGACAGCGTCTCCAGCGTCTCGAGGGTCAGGCCGATGTCGAGGATCGACTTGGCGCCTGCCGAGATCACGGCCACGCTCGTCGTCGCCAGCTCGGTCAGGTCGGCCGAGATGTCGAAACTGGTCGCGGCCCCCCGATGCACCCCGCCGATCCCGCCGGTCACGAAGACGGGGATGCCGGCCATGGCGGCGATGCGCATGGTCGCGGCCACGGTCGTGGCACCGTTGCCGCCGGCGGCCACCAGGTACGGAATGTCCCGCGTGCTCGCCTTGGCAATGCCGGTGGCCGTCGCCAGCCGCTCGAGTTCCGTCGCCGACAGTCCCACCTTGAGGCGGCCGTCGAGGATCGCGATCGTCGCCGGCGCGGCACCACCCTCCCGCACGATCGCCTCCACGGCCCACGCCGTCTCGAGGTTCTGCGGAAAGGCCATGCCATGGGCGATGATCGTCGATTCAAGCGCCACCACCGGTCGCCCGGCGGCGAGTGCCTCGCGCACGTCAGGCGCGATGTCGAGGAACGCGTTCATCCCGGCCTGAGGCTAGCACGAACGCGCCGCTCGAGCGCCCGAGCGCTGAGCCGCGGGCTGACCGACAAGGGCGAGGCGCGCGTCAGCGCTGCCGCCACTTGGCCAAAGCGGGCGGCGTCGGCGAGGGGCCGGTCCCGGAGCAGTCCATAGATCGTGCCCGCCACCGCGGCATCGCCGGCGCCGGTCACGTCGCGGAGCGGCCCGGCGACCGCCGGCACGATCCGCTGCAGCAGGCGCCCGTCCTCCAGGCTCGACGCCAGCATACCCCGCCCACCGAGCCCGATGCCGACATGGCCCACGCCGCGCTCGTGCAGTTGCTGCGCGCCGGCCCGCAGGTTCCGTGGCCGCGCCGAGCCGACGAGCGCCTCAGCCTCGGCGCTGTTGCAGAAGAGGGCGTAGAGCGGCCGTTTCGCCGCGAGCAGCCGTCCGAGCGCCGCGGCCTTCGGCACCGACACCGCCTCGATCGCCAGCCGCCGCCTATGCTCGGCGGCAAAGCCGAGCAGCCAGTCCAGAGCTGCAGTCGAGAGGTTGCCGTCGGCGACGATCAGGGCGGCGGCTCCCAAGGCTTCGGCACAGCGGGCGAGCAGTCGCGGGGTCAGGGCTGTCAGGACCTCCATCGCGGCCACGCCGACGACGAGTTCGCCGCGGCGGTCGAGGGTCGCGGTGTAGGTGCCGGTCGGTGCCGCCCCGCGGAGGACATGCCGGGTGCCGACTCCGGCCGCTGTCGTCTCGGCGAGCAGCCGGTCGCCGAAGGCGTCGCGGCCGATCGCGCTGATCAGGTCGGTCGGGACGCCGAGCCGGGCCAGCGCCTCGGCGATATTGCGGGCCACGCCGCCGGCCGTGGCCTCCATGCGGCCGGGGTTGGAACTGCCCATCACCGTTGCGCCGGCGATCCGGCACTTGAGGTCCATGTTGGCGCCGCCGATGACGACGACACGCGGCGGCGAACCGGTCATCGACGAACCTTAACGGCTCCCGTCGCCCGTGTCGAAAGGCCGTCAGGCCGGCGGCGGCATTGGGGCCGGTTCCTCCAGCACATGCTCGTCCGGGCCCTCGCCCAGATGGACGCGCAGCTTCCACTGCTGCCATTGCGCCCGGTAGGCCGGCATGTCGCCGACCCTGACGCGCGCGACGCTCCGCACCAGCGGCTGCCGGGGCGGTTCGCTCGCTCCCCCGATGACGAACGGAAAGCCGATGCCGACGCCCACCCCGACCCCGGTATGGCCACCGCCGCCGGCGACGCCGACACCGACCTCGGGCCCATATCCATACCCATATCCGTATCCGCCCTGCGAGATCACGCGCGTCCGGTCGATCGCATCGGCCGGAAAGACGCGGCCGTCGGGCGCCGCCAGTTCCACGGCCGTCACCGGTTGCGGGTCGGTGACTTGGATTTCCAGGGTGTCCTTCTCACTTGTCGAGAAGCTGCTTACCACCGGGTTCGTCACCCTGGAGACAGCGCTCGGAGGTCCCGGCTGATTCGTGCAGCCTGCGGTTAAGATTGCTGAAAATAGGATTAAAATCGGGGTTTTCATGGGCCAAAACCCGGGTACTCTCTCAATTCTGAGGGGTGAACGCCCCTATTCGGGGGGATATTCCCCCAAAACCGGGCTACTATGCCACAGGCCGGTGGGCCTTCGCGGGGAGTCGCCAACCCCCGAAGCCCTGATGGTGAGCCGGCGCAGGAGTTTCTGCCGCGTTATGGATGCCGTCCGCGATCAGCGCGCCATCGTCGACCGGCGCGACCTGACTGCCCGCCTCGACGCCATCGCGGCCGCGCGCCAAGCCGGCCCGGCCGAGCGGGCGGCAGTGCTGGCGGCGTTGCGGGATGCCCTCGCAGCCGGCCGCGACGAGGTCCGCCAGCGCTTCACGGCCGATAACGACGGCCGCCGGGCGGCCGGCGAGCTGGCTTTCCTCATCGACCAGCTGCTGCGGTCGCTGCACGAATTTACCACGTCGCGGGTATTCCCCCTCGCCAACCCCTCGGTCGCCGAGCGGCTGGCGCTGGTCGCGGTCGGCGGCTACGGCCGCGGCGAGCTCGCCCCGCACTCGGACATCGATATCCTGTTCCTGCTGCCCTACAAGCTGACGCCGCACGGCGAGCAGGTCATCGAGTACCTCCTCTATCTCCTGTGGGACCTCGGCCTGAAGATCGGCCATGCCACGCGCTCGGTCGACGAGTGCATCCGGCAGGCAAAGGCCGACATGACCATCAGGACGGCGCTCCTCGAATCGCGCTTCCTCGATGGCGACCAGAAGCTCTTCCAGGAGCTGCGGCAGCGTTTCGCCAAGGACGTCGTGGCCGCGACCGGCCTCGCCTTCGTCGAGGCCAAGCTCGCCGAGCGCAAGGAACGCCATCGCCGCATGGGCAATTCCCGCTACGCCCTCGAGCCGAACATCAAGGAGGGCAAGGGCGGCCTGCGTGATCTGCACGCGCTCTTCTGGATCGCCAAATACCTCTACAAGGTCGACGACATTGCGACCCTCATCGATCGTGGCGTGTTCACCCAGCCGGAAGTGGCGAGCTTCGAGAAGGCCGAGGCCTTCCTGTGGAGCGTGCGCTTCCATCTCCACAATCTCGTCGGCCGGCCGGAAGACCGGCTGACCTTCGACCTGCAGCCGGAGCTCGCGCGGCGCCTCGGCTATACCGACCACGCCGGCAGCCAGGGCGTCGAGCGGCTGATGAAGCACTACTTCCTCGTCGCCAAGAGTGTCGGCGACCTGACGCGCATCTTCTGTGCCGCGCTCGAGGTGGCGCAGCGCAAGCCCGGGTTCCGCCTGCCCGACTTCGGCCTGTTCCGCCAGGAGATCGAAGGCTTTCGCGTCGACGCCGGACGCCTCGCGCTGCGCAGCGACGAAGCGTTGCAGCAGCATCCGGTCGACATGCTCCGCATCTTCGAGGTGGCGCAGCGGCACGACCTCGACATCCACCCGGCCAGCCTGCGGCTGATCACCCAGAACCTGCGTCTCGTGGATCGCGACCGGCGCGCCGATCCGGAAGCGAACCGCCTGTTTCTGGAGATGCTGACGTCGCCGAAGGATCCGGAGCTGGCGCTGCGCCGCCTCAGCGAAGCCGGCGTCTTCGGCCGCTTCGTGCCGGACTTCGGGCGCGTCGTCGCGCAGATGCAGTACGACATGTACCACCACTACACCGTCGACGAGCACACGCTCTTCGCCATCGGCATCCTCTGGCGCATCGAGCAGGGCCAGCTGAAGGACGAGGTGCCGGTCGCCAGCCGCGTCGTGCACCAGGTGCTGTCGCGCCGCGTGCTCTATCTCGCGGTCATGCTGCACGACATCGCCAAGGGCCGCGGCGGCGACCATTCGGAGCTGGGCGCCGAGGTCGCGCTCAAGCTCTGCCCGCGGCTGGGGCTGACAGACGAAGAGACGGAGACCGTCGCCTGGCTGGTCCGCTATCACCTCATCATGAGCAACACCGCCTTCAAGCGCGACATCGACGATCCGCAGACCATCATCGATTTCGTCGGTCAGGTGCAGTCGCTCGAACGCCTGCGCCTTCTCCTCGTGCTTACCGTCGCCGATATCCGCGCTGTCGGCCCGAAGACCTGGAACGGCTGGAAGGCGCAGCTGCTGCGCGAGCTCTACTACCGCGCCGAGGAGCAGCTCTCCGGCGGCCTCATCACCGAGGGTCGCGAGGCGCGCGTGGCAACCGCCACGGCGGCGCTGCGGTCGGAGCTGACGGACTGGAACGAGGCCGATGTGGCGACGCATCTTGCGCGCGGCCACCCGTCCTACTGGCTCTCGTTCGACACCGCGACGCTGGCGCGCCATGCCCGTCTCGTGCACAACGCCGAGGCGGCGCGGCAGGAGCTATCGATCGAGACGCGCATCGACCGCTGGCGGGCGGTAACGGAAGTGACCGTCTATACCGGCGACCGGCACGGCCTCGTCGCCCTTCTCGCAGGCGCCATCGCCGCCTGCGGCGGCAACATCGTCGACGCGCGGATCGTCACCCTCGCCAACGGCATGGCGCTCGACACGTTCTGGGTGCAGGACTCCGACGGCGGCGTCTTCGAGCGACCGGACCGGCTGGCGCGGCTCAGCGTGACGGTGGCGCAGACGCTGGCCGGCCGCCCCCTCACCGATCTCGACCGCCGGGCCTCGCCGCTGCCGAGCCGCTTCGACGTCTTCCCCGTGGTTCCGCGCGTCCTCATCGACAACAATGCGAGCGCCACTCACACGGTGATCGAAGTCAACGGGCGCGATCGCCCGGGGCTGCTCTACCGGCTCACCAGCGTCCTCAGCGATCTCAAGCTGCAGATTTCCAGCGCCAAGATTTCCACCTTCGGCCAGCGCGCCGTCGACGCGTTCTACGTCAAGGACCAGTTCGGCCTGAAGATCGAGGCGGAACCCCGCCTGAAGGCGATCCGGTCCCAGCTCCTGGGCGCTCTCGACCGGGCCGAGGCTGCCGCCACGGGCGGCGCGGCGGCGGACTCGCCTCGGGAAGCTCCGGCAGCGACCGCCGCCCAATAAGGCGAGGCGGATCTACCAGCCGAGATCGACGCAATAGCCCAGCTCGAGAAGCGTCGGCCCCGCGATTTCCTTGACCACGGCCTTGTCGCGCGCGCTCAGGTCGCGCTGCCAGCGGCCGATGGAGGCGGCATGCAGCGGGCGATTGACGTCGCGCGAGCCGGCTTCCGTCGCCGGCAGATCATGCGGCTGCCGATCGAAGCGCAACACGGCTGGGTCCCAGGGCTCGCCGACGAACTGCAGCAGTCGCCGCAAGGTGGGTTCGGGGCGCAGCACCAGGTCCTCGTACCGCACTTCGGCATATACCCCGGCGTAGGCGCGGCCGCGCATCGGTTTGGCGTTGGTCATCGTCGAGACCCAGAACGCGGCCGCCTTGCCGGCGTCCTGCGTATAGGCGAGGGCGTTGCCGGTCAGCGGATTGTCCCAGGTCTGCGCGAGGAGCGAACAGACGACGTCGCGGCCGTCGCGGACGACGTGGATCAGGGGACTGCCCGGCAGCAGATGATAGAGGAAGGGGAAAACGTCGATGTTCTGCGGGGTCTTCTCGGCGATGCGCGGCTTGCCGGACTTTCTTAGGTAGGGATCGAGCAGGGCTCTGATCTGCTCGCCGAAGATTTCCGCAAGGCGCTCGTCCGAGATGTCGTAGTGGTCCTTCAGGTTGGCGCCGAAGGCCCGATGCATCGTTGCAAAGGCCATCGCGACCAAGTGGATCGCCTTCAGCTCCGGCCCACAGACAATGTTCGGATGGCTGTCCAGCATGACGCGCAGCAGCGTCGTTCCTGACCGCGGACAGCCGCCGATGATGATAGGCGGCTTCGACATCGCGACAATGACCCCCAACCCTCACTGTCGAGCGACCATCATAGCAGAGTCCGAATCGGCTTGTCTGCGGCGCCACAAACCCACGGATTCCTTCCTAATACGGACACAATTCTGTAGAGAGTGGCCGCATGGCGCTGATCCGATCCATTGCCACCGTCGGCGGCTACACGATGGCCAGCCGCGTGCTCGGCTTCATCCGCGACGTCCTCATTGCCCACGCCCTCGGCGCCGGATTCGCGGCCGAGGCCTTCTTCGTCTCGCAGCGCTATCCCAACCTGTTTCGCAGCCTGTTCGCCGAGGGCGCCTTCAACGCCGCGTTCGTGCCGCAATACGCACGTCGCCTGGAAGGCGAGGGCCAGGCGGCGGCGCGACGCTTCGCCGAGCAGGTGATGGCCGTCATGGCGAGTGTCCTGCTCGTCTTCACGTTCGTCGCCCAGGCGGGTATGCCTTGGCTCATGTACCTGATCGCCGGCGGCTTCGCCGGCACGCCCGGGAAGTTCGCGCTCAGCGTACTGCTGACGCAGATCACCTTTCCCTATCTGCTGTTCATGTCTCTGACCGCCCTCCAGGGCGGCATCCTCAACTCCCTGCATCAGTACATGCATGCGGCGGCCGCGCCGATCCTCCTCAACGTCGTGATGATCGCGGCCCTGCTCGGCGTCGCGCCGGTCACGACGCGGCCGGCCGATGTCGCCTATGTCCTCGCCTGGGCGATGACGATCGCCGGCGTCGGCCAGTTCCTGTGGATGGTGGCCGCCTGCCATCGCGCCGGGATGGACCTGCACCTGCCGTGGCCGCGGTTGACGCCGGACGTGCGGCGGCTGTTCCGCCTCATGCTGCCGGGCATCATCGGCTCGGGGGTCATGCAGCTCAATCTGCTGATCGGCACGCAGATCGCCTCGTGGCAGGAGGGTGCCATCGCCTGGCTCTCTTATGCCGACCGCATCTATCAGGTGCCGCTCGCCGTCGTCGGCTCGGCGGCCGGCGTCGTGCTGTTGCCGGAGCTGTCGCGGCATCTGCGGGCCAATCGCGACGAACTGGCCATGACGACGTTGAACCGCGGCATCGAGTTCGTGCTTCTGCTGACGCTGCCGGCGGCGGCGGCGCTGATCGCCATTCCGCTGCCCATCATCAGCGTGCTCTTTCAGCACGGCGCCTTCACCGTCGCCGACAGCGCCGCGACCGCGCTCGCCCTCGGCATCTACGGCGCCGGCCTGCCGGCGTTCGTGCTGGTCAAGGCGCTGACGCCGGCTTTCTACGCACGCGAGGACACGGCGACGCCGTTCCGCTTCGCCGTCATCAGCATGATCACCAATACGGTGCTGAGCGTGGCGCTGTTCCAGTTCATCGGCTTCGCCGGCATCGTCGTCGGAACGGTGCTGGCGTCGTGGCTCAACATCGGGATGCTTTCCTGGAAGCTTCGAAGCCGCGGACACCTGGCAATCGACGAACGGCTGCGGTCGCGCCTGCCGCGGATCATCCTGAGCAGCGCGTCGATGGGGATCGCCGTCTGGGCGGCGGCCCGCTGGGCCGAGCCGGCACTGACGGGGTCTCTTGCCGTCAAGACCGCGGCGCTGCTGCTGCTGGTGATCGCTGGCACGGCGATATTTGCCTGCGCCGCGCTGCTGACTCGTGCCGTGAGGGTCAACGATATCCGTCAGCGGGCGCGCGGCGCATAGATCGGCCGCGGCCGGGGCGCTTGGGCTCTCACAGCTCCGGCGGCGGGCCGCTCTGCGCCGTGATCAGCCTTGGACTGGGAAACACCTTGACCGTCCGCGGCGATAGCATGACGGGGCGGCCCGGCAGCAAGTCCGGATTCGGATGCGTCCGGTCGACCTCGACCTCGACGATCTCGTCTGTGGCGGCCAGCTGGAGCTCGATCCGCAGAAGCGTGCCGGCGGCGAACAGGTGACGGATCACGGCGGGCACGCCGAGGCCTCCCTTGGCACTGCGGATGTCGAAATCATGCGGCCGCACGAAGGCCAGGGCCGGCCCGTTGGGCAGCCCCTCGCCGCTGGCGCCGACCACATGCCCGGCGATCGAGATATGGCCGTCGATCACCTGGCACTCGAAACGGTTGGAGTTGCCGATGAACTGGTAGACGAACGGCGTGGCCGGGTTGTCGTAGACCTCGGTCGGCGTGCCCACCTGTTCGATGCGGCCCTCGTTCATGACCACCACCCGGTCGGCCAGCTCGAGCGCCTCCTCCTGGTCGTGCGTCACGAAGATGCTGGTCAGGCCCATCTCGTCATGCAGCTGGCGCAGCCAGCGGCGCAGCTCCTTGCGCACCTTGGCGTCGAGGGCGCCGAACGGCTCGTCGAGCAGCAGCAATTCCGGCTCCACCGCGAGCGCGCGCGCGAGGGCCACGCGCTGTCGCTGACCTCCGGAAAGCTGCCCGGGGTAGCGCTCCGCCAGCCGGTCGAGCTGCACGAGCCGCAGGAGCCGAGAGACCCGCTCTTCGATAGCCGCCTTGCTCGGACGCTCGCGGCGCTTCTTCACGCGCAGTCCGAAGGCGACGTTGTCGAACACGGTCATGTGACGGAACAGGGCGTAGTGCTGGAACACCAGCCCGATCCGCCGGTCCCGCGCGCTGCGGCGCAAGAGATCCTGGCCCTTAAACTGCAGCGTACCGCTATCGGCGAGTTCGAGGCCGGCGATGATCCGTAACAGCGTCGTTTTGCCCGACCCGGAGGGCCCGAGCAGGGCCAGGAATTCGCCGTCGCGGGTGTAGAGGTCGACGTGATCGAGGGCCGTGAAGCTGCCAAACCGCTTGGCAATATCCGTCAACTCGATTGCCATCGCGGGCTTGTTCTCCTCGATATCGATGATCGGCGGACGGCGCGGCCGCTCGCGTACCGCGACTCCCCCAGGATTGCTGCGATAATTGCTCAATTCATAGGCCATGACGAGCCTCACGATCGCGGAAGGGAACGTCCATGGGATAATCGGGGGTCATTCTGGCGCCGCCCTCTCAATGCCCGAGGGCCGCGAGTTCGCGACTGAAACGCCATTCGAGCAGGCTCTTGCTGACCAGGGTCACGAGCGCCAGCAGGGCGAGCAGCGAGGCCACCGCGAAGGCGCCGACGAAGTCGTACTCGTTGTAGAGGATCTCGACATGCAGGGGCATCGTGTTGGTCAGTCCGCGGATGTGGCCGGAGACGACGGAGACGGCACCGAACTCGCCCATGGCGCGGGCGTTGCAGAGCAGGACGCCGTAGAGGAGCCCCCATTTGACGTTCGGCAGCGTGACGTGCAGGAACGTATTCCAGCCCCCCGCCCCGAGCACGAGGGCGGCTTCTTCGTCCTCGGTGCCCTGCTGCTGCATCAACGGGATAAGCTCGCGGGCGACGAAGGGAAAGGTCACGAACATCGTCGCGAGCACGAGGCCCGGCACCGCGAAGATGAGCTGGATGTCGTGCGCCTTGAGCCAGGGCCCGAACCATCCATGGGCGCCGTAGAGCAGGACATAGACCAGGCCCGACACCACCGGCGACACCGAGAACGGCAGATCGATGAGCGTGATGAGAATGCTCTTGCCGGTGAATTCGAACTTGCTGATCGCCCAGGCCGCGGCCAGGCCGAATATCAGATTCAGCGGCACCGCGATGGCGGCGACCGTCAGCGTCAGCCGCACGGCCGCCAAGGCATCGGGATCGACGACCGCCGCGAGGTAGGGGCCGATGCCCTGGCGCAGCGCCTCGACGAAGACCGCGATCAGCGGCATCACCAGGAACAGGACGAGGAACCCGAGGCCCGCGAGCGAAACGAGCCAGCGAACCGCGGCCGGTTCGGTGATCGCGTTCCTGAGGGCGGCGCTGCTAGCGGCGCTCTGCATGCACGATGTCCATGAGTCTTCCCGCGGTCATTCGCCCGCCGCGCAACGGTTCCGGCTGCGTCGGCGTCAATCGGCCCACCGGCGACTCCACCGCTGGATCAGGTTGATGGCGAGGAGCAGGACGAAGGACGCGCCCAGCATCACCACGCCGATGGCCGCCGCGCCGGCGTAATCGAACTGCTCGAGCTTGATGACGATGAGGAGCGGCGCGATCTCCGACACCATCGGCATATTGCCGGCGATGAAGATGATCGAACCGTACTCGCCGATGGCGCGCGCCAGCGCCAGGGCAAAGCCGGTGAGGAGCGCCGGCAGGATCGTCGGCAGGATGACCCGCGCCATCGTCTGCAGTCGCGAGGCGCCGAGCGTGAAGGCCGCTTCCTCGACCTCGGCGTCAAGGTCCTGGATCACCGGCTGCACCGTGCGCACGATGAACGGCAGGCCGACGAAGATGAGCGCGATGACGATGCCGAACGGCTTGAATGCGACCTTGATGCCCAGCAGGTCGAAGAACTGGCCGATCCAGCCGTTGGGCACGTAGAGCGTCGTCAGCGCGATTCCGGCCACCGCGGTGGGCAGCGCGAAGGGCAGATCGACCAGCGCATCGATCAGGCGCTTTCCGGGAAAGCGATAGCGCACCAGCATCCAGGCGATGAGCAGCCCGAACACGGCGTTGACGGAAGCGGCCAGGAACGAGGCGGCGAAGCTGAGACGCAAGGCCGCGAGAACGCGCGGCTCCATGACGGCGTGCCAGAAACCGGCCCAGCCCAGCTCCGCCGGGCGCAGCAGCAGGCCGGCAAGCGGCAGCAACACGATCGCGCTCAGGTAGAACAGCGTATAGCCGAGCGTCAGCCCGAACCCGGGCAGCACGCTGGGCCTTTTCCAGGACAGCTGCGACAACGCGATCGATTGGCTCGACACGCGGCGAGCCTTCCTACGGGGTCGGCGCCGCCGCGGCCGCGCCGACCCGCGCGCCAGCGACAAGGTTCAAATGCCGAGTACGCATCTCTCGAGGTGGTTTCCGCATCCGCTATTCGAGGCTGACTGAGCGCGTCGGATCTGCCGGCGCGCCGGTGTCCGACCGTCGTCGATCAGAGGACGATCAGATCAGGGGCGGCGCGCATCGATGGCGGACAAGTGTCAGCGGCATGATCGAGGTCTCCTCTCGTCGCTGCACCCAAAACGAAACCCGCGCAGCAATCGCCGGGCGGGTTGCCTCGCTTTAGCTGCATTTGTTGTGCGCCCGCAAGCTGTCGATCAAATCGGCGCAGAACGCACGGCTACCAAAATCCGCCGCCTCTCGTCAACGGACTTTTTTGGGGAGACGCCGCCGCGACCGGTGCGCGATTGCCGCAATCCCAACGCGAACAAGTAGTTGCGATGGTTAACCGGACGAATGTCATCCGACGGGCATTGACCGGACAGGGCCATCCGGCGATAACAGCGCAGCCCGTCGCGGCGGCCCACACTCCGCGTCGATCATTTGTCCGAGGGGTCCACACCTTCCATGAATGCGCCGGCCAATCGCATCTTCTCGGGCGTTCAGCCCACCAAGAACCTCCATCTCGGCAACTATCTCGGCGCCATCCGCAACTGGGTCCGGTTGCAGGACGAGTTCGACTGCATCTATTGCATCGTCGATCAGCACGCGATCACGGCCTGGCAGGATCCGAAGGAACTGCGCGACCAGACGCGCGAGATCACCGCCGGGTTCCTTGCCGCCGGCATCGACGCCCGCAGGCACATCGTCTTCAACCAGAGCCAGGTTCCGGCGCATTCGCAGCTTGCCTGGGTGTTCAATTGCGTGGCCCGCATGGGTTGGCTCAACCGCATGACGCAGTTCAAGGAGAAGGCCGGCAAGGACCGCGAGAACGCGTCCGTCGGACTGTTCGTCTATCCGAATCTGATGGCGGCCGACATCCTCGCCTACAGGGCGACGCACGTGCCCGTGGGCGAAGACCAGAAGCAGCACTTGGAGCTGGCGCGCGACATCGCCCAGAAGTTCAACAACGATTTCGGCGTGAACTTCTTTCCATTGCCGCAGCCGCAGATCTTCGGTGCCGCCACCCGCGTCATGTCGCTGCGCGATGGCAGCAAGAAGATGAGCAAGTCGGATGCTTCGGACTACAGCCGCATCAACATGACCGACGATGCGGACGCCGTCGCCCTCAAGATCCGCAAGGCGAAGACGGATCCGCACCCCCTGCCCGGTCCCGCCGCCCTTACCGCGCAGGGCGCGCCCGATCCGGCCAAGGAAGCCGAGCGCCCGGAGGCCTTCAACCTCCTGGGCATTTATGCCGCGCTCTCCGACAAGTCGCTGAAGGAGGTCGTCGTAGAGTTCGAGGGTCGCGAATTCTCCTTCTTCAAGCAGGTTCTGACCGACCTCGCCGTCGCGACCGTCGGAAAGATCGGCGCCGAGATGAAGCGGCTGATGAACGATCAAGCCGAGATCGATACCGTGCTCCGCGACGGCGCTGCCCGCGCGCGGAGCATCGCGGAACCGATCATGCGCGAGGTCGAGGATATCGTCGGCTTCCTGCGCCCATAGGCTTCGACCCCGAGCCTCCCGCCCTTGCGATTGTGGTGCCGCGCCATCACCTAGGGTGCTAGGCTGCGGCCTGCGGTTGACTGCCGGAATCGAGTTCCGCACCGCCGCTGTCGAAGGTACCCCGAATGGGCGACGACATCCTGCTCGAGGAGCGACCCAGGCGCTGGCTGCGCTGGCCCGCCTTCCTGCGCGGTCGCGGCGGCCGGCGTGCCGGCCTGATCGTTCTCGCTGCCATCCTCGTCCTGTTGCTGCTCTACTATCCGGTCGGCGCCCTGTTCGTGAACCGGATCGACGACGACCCGAACTTCGGCCCCGGCGACGTGTCGCCGCAGGCGAGCCGGGCGGTTGCCGTCGCGGCGGCACTCATCGACCGGGAGGTGCGCCAGCATGCCTGGCCGGCCAACGATCCCTGGTTCCTGCCGGGCGCCTTTCTCGACAACATGCCGAACTATCAGGAGGGGATCATCGCCGCGCTGAGCCGGTTCGCGGTCGAGATGACCGACCAGATCGGCCGCTCGCGCGGATCGAGCCGCGCCGATCCCGATCTCGAGAAGGCGGGCGGGCTGCTCAAATATCCGGGGGACGTCTGGATCTGGGATCCGTCGGTCTCGTGGCTGCCGACCGCGAGTTCGGTGAAGCAGTATCTGAGCGCCCGCGACGCTCTGCTGGCCTACAACGGCCGGCTGGCGGCGGGGAACGCCGTCTTCGAGCGGCGGGCCGACAACCTGCTGGGCCTTCTCAACCGCATTGCCGCCGATCTCGGATCGGCGTCGGCGGTGATCGAGCAGCGCATCGAGACAAGCGCCGGCGGACTTATCGATACGCAGGCCGACGACATCTTCTACAACACCAAGGGCCGCCTCTATGCCTACGCCATCGTTCTGCGCGAGCTCGGCACCGATTTCGACACCGTGCTCAAGGAGAAGGACGCCGAGGCCGTGTGGAAGCAGATGCTCGAGAGCCTGTTTCGCGCCGCCGAGATGCAGCCCTGGGTCGTCGTGAACGGCACGCCGGACGGCCAGTTCCTGCCGAACCATCTGGCCGGCCAGGGCTTCCTCCTGCTGCGCGCCCGCACCCAGTTGCGCGAGATCACCGACATCCTCGTGAAATAGGCGGCGGGCAGCCGCCCGAGCTTTCATCCTGGGGGCCTGCCGTGTAAGGTAGCGCGGTCATCGGCGCGACGCACCGGCGCGGCGCGTCGCCAACGAAGAAGCGCGCGCGAGCCGCCCATGAGTCGTCCCCGCTAGAATCTCGGCCATGCAGATCTATCTCCCGATCGCCGAGATCTCCCTGAACGTCTTCCTGCTGCTCGGCATCGGCGGTGCCGTCGGCTTTCTCTCCGGCATGTTCGGCGTGGGCGGTGGATTCCTCCTCACGCCGATCCTCATCTTCATCGGCGTCCCGCCGGCAATCGCCGTGGCAACCCAGGCCAATCAGGTGGTCGGTTCGTCGGTATCCGGCGTCCTCGCCCACTGGAGCCGGGACAACGTCGACTTCAAGATGGGCTTCGTGCTCCTGGCCGGCGGCTTCATCGGCTCGACCGTCGGCGTCGTCGTCTTCGGCCTGCTGCGGCGCATCGGCCAGATCGACTTGG
>Ga0335076_10003910_pt1 | contig 15033 bp, 13 predicted proteins | sample Lox_Sample_25_FD_206717 | JGI IMG/M metagenome (GOLD analysis project Ga0335076, IMG submission 206717) | Soil microbial communities from Loxahatchee National Wildlife Refuge, Florida, United States - Lox_Sample_2.5 | ecosystem: Environmental > Terrestrial > Soil > Wetlands | place: USA...
CCGCCGCGATCGGCGCCGGGCTGCCGGTGCACGAGCCGGCCGGCAACATGGTGGTGGACGTGGGCGGCGGGACCACCGAGGTGGCGGTGATCTCGCTCGGCGGCATCGTGGCGTCGCAGTCCATCCGGGTCGGCGGCGACGAGATGGACCAGGCGATCATCGCCTTCGTCAAGAAGGAGCACTCGCTGATGCTGGGCGAGCGGACCGCCGAGGAGATCAAGATGGCGGCCGGGTCGGCCTGCCCGCTCCGGGAGGAGCCGCATATCGAGATCCACGGCCGGGACCTGGTCAGCGGCCTGCCGAAGACCGCCGTGATTTCCGGCGGGGAGGTCCGGCACGCGATCGCCGAACCCGTTAACGCGGTCGTGGACATCGTCAGGGCCACGCTGGACAGGTGCCCGCCCGAGCTGGCCGGCGACGTGATGGACCGCGGCATCGCGCTGACCGGCGGTGGCGCGCTGCTGCGCGGCCTGGATGAGCGGCTGGGCGAGGAAACGGGGATGCCGGTCCACCTGGCCGGCAATCCGCTGGAATCGGTCGTGCTCGGCACGGGCAAATGCGTTGAGGACTTCGACGGCCTCCAGCAGGTGCTGATACCGGACAGGCGCCGGTAGCGGTTGAGCGAGGCGCGGTGCCGTCACCGGGCTGGACGTGTCCACGAGGGCTGCTATGGGCAATGCGCCAGGTCGGCGACGGTGCGCTAGTTTCGCCACGGAACAGGCCGTAAGGTGTAGATGAACTGAACGACCTTGGTACAGAACGTCATTCCCGGTCCGTGGTGTCCTGGCCGTCGCCATGCTCATGCTTGCCCGTGATGCAGGGCGGCACGCCAGCCGGGAGTTCGGCGGCCTGGGACGGGAGGAGGCAGGGACGCATGACCGCTGTCGGAGAAGCCGTCCAGTATTTGCGGTGGAAGAAGGACGTGGACCACCACGACTATGCCGCTGCCTCCAGCTATCTCAGTATCCGCTTCGGGGAGAGCCGGGCACAGGAGGTGTCGGAGAAGCTGCAGAAGCTCCCGGTCATCGCCCGCCGCGCCAACGACATCCTGCGGGCCACCCAGCGCGTCCCGCTGCCGCTGTCGGACCCGGGCGTGCTGAAAGACCTGAAGAAGGTGCTGGCCGGAGAGAAGCTATCCCCAGTTCTGGTTGCGGAGGGAGATATCGCGGACGGCTACCACCGGGTCTCCCTCGCCTACGCGCTCGACCCGTACGCCGACGTGCCGCTCAAGCTCGGCTAAGGAACTGCCCTGTCACCTTCCCCTCCCCGCCATCCCCGTCCCCGGGCTCCGAATCCGCGGCGGCTCCCGCCGGGCAGGGTCCACGCTGTGACCTGCGGCCACCGCACGATCGTTAGTCTTCACACACCGATGATCAGTCCGCGGGTGGTTTGGAGCTCATCCACCATGCCTGCGGCGATCGCCTGGCCGGCCAACTCGGCGCCGCCGACGGTGCGCCGCCGGCGGTGATGTCCGCCGGTGCGGCGGCGGCGTGCAATCATCAGAGGAACGTCACGCGGGTCGCTTCCTGCTTGCCCTGGGCGAAACCGGCACGGGCGGCGGGGATGCGGGTCGCCGGATCCATCTGGTTCGTGCCCATTGCGGCTCGGGAATCGGCGTCCGGTGTGATCACCTCGACGTGGCTGCCCTGCTTGCGCAGGGCCTCGACCTGGCCTGCCAGGTCCGTGCCCCATTCCGGTGGCCTGCGCAGGCCCTCGAACTGGCCTGCCGGGTCCGCGCCCCGTTCCGGTGGCGTCCGGCTCCGTCCGCCCAACGGCGAGAGCACCACGACGTTCGCGTAGCCCGAGGCAAGGTCGGCGTTGTCGGGGGAGCGCACGCCACCGTCGATGTAGTGAGTGCCGTTGATGCTGACGGTGGGGACCAGGCCGGGTAGCGCGGTGCTGGCGGTGACCGCGTCCACCAGGTCGGCGCCGGAATCGCGGTCGAACGCAGCCAACTCGCCGGTATGCGCGTCGACGGCCACCACGATCATCGGCCTGTCCGGCCATTCAGGGCGAGGCAATCGGGCGGCGACCATCGCGCGCCGCTGTCCCGCCCCGGGTCGGAGTATGGAGTCGCTCTCCAGCCCGAACGCGCCCATCGCACGTTGCAGATCGGCTGCCGAGGTGGCGGCGGCGGAGATGGTCCTCATCCGCTCGAACACCGTGGCCATCGGCAGGGACGGCGGCCGTTCCCGGTCCTGTCCGACCGGCTGAACCGGCGGGGACAGCACCGAGGCCAGCAGTTCGGCCGCCGGCATGCCGCTGCGCACCTGCGCTGCCGCGGTGGCACCGGCCGAGGTGCCGACCACCAGATCGGCGGCCTGTGTCATATCGAGACCAGCTTCGGCCAGGCCTGCGATGATACCGATCTCCCACGCATTTCCGGCAGCCCCGCCACCACCGAGAACCAGAGCAACGTTGTGAACCATCTGCCCATTGTGAACCATCTGCGGGTGGGACGTACGTCGCACTGCAGCCGACGGACGATAACACCTCTTGAGCAGCAGCGATGGGACATCGATGCTGTTTACCCGGCCCCCTCGGGGGAGCCGGGGCCTGCGGGCGGGGCCGATCAGAAGGTGCCAGTCAGCGCCTGGAGGCCGAGGCTGGTCAGCGCCACGTTCGGGCGGTGGTCGCAGCCCGGTCGTGGGGCCCTGGTGGAGGTGCTCATGATGCTTGGCTTATCCCCGTGTCGGTCAGCGGCCCGCACGAACTAGCAACCGGACGCCGTGATCGGCCCGCTGGCCGTCGTGCGCGGCGCGTGCCCGGTCTGGGTCGCCGATACGCCGAACCGGCTGGGTGACCTGCCGGACCGCGATGATGCTGGTCAGCGGGCCGGCCAGCACGGCGGGCTGGTACGGGCGGTCGGCGTCGGCCTCCTCGAAGCGGAAGCCGGGCGTGCCAGGGCAGGCTTCCGCTTCGAAGCTCAGCGAGCCGACGCGGAACGAACCGGGGACGACCCGGTGCCAGCCGTCCACGAGCAGGACCGCGACGACCCTGGCGACGGCGATGTTGTTGTCACTCATACCGCTGCCGCCTCTCGCTTGGCTGGGCGGTGGGGGAGGGGGCCGTCTCATGCTCGTCCAGCCGCGGTGCCCAGACGCAGTTGCCCAGATGGCCCGATCGGGCCAGGCTCAGACCAGCCCGGTGCGCACGCCCCAGGCCGCGGCCGCGGCGCGGGAGGACAGGCCAAGCTTGCGCAGGATGTTGGCCAGGTGCCGGTGGATGGTGTGCTCGCTCAGTACCAACCGCCGGGCGATGTCGGGGTTGCTCAGTCCTTGCGCGACGAGCTTGAGCACGTCGAGTTCGCGCGGCGTCAGCGCCGACGCGGCCGCACCCGGTCCGGCCTCACCTGATCCTGCGGCGTCCGGTTCGCTGAGCAGCGCGCCTGCGGGGGGCGTCTCGGGCCCCGCCGGTAGTCCTTGCCGGGCCTGGTGAGCCGCGTGGGCCAGGTCGAGGGTGCGGCCTGCAGCGTATTCGGCGTCGAAGGCCGCGTCGCCCAGCGCGGCGCGCAGCCGCTGGCGGTCCAGGCCGGCCAGCCGGGCTTCCAGCGGCTCCAGGGCGTGGCCCAGCTCCGCCAGGGCCTGGTCGGCCGCGCCGTGCAGCCGGGCGGACCAGCCCGGGTCGGCCCCGTCGCGGCCGGCCATGGCCAGGCCGATCAGCGCGTAGGCCATATTCGCCTTCATCCCCATGCGGCTGGCCAGGTCGAGTGTTTCTGCGAACAGAGCCTCAGCGGCGCCAGGCGGGCCCCCGAGGTACTCGGCCAGGCCCAGGTTGAACGTCTCGTAGACGACGCCGTAGCGCTCGTTGAGCGCGCGGGAGATGTCGAGCGACTCGGCCAGGTGACGGCGGGCAGCCTCCAGGTCGCCCGTCCACAGCTCGTAGTCGCTGAGGTTGCAGAGCATCGCCCCCGCCTGTAGCCGGTCACCGGCCTGGCGGAACAGCCGCAAGGCCTCGGCCACGTCGCGGGCCGCGCCCGCGGGGTCCCCCTCAGCGTTCGCGGCGTACGCCCGGGCGGAGAACAGGCGGCCAGTCAGGTGGGGGGGCTCCCCGAGGCGGCGGGCCAGGCCCATGCCCTGCTCGATGAGCGGCAACGCGGCGCCGGGCTGCCCCTGGCGCAGCAGGATCCAGGTTCGCTCATACAGCAGGTCGGCGACCAGGTAGTCATCCCCGGCGGCGCGGGCAATGGCCAGCGCCTCCCGGCAGTAGTCCTCGGCCGTCGCGTAGCCGCCCGCGGACTGGAGGAGGTGGGCCGCTGCCGCCAGGGCCCGGGCGCGCGGCAGCGCCGCCTCCCGGGCGGCCGGGACCTCCAGCAGCGCCCGCAGTGCCTCGGCTCCCTCGGCGGCGTGCCCGCGGGCCTGCCAGTACATGCGTAGCGAGGCGGCCAGCCGCAAGCCCGGCTCGGGGTCGGCCTCGGCCTGGCTGACCGCGACCGCGGCCCGCAGGTTGCCCAGCTCGGCATCCAGCCGGTCCAGCCAGGCGGCCTGGCCGGCGGCCACCAGCTGCGGCGCGGCCGCCTCGGCCAGCGCCAGGTAGTAATCGCGGTGCGCGATCCGGGCGGCCCGCGCCGCCGCCGGGCCCAGCGCGTCCAGCCGCCCGGCCGCGTACCGCCGGACCGTCTCCAGCAGCCGGTACCGGCCCGGCCCCGCTCCGGCGTCCCCGAACTGCACCAGGCTCTTGTCCACCAGCGCGCCCACGTGTCCCACGACCTCGGCGGCGGGCACCTCCGGGCCCGCCGCGACCGCCTCCGCGGCGGCCAGGCCGAACCCCCCGGCAAACACCGACAGCGCCGCCAGCACCGCCCGCTCGGCCGGGTTCAGCAGCTCCCAGGACCAGTCCACCATCGCCCGCAGCGTCCGCTGCCGCGGCAGCCCCGCCCGCGACCCCCCGGTCAGCAGCGCGAACCGCTCATCCAGCCGCGCCTCCAGCTCCCCGGCCGGCATCCCCCGCAACCGCGCCGCCGCCAGCTCGATCGCCAGCGGGATCCCGTCCAGCCGCCGGCAGATCCGCCCCGCCACCGCCGCGCCCACCGCATCCCAGCCCAGCACCACCCCCTGCGCCGCGGCCCGGTCCGCCAGCAGCCGCACCGCCTCACTGTCCCGGATCACCCCCGGATCATCCCCCTCACCCGGAACCCCCAGCGACGGCACCCGGTACACGTGTTCCCCGCCGATGCCCAGCGGCTCCCGGCTGGTGGCCAGCAGCACCACCCCCGGGCAGCCCCGCAGCAGCGCATCGGCCAGCTTCGCGCACGCCCCGATCAGGTGCTCGCAGTTGTCCAGCAGCACCAGCAGGCCCCGTCCGCCCACTGCCTCCACCAGCGTGTCCAGCACCGCCCGGCCCGGCTCCTGCCGCACCCCCAGCACATCCGCCACCGTCACCGCGACCAGATCCGGATCACCCAGCGGCGCCAGGTCGGCGAACCACACCCCGTCCCCGCCGCCACCGGCCAGCCCGCCCGCCACCTGCAGCGCCAGCCGGGTCTTACCCGCCCCGCCCGCCCCGGTCAGCGTCACCAGCCGCGACCCGCCCACCAGCGCCCGCACCTCGGCCAGCTCCGCCTCCCGGCCGACGAAACTCGACACCTGCGCCGGCAGGTTAGTCAGCAGCCGCGGGCTACCGGCCATACCCGGTCGTGCCCGCCCCGATCAGCCGGTCATAACCGGCCCCCGCCCGCGCATCCCCCGGCCGCCCCGCCACCGCGGCGGAACCTTCGATGCCGGCGAACAACAACATGAGCGTCTGCGTGGCCACCAGCCCAGGCCCCTCATCGAGATCGACGCTAACCGCACCGGCCGGGAACCCGCCGGCCTCCTCAACCGCGCGGCCAGAACATTGTACGTCCGCCGCCGCTCGCCGGACGGGAGCCGCGGCGCAGGCCCGCCTAACTCGATGAGCCGAACCCCCAGGAGGTCGAGGTAGAGAGAGTGTCCAGCGAACGGTGGAACTGCCGTCCACCGTGACCGGGAGATGTCCTCTCACCTGCGGCGGCGGACGCCGCGTCGCTCCGAAAGAGCCCGGAAAGTGGGACAGTCCCCAGGTAGAGGAGGACCGTCCGGAGTGATGGCCTGGGCGGCTGCGCCGACGGCTACCTGCGCGGCCCCTGTACGGGCAGGTAGATCAACGTGACCGCCGGCGCCGCGTCCTGCTCGGCGACCGCAAGCGGATGCGGAACGTGCCCGAATCCGGGTGGCGGACTCGCTCGATGCCGGAGCAGCCCCCTCCTGACAGCTCCGACATCTGCTGGTACATGTACTGCGTGATCTTCTAGTGGCCTCCGTGCGTTGGTCGGAGCCGATCATGCCATCACCTCGGCGAGCACCTGCTGGGCGGTGAGCTCATACCCGTGGGAGCTGCGCGCGTGCTCGCGGATGGCGTCGACAAGCTGGCCGAGCTGGTCGTCGCTTGCGACCCGGAACTCAACCCCGCAGGGGCAGCGGCTGACGTGCCCGGCTAGTGCACGTCCGGTGAAAGCGAGGTCAAGTGCGACGCACGGCTCGTCCCCTTCCACCCAGGCGTCGTGACCCGCCGACACCACGTGCGCGTCACCGGGGCCGAAGTCGTATTCGCGGCCGTCGTCCATGCGGGCGTGGAGCCGGCCGGAGATGACGTAGCCGATGTGGGCCGCCTGGCAGGCTTCTGTGCCGACAACCGGCTTGACGTCGGTCGACCACTTCCAGCCGGGCTGATACACAGTGCGGGCGATCGTGACGCCGGGCAGGTTGACTACGTTGAGCGAGGCGTGTTCGCACGCGTGCCGCTCGTCGGGCGTCTCGATATTCTTGACTGCCACGATTAGTTTCGTAGCTTCGAGCATCCCGTGTTGCCTTCCTTTGGCCTGGCTTGCCTCGCCAGCATGCAAGCCGGGCGCCCGTCGTCACATCGGGAATAACACGTAGATGCCAGCGGGCACTACGTAGTGGCCAGGGAGGTAACGCCCGCTGAGAGTCGCGGGCTGCGGCCTGTGACGCGGCCGCCGCCAGGCCGGTTCGGGAGCGAGCGCCGGTCTTGCGCAGCAGGCTCTCGACGTGCTTCTCCACGGTCCGTGGCGACAGATGCAGCCACGCTGCGATCTGCTTGTTGGCCAGCCCTCCGGCGACGAGGCGCAGCACGTCCGCCTCCCTGGCGGTGATTCCCGCCGCCACCCAGGGATTGGGCTGCGACTCCTTGAGCAGTTCGCGGCAGCGTTCGGCGAGGCGGGGCAGATCCCGGCGATCAAATCCCGCCTCCGCCTCGGCCAGCCAGCGAAGCGGGTCGCCCCATCCGTCGACGAGAGCAGCGGGGGCGGCGCAGAACCTCGCCAGCTCACCCCAGGCCTCGCCGTTCGTGAAGCCAACATCGCAGCCCGTCGCCAGTTCGTTGGCCCGCTGTCGCTGCCCGGCTCGCCCGGCCAGAACCGCCTCGGCATAGCCCATAAGGCTCCGGTTGTGGCGGATGGCGCCGACGCCCAGCCGCCGGGCCTCCTCGACCGCCCGTGCCGCCCGGTGATCGCCAAGTGAGGCCAGGAGCAGCGGCCATAGCGCCCGAAGCCCCGCGGGTTCGGCATGCGGAAGACGGGCCAGAATCGCCATCCCCCGGGCGTAGGGTTCCACGGCAGCCGCGGCATCGCCACCGAGCAGAACTACTGCTCCCCGGCTGGCCCAGCAGATGCCCTCGACCATCTGATCGCCCGGAGCGGCCGCGATGGCGCGGGCGGCGTAGCGCTCTGTTTGCCCGGCGTCCGCGCGCATGCTGGCGCTGCCGGTAAGTACCGCCAGCGCCTTGGCCCGGACCTGGTCCAGGCCGAGCCGCTCGGCGAGGGCGACGGCGGCCTGCGCGCGGGCATCACACGTGTCCAGTTCCCAGCGGCAGGTGAAGACCGCGGCTAGCTGGAGATCCAGAATCGCCACGGTGCTCAGCGCGCCCATCCGCTCGGCAGCGCGCCGCGCCTCGGACAACCGCTCTACTCCGGCATGATCAAGTAGGTCGATGGTGCCCAGCTCGTGCAGGGCGCGCAGCCGCCACAACGGCAGGTCGGCGGTCTCCGCGGTGACCAGCGCGCTCTCGAACGCCGCGCGGGCGGCGCTGAGATCACGCAGCCGGTGGCTGCGGCCGATGAGCTCCAGCGCGTGACAGCGGACATCCGGAGCGCTGCCTTCGGTGGCGAGGACTTCCTCCGCGAAAAGCCGGGCCTCGTCGAGGTCATCGGCGGCGAAGGCCACCTCGGCATCTATGACGCCGATGCGGGCGCGCACGCCAGCCCGCGGGGTAGTTCCGGCCAGGCTCCGGGCGGCGCCGAGGTGGTGGCGGGCCATCTCCCAGCGCGAGGCACCCACCGCCGCCTGGCTGAGTCGAAGGTGAACCTCCGTCCGGAGTTCCGCCCCCTCGGTCCCGAGCCGGGTGATGAGATGGCCGCCAGCCGCCGCTGCCTCCTCAACGCGCCCAGCCAGGGCCAGCGCTTCGACGAGCAGAAGTTCCGTCTGTTCCCGCTCGGCAGTACCTTCGAGGAGGTCAGCGGCACGCCGCAGGGTACCGATCGCGGTGGCCAGCACCCCCCAGGCCAGCGCCTGGCCGCCGGACTCGCTCAGCAGCATTCCGGCCCGGCGGCGGTCCCCGGCACGGTTCGCCAGCTCGACGGCCAGCTCGCGCAGGCCGCCTTCCAGGCGCGGGTGTGCGGCGTCCAGAACGGCGAGTGCCGCCGAGGCCAGGGCCCGCTGGCGGGGTGGCAGCATGATATCGAGCACCGCTTCGCGGGTCAGCGCGTGCCGGAAGCCGAAGGCCGTGCCGTCGGCGCTCACCAGCAGTTGCTCGACAGCGAGCCCGAGCGTCTCCGCCACCACGGCCGCAGTCCGGCCGCTGACGGCCGGGAGCAGTTCCCAGTCGAAGTGGCGGCCGAGGATGGCACCGGCCTCGATCACCGATCGCTGCGGTTCGCTGAACCCGGCCAGGCGCTCGCGGACCGTCTCCGTGAACGACTCAGGCAGCCCGGGCGATGCCAGCAGATCTTCCGCCAGCAGCGGTACTCCTTCGGCGGATACCTGCACCCGGCTCAGTAGTTCCGCACCTGCTCCCGGGATGCAGGCCTGGACCATGCGCGCCATGTCCTCATCGCTGAGCCGGTCAAGACCGAGGTGAACGATACCGGGCCGGCCCCGCTGCCGGCGGGCCACTTCCAGTGCTGCCGACGGCCGGTTGGCGCGCACGGTAAGTATGCACAGCAACGACTCGCCATCGAGATGCTCGCCGAGGTACTCCATCAGGGCCACGGTGTCCGGGTCCGCCCAGTGCAGGTCTTCTAGCACTATGACCAGGCCCTGCGGCGCGAGGCGCCGGAGAAGCTGGATCAGCGCCTCACCGCGGATCCCGGGCGAGATCTCTCCACTCGCCGGAACGCGGCCCGCCATCCCCGGCAGTAGCGCGCTCAGCGCGGGCAGCCAGGGTTCCATCGTCGCGTCATCGGGAACCGCCCGGTCCCGGAGGAGCTGCACAAGCGCGTCCGTCAGCGGCCGGTAAGCAGCGGTCGCCGACTGCGGCACCGCCCGGCTGGCAACGACCCGGATGCCACGGCTGACCGCCCGGCTGGCCGTCTCCCGGGCCAGCCGCGACTTGCCGATCCCCGGCTCCCCGGTGATAATTACGCACCCGCCGTGCCCGGCCGCAGCGGCCGTCAGCGCCGCGTCGACCGCCTCGAGCTCGACGTCCCTGCCGATCACGACCGGGCACAATACCTGCGCCATCAGTCTAGTCTGACAGCAATCCCCCGATATCGGAGGAAGGTCATCGGTTCCGGGACAGGGCGGCGCCAGGGTCCCCGGCCGATCAGGAGTGCTCCCGCCGGGGCGGTCTCAGACCGCCACCAGCAGCATCCGGCTTGCCTGTGCTGTCGAGGCGGCCAGGCTGTCCAGGAAGAGCCCGCGCGCGAGCGGATCATCGCGCACTGCCCACAGCAGCCGGGCGTCATTCCACGCCAGGTCCCGGGCGCTGTTAATAGTCCAGTTGCAGGTCAAGGTGGCCACCGCGCTCAGATGATGATCAATGGCCAGTTCGGCGGCGGTTTCAAAGGACTGCCGGATGGACTGCTCAGCAGCGTCCAGCAACTGGTCCACCTTCTGGTAGTCAGCGAAATGCTGGCCGGCATCCGGTGCGGTGGCCAGGGCTGCGCAGGTACTGACCATGGCCACCGGCAGGTCATGGTTGATGTGGGCATTCATGCCCGCCAGCGCGAACTGGATGCACTCGATCCCCACCACGGCGCGCCGCTGCACCAGCGGCCGCCAGGCCAGAGCGGCCGACATGGCAGTCACCATACGATCACCAGGCGCACAACACAGGGGATCTGAGCTGCCGGCCAGCCGCGCTGAGTAGATGGCGCTGCCGGCAACGTGCCGCCGGTGCGCTGAGCCCAGCCTGAGAGTGGCATCTCCGCGCAGGGCAGGTGGCCGGCTTCCCGGGCGTGCCGGTCCGGCCGGATCGCCACGGCGCTGCCGTACCAGGGCCGCCCCTTCCCAGCCTCAACGGGCTGGCGTCGTGCCGGCCTCAACGGTGCTCCGCGCCGCCAGTGCCGAAACCACTGCGACGATGGCTGTGACCAGGCTGATCAGGGACGCATTCTGTGACTGGCTGAGCTGCCACCAGGCGAATCCGATGCCCAAGGACAGCGTGGCCGATATCAAGGCGGTAACCGTGCCCGCTACCGCGACGGACTGCTTCTTGGTCTGCGGCCACAGATGAGCGGTTACCGCGCTGGCGAGCGCCCAGAACGCAGCGACCTCGGTCGCAACCAGCGTGGTCTGTGCCGACGTCCAGTGCACGGCATCGAAGCTGGTCATGAGGCCGATCACGGCCCCGGTCAGCGCGGTAAGCCCAGCCAGTACAGCCGCGATCTTCGGCGGCACGAGCGGCTGATTGGATCCCGAATTGGATCCCGAATTGGATGGCGTGCTCGCTGGCGGATTGGATGACGAGATGTCCGTCGCTGCCATGAATTTCACCCCTTGTGGGAATCGGTCAGACTGCGCGTCAAAGAGCCCCGCAGAAGCGTCGCTGATGAGGACCGCGGCCTGCTGAGTCGGCCCAACTCAAGAACGCAGCCACCTCCGTCGCACCTGGCCCCTGGGTGCGCAGAAGGGCGGGCTTGCACATCCCCACGTCTTCACTGTGTCTTATGCAGGAGTTCGCGTTAGGCGAAGGCCCGCCGCGGTTGCTGCCCGCGGCCTGCACCGGCTGCTCGCGCAGGCCTCGAAGGCCTGCACTCGCAGCCGGTTTCGCATAACGCTTACTGGGACGGAGGCGTGACGCTGGATTTTGATACACATCGCCGGTGCGCTGCAGGCCCGTCCGCCGCGGTCCCGGCCCAGTGCGGCCTGCGCGCCCGCCTGGCCGTGCCCGGGCATCTCCGGCCAGGTGCGGCAGGTCGCCTGCCCCGGCGTCGTTCAGGTATTTCCTGGCCTTGTCATTGCTGATCCAGTTGCTGTGCGGCGCTGATGATGGCGTCCGCGCTGGTGCTGATGTCCTCGCTGGTGGTGGCCCAGCCCGAGATGCTGATCCGCATGGCGGGACGGTGCTGCCAGACCGTGGGGCCGCACCAGCAGGTTCCGTTGTGCTGGACGGCCTGGACGAGGGCCAGCGTCTGGTCGTCGGTGGCCGCTCGCACCAGTACCTGGTTGAGGACCACGTCGTTGAGTATCTGCAGGCCTGCCTGCCGCAGTCGGGCGGCCATCGTCTGGGCGTGGCCGCAGGTCCGGGTGATGAGATCGGTTATCCCCTGCCTGCCGAGCGTGCGCAGCACGGCCCAGACCTCGACCTGCCGGGCGCGCTGCGAGGTCTGCGGCATATGATGCATCGCCTCGAACCCGGTATCGGGGGGCAGGTACCCGGCCGCCGAGGCGAAGCTCCGGCGCAGGTCCGCTGGCCGCCGGACCAGGGCGATGCCGCAGTCATACGGGACGTTGAGCCACTTGTGCGCGTCGGTGGCCCAGGAGTCGGCGGCGGCCAGGCCAGTGGTCAGGTGTGCACGCGAGGGATCAGCTAGTGCCCACAGCCCGAACGCGCCATCAGCGTGCACCCAGGCCCCGCGCTGCCGGGCCCAGTCGATGATCTCGGGGAAGGGATCGAACGCGCCGGTGTTCACCTCGCCCGCCTGCGCGCAGATCACGGCCGGGCCGGTCACGTCCTTCGGGAGCCGGCCAGCGCGCATCCGCCCCTGGCCGTCGGCGGCCACACAGCGGACCCTTTTCCGGCCGAGCCCGATCAGGCCGAGGGCCTTGATCAGCGTGGAATGGGCCTTCTCCCCGATGATCACGGTCAGCTCCGGCGCCCCGAACAGCCCGTCAGCCTGCACGTCCCAGTCGGCCCGCGCCAGTTGCCGATCCCGGGCCGCGGTAAGGGCGGCCGTGTTGGCCATGGTCGCCCCGGTCACGAATATCGCGGCGCTCCCCGTCGGCAGGCCGAGCAGCCCGGCCAGCCACCCGGTCACCACGTCATGCAGCCGGGCGGCCACGGGCGACATCACCGGCAGCGCCGCGTTCTGATCCCACGCCGCCGCGAGCCAGCCCGCCGCCAGCGCGACCGGGTGCGAGCCGCCAGTGACGAAGCCGAAGTACCGCCCGCCCGCGCTCGCCATGGTCGCCGGAGATCCCGCCGCGTCCAGCAGCGCCAGCGTCGTGGTCGCGTCCCCCGTTAGCTCCGGCAACGGCTCATCAAGACGCGCAAGCCCCGCCAGCGCAGCCTCGTCCGGGGCCACCGGGCGCCCATCCAGGCCAGCCAGGTAGCGCCCGGCCCGTCCGGCTGCGTCCGTCAGCAGCACCTGGATCTCAGCGCTGGTAAGCGACGACATGACCAACAGTGTGGCAGGTCCGCCCGCGCCTGTACCGCGAGCACACAGGACCCGGCCGCGGGCCGCGATCCCGGCAGCGACGCGCCCGCCCAGACCGTCGTCCCGGAAACCCGCGCACCAGGTAACCAGGACCCCGCGTCCTTATCTGCTGGTCACGGCCCCGGGTACGCGGCGCGTGACTATGCCGCAAACGGCCCGGGCCGGTCCGCAGCGCCGGCCCGTGGAACAACCGGCCTGCTGGGGGTCGTCGGCTCGTTTCTGCGTATCCTGGCCGTCAGTGATCATGAGGACGAACGCGGCGGACATGGCCGTTCAGCTAGCTGAGGAGCGAAATGAGCAGCACCGACCCGACGACGATCGGCGTACATCGTGCTCTGCACGAAGCGCTTAACTCGGCAAGGGAAGCCCGGCATCGCCTTGATGACGGGGATGCCACCCCCGATCTGGACGATCTTGTCGAGCTGGGGACGCTGCTGGCGGCGCTGTCCGAGAGTGTCATGACCGTGAATTCTGAAATGACGGCGAAGGCGCGCCTCGCGCGAGACGCGAACACGTGAGGCACCAGGAGCAGGACCTGCCCGTCATGTGACGGTTGCCGCCCGGGACCGCCAGCAGCCGGAGCCCTCTGTTTTTCTCGCGGCGGCGCGGTACCCCGGCAACTGTCATACGCGCGGCGCATCCGCCATACCTTTGCCAGCCTGACCAGGCCGCGCAGGTTTCCTGCTCGCCCGCCACGCGCCAGGCCCTGCCGAGGTGGCCACCACACGGCCCGCGCCCCACCGCGTTTATCGTCGGGTACGGAAGATCCGTCCGCACCGTATGTGACCCGCAACCGCAGCGGGGGAAGGAGAACTGACATGGACATCGTGCTGATCGCCGGCCTGTGGCTCGGCGGGTCGGTCTGGGGCGACGTTGCCGCCCAGCTCGAGGCCCGCGGCCATCGCGCCGTGCCGGTCACCCTGCCGGGCCAGGGTGACGGCAATGTCTCGGCGACGCTTGCGGATCAGGTGGCCGCGGTGGTCGCGGCCGTCGATGCGGCTGCCGGGAGGCCCATGGTGGTGGGGCATTCCGCTGCCTGCAGCCTGGCGTGGCTTGCCGCCGACGCCCGCCCCGGCAAGGTCAGCAAAGTCGCCCTCGTCGGTGGCTTCCCCGCCCAGGGCGGCGAGACATATTTCGGTGGCTTTCCCGTCCAGGACGGTGTGATGCCCTTCCCCGGGCTGGGACGAGTTCGAAGGGCCGGACTCCGCCGATCTGGACGATGCCGCGAAGCGGGCCATCGCATCGGCTGCGATCCCGGTCCCCGAAGGGGTCACTCGCGGGGTCATCAGGCTGGCCGATGAGCGTCGCTATGACGTCCCGGTCGTGCTGGTCTGCCCGGAGTTCACCCCGGCCCAGGCCAAGGAGTGGATTGACCACGGCCAGGTTCCCGAGCTGGCGAAGAGCAGGGACGTTTCGCTTCTCGACATTGATTCCGGTCACTGGCCCATGATCAGCGTGCCCGCCGAGCTCGCGCGCCTGCTGGCGCAGGCAGCCGAGGAGGCCTGAGCGGGGGGCTTGCTTGCTGGCGGTGCTAGCCGGTGCGGTCAGGAACGATCCGTCAGCTCGACTTCGGCCACAGTGCCAGGATGGCCGGGGCGGACCGAGAACCGGCCTCCGGCTGCTTCGATCCGCACCCGCTGGGCGGCGATGCCGATGTGGCCTTTGGCCAGCTTGTCGGCGAGGATACCGTCGGACAATCCGGCCCCGTCGTCACTGACGGTAAGGCGGATCGCGGCCGCGCCGCGGTGCAAGGCCACCCGTGCCGAATGGGCGTGCGCGTGCGTGGTCACGTTGGACAGGAATTCGCGTGCCGCGGAGTACCACAGTTCGTCATAGGGCGTGCGGGTCTGCTCGTCCCAGCCGTCGGGCTGGACGGTGATTTTCAGGTCACCTCTCCCCGCAGAGGTCCGGGCCAGATCTTGCACGGCTCGCAGCAGGCCGGACTGCTTGAGCACGGCCGGATGCAACTGGCTCACCTTTTCCCTGAGCAGAGCGGTCGACTCTCGCAGCGCGAAGTCGAGCCGGTCCATGCACTCGCAGCCGGTTTCGCATAACGTTCCGTGAATCAGTTAAGGTTTGCCGGAAGCCTCGGGAACCGGCTGGCCGCTCCGCTATTCCCGCTCCGCTATTCCCGCTCCGCTATTCCCGCTCCGCTATTCCCGCTCCGCTATTCCCGCTCC
>Ga0335076_10003911_pt1 | contig 15029 bp, 13 predicted proteins | sample Lox_Sample_25_FD_206717 | JGI IMG/M metagenome (GOLD analysis project Ga0335076, IMG submission 206717) | Soil microbial communities from Loxahatchee National Wildlife Refuge, Florida, United States - Lox_Sample_2.5 | ecosystem: Environmental > Terrestrial > Soil > Wetlands | place: USA...
GTGAGCTCGCTCCCCGCGTTCGGGAACGGGATGTGCACGTCCACCGTCACGTTGTCCACGCGCCCGGGGCCGCTCACGTTGTTCATCTTCGCGAGTCGCCCGAACGCTCCGGGGTCCGACCGCACGTCGAGGTAGGCGTCGAAGTACGTCACCATCCACGTGAAGAGCTCGGGCGCGTCCTCGGGCCTCAGCTCGTGCTCGCCGTCTGTCATCTCGATCATGTAGCGCGTGTCGGTGAAATTGTTCACGGCCTGCTTCATCTGCGTGAGCGGTGCGGTGGTGTCCGCCGTGCCGGACATGGCGAGGTACGGCTTGTCCACGAACGCGGCGCCCATCTGGTTGTTGCAATACGCGGGAAGGAACGAGTAGCCCGCCCACGGAACGTAGCCCGCGAAGGCGCGGATGCGCGGATCGTGCACGGGCTCGTCGCAGTGCCCGCCCACGGTCGTCGTGGCCCAGCTGCCCGCGAGGAACGTCATCGCCGCTCCGCCCATGGAGGCGCCGAAGCCGCCGATGCGCGTGGTGTCGATGCCGGCGGAGAAGTTGGGATCCGCGAGAAGCACGTCCAGCATCACCTTGAGCGAAAGGGGCCGCAGCATCTCGAGCTCGACCACCTGGCTGAAGTGAGAGAGGAGATAGACGGCGTCGCTCAGGTTTTCGATGCGCACGAGGGAAAAGCGCGGATCGCCGTGGAAGACGCCCGCGACGACGAAGCCGTGCGCGGCCATCTGGACCAGCACGCTCACGTAGCCCGAGCTGATCGGGCTGCCGGTGAGGCCGTGCGAGAAGACGATCAGGGGCATCTTCTGCGGCAGGAACCTGGGCGCCGCGCCCGGCTGCTGCATGTGCGGGATCACGTCGCCAGTTCCCGGCAGCGTGTAGTTCGCGTCCGTGTTGTCGTCGGGCGTGGGGTAGCAGACGATCGCCGCGTAGGCGACGTTGCTGTCGTGGTGGTTCACGTAGAGCGGCCGGTTGTCGGGCACCGCCACGTTGAACACCGCCGGCGACTGTGGATTCACCAGGATGTCGGTGATGTAGTGGCCGTCGCGGCCTTCCCAGTAGTCCGAGGCGGAGGCGCCCGGCGCGATGAGCGAGGCGTCCTGCTGGATGTTGGAGCACGCGACGTTGAACGTGCCCGCGGCCAGGGGCGCGACCGTGTCGGTGTGGTTGAACGCCTGCGCCGCCAGCGGCGTCAGCACGGCCGCCAGCAGGGCTCGTCGGGCTTGAAAAGCCGTCATGCGCATCAAGGTAGAATAAAACATGGACGATAGCGAGAAAGTCCGGCGCATCCTCAGGCGCTACCGCGTGATTGCCGTGGTGGGCCTTTCGGCGCAATGGCACCGGCCCAGCTACTTCGCGGCCAAGTACCTGCAGGAGCACGGATATCGCGTGATACCTGTCAATCCCACCTACGACACCATCCTCGGGGAGAAGTGCTACAAGCGCCTCGCGGACATCCCCGAAAAGGTGGACGTGGTGGATTGCTTCCGCAAGTCGAGCGAGATCCCCGCCATTGCCGACGAGGCGATCGCGATCGGCGCGAAGGTGCTGTGGATGCAGCTGGGCGTCGAGAGCGCCGAGGCGCGCGCCAAGGCCGAGGCCGCGGGGCTCGAAGTGATCGAGAATCGCTGCATGAAGATCGAGCACGGGCGCTTCTTCGGAGGCCTGGGCTGGGCGGGCGTCAACACAAAAGTGATCTCGGCGCGGCGCGCTCCCTAAACACGGAGGACGACATGGATCTTTGGATCATCTGGCTGGTCGCAGGGCTCGCGCTCGTGATCGCGGAGCTCGTCACCGGGACTTTCTACCTGCTGGTGATCGGCGTCGGCGCCTTCGCGGGCGCGGCGGTCGCGTGGTTCGGGGGCGGGCTGGTGGCGCAGGCCGTTGTGAGCGGGCTCATCGCCGTGGCCGGCGCATACGTCGTGCACCTCTGGCACTCGAAGCAGCCGAAGACACGCGAAGGATCGAACTTCCTCGATCGCGGCCAGCCCGTGGTGCTCGAGGGCTGGGCCAACGAGACGGCGCGCATCGCTCGCGTGAAGTATCGCGGCACCACGTGGGAGGCGCGCCTCGCGCGGCCGGAGGAGCATCCTTCACCGGGCACCACGCTCTACATCGAGGGGCAAGATGGAAACACGCTCGTCATCGCAGCCAACCCGCCCGCGCCCTAGTTCCGCGGCGCCGGTTCCCCGCACCCAACAGGAGACGTCCATGTTCTGGAAGACCCTCATCGCGATCTTCGTGACGATCGCCGTCGGCTCCCTCACGCACAACGTGGGGCTCGCGATTGCGACCTTCATCGTCGCGATGTTCATCGTCCTCGTGGCCGAGGGCGTGCGCATCGTGCCGCAGCAGAACGCGTGGGTGGTCGAGCGCTTCGGCAAGTACTTCCGCGTGCTGGAGCCGGGCCTGAACCTCATCGTGCCGTTCTTCGACCGCGTGGCCTATCGCCACTCGCTGAAGGAAGTGCCGATGGACGTGCCCGAGCAGATCTGCATCACGAAGGACAACACGCAGCTCTCGGTGGACGGCATCCTCTACTTCCAGGTGATCGACCCGCGGCTCGCCTCCTACGGGTCGTCGGACTACATCCAGGCGATCACGCAGCTCGCGCAGACGGCGCTGCGCTCGGCCATCGGCAAGATGGAGCTCGACAAGACCTTCGAGAGCCGCGACGAGATCAACCACATGGTGGTGCAGGTGCTCGACGAAGCCGGCCGCACGTGGGGCATCAAGGTGCTGCGCTACGAGATCAAGAGCCTCACGCCGCCCGAATCGATCCTTCGTTCCATGCAGGCGCAGATCACCGCCGAGCGCGAGAAGCGCGCGGTGATCGCGACCTCCGAAGGCAAGCGCCAGCAGGAGATCAACGTGGCCGACGGCTCGCGCCAGGCGGCGATCCTCGAGTCCGAGGGCGCCAAGCAGGCGGCGATCAACAAGGCGCAGGGCGAGGCCGCGGCGATCCAGCTCGTGGCCGACGCGACCGCCAATGCGGTGAAGGTCGTCGCGACCGCCATCGCCGGCCCCGGCGGCATGGAAGCGGCGAACCTGAAGGTGGCAGGGCAGTACATCGATGCCTTCGCCAATCTCGCCAAGCAGAGCAACACGCTGATCATTCCGTCCAACGTCTCCGACGTGGCCGGCGTGGTGGCGAGCGCCATGACCGTGCTGGACCGCACGAAGGCGGGGCAGGCTGCGGCGAAGTAGCCTTACAGCAGCCAGTCGATCGGCAGCAGCGACATGAACCAGACCATCGCGCGCTTGAACGCGGTGGTCCCGGGGTCGGAGTCGTAGCGCTTGTCGCCCGCGGGTCCGTGCTCGATCCACTCGATGTCGCCGCTCGAATCGAGCCGCAGCTCGTAGGCGTCCCGGGTCACGGAGTCCATCGCATCGTGCAGGCGCGCGGCGAGCGCGGGGCTGTCGATCACGAGGCCCATCTCGGTGTTCAGCAGCGCCGAGCGCGGATCGAAATTGAAGGAGCCCACGAAGATGCGCTTGCCGTCCAGGGCGAAGGTCTTCGCGTGCAGGCTCTCGGGCGAGCTGCCTTTCTTCTCCTTGCGCTCCTTCTTCTCCTCGGCCTCCACCGCGGCCGATGTCGCCTTGAGCTCATAGAGCTTCACGCCCGCCTCGAGCAGCGGCTTTCGCCACTTCTCGTATCCCGCGTGCACGGCGCTCACGTCCGTGGCCGCGAGCGAGTTCGTGAGCACGCGCGTGGCCACGCCCCGTTTGGCGAGCGACGCCAATCCCGCGGTGCCTTCCTTGCCCGGCACGAAGTAGGGCGAGACGAGGTCGAATGAGCTCTCGGGGCGGCCGAAATTCCGGAGCAGGTCCGTGAGCAGCAGGATGTCGTGGCGCTCGCTCTTGTCCAGCGTCTTCGCGGGATCGTCGCGAACCACGCGCGCGTCGTCCCATTCGAGCTCGAGCTTGCCGTCGAGGAGGCTCGCCACGAGGGGCGTGTCGCGCACCGCGTCCACATACCTGTGCGACTCGGGATCGGCGCCCACCTCGACGAACTTCGCCTTGAGCCGGTCGACGGCGCCGGGCGCGGGCTTGGGCACGACGAGCGACGCGGGATAGGCCGAAGGGCTGTTCCAGTAGAGGTCGAACGCGTCGGAGACCTGCTGCACCGCCGCGCCCACGGCGAGCACGTCCAGGTCGGCGAACAGCACGTCCTCGCCCGCGCCGAAATATTCGTTGCCGACGTTGCGGCCGCCCACGATGCTCGCGCGGTTGTCGGCCGTGAACGACTTGTTGTGCATGCGGCGGTTCACGCGCTCGAAGTCGGTCACGAAGTTCATGAGGCGCGAGCTGCGGTAGGCGACGGGATTGTAGAGGCGCACTTCGATGTTCGGATGCTCGTCCAGCACCCCGATCACCTCGTCGAGGCCCTGGGTGTTGTTGTCGTCGAGCAGCAGGCGCACGCGCACGCCGCGCCCGGCCGCGCGCCACAGGGCATCGAAGAGGAGGTAGCCCGTCTGGTCGCCGCGCCAGATGTAGTACTGCACGTCGAGGGACTTCTCGGCGGCGGCGGCGAGCAGCACGCGTGCGGCGAAGGCATCCAGCGGATTGGGCAGCGCATGGATCCCGGTCCTTCCCGGGTGCGCGGCCACGCCCGGCGCGGTGGCCTTCGCAAGATGCGTCGCGCCCGTGTCCGCGAGCGCGTGCGATTCGATGCGCCCCTCCAGCGGGGGCAGGCTCGCGCACGCCGTGACCCAAAGGGCCACCGCGATTACCATAGCGGCTCTCACGCAGCGAGGCTCCATATGGCGGACAGGGAATTCGGATTCGAGACGCTGTGCCTTCACGCGGGCCAGATCCCCGACACGCAGACCGGCTCGCGAGCCGTTCCACTCTACCAGACCACGTCGTACGTATTCGACAGCGCCGACCACGCGGCGAGCCTCTTCAACCTGCAGACGTTCGGCAACGTGTACACGCGCCTTTCGAATCCCACGACGGCGGTGTTCGAGGAGCGCGTCGCGGCGATCGAAGGCGGGCGCGCAGCGGTCGCGACGGCCTCCGGTCAGGCCGCGGAGATGGTCGCGTTCCTGAACATCCTGCAAAGCGGCGACCACGTCGTGTCGTCGTCGAAGCTCTACGGCGGGACGCTCACGATGCTGGGCGTGAACTTCCCGAAGCTGGGGATCGAGGCGACCTTCGTCGATCCCGACGACCCGGAGAATTTCCGCCGCGCGATCAAGCCCAGCACCAAGGCGATCTTCACGGAGACGCTGGGCAATCCCGCGATCAACGTGGTGGACATCGTCTCCATCGCGGACGTCGCGCACGAAGTGGGCGTCCCGCTCATCGTCGACAACACGGCCGCCTCGCCGTATCTCTGCCAGCCCATCAATCACGGGGCGGACATCGTCGTGCATTCCGCGACCAAGTTCCTCGGCGGCCACGGCACCACAATGGGCGGCGTCGTGGTGGAGAGCGGGAAGTTTCCCTGGGACAACGGCAAGTTCCCGTCGATGACCGAGCCTTCGGCGGGCTACCACGGCGTGCGCTTCTACGAGACTTTCGGCGACTTCGGCTTCACGATGAAGGCGCGCATGGAGATCCTGCGCGTGTACGGGCCGACGCTCTCGCCGTTCAACGCGTGGCAGCTCCTGCAGGGGATCGAGACGCTGCCCGTGCGCATGGACCGGCACTGCGCCAATGCGATGGCGGTGGCGAAATTCCTGCGCGCGCATCCGAAGGTCACGTGGGTGAGCTATCCGGGCCTGCCCGACAGCCCCTACCACGACCTCGCGAAGCGCTACATGCCCAAGGGCGCGGGCTCGCTCCTCGCCTTCGGCGCGGGCAGCTTCGAGGCGGGCGTGAAGTTCATCGAGTCGCTCACGTTCATCTCCCACCTCGCCAACATCGGCGACGCGAAGTCGCTCGTGATCCATCCGGCATCGACCACGCACCGCCAGCTCGACGAGGAGCAGCAGCGCAAGGCGGGCGTGTCGCCCGACATGGTGCGGCTGTCGATCGGGCTGGAGAGTGTCGACGACATCCTGTGGGACCTGGAGAAGGCGCTCGGATGATCGTCCCCCGGCCTGCGCCGGGTGACGATGGGGCTAGCTGTGGTTCAGCCCGTCGAGCAGATCGTTCACCTCGTCCTTGTACACCTGCTCGATGGTGCCGGCGATCCAGTCGGCGTAGCCCGACACGCGCACGAAGACCTGCGAGTCTCCGGCATTCACGACGCCGTCGCCGTTGGTGTCCTTGCTCGACGAGGCGATGCCCACGACGAATAGCTCCTTCGAATCGTCCTGGTAGAACGCGGGCGCGCCCGACTCGTTCGCGGTGAACGCGCCCTGCAGGTCGGAGGCGTCGTCGCCGGACTTCACCGTCGCGGAAAAGACGCGCGGCGAGAGGCGATCGACGGTGTTGATGCCCGCGCGCATCTTGTGGTCCTGGCGCGTCGCCTGTTCCCCGATCTTCCCGGTGTCGCCGTTGCCGACGACGACCACGCTCTTGCCGGCTTCGTCGTTGCCGCGATAGATCGGCGTGGGCGTGACGCTCGCGGTGCCCTTGAGGTAGACCAGCGCGAGGTCGGCGGAGTCCGCGCCGGGGCGCCACACGGGATTCACGTACACGCCCTGGATGCCGATGTCCTTTGCGCCCACCCTGATCGAGGGCCTGTCCTTCATCTGCTTGAGCGCCGTGCCCACGCGCGCCGAGGTGAGGATCCAGCGCGCGTCGATCAGCACGCCCTCGCCGCCGCCGGGAACGCCGATCGGCACCGTCGAGGTGTAGCGCGTGGCCATCTCGAGGTACTCGGCGTCGTCGCGGTCGGCGCGGATGAGCAGCGCCTGGCAGGTGCCCGCCGCGAGCGCGGTACAAAGCGCGATGAATCGATTCAGTTGCACGCCCCGAGTTTATCCGAGTAGAATTCAAACGAGCGTTTGAATTCTGGGATTCCTCCATGGCCGCTTCACGTCCCGCGCGCAAGAGCGTCGCCATCGACGCCACTTCCGCGGACACCAAGACCCGCATCCTCGACACGGCCGAGAGCCTGTTCATGGAGCATGGCTTCGAGGCGACGAGCCTGAGGAGCCTCACCGCCGCCGCGGGCGTGAACCTCGCCGCGGTGAACTACCATTTCGGCGGCAAGGAAGAGCTCTTCCAGGCCGCGCTTCGCCGCCGCCTCGATCCCATGAACCAGGAGCGCATCGAGCTGCTCGAGCGGCTCGAGCGCGAGGCGGGCGGCAAGCCCCTTTCGTGCGAGAAGATCCTCTTCGCGATGCTGATCCCGGCGCTCAGGCTCGCGCGCGACGAGAAGCGCGGCGGCAAGAATTTCCTGAGGCTGCTCGGGCGCGCCTACGCCGATCCCGCGCCCTTCATCCGCCAGTTCCTGCACCAGCAGTACGTGGAGATGATCGCGCGCTACAAGGAAGCGTTCCTCGTGGCGCTGCCGCACCTTTCCCGCCACGAGCTCACCTGGCGCCTGCACTTCGTGATGGGCGCGCTTTCCTACACGCTCGCCGGAACCGATGCGTTGAAGCTCTTCGCGCAGGTGACGGCCGTGGACAAGTACGACGACGAGCTGCTGCTGCAGCGGCTCGCGCCTTTCCTGGTCGCCGGATTGAAGGCCCCGCCTCTCGCAGAATCCCGCAAGCTCGAGCTGGTCAGCGCGGGCTGACCGCAAGGAGAACCCCATGTTCCTCACCGTCACGATCGTCGTCGTCAAGCTCGTCGCCGTGCTGCTCGGCGTGCTGGGCGTCGTGCTCCTGCTCGCCTACCACAAGGCCAACGGCCTCGCGTGGTCCATCGCGCTCGCCGCGGGCGTGGCGGGGCTCGAATACTTCACGGGCACGCCGGCCTGGGCGCTGTCGGCCCTCTGGATCGCCGTGGCGATCTTCGCCGTGATCTCGATCGTGAAGCCCATCCGCCGCGCGATCGTCACGGGGCCGGTCTTCGGCCTGTACAAGAGGATCCTCCCGCAGATCTCGCAGACCGAGCAGGAAGCGCTCGATGCCGGAAGCATCTGGTGGGACGCGGACCTCTTCACCGGCAAGCCCGACTGGAAGAAGATGTTCGCCTACCCCGAGGCGAAGCTGTCGGCCGAGGAGCAGGCGTTCATCGACGGGCCCGTGGAAGAGCTCTGCGGCATGCTCGACGAGTGGGACATCACGCACAACCGCATGGACCTTCCGCCCGAGGTGTGGAAGTTCATCCGCGAGAAGGGCTTCCTCGGGATCATCATTCCCAAGTCCTACGGCGGCCTCGGGTTCTCGGCGTACGCTCACTCGGAGATCGTGACCAAGATCTCGACGCGAAGCGGCACGTGCGCGGTGACGGTGATGGTGCCCAACTCGCTGGGCCCCGCCGAGCTGCTGATCCACTACGGCACCGAGGAGCAGAAGGACCACTACCTGCCGCGCCTCGCGAAAGGCCTCGAGATCCCGTGCTTCGCGCTCACCAATCCCGAAGCGGGTTCCGACGCAGGCGCCATTCCCGACTTCGGCATCGTCTGCATGGGCATGCACGAGGGCAAGGAAGTGGTGGGCGTGCGCCTCACGTGGGAGAAGCGCTACATCACGTTGGGGCCCGTGGCCACGATCCTCGGCCTCGCCTTCAAGCTCTTCGATCCGGACAAGCTCCTGGGCGGCGCGGAAGACGTCGGCATCACGCTCGCGTTGATTCCCACGACGCACAAGGGCGTGAACATCGGCCGGCGCCACATTCCGCTGTCGGCGGCGTTCATGAACGGCCCCAACCACGGCAAGGACGTCTTCATCCCGATGTCGTGGATCATCGGCGGCGAGAAGCAGGTGGGCAAGGGCTGGCGCATGCTGGTCGAGTGCCTCGCCGCGGGCCGCTCGATCTCGCTGCCGTCCATGTCGATGGCGGCGGGCAAGCTCGCCTCGCGCGCCACCGGCGCCTACGCACGCGTGCGTGCGCAGTTCCGCACGCCCATCGGCAAGTTCGAGGGCGTCGAGGAGCCGCTCGCGCGCATCGGCGGCAACACCTACATGATGGACGCCACGCGGCGCATGACGATGTCGGCGCTGGATCTCGGCGAGAAGCCCTCGGTCATCTCGGCCATCTGCAAGTACCACATGACCGAGCGCATGCGCACCATCATCAACGACGCCATGGACATCCACGGCGGCAAGGGCATCATGATGGGCCCCAACAATTACCTGGGCCACGGTTATGGGGCGGTGCCCATCGCGATCACCGTCGAAGGCGCCAACATCCTCACGCGCTCGATGATCATCTTCGGGCAGGGCGCGATCCGCTGCCACCCGTTCGTGCTGAAGGAGATCAACGCGGCGGGCGCGAACGACCTCGTCGCGTTCGACCAGGCGCTCTTCGGCCACATCGCGTTCACCATCTCGAACGCGGCGCGCGCGCTCTACCTGGGGCTCACGGGCGGCGAGACGGTGTCGGTGCCGGGCTCTCCCGAGACGCGCCGTTACCTGCAGATGATGACGCGCTTCTCGGCGGCCTTCGCGCTGCTCGCCGACGTCTCGATGTTCGTGATCGGCGGAAGCCTCAAGCGCCGCGAGAAGATCTCCGCGCGCCTGGGCGACATCCTCTCGCTGCTGTACATCGGCTCGGCCACCATCAAGCGCTACCACGACGAAGGGCGGCAGAAGGAAGACCGCGCGCTGCTCGACTGGTCGATGTACGACACGTTCTTCCGCCTCCAGGTCGCGATCGACGGCGTGCTCGACAACTTCCCGAGCCGCTTCGTGGCCGCGTGGCTTCGCCTGCTCGCGTTCCCGAAGGGGCTCACGTTGAACGCGCCCTTCGACAAGGTGGGCGGCAAGGTGGCCGCGATCCTCATCACGCCCGGCAACGCGCGCGATCGCCTCACGCGCGGCGCCTACGTCCCGCGCGACGAGAAGGACGTCGTGGGGCGCCTCGAGTTCGCCATGGAGGCCACGATCAAGGCCGATCCCATCGAGGCGAAGATGCGCGCCGCCGCGAAGGAAGGAAAGCTTCCGCAGCGCCAGCTCGCCGAGCGCCGCGCGGCCGCGGTGGCCCAGGGCATCATCACCCAGGACGAAGCCCGGCACCTCGAATACACAGATCGCCTGCGCCGTGAGGTGGTCATGGTCGACGACCACGAGCACGACCTTTCGCGCGGCGCGATGACCCAGGAGGAGTCATGGCAAGCGGATTCCAAGCGCAAGGTGGCCGCCGCGTCTATGTAGTCGACGGCGCGCGCACCCCGTTCCTCAAGGCGAAGCAGGGCCTCGGGCCCTTCACGGGCGGCGACCTCGCGGTGAACGCGGGGCGGGCGCTGCTCATGCGCCAGCCGTTCGAGGCCACCGCTTTCGACGAGGTGATCGTCGGCGCCGCGATGCCTTCGGCCGACGAGGCCAACATCGGGCGCGTGATCTCGCTGCGCCTGGGCTGCGGCGACAAGGTCCCCGCGTGGACGGTGATGCGCAACTGCGCCTCGGGCCTGCAGGCGCTGGACACCGCGGCGCTCAACATCGTGGCGGGGCGCTCCTCGCTCGTGCTCGCGGGCGGCACCGACGCCATGAGCCATGCGCCGCTGCTCTACGGGCCCGCGATGGTGAACTGGTTCGCCGCGCTCTATGCGGCCAAGGGCGGCGCGCAGAAAGCCGCCGTCATGGCGAAGCTGCGCCCGGGAATGCTCTTCGCGCCGGTGATTGCGCTGCTGCAGGGCCTCACGGATCCCGTCGTGAAGCTCTCCATGGGATCGACCGCCGAGATCGTCGCGAAGCGCTTCGGCATCACGCGGCTGATGATGGACGAGTTCGCGGTGGAGTCGCACCGCCGCGTGGCCTTCGCGCAGGACAACGGGCGGCTCACGGAAGTCGAGCCCATGTACGGCCCCGACGGAACGGTGTACTCGCTCGACGACGGCGTGCGCCGCGATTCGAGCGTGGAGAAGCTAGCGAAGCTGAAGCCCGTCTTCGATCGCACCTACGGCAACGTGACCGCCGGCAACTCCTCGCAGGTCACCGACGGCGCGGCGATGCTGATCCTCGCCTCGGAGGATGTCGTGAACGAGTACGCGCTGAAGCCGCTCGGACGCGTGGTCGACGCGAACTGGGGCGCGCTCGATCCCGCGGAGATGGGCCTGGGCCCGGTGCACGCCATCACGCCGATGCTCAGGCGGAACGCCCTCACGTTCGACGACATCGACGCGGTGGAGATCAACGAGGCGTTCGCCGCGCAGGTGCTGGGATGCCTCGCCGCGTGGGACAGCGACGAATACTGCAAGCAGTACTTCGGCCTCGACCGCGCCTTCGGCGCGCCCGGCCGCGAGAAGCTCAACGTCGACGGTGGCGCAATCGCCATCGGCCACCCGATCGGAGCTTCCGGCGCGCGCGTCGTGCTGCACGTGCTCAAGGTGCTCGAGCGCACCGGCGGCCGGCGCGGCGTGGCGTCGCTGTGCATCGGCGGCGGCCAGGGCGGCGCGATGCTCGTCGAGCGCGTGTAGCCTCGCATGTGGATCAGGTTCCTCTCGTGGCTGAGCCTCACGCCGCGCAGGATGCGGCTGATGTTCAACATCTGGGCGCCGTTCCGGGGCGCGGGCATCCGCGTGCGCGAGATCGGGTCGGACTTCCGCTCGGCGACAATCGAGCTTCGCACCACGATGATGAACCGCAACTACGTCGGCACGCATTTCGGCGGCTCGCTCTTCGCGATGACCGACCCGTTCTTCATGGTGCTGATGATGCGCAACCTCGGCCGCGACTACATCGTGTGGGACAAGCAGGGCACCGTCAGATTCCTGAAACCCGCCAAGGGCACGGTGACGGCGAGGATCGTGCTTCCCGAAGAGCGGATCGAGGAGGCGCGGTCGGCCACCGCGGCGGGGGAGAAGTTCGAGCCCTCGTTCAGGGTGGACATCGTCGACAGCGACGGCGTGACTGTCGCCGACGTGGAGAAGGTCCTCTACATCCGCCGGAAAAAGGACAAGCCATGATGGCATTCCTGATGGGCCTCAAGTCGATCTCGCCTGCCGACCTGCGCGCGCAGGTCGAGGCGAAGCAGGTGAACGTGTACGACGTGAATTCCCCGCAGAGCTGGCAGAAGGCGCACGTGCCGGGGGCGAGGCACCTCGACTCCACGACCTTCACGGAAAGCGACCTGCCCGCCGACAAGAACGCGAGCCTGGTCTTCTATTGCGGCAATCCCCTGTGCCGCAAGGCGCCCACCGCGGCCAGGCGCGCGAAGCAGATGGGCTACGAGAACGTGAAAGTGATGTCCGCGGGCATCAGCGGATGGATCGACAACAGCATGCCTACCGAAGCCGGTTGAACAGGAGGAATCCATGAATACCGAGTTGCTCTACCTCACGTATGCCGCGACGTTCACCGCGTTGATGTTCCTGCCCTATGTCCTCAACCGCATCATGGTGTGGGGCCTCACGGACACAGTGGGCTACCCGGACAACCCCAAGCCGCTCGCGCCCTGGGCCGAGCGCCTTCGCAAGGCGCATGCGAACGCCGTCGAGAACCTCGCCGTGTTCGCCGCGCTCCTGCTGATCGCCCACGCCGCAGGCGCCGTGGTCCCGGCGGTCGTGAATGCCGCGATCCTCTACTTCTGGTCGCGCGTCGTGCACGCGGTGGCCTACACCTTCAAGTGGCCGTGGATCCGCACGTTCGGCTTCTTCGGCGGTTTCATCGCCCAGATGATGGTGGCGGTCGCGCTGCTCTCGCACTAGGAAATGGAACTCAAGCACTGGAAACTCGACGTCGATGCGGACCACCTCGCGTGGCTCGCGTTCGACCGCGCCGGCGCCACGGCCAACACCTTCTCGAGCGAGGTGCTGCGCGAGCTGGGACAGATCGCCGACCACCTGGCATCCATGCCGCCCAAGGGCCTCGCGATCCTGTCGGCCAAGGAGAGCGGCTTCATCGCCGGCGCGGACATCGACGAGTTCACCACGCTCAAGGACGCCGACGAGGCCATGGCGTTCGTGGCGCTCGGCAACGAAGTCTTCGACAAGATCGCGGCGTTGCCTTTTCCCACGGTGGCGCTGATCCACGGCTTCTGCATGGGCGGCGGCACGGAGCTGGCCCTCGCGTGCAAGTACCGCGTGATGGACGATGGGCCCAAGGCGCGCATGGCGCTGCCGGAGGTGATGCTCGGCATCGTGCCGGGATGGGGCGCGGCCAAGCGGATGCCGAAGCTGATCGGGCCCGCGGCGGCGCTCGACCTCATGCTCACGGGGCGCGGAGTCGACGGGCGGCGTGCGAAGAAGATGGGCCTCGTCGATGCGGTGACGCCCAGGCGCCACTTCGACAACGCCGGCCGCATGATCCTCGACAATCCGCCGCCGCTTCGCCGTCCGTCGTTCACGCAGGCCGTGGGCGATTGGCCCGGCATCCGAGACGTCGTGGCGAAGATGTCCGCGAAGCAGGTGGCCAAGCGCGTGCGCCGCGATCAATATCCCGCGCCCTACGCGATCATCGACCTGTGGAAGGACTTCGACGGCGACCCGCGAAAGGTGCCGCGCGAGCATCCCGCCTCCACCGCGAGCCTCTTCTTCCATCCGACCGCCAAGAACCTCATCCGCATCTTCAAGCTCCAGGAGCGCCTGAAGAAAATGGGGTCAGACCCCTTTTCCGCCGAAAAGGGGTCTGACCCCGTCACGCACCTCCACGTCATCGGCGCGGGCGCCATGGGCGGCGACATCGCCGCGTGGGCGGCGCTGCGCGGCGTCACGGTGACGCTGCAGGACCTCGCGCCCGATCGCATCGCGCCGGCGATCAAGCGCGCGGCCGAGCTCTACAGGAAGAGGCTCAAGCAGCCGCACCTCGTGCAGGCGGCGCTCGATCGGTTGATTCCCGACGTCGCGGGCAACGGCGTGGCGAAGGCCGACATCGTGATCGAGGCGATCGTCGAGAACGCGGATGTGAAGCGAAAGGTGTACGCGCAGGTCGAGCCGCGCATGAAGGACGGCGCCGTGCTCGCCACAAACACCTCGAGCATCCCGCTGCAGCAGCTGTCTTCGATACTGAAGCGCCCCGAGCGCCTCGTGGGCCTGCACTTCTTCAATCCGGTTCCGCAGATGATGCTGGTGGAGATCGTCGAAGGCCCGCAGACCTCGCCCGCCGTGATGCAGGCAGGCCAGTCGTTCACGCGCCAGATCGACAAGCTGCCGCTGCCGTGCAAGTCGGCGCCCGGCTTCCTCGTGAACCGCGTGCTCTCGCCGTATCTCCTCGAGGCGATGCTGATGGTGGACGAAGGCATCCCGCCGGAGACCATCGACGCCGCCGCGAAGGATTTCGGAATGCCCATGGGCCCCATCGAGCTCGCCGACATGGTGGGCCTGGACATCGGCTGGGCCGTGGGCCAGGAGCTCGCCAAGCCCGGTTCGCCGATCCCCAAGAAGCTCCAGTCGCTCGTGGAAGCGAAGAAGTTCGGCAAGAAGAGCGGGCAGGGCTTCTACACCTGGACCAACGGCAAGGCGCAGAAGAGTTCCACCGGCCCCGGCACCGTCGACCTCAAGGCGCTCGCCGATCGCATGGTGCTGCCCGCCCTGAACGAGGCCGTGGCGTGCGTGCGCGAGAAGATCGTCGCCGACGCCGACCTCTGCGACGCGGGCGTCATCTTCGGCACGGGCTTCGCGCCTCATCGCGGCGGTCCCATCAGCACGATCCGCGCGCGCGGCAAGCAGGAGTGGCTGCGCATCATGGGAGAGCTCAAGAAGCGGCACGGGCTGAGATTCGAAGCGGATACCGGTTGGGACACGATCTAGCGGTCTCGCGGTTTCCCGCGCAGGGAACGCCGCGCGCCACGCTGCTCATCGGCGCCGCGATGGGCGTGCGGCGCGACTACTACGCGCCGTTCGCCCGGTTCCTCGCGGAAAGGGGCATCCACGTGCTCACGTTCGACTACCGCGGCATGGGCGAGTCGCGCAAGGGAAGCCTTCGTGGATTCGACTGCGACGTGACGGCGTGGATCGACCAAGACCTCGCCTCGATGCTCGTCGAAGCGCGCAAGCCCGCCCCGGACCTCCCGCTGCTCTACGTGGGCCACAGCCTCGGCGGCCAGGTCCTGGGCGTCACGCCGGGACGCGAAGCGGTGCGCGCCGC
>Ga0335076_10003913_pt1 | contig 15022 bp, 12 predicted proteins | sample Lox_Sample_25_FD_206717 | JGI IMG/M metagenome (GOLD analysis project Ga0335076, IMG submission 206717) | Soil microbial communities from Loxahatchee National Wildlife Refuge, Florida, United States - Lox_Sample_2.5 | ecosystem: Environmental > Terrestrial > Soil > Wetlands | place: USA...
CAACCTACAAGCGGATAATCCCACCCCCATGGGGGAAGGGGGACGGTGCCAGCACTCATGTAAAGGTGACCCCCTAGCGATCATGAAGATTTGACCCCTCCAAGACAAGGGGTGAGGAGGAAACTCCGGCCTTCGCTACGCTCCGGCCTCCGTTTCCTCCTCACGGCGAACCGCCACCGCTGCTTGCCGGGCGCAGGGAGGACATTGATAAACTCATGAGATACGTTTTTTGGATTTTCATCTGTCTCATCCTCACAGGCGTAGCTCTCCTCATTGTAGTCGGTCCTTGGGTTCCCAAGAATTCCTTATCCCTGTTCCTCGTTCTGGCATTCTTTGGCGCTACGAACTTAGGGAGTTTTTGGATGATATTTATGGCGATTAGGCATGAGAAGCACCCGCTCGCCTTCATCTTCCTCGCCTTATTACCTTATGCCTTCGTCTGGTACTACTTTGACCGGGTCAGGCCAAAGAAACACAGAACGCGCTTAAGGGAAAACTCGGCCGATTAAACGAGGGCGTCAGGACTGATTAGATGGAGGCGTCGGCTCCTAGCTCGGAGTAAACTTGGTTGCGCTAACGACCAGGGCTCGGAAGAAAGGAGCCGAGCAATGTTGATTATAGGTTGTGATTTTCACACGCGCTATCAGCAGATCGCTGTGGTGGACAACGCCACAGCCCTCCAGCCGGGCACAACAATGTGCGGCCGCCCAAGCGAAAGCGGCGGGCGGGTGGATCGCCCCTTGAAATCGGCAGAACCCTTCGGGGTGGGCTACGCTTTCCGCAGGAAAGCGTGGGTAACTCTTTGATTCCTCGGCCCTCACCTCTCCAAGACTCTCCCATCGAATCACTCTCGGCGTGCCTTTTGCCTTAGTTCTCCGCATCCGCGCCGTCGCCTTTTCGGCGCGCGTGCGGAGATTCCCCTTCTCTTCATTTTTCTCTGGCGTTACCATTCCCTCGCCGCATGACCAACGACGGGAGCAATACCCTGGTCTGCGACGCCGAGAATCGTTTGCTCAGCGCTACCAACGGCGGCAGCTCCGGCACTTACTCCTTTGACGGCCGGGGCTTGGGGTTTGTACTTGCAAACCCCGAAGTAAAAAATGGCCTCCGCGTCAAGAAAGTCTCCGGCAGCACCACCACGGTCACCATTTTCTCCAGCGGCCAGGACATCGCCGAGTACGTCAACGGCGCCGCTCCCTCTTCCCCCAGCGTCGAATTCATCTACTCAGGATCGCAATTGATTGCCGACATCTCTGGCAGCACCACCTACTACTTCCATCAGGATCAGCTTTCCAATCGCCTGCTTACCGATTCCAGCGGCAACGTCGCCACTCAGCGCGGCAATTTTCCCTTTGGCGAAGAGTGGTATCAGACTGGCGTCTCCACGAAGTGGAAGTTCACAACTTACGCCCGCGACACGGAATCCGGAAACGACTACGCCCTCGCCCGCTCCTACGTCAACCGCCTCGCCCGCTTCTCCTCCCCCGACCTCCTAGCCGGCGACCCCACCAATCCCCAATCCCTCGACCGATATGCCTACGTACGTAACGACCCAGAAAATATACTAGACCCGACCGGCAGATGTATCGGTCTGTTGAACGACAATGGCGATACGCTCAACTGCGTAGACTCCTTCGATTGCTCGATTGATGGATTCCAGTCGAGCTGCAGCATGGCCAATGGTTTGGTCCAGAGTGGCGCAGGAGTGGCGTGTCCGGAAAATGACTGCGGCAGGATCTATAGCGCGTCGGCTCATGGATACCTAGAAAAGGTGGGACTGCCGCCGGGAGCGCTGGTTTTGAACTGTGTTGGTCAGAGCCTCAGTGAACATGCATGCTTTTGGGCGTCTTGGAGCCTGCAATTTGTGGAGGATGGAACCGATCCATACCTCGTCGGCGACGATACCCGTTTAAAATATTTCGCCGGACAGCTAACACAGCGTGCTGGCGCGATCACCGATTGGCGAACGATCGCGCTGTGGTATGGCGCCTCTCTTTTCGGAGCAGGTGGGCAGGTCATCCAAAGCGTCGCTAGCTTAGACACAGTCACCGTTGCTGTTGGGGAGGGTTCACCGTTTCACGTTGCTGTTGGTGCGTCGGGCACGTGGATTCACGCAACGGGCGATTTCTTTGGCATGACGGTCACCAGCGACGGCGCCGCCTGGGTCAGAGGTTTTGCATGGTTCGAATTCAATATTCCTGTCCTGAGCCCGGAGGCTGTCTTGGCCACCGCAGGAGCGGCGGCTTCCACTTGCGTTACCGGAGCCTGCTCAGCAATTCTGAACGGCTGGTTGCCGTAAGCCAATGACCACAGGGAGAGTCATCCACGGCAGGACCGAGTCAGGGAACCGCTTTGTGTTCCTCATCGAGGAGAATTCAGAGGCGATTGCTTGTCTTGCCGCGCCAACAAGGGCCTTCCGAGACCCCGTCGGTCTGTTCATCCTTCGACAACTAGCTAGCGGATTTCGCAGAGCCGGGTATGCGGTCTCCGAGCCACGACCTGCCAAGGCGTGTGATGCCCTCTGCGAGATCAGCGCGCCCAAGCTTCGTCTCTTCGCCGTTGTGCTGGTGGAGCGCGTGGACGGAAAGGTTAGGTCCATACTTGAGCTTAGACTGCCCCGACGTTGGCGGCGCGGCCCCCTGAGTGAGGAAGAGCATAAGTCCTGGGTGGCAGCTTGCGCGCAGGTCCCTGTGATCGCCGCAGAATGCTTGGCAGGCGAATCGATCCAATTGGACCTAGCCGGGTAGCTACAGAGGCGGGGGATACGGGGTGGGCCATACCTTCAGATAGGAAGCACCTCCTGCGGTGGCCTACGCTTTGCGATTTTCAACGGGTGCAACGTTCTTCCTCCCTCAAATCCCCTCAACTCAACAGCCCCCGTCCCAGCCCGCCCGAACGGTACCACAATCTCTCTTGACATCCATGTTATAATAATGTATGTTGATTTCGACCGATCCTCTCAGCCACCCTCGCGGAACCCCCAACCTCCCGCTGCCTCTAATTCCCATCTCCCCGAGCCCGAACCCTGTTCCCCTAACCACCTTTAGAACGAACACTTGCGAAAATTGTGTTCGTAACCCTTGTGTTTGCTGCACATACAAAAACGACGTTTATAACTCCTGTATTTGCCACACATCCGTAAAAATGGGGGGAGGGCGAAGGCTCATTTCCCAATTTGGAATCTCCCTTCAATCCTTTCCACTCTCTTCCTCCAACGATCCCGGCGACTCCGGCTTCGCCTTCATGTACTTCGCATACCACGCCAGAATCCGGTTCAGCCGGTCCACCAAATGCTTTTCCTCATGGAATCCGTGCGGCTCCCTCGGATATTCTACCAATTCCGTCGGCACGCCATACCGTTTCAGCCCGCGATACAGTTCCTGGCTTTGCCCCAGCGGATCAATTGTGTCGGCCGTTCCCTGCAAAATCAGCGTCGGCGTCTTCGCATTCTTCACATACAAAAAAGGAGAACTGTTCAGAAATCCCTGCGGCTTTTCATACGGGACGCCCCAAAACCACTCGTCATACGCGGGACCTTCTTCCGTTCCGAACTCGGAAATCAAATCCGCCATTCCCGCGCCGGAAACCGCTGCCTTGAACCGGTCCGTCTGCGTCACCGCCCATTCACTCATGTATCCGCCGTATGACCACCCGCCAATTCCCAGCCGGTCCGGATCGGCCACGCCCTTGGCGATCAAATCGTCAATTCCAGCCATGATGTCTTTGAAATCCGCGCCGCCCCAGTCCGCGCGGTTCATCTCCACGAATTTTTCTCCGTACCCCACGGACCCGCGGGGATTTGGATAGAAAACGACGTACCCATGCGCCGCCAGCAATTGTCCCCACGTTTCGATCTGATCGCCCCAGCGGCCCGTCGGTCCGCCGTGAATCAGCGAGATTAGCGGCAGCTTCGTTTTTCCCGCGGAATTTTCGGGCATCAAGAGTCCGGCTTCGATTTCCGTTCCGTCGAACGATTTGTATTTGTACGTTTCGAGTTTCGCGAGCGCGTACGATTTCCACGAGTCGTTCAAGTGCGAGACCTGCTGCGGCGTCCCGTCGGGTTTCCAGATCCACACTTCCGGCGGAGCGGTCGCCGATTCGCTCACGTACGCGATTTCCCCATCGTTATTCACTGCGAATTGGTGCGGATTGAGTGCCAGGTCCTTCAAATCCTCCCTCGTCCCCGCGGAGGAGAAGCGCACAAAGCGGGAATGAAAACCTTCGGCCACATCCATCAGAAGTCCGCCATTTTTCAGCCAGCGATACGCGAAGACCGCGCGATCGAGGCTCGTGCCCGTCAGGTTTTTCGCCGCGGGCTCTCCCACCGGCAGAAGTTTCAAATCGTGCGGCACCGGCCCGTCTTCACGGCATCCGATAAAGCTGATGATTTTACCGCCCGGTGCAATCTTGATTTCACCAAATGGGCCGCGCGGCGCGAGCAACGCCTTCGTTGCTCCATCGCCACTACTCACTGCAAAAATCCGGTTCGTCTCTTCGTCCGATTCCGGCTTGTCCGTCGCGCTGATTGCGAGCGACTCTCCGGAAGGAAACCAGGCCAGCTCGTCCACGTTCCAGGTTTTTGGCGTCAAAGCGCGTTCCTGCTTCGCTGCAAGATCGAATATCCACAAGCGCGCGTTCGTGTCTTCATGATCCACGGCGCGAGCATCGTCTTTGTCCTTTTCCTTTTTCTGCTCGGCTTCGCTCTTCGCATCCGGTGCAAGAAACGCAATTTCTTTTCCATCCGGAGACCACTCGAACGAGTGAATGCTGCGCTTGCCTTTTGTGAGCGCCCAGGCTTCGCCGCCGTCCGCTCGCATCACATAAATCTGTTCCTCATCTCCCGCGCGGTTCGAGAGGAATGCAAGCTGCTTTCCATCCGGCGACCAGCGCGGCTGCGATTCCGATTTCTCCGAATATGTGAACTGCCGCACCATGCCGCTCTTCGCATCGTAAATCCAGACGTGTTTTTGGCGTTCCGCGCCTCTCGGCGGCTCCGTAACCGCGAACGCCAGCCGGGTTCCGTCCGGCGAGTACTCCAGATCGGATATCTGCCGAAGCGTCAGGGAGGCTTCCACGGTGAGCGGCTTCTTCTCCTGCGCAACGGCACTTTGTGCTGCGGCAGTGAAGCTCGCAATCGAAATGCTGAGAACCAGCGCGGCAAGCGGCAAACGATGCATGGAAATTCCTCCTGGAGAGCGAAACACAGGACTTTAATCTGCGGGCTGCGCCAGCGTCAATGCAAAGCACAAGGGAGATCGCTTCGCGTTGCTCCGGTTTGCGCGCGTCGGATACAATCTACGTTTTGCTTTCAGTGGAGGAAGTTTCTCGATATCGCGATGCACGAAATCCGGCTGCGCAACACGCTGAGCAATAAACTGGAAACGTTCGTTCCGCTGGTACCCGGCGAAGTGAAGATGTACACGTGCGGGCCGACAGTCTACGACTACGCGCACATCGGAAATTACCGCACGTTTGTTTTTCAGGACGTTCTCCGGCGTTTTCTCAAGTCGCGCGGCTTCAAGCTCACCCATGTCATGAATCTGACGGACGTGGACGACCGCATCATCGCCAACGCCGCTGCGGCCGGATTGAGCATTCGCGAGTACACCGAGAAGTACGCGCAGGCGTTTTTCGAGGACTGCAAGGCGCTGAATATCGAAACGCCCGAATTCTGGATTCGCGCCACCGACCATATTCCCGACATGGTGAAGCTGATCGAGCGGCTTCGCGACAAAACTTACACCTATGCGAGCGACGGTTCGATCTACTATCGCATCGCGAAATTCCCGGACTACGGGAAGCTCGCCAAGCTCGACGTGGCGGGCATCCAGGCGGGCGCGCGCGTGGACGTGGACCGCTACGAAAAGGAAAGCGCGCGCGATTTTGCGCTCTGGAAGGCGCCGAAGGAAGGCGAGTATTTCTGGGAAACGGAAATCGGCCCGGGGCGCCCCGGGTGGCATATCGAGTGTTCCGCGATGGCCATGAAATATCTGGGAGAGACGCTGGACATTCACACCGGCGGGGTGGACCTGACGTTTCCGCATCACGAAAACGAAATCGCGCAGAGCGAAGGGGCAACCGGAAAACAGTTCGTACGTTATTGGCTGCACGCGGAGCACCTGCTCGTTGAGGGCGAGAAAATGTCCAAATCGCTCGGCAATTTCTTTACGCTGCGCGATCTCTTTGCCAAAGGCTACAAGCCCTCGGCGGTGCGCTTTGCGCTCGCCAGCGTTCCCTATCGCAAGCAGTTCAATTTCACTTTCGAAGGATTGCAGCAAGCGGCCAGCGCCGTGGAGCGGCTGCGCAATTTCTCCGATCGCCTCAAGCAGCAGAAATTTCCCGCGGCCAACCAGGCCGAGTTTGCCGGACGCGTTGCAAAAGCGATGGAGGATTTCGACGCCGGACTTTCGGACGATCTGAACACGGCGCAGGCGCTGGCGGCCGTTTTCGATCTGGTGCGCGAAACCAATATCGCCATGGATAAAGGCGAATTCCGCCAGGGAGATGCGGCGGCGGTATCCGATTTTCTGGCGGCGATTGACCGCATTTTTGCGGTGATGGTGGACGATGATGCGGAGAAACTGAAATTGCTCGGATACGGAGCCTCAGCCGACGCCAGCGATGCGGAGATTGAGAAACTTGTTTCAGACCGCCAGGCGGCGCGGCAGCGGCGCGATTTTGCCACTTCCGACCGTGTTCGGCGCGAACTGGCGGATCGTGGTATAATGATAGAAGATATGAAGGACGGCAGCGTCCGCTGGAAACGCAAATGAAAAACACCACTTATCTTCGTTTCCCACTGCATTTTTCGCCTGCTGAACTGCGTCCCAACCTCTTCGGTGTAGATTAAGTCCTCTCTTTTCAGTCAGTTCGCGCCGAGAGTTCGTCCTCCCGGAAGCGCAGAACTGCGGCGTCGCCACCCTTCGACAAGAACCGTTGGCATGCGCGCGACCCTACCGTGGCGCGCCAGGAAATCCGGAGGATTTCATGATTACGACTACAGAAACGAAACTGCCACATCTGGTTACGGCATTGCCGGGACCGAAGGCGAAGCGTGTGGTTGAGCAGGACGCGAAGTACATGTCGCCTTCGTTCACGCGGGATTATCCGTTGGTCGCGAAGCGCGGGAACGGAGCGATGGTGGAGGACGTGGACGGAAACGTCTTCCTGGATTTTGCGGCGGGCATCGCGGTTTGTTCGACCGGGCACTGCCATCCGAAAGTTGTCGAAGCCATTCAGAAGCAGGCCGCGGAATTGATTCACATGTCGGGAACGGATTTTTATTACGAAGGGCTGCCGAATCTGGCGGCACGGCTGGGGAAAACGGTCGGCGGTGCGGAAGAGAAGAAAGTGTTTTTCTGCAATTCGGGAACGGAAGCAGTGGAAGGCGCGATCAAACTGGCCCGCTATACGACGAAGCGGGACAAGCTGATCGCGTTTTACGGATGCTTCCATGGGCGCACGATGGGATCGCTTTCGCTGACCGCCTCGAAGGCCACGCAACGGAAAGGCTTCGGCGCGCTGCTCGGCGGAGTGGAGCATATTCCTTATCCGAATGCATACCGGTGCACGCACGGCCACAGCGCGGAAACCTGCGGCGAGGAAATCCTGGAGCAGCTGGAACAGCAAATTTTCAAGCGGCTCTTTGATCCTTCAGAGGTGGCGGGGATTATCATCGAGCCGGTTCAGGGCGAAGGCGGCTACGTTCCGGCGCCGAAATATTTCCTGCAGGAATTGCAAAGAATCTGCCGTCAGCATGGAATCATGCTGATCATGGATGAAGTGCAATCGGGAATGGGCCGCACCGGGAAATGGTGGGCCAGCGATCACGCGGGAATCGAACCGGATATTCTGTGCTCGGCGAAAGGAATCGCGAGCGGAATGCCACTCGGAGCGATCATCGCGCGGGCCAGCGTGATGAACTGGAAGCCCGGATCGCACGGAACAACGTTTGGAGGAAATCCGGTGTGCTTGGCGGCGGCGCTGGCGACGATGGATTTGCTGGAAGGCGGGTACATCGAGAATGCACGCAAGATGGGCGAATACCTTTTCAAGCGCACGGCGGATTGGACGAAGAAGTTCAAGATCGTCGGCGACGTGCGCGGAAAAGGATTGATGATCGGCGTGGAAATCGTACGCGATCAGAAAACCAAAGAGCGCGGCAAGGATTTGCGGGACGCGATCGTGGACATGGCGTTCCACAAAGGACTACTGGTGCTCGGAGCGGGAGAAAACACGATCCGGCTTTCGCCGCCGCTGCTGATTGACGAGGAGCAGGTGGAGTTCGCGGCACGAACGCTCGAAGAGTGCCTGCAAGAAGCGGGGAAGAGAATCTAACGCAAAGGCGCAGAGTCCGCCAAGAATCACAGCAGGGAGTCCCGCGGGGCCAAATGGAGTTTGGCTTTCGCGGGATTCTTATTTATGGGGTATATTGACGAGGAGTAAAAGTCATTGCAAGGAAAACCGGAAGACGAAGGCGGAAAGAAATGCCCCTCGTTTCGAAACTCGTTTTTGCGTTCGTGAGATGGAAAGCGCGGCATGGGTTGCGCGACTTCGGCAACGACCTCGAATGGACGAATGAGGAAGCGCGGAGGACGGGAGTGCATGGCGAGACGTACGCCTACTGGTATTTGAGAAATCAGGGATACATTTTCGTCGCGCGGAATTTTGTGCCGCGAAGGGCAAAAGGCGAGCTCGATCTGGTGGGATACGACGGGGAAACATTGGCTTTCGTGGAGGTTCGAACACGAACGGTGCGCGAAGAGATGACGGCGCTGCCGGAGTTGAGCGTGACGCCGGAGAAGCAGGGAATCGTGGCGCGGACGGCGAGACATTTTCTTGCGGAACGGCACGTGCGCGATTGCCCGTGCCGGTTCGATGTGCTGGCGATTGACAATTACCCCGGAAAACCGCCTGAAGTGCGGCTGCACAAGGACGCTTTCAGTCCACAACTTCATTGATCCGTCAGCGAATCTATCCAAGACCACAGCCATCGCTTGAGAGGGCAACGGGAGAGTTTCGGATGCGCGATGGTATCGCTATAATCGCGCCGGTTTGCCTGGAAGTGCGACGGACGATCGCGAAGGCGGAAGGGCAGATGGGCTTCGCGGGAAATAGGAGCGCAAAACCGATGAAGAATGCGGGGGCGTTTAAGAGAACCGCGGGAATGATGATTCTTGCGGCTCTCCTGGCGACAGGGATTCGCGCGCAGGGGGTGGTGAATGCGCGGCAGGTGTTTGATGGAGCGATGCGGCCCGACGTGGAAGTGAAAACATTCGAGCACAGCGACGAACTGTTCCCGGTGCGCGAAGTGAAGCGCGGGGACAAGGTCCGGCCGCTTATCGAAGCGAAGACGCAACTGGCAAACGTGCAATTTACCTCAAAAGGAAAAAAGTACGACCTCTACGATTACCTGGCATTGAACCGCGTGGCCGGACTTCTGGTCCTGAAGGACGGGGAAGTAAAACTAGAGGATTACGAGCTCGGAACGGGACCGGAGACGAGATGGCCTTCGTTTTCGATGGCGAAATCGGTGGTATCCACGCTGATCGGGGCGGCGGTCGAGGATGGATCAATCAAGAGCCTGGACGATCCCGTGACAATGTATGTCCCGGCGCTGCGAGGCGGAGTGTATGAGGGCGTAACGGTCCGGAACGTGATGCAAATGGCTTCCGGAGTGAAATGGAACGAAACGTACACGGATCCGAAGTCGGACCGGCGGGGGCTTTTGGAGGTTCAGCTCGCAAAGAAGCCAGGCACAATTCTGCCGTTCATGAGCGCACTTTCGAGAGCAGGAGCTCCCGGAACGATCTGGAATTACAACACAGGAGAGACATTTGTAGCGGGCGCGGTCGTGGAGGGGGCGACGCACAAGCCGTTGGCGACGTACTTATCGGAGAAAATCTGGGCACCATGGGGAATGGAAGAGGATGCGAGGTGGTGGCTGGAATCACCCGATGGAATGGGTTGTGGAGGGAGCGGGCTGGCGGCGACGCTGCGAGACTATGCAAGGTTTGGGCTGCTGGTGATGAACGACGGAGAAATCGGAGGAAAGCGATTGGTGCCGCCGGGGTGGTTCGACGAAGCAGGAAGCGCGAAAGAGATTGGCGGCAAGACCGTACAATACGGCTACCTGTGGTGGACCTACCCGAAGGATGACCCGGCGAATACAGGCGCATTTGAAGCGATCGGGATATTCGGGCAACACATGTATATCAACCGGAGAGAAAAACTGGTGATCGTGGTGCTGAGCGCAAAGCCGAAGCCGACGGGATCAACGGTGGTGGACGATACGGCGTTCTTCGATGCGGTGGAAGAAGCGTTGAAATAGCGCATTGCGGGCGGCAGCCGCCACTGAAACGGGCAGGAAACGCGGCCACGCGAACACGCATTCAGACCTCAATGCAAAATCGGCAAGAAGGATCAATTTGGTTTTGATGACCGGGCCGAAGAAGCGGCTTCCAGGGGGAAGAAGGAAGTAGCAGGGATCGAGACGGAACCGAGAGAGCCAGAGCCGGCGTCGCGGAGGACAACGCGGATTTCTGAAGCTTGGGGTTGTACGAGCAGATGTCGCGCGAGCACGAGAGCCGCCTTGGTCATATATTGGTACTGTTTTTCCCCGAGATTCAGATCAATGTGCTGCTTATCGACAGTGAGCGTTTTGCCGGAAGCGTCACGCTGGAGGCAGAAAAGATCCACCGCTCCTTTGCGATACCCCGGAGAAACCTGAAGAAGCAATTGCTTGGGGTCAATGCCGATATGCAGCTCGAGTTCACGGGTAGAAAGCGGCTGGACAGGCTTGGCGCTAACGATCATCCCGAGATTCGTGGCTTCGATTGGACCGAGAGCGGCTTCCCGCAACGATGCCAAAATCTGAGGTTCGCCGGTAGCATCGTCATTGGCAGCGAAGTAGCCCTTGCGGTAGCGGAGCTTCAGGCCCTCACCGTCCACCATAATCTTGAGCTTGCGAAATTTGCCGTTCCACTGGCCATGAGTGGGATAGAAGCCAAGTTCGTAAGAGAAACGGCCATCATCGAAGGCGCGATTCATGGCATCGCGAATGTCGTTGTTGCCGTAAAATGCCTGCCCGCCCGTGGCGTCGGCGAGCATGCGCTCGGAGTCGCGGAGATTCTGACGCGCAAACATGCCGGGAGAAACTCCTGGAGCTTCGTTGATGCAATCCGCACAGTTGAGAGCGGCCCGGTTGTAGCCATTTTGTGGATCCATATTGCTTGCGGTGACGACGCCAGAAGCATCCACGGGATAAATGGCCATGTCCACGCGATCGAGGGCTTGAAGGGCCAAGCGCGCCTGGAGGGTCATGAGGGTGGTGGTGCGGTCGGGGGCGATGATCTCGGAGATGATCTCCAATGGAAATCCGCCTGTGACCCAGATCAGATTCTTGCGTCCGGGAATCGAAGCGACGTGGTTGGCAATGGCCTGGATTGCGGCACTGGTGGCCTCCGCACGGTCAAGCGTGGCCTGGTCGGCAATCTCGGCACTGGCTTGATTCACGCGCTCCTGAAAACGCATCCACATCGGATCGTCGGCCAAGGCGGGCACATCAAAGACAGCGGGATGGGAGGCATCGAAAGCGGCCAAGTCCTTCGGAGTGAAATGGTTTACAGCATTGACGAGAGCGGAAGAGTCTTGAGTAAAATCGTGGAGGACGAAGAGTTGAGTCGAGAGTGCGTAGGCGGCGACGCGGTCCTGGGGCTTTAAATTGTGCAAGAAGTCAAGAACCTGGCGGCGAACGCGGGATTGATCCTCGGAAGGGGTATTTAGAGCGTCGAAAAGCACGATGGAGACAGTGCCGGGCTCCTGACCTTTCAGATCGAAGCGGTTGGTGAAGACGTTTGGAGGGAGGAGATGAGCCTCGAGAGTGGGAGCGGGCGATGCGGAAGAAAAAAAGGCAATGTCCTGGCGCGAACCGTCGTCGAAGAGGGTGAAGTCAGATGGCTTGAGGCCGGTGACGGGATTGCCATGTTTGTCGAGAACGACCACACTGACCTGGACGAGGCGAGTGGTGGATCGAAGGGCAGGTTGCTGTTGAGGGATGGCGCCGGGAAGCGGGCCGGAGGGGGCCTGCGGGCGAGCGGGGTCTGCGGCGATCAGGAAGAGCAAGATCGAGAGGAACACGGAAGCGCGGCGCAAGGGCATGAAAACCTCCCCTCCAGGGCTGGGAATAATAACAGTGGATAGCATAGCCCCAGGAAGAGTTGCTCGCACACGGCGAATTTGCGGGAACTTGCGCAGCCAGGGACTCCAATCTGAGAAATTGTTGGCGTTTCGGCGACGAAGGTGCTCCCGAAACGCTCAGCTTGCTCGGAAGAGCACAAGCATGGTGAGACGCGGTACAATCTAGGGCAAAGTGGGGGAAGACCCCTGTCAGCGACAAAACGTTTTAGGAGGAAGAATTGCCGGAGTTAAGGAAAGACCCGATCACCGGACGCTGGGTGATCATCTCCACGGAGCGCGGGAAACGTCCGATGGACTTTTTGCGCGAGAGCGTGGTGTCAAAAAACGGGTTGAATTGCCCTTTCTGTCCGGGGAGCGAATCAAAGACGCCACCGGAGATCCTGGTTTATGGAAGGAATGGGGGAGGAGCGAATTCGCCGGGTTGGAACATCCGAGTGGTACCCAATAAATTTCCAGCGTTGGGAATCGAAGGCGACCTGGACCGCGAGGGAGAAGGGCTGTTCGACAAGATGAGCGGGATTGGGGCGCACGAGGTGATCATCGAAACGCCGGAACATACTGCATCGTTGGCGTCTCTTTCCGAACGGGCGCTGGAAGACGTGCTTTGGGCGTACCGGGACCGGATGCTGGACCTGAAGAACGACAAGAGATTCCGCTATGTATTGATATTCAAGAATCATGGCGAGGCGGCGGGAGCCTCGGTGGAGCATCCGCACTCGCAATTGATTGCGCTGCCGATCGTGCCGCGGCGCGTGCGGGAGGAAGTGGACAACAGCTGGCATTACTACGATGAGAAGGAACGATGCATTTTTTGCGACATCGTGCGGCAGGAACGGGAAACAGGCGAGCGGGTGATCGGGGAAAACGATCATCTGATCACGCTGGCGCCTTACGCTTCGCGATTCCCGTTTGAAATGTGGCTGCTGCCGAAGGTGCACGGGTCGGCGTATGAAAATAACCAGAGCTCGATGTACGCGAGCCTGGCGAGGATGCTGAAGGACACGCTGATGCGATTGGACGCAGTGCTGGATAAGCCGGCGTATAACTTCATGATTCACACTTCGCCCGTGGGAGAAGAGATCAACGATCATTACCACTGGCATATGGAGATCATTCCGAAGCTAACGAAAGTGGCGGGGTTTGAATGGGGGACGGGCTTTTACATCAACCCAACGCCACCGGAAGAGGCAGCGAGATTTTTACGGGAAGCGAAAATCGCGCCGGCGAAGAAATAAAGAGTAGGGCGGGAGGTGGCAGCAAGCTGACAGGCAAGCGCAATTTGGCTATAATTTTTTGAGAGGCGGCGCGGTACCCAAGTGGTAAGGGAGAGGTCTGCAAAACCTTTATGCGTGAGTTCGATTCTCACCCGCGCCTCCAAAATCCTCGAAATCTCGCCATGGTGAATCGAGTTGGGTGAACTCAAAGATTAGATTCAAGGGTGTCCCGGGGTGAACCAGAGTTGAAGAGCCGTTTCAAACTGGGAAGAAGATTCAGTCAAATCCTACCTTGAAACCACGTAAGTTCTTAATTTTCATCAGGAAATAGACCGCAAAAGGTGTGAGAAGTGGGTCGTCGCGTGCGATGCGAGGAGCAGGGGAATCCTTGTTCGAGCGACGGCATAAGCGCGGATGGCGGAATCTCGCTTGCGCGGCGGCGGTAGCTGTGGGGTGCCTCACGGAGCTGAATGGAGTGCGAGCGGCGGACGACTCGGTGAGCGGGGAATACCAGATGAAAGCAAATTTTCTCGCCATGGCACCGAACTTCGTGGAATGGCCAAAGGACACATCGGGGAGAGTGACGAAGACGTTTCAGATTTGTGTTTTTGGGTCATTTCCTTTCGGCACGGCCCTCGCGGAGCTGACGAGAACGACTGAGGTGAACGGGAAGCGAGTGGAGGTGAGGTGGGTGCATCAGGAATCAGAGCTGGGCAGCTGCCAGATCGTGTTCGTGAGCCGGTCAGAAGACCGGCACTACGGAAGAGTATTAGCAGCGATGCGGGATACAAGCGCGCTGACGGTGGGGGAAACACCAGACTTTGTGGAGACCGGGGGGATTGTAAGCCTGGGGACGCATGGAGGAGGCCTGGAGATCAGTGTGAACTTGGAGGCGGCGCAGCGGGCGCGCCTGAAAATCAGCGCACGTTTGCTTGCATTGGCACAACGGGTGATTGGCCGAGGGGCGGGAGCAAGAGGCTGAGATGGGGACGAAAGGAAGAAGGGAGAGACCGCTCCGGCAAGTGCTGCTCTTGCTGACGATGGTGACCAGCAGCGCGGGGTTGCTGATCGGCAGCGGGTTGTTCCTCGCGTACGACATGAACACTGCGCGACAGGACAAAGTGGGGGAGCTTGAGTCTTCGGCAAGGCTGATTGGAACGAACACGGTGGCGGCGCTGGCATTTGATGACCCGGTTTCCGGAGAGAAGCTGCTGGAAGCGCTACGCACGCAAGCGGAAATACGAAAAGGGGTTCTCTACGACCGAACGGGAAGGTATTTCGCATCGTACACGCGAGCGGACGTGGCGGGGAAGGAGGAAGCGCCAGCAAGGCCGAGGGAGGGGCTCCAATGGGCAAGGAACCGGCTAGAGTTGACGACACCGATCGGGCTGGGTTCGCAACGGATGGGCGACCTGTACCTGGAATCGGATCTCCAGAGCTTGCACGATCGCTTGTGGCATTCGATCAAACTAGCGATCGTTATTTCAGGAGTGAGCCTGCTTCTCGTATACCTGCTGACAAGCGCACTACACCGGCAAATCACAAAACCGATCAAAGCGCTTGCGGGCGTAGCGCGGGCCATCGCCAAGTACAAGATTTATTCGTTGCGT
>Ga0335076_10003915_pt1 | contig 15017 bp, 11 predicted proteins | sample Lox_Sample_25_FD_206717 | JGI IMG/M metagenome (GOLD analysis project Ga0335076, IMG submission 206717) | Soil microbial communities from Loxahatchee National Wildlife Refuge, Florida, United States - Lox_Sample_2.5 | ecosystem: Environmental > Terrestrial > Soil > Wetlands | place: USA...
AGGTGTCCTCGCTTCACCATGGCCTGCAGTGAAGGAAATATTTTTTTGTACGCAAGGTCGCCGGTGGCACCGAAGAAGACGAGCGCGTCCGATTGGATGTTGGTCATATTGGGATGCCTCCTAAGCGGCCTCGGATTTGTCTTTCGGTTTTTCCAGGTGTCCGCCGAACTCGTAGCGCATGGCTGACAGAAGCTTGTTGGCAAAGTCGGCTTCGCCACGCGAACTGAAGCGCTCGTACAGAGACGCAGTGAGCACCGGCGCCGGCACCGCTTCGTCGATGGCAGCTTTGATCGTCCAGCGGCCCTCGCCGGAGTCGGAAACCCGGCCGGCAAAGTTGGAGAGCGCCGGATCCTGCAGCAGCGCCGTCGCGGTGAGGTCGAGCAGCCAAGAGGCAATCACGCTTCCGCGCCGCCAGACTTCCGATACATCGCGAAGATTAAAGTCGTACTGATAGTGCTCGGGGTCGCGAAGTGGAGTGGTTTCTGCGTCCGCGGCGTGCTGTTGTTTGCCGACGTCGGCAGAGCGCAAGATCGCGAGCCCTTCGGCGTACGCCGCCATAATTCCGTACTCGATGCCGTTGTGCACCATCTTAACGAAGTGACCGCCGCCATTCGGTCCGCAGTGGAGGTAGCCTTGTTCAGCGGTGCCATCGAGCTTTTCGCGTCCGGGGGTGCGCGGAATGTCGCCGATACCGGGAGCAAGGGCAGAGAAGATCGGGTCGAGATGGCGGACTACATCCTTTTCGCCGCCGATCATCATGCAGTAACCGCGCTCGAGTCCCCACACACCGCCGCTGGTGCCGACGTCCACATAGTGGATATGCTGCGCGGCCAGAGTCTTCGCCCGCTGAATGTCGTCGATGTAGTAAGAATTGCCACCATCGATGAGGATGTCGCCGGCCTCAAGGTGAGGCAACAGTTCGGCGATGGTCGAGTCAACGAAGGCAGCTGGAACCATAAGCCAAATCGCTCGCGGCTTTGCAAGCTTCTGCACGAAGTCAGCGAGCGAAGACGCACCGATCGCGTTATCCTTGACCAAATCGCTCACTGCTTGCGGCGACACGTCGAACACGACACATTGGTGTCCTTTACGGATCAGCCGTCGCACCATGTTGGCGCCCATTCTTCCCAGTCCTACCATCCCGAGTTGCATATATGCTCCCTTTCGAAGTCGCAGCTTTACTGGACCACAGGCGTGGTCGACACGCGCAAGGCATCCATAGCTGCAGTTATGGTTTGGTTTGCGTTAAAGACAGAAGAACCTGCGACCAGGACATTGGCGCCCGCCGATACTACATGCGGAGCGCTCACTTCATCAATTCCACCATCGACATTCAACTCACAGGTCGGGTTGATCTGGCTGATCATCTGCGAAACCCGCTGGACCTTGCCATGAATCCGATCAGCTCCCGCTCGCTCGGCTTCCGCCACTTGCTCGCCCGAGCGCCCAAAATCGGCGGCCAAGTATCGAGGGAGTTTGACGACATGGTCTTGCATGTTGTGAATTCTCCAGTTCACTATTGTTGGAGCCTTCGTTCCCGTTTGTTTCGAAGGGTCACCACGCTTGCGATCGAGACTTGCAGCCTGAACACTAGTTACGCAACACTCTCGACCGCGTTAGGTTTCACCGGTTCTCCATGGAATAGGCTCAAGCGCGAGCCGACAACCTGCTTCACGGCATCAATGACCGGTCGCAGGACCTTGTAGGGCACGACTTGGTTGGGGTCTCGCGCCAGGCTTTTTTCCAGTGATTCTCTCCACGCTACGCGCAGTTCCGTGTTGATATGGACGATGTTGATGCCCGCGGCGATTGCCTTGCGAAAATGTTCATCCTCGGTGCCTGACCCGCCGTGCAGAGTGAGAAAGACCCCGGCCGCTTGCTTGATGTGGGCAATTCTCTCGATATCCAGGTGCTTCTTCGCTTTTCCCTGCACCATACTCTTAAGCATGCCGTGCATGTTCCCAACTGCGGGCGCCAGGATGTCGATCCCGGTTGCCTCGACGAACTGTCGCGCCTGCTCAGGTGTGGTCAGCGTCGTGGGGTCGCCCTGGGCGGTTTCTTTGATTTCCGACCCGGTCCCTATATCGCCTATCTCCCCTTCCGCGAGGATTGCCGGGTTGATGGACTTGATGGCTTGGACCGCTTCTTTGGTGTGAGCCACATTCTCTTCGAACGGGAGTGCGGAAAAATCAATCCCGACAGCATCAAATCCCGCGTTCGCCGCTTCCACGGCCTTCGCCAACGAATGGGTATGGTCCGCGTTGAGAAAGAGCGGCAGATCCGACTCGTGACGCTGGCTTTTCACCAGCGCGGCAAGCTGGCGTGCACCAAAGAACTCTCGCTCGCCTTCGGAGGCGCCGACCAACACCGGAAGTTTGATCTCAGCAGCGGCTGCGACCACCGCTTTCAACAGGACCTGGTCAGAGACATTGAAGTGGCCGAGGGCAGCACCTTCTTTTTCCAACCGGGTCATGACATCGCGTAACGTTTCTTTGTTCGTATTCCCGAAGGTTCCCATGGCCGTCATTGCTGCTCCTTCAGCTTGCGGTAGCGCCGGATCAGAGTGTTGGTTGAGCTGTCGTGTTTGAGCGCCGGCTCGGCGGCGTTCTCGAGCTCGGGGATGATGCGCTGGGCCAGGACCTTGCCTAGCTCTACGCCCCATTGGTCGAACGAATCGATGTTCCAGATCACGCCCTGGGTGAACACCGCGTGCTCGTAGAGCGCCACCAGCTTGCCAAGCGTGGCGGGGTCAAGTTGCTCAGCCAGAATCGTGTTCGATGGGCGATTGCCTTCAAAGACGCGATGCGGCACCAGCCAATCAGGCGTGCCTTCCGCCTTCACCTGTTCCGGAGTCTTGCCGAAGGCCAGGGCTTCGGTCTGGGCGAAGACGTTGGCCAGCAGCATGTCGTGATGCCGGCCAACCTTATTCAGGGGCTTGATGAAGGCGATGAAGTCGCAGGGGATCAGCCGGGTTCCCTGGTGGATCAGCTGATAGAACGAATGCTGCCCATTCGTGCCCGGCTCGCCCCAGTAGATGGGTCCTGTATCGCGGGTGACTTCTTTGCCCTTGAGCGTGACGTGTTTGCCGTTGCTCTCCATGGTCAACTGCTGCAGGTAAGCGGGAAAGCGCTTGAGGTATTGCTCGTAGGGCAAGACCGCGACCGTCTGGGCGTCGAAAAAGTCGTTGTACCAGAGCGAGAGCAGGCCCATGAGCGCCGGCAAATTGGCCTTGAAAGGGGCGGTGCGGAAGTGCTCGTCCATCTCATGGAAGCCATCGAGCATGGCGCGGAAGTTCTCCGGGCCGATGGCGATCATGGTCGAGAGACCGATGGCGGAATCCATCGAATAGCGGCCACCGACCCAATCCCAGAAACCGAACATGTTGGCGGTGTCGATGCCGAACTTGGAGACTTCGGCGGCATTGGTCGAGACTGCGACGAAGTGTTTCGCCACCGATTGTTCGTCGCCGCCCAGCCCCTTCAAGGACCAGGCGCGAGCGGTCTGCGCGTTGGTCATGGTCTCCAGGGTGGTGAAGGTCTTGGAGGACACGATGAAGAGGGTCTCGGCGGGGTCGAGGTCCCGCACCGCCTCGGCAAAGTCGGTGCCATCGACGTTGGAAACGAAGCGGAAGGTCATGGAGCGCTCGCTGTAGTGGCGCAGCGCTTCGTAAGCCATGACCGGGCCAAGATCGGAGCCGCCGATGCCGATGTTGATGACGTTGCGGATGCGCTTGCCGGTGTGGCCCTTCCACTCCCCACTGCGGACGCGCGAGGAGAAATCCGCCATGCGGTCGAGAACCTCATGCACTTCAGGGACGACGTTCTTGCCATCCACCAGGATTGAGGCGTTCCGGGGAGCGCGCAAGGCGGTGTGCAGAACCGCCCGTTTTTCGGTGAGATTGATCTTCTCGCCACTGAACATGGCGTCGATGCGGTCTCGGAGGCCAGACTCCTCTGCCAGTTCGAGAAGCAACTTCAGAGTTTCGTCGGTCGCGCGATTCTTGGAATAGTCGAGATAGAGGCCGGCAGCTTCGAGCGTCATGCGCTGCCCGCGCTCGGGGTCATCAGCGAACAGTTGCCGCAGGTGAAGCGTTGAGAGTTTTTTGTAATGGGACGCGAGGCCACTCCAAGCCGACTTTCTAAGCGCCCGTTTCTTAGGAGGCTGAATGGTTGTTGCCATGAATGTGCTCCTTATTGCATCGCTTTGTTGCAATGGGTTTCATCAAGTGATTTTGTCAAGAGGCAGAAGAGCGCGCCGTTGCGCCTTTCTCCAGATTTTCAACGATCTCAAGTCCGTATGCGGCTGCTCCCACCAGCGCCGCTCGAGTAGTAATGACGTGAATCGGCAAGCGGCCCATCAGTTCTGCAAAGCGTCCCTTGTTCTTGAAGCTTTGCAGGAAACGCGGGTCACGCAACGCCTCCAGCAGATGCAAGGCTACGCCGCCCGCGATGTAGACGCCACCCGTTGCCAGAACTTTCAGCGCGAGGTTGCCGGCCTCGCCGGCGAGAATAGAGGCAAACAGTTCGATGGTGCGCAGGCACAGGTCGCTGGGCTGACGGGGGTCCATGGCGGCCTCTGCGATCGCTTTGGTCTTGTCCTTTGCGGTTGCAATTGTCTGGGCGACGTCAGGACGCTCCGGAATCTTTTCTTCATCCCGCAGGAATTCATAGAGGTTTGGAATGCCGATGCCAGAGCACACCCTTTCCACACCGACGTGGCCCCAGCGCGGCAACAAATATCTCAGCAGCCGAATCTGCTGTTCATCTGTAGGGGCAAAGTCGGAGTGTCCACCCTCCGAGCCGTGCGCAACATAGCGCGAGCCGTCCCAGGTGAGAAACGACTCACCCAGACCCGTACCAGGCGCGATCACCGCGATGGGAGAATTCGGCACGGCCTGGCCTTCATTGATTGTCACTAAATCGGCGGAGCGCAACATGGGTACACTTCGTGCTACCGCTTCCAGATCATTCATTAGATGAACAGCCTTCAGATTAAGATCCCTGGCTAAAGACTCCTCATCCATGAGCCATGGCAGATTCGTGGTTTTCACACGGCCGTCAATGACGGGCCCCGCCACGTCAAAGGAGGCGACATCGACAGAGACCTTGGCTTTGGCGAGAAACTCCGTCACCATAGCCTGCAGACTGGGATAGTCAGCGCTGTGGACCTCGGTCTCCACCAGCGGCGCGTGCGGGCCGCACTCGGGCGAGTAGATAGCCAAGTCGGTTTTTGTTCCGCCGATGTCGCCTGCAATTAGCATGCTTACTCTCCGAAATACTTCCTAAGATCTGGCGTAGCGCTCACTGTTCGGCTTAGATCCGCTCAGCGCGTAAAACAGAATGTAGAGGTAGCAAATCACCGGCACGAAGAACGCATGGTGAATTCCGATGCGGTCGGCGATCACACCTTGGATGAGGGGTAGGACGGCACCTCCTACAATGGCCATGTTCAGAATGCCCGACCCGCTTCCGGTTAAGGGGCCGAGTTCAGCCACTCCGAGGCTGAAAATGCTCGGGAACATGATGGAGTTGAAGAATCCCACCGCAAGAATGGTCCACATCGCCGAGTAACCTCCGCTCAGCATCGAGAGGGTCACCAGGACGGACGCGCACACCGCAAATGTCGCAAGCAAATGACCGGTTTTGATCCTGCGCAAAAGCGCCGCGCCCAGAAAACGGCCGACCATGGCGCCGCCCCAATAGAACGATACATAACCTGCCGCACTCTTTGCCGACAATCCTGCAATGTCCGCCTGGCCCAGATAATTCACCAGAAAGCTTCCGATGGAAACCTCGGCGCCCACGTAGGCAAAGATTCCCAGAGCGCCGAAGGTCAAGTTGGGGTGCTTCCACACGGAATCGTTGATCTTCTTTTTTGTATTGGCGGCTGCACTGGCGATTGCAGGCAGCTTCGAGGTTGCAATCAGCGCGGCCAGCAACAGCAACGCGATGCCAATCACGATGTAAGGCATCTTTACCGAGGCCGCTTGCTGGATTCGGTAAGCCTGCAGAGCCGCGGGCGCTAGTTGGTGCAACTGCTCGACGGCCAAGGGCGCAGCGCTCAAGATAAGAAGACCGCCGATCTTCGGCGCAATGGTCGTTCCCAACGAATTGAACGCCTGGGTCAGATCCAAGCGGCTCGATGCCGTCTCCGGGTTGCCCAACAGATCCACATAGGGGTTGGCGGAAACCTGCAGGCCGGTAATGCCGCAGGCAAGCACCACGAGTGCGCCCAAGAACAGCGGGAACGAAGCGGAAGAGGCTGCCGGAACGAACAGGAAGGCGCCTGCGGTCATGAACAGCAGACCGGAGACCATGGTTTTCTGGTAGCCGATGACATTTACCAACTTGGCCCACGGAACCGAGAACAGGAAATAGGCGGAGAAAAACGAAAACTGGACCAGCATCACGTGGGCATAACTAAGGTCGAAGATCGACTTAAGATGGGGGACAAGAATATCGTTCAAGCAGGTGAGAAAACCCCACATGAAGAAGAGAGTGGTCACGATCGCAAGCGGACGCGTGTAGCTCGGAGCCGCAGCAGGCGCGACCTCTAGCTGAGCCTGGTTGGTTGAAACTTCTCCAGTTGCCATCGTTTTAAGCTCCTACCACCATGTTTCCGCCTGAACGCCGTAGGTCCAGCCGTCGGTTCGGTTCTGAAACGGAATACCACCGACAAATCCACGCAGTCCTTCAGACCAATTCCCATACGTGAGAAAGGCTCGCAGCACCGGACGACTAAAAAACTTTCGGCCGGCTCCAATCTGAGGAGCGATCGTGAATTTGCGCAGCCAGCCGTCATAGAGCGGCGCAATCCGGCTGCGGGTGTGATCGAAACCTCCCTCAACGGCCAAGGAGAGATAATTTGTGAAGAAAACCTCCGGGCGTGCTCCGAAGGAGACCCACTGCTGCCACGGGTGCTGGGGAACACCGTCTTTCGTTCTCTGGTAAACGAAAATCGGCATGATCGCGAACTTCTCGTTGGGCTGAAGCAAAACCTGTTCTGTAATCAGATAACGAGCGGAACTCTGGACGAATGTGCTGGGGTCGTCGATCGAGGTGCTGAAGTTGCTAGCTGCGCCGGTGCCGTATTGAAAGCTGAAGATGTGGTACCCACCGTGCCACTCCAGGCGTTGATGCTTGAATCCGAAGGAGTAACCATTGCTGGTGGGAATGACCAGTCCGTTGGTGACGGTGCCACCCTTGGAGGTGGCGAAGTCGAACCATCCGCCAATGGTTCCGCCGGGAGCTTTCACGTCATACAGCCGCACGTCGATGTTGTTCTTGCTATAGCTGCCGTTTTCGGTCTCTATATCGGGGCGGGCTCCGGCTAGAAAACTGACTGCCAATTTGCCCACCGAGACGTTGAGGTCCTCGAATCCGGCTCCGTAGCCGCTCATGTCGAGCGGGTAGAAATCGTTGATCTCGATATGCTGCCTACGGTAGTACCGCTCGCCGGCCCAGAAGGTCGCGCCCGGCTGGCTTTCAAAGAGATGGCCGGCGCGAACGAACGCTTCCCGCAAGCGAAATTGATCGTCGCCGGTACCATTGGCGAAATTGGCGTAGCTGGCGGAGTTGGAGGTGTTGGCCTCGAACATCACCTCCGTCTTCATCCAGGCCTTGTCAGAATCGGGTTGCGGGTTCAACCAGTTGTTGACAAAGATGAATTCACCGTACGTTTCAGCTTCGTTTCCGAGCCGGTACTTGGCGCCAGCACCGGGCGCCTGAAATGCGACCTGCTGACCACCTTCACTGTTCTCCCCATAGCCGGAACGGAAATATCCGTGGAACTCAAAGGCTCCCATTTGCCGCTGCAAGCCTTCCAGCTTTGTCTCAGCCTCCTGCAACAGGTCGTAGGTCGGCTGAGACGGGATCTTGCCCTGGTACTTCGCGCCGACATCGCTGGGACTTCCAAGCAACACCTTCTTTACCGCAGTCTCAGCGGCGAGCTGGGCGGCCGAGATCGTCGCGCTCTCCTGCTTCTTCGCCAGTTCCTTCTCTTCCTCTTGCTGCTTGATTTGCTGCTCGAGCGCCGAAATCCGCTGCTGCATTTCGCTGGTCGTTTGTTCGTATTGCTGCTTCAACTGCTGTAGCTGCTCTTGCAGATCGCTGGTCTGCTGGGCGGAAAGGCAGGGAGTTTCAACCAGGAGCACTACCGCAACCCCGGCAAGCCACTTCGGATTGAAAGCCCGACGCATTCCTTTGTTCCCCACTATCCTTTGCGCGAAACTACGCGTAATTTCCTATCGCAATCACCGTGCCGTTTGTCCAATCGCCTGCATCAACTCATCCTGCGCCTGGGCATATTCGAGTTGCGTTTGCAGCAGAAGTGTCTGAGCCTCAAGCTCTTGCGCCGTGGCTGTCTCGGCTTGCGAATGCAGGGCCGTTCCTCGCTCTAACTGTTGCGCCGAAACCCGCCTTGCTTCCTTACGTGTTGCCAACAGTTCCTGGGAAACCGCGATCAGTTTTTGTGTGCGTTCCAACTTGTTGTAGGCCGTCTGGACCCTTAGTTCGACTTCATCGCTGATGCGGGCCAGATTTTCCTTGGCTTGTGCCAACTGTTCGTCACGCTCTCGCAGCATGGCGCGCCTCTTCCCGCCATCGAACACGTCATAGCTCAAGTGAAGGCCAAAGGTCCCGAAGCTGGAGGCAAGGAACGGGACGTTATTGTTTTGGCCGGTGTAGCGGGCAAAGGCCTCCACGTCAGGGATGTACTCGCGTTTGGCGGCGCGAACGCCGGCGGAGGCCTTCTCCACGATGGCTCGTGCCTCGGTCACTTCGGGGTGGGATTCCAGCGCGATCTTTATGCATTGCTCGCGCTCACAACTGTCGGTCTGAGTCGGAACCTGGGGATCAAGCTCGATCTCACTCTTGATTGGCAGCCCAAGAACGTCGTTGAACTGCATGCGCAAATCCGACAGTTGTAGTTCGGTGGTTAGCAGCTGTTGCTTAGCCTGCAACGACTGCGCCCGGCTTTCGATGAGGTCCACCTCCAGCGTGCTGCCATACTTGACTTGCTGGACGCGCTCGTTCTGCAGGGCTTCGTCGGCGCGAACCTTCGCTTCGATCGCGCGGTGCTGCGACTCGGTAACCAGGATCCTGTAGTAAAGCTGGCGGACCTCGAGAGCCACGTCGTTCTCTGCTCCATGTTCCTTGGCTCGGCTCGCCTGCAGGTCCGCCTGCGCGGCATCGTTTGCCGCCTTGATTTTCAATAGCTGGGTGAGGGGCTGGGTCAAGCCCGTGCCGGTGATAGCGAAGTCCTTCCCACCTTGATTCAGGACCACGCTTCGGTTGGGTACTCCAGGGGACAGGGAATTCGTGGGAATGTCAATGAACTGAGTATCGGTTACGTGGAAGAATTCGCTGTCGTTCCTGAGGGTCGGCAGGTAGGCGCTGCGTGCGACTTCCTTTGCATGCTGCTCTTCTTGAACGTGATGCGACGCAATTCGGACGACGTGATTGTGCTGTAATGCCATTTCGATTGCTTCATGCAGATCGAGGGAGCGTGGCGCCGGGGGACCGCCTTGTCCAACGGCCACGGCGCCCAACAAGATGAGGCTGGCCGCCACCGCAATCCACGTGCGATATGCGCGAAGTCGCGTGTTGAGTTGAGGGTTCATGATTTCGCCTCCGAAGGCGTGCTCATTTGTTCCTGAATTGCTGTGAGGTCGCCGTAATTCAGCGGAGCCTTCCGCATCAGGAAGATCAGCATCAGGGCGACCACGCAGGCCCAGGCAACCAAATAGAATCCGTCATTGATACTCAGTACATAAGCTTGAAGTCGGAGCCTTGCGCCGATAATGCCGACTCCTCGTTCTGCGGCGGCTAGCCGTCCCGCCGACTTCGAATACAGTCCGACGGTGAGTTCGCGGAGATCGGCGGCCGTAATCCAGCTTCCGCTGGTCACATGGAGTCCCAGCAGGTTAGAGTGCAGCTTCTCCCGCTGTGCGACGAAGTGCCCCATGAATACAGCGCCGAGATTGCCGCCGAAGATTCGCAAAACGTGGAAAAATGCCGAGAAGGTCAAAATCCATGGTGGCTTCGCCATGCCTCCGGAGAACACTCCCTGCAGAACGATGGTTCCGACCAGACCGATGAAGGCGAAGCCCTGGCCAACTCCCATGAGCAACTCAGTGCGGTAGTAGTTCTGGGCCGCCCACTCGCTGGTCATAGTCGCGTTCAGGTAACTGGCGAAGGCCATGCAGGCAAAGCCTGACGCCATCAGGAGGCGAGCATCCATTCCGTTGGTCAGCAGTAGCCCCGCCACAAACGCAATGACTAACAGCGGCGCGGCACTCCAAATGACCGCGGGGCCGATCTCGTTCGGCTCAAAGCCGTGGATCGACAGAGACTGCGGAATCAGGATGATCGTTGCAACCAGGCAGAAGCGAAACAGGAACAGTCCGATGCCAAGCAGGATCGTGTTCCATTGGCGCAGATAAGGCATGTCCACCAGCGGGTTAGGTTTCCTCAGCCGCCGTATCACTGCGCACAACGTGAGGAATGCGCCAGCGAAGAACAAAGCGTTGAAGACGCCGGAGCGCCACCAATCAAGCCTTTCGCCCTGGTCAATGGCGGCATACAACATCGCCAGTCCCGCGCTGGCATAGAGAAAGCCCGCGAAGCTCGGCGCCACGGATTTTTTTGCCGCCGATGCGGGCTTGGGTATGCCGAAGTAGATGCACAACACCATAAACGGTGTAATTAGAGCGGAGTTCCAGAAGATCCAGTTCGACGGCGAGGCCATGTGTTCCCTGTAAAAGCCATACAGCGAAGGGGCGATGTTAACGGCGCCATCCACGAAGGTGGCATAGAGCGCAATCGTGAAAGGCAAAAAACGAAGCGGAATGTTGCGTAACGCAAAGGTCAGCGTAAGCGGGTAGAACGTGCCGGAAGTAAGTCCGGCCAGCGCAATGGCGGCGATCAACAGGCTGTAGCTGTGGATGAACGGCGCATACAGGCAGATCAAAGTGAACGCAGTGGCGGCCAGAAGCAGGACCCGCCGAGGCCCCAGCAATACACCAACGTACACGGTGAACGGCCCGATAAACATCAGCGCGATGTTGAAGGCGCTGCTGATCCAAGCGCCATCGTCAAAGCCAAACCCCAGATTGCCTTTAAGGTCGGCAAGACCGAGCGAAATCATGCGGCCGGTCAGGGTGACTACGCCGGCTCCTGTGATGACGCCCAGGATTCCAAGCAGTGGACTCTTGGAGAGGTCGCGCGGTATGGCTGCCGCGGTAGCGCGGGCAAGTTCAACCGGGGCGGGTAAGGCGATGGTCGAAGCGGCCATGGTTCGTTCCCCGGTCAGTGCCTGGCGAGCACGCTGACGACAACCGAGAGACCGGGGCGCAATTGCGCGGTCAAAGGGGAGTCATCGAGCGCAATCTTGACCGGCACTCGTTGCACGATTTTGGTGTAGTTCCCGGTGGCGTTGTCTGGGGGCAGAAGGGCGAATTGCGAACCGCTCGCCGGCGCAATCTCGAGGACTCGTCCCTTGATCACCTGACCGGGGTAGACGTCAACGCGAATCTCTGCGGGATCACCGACCTTCATGTTGGTGAGTTGAGTCTCGCGGTAGTTCGCCTGAACCCACCTTACCTTTGCCACGAACGCCATGACCTGAGTTCCCGGGGACACGAGTTGACCAGGTCGAACTTGGCGCTCGCCGACGGTTCCGTCCTCCGGTGCCACGATCCGCGTGTAGCCAAGATTCACCTGCGCTACGTTCAGCGCAGCTTCCTTGGCGTGCAGATCGGCGACGAGCTGTACGTCCTGGGATTCCAGCACCGCTTTCGTTCGCCGTTCCGCCTCGGCAGACGACTCACTGCTTCGCAGCAAAGTGCGGGCCTGGGTGAGGTCGGCATCGCGGCTGGCGAACTGCGCCGCATACCGCTCCTGGTCGGCTACCGCTGATTCGACTTTCTGTTGGGTTGTGGAGTTCGTCTGGAGCAGCGCTTCCTGGCGGGTGCGTTCCAAGCGAGTGCGGGTTACGTCTGCCTGGACTGCTGCCTTGCCGGCCTCGGCGGCCTCAATTTGCGCCTTGGATTGATCGACTCCCGCCAGAGCGCGCTCTATTTTTGCATCCTGAAGTTCACGCTGCCGGCGGTTGTTTTCGAGTGCGGCCTTGGCGGCCTCGACCCCGGCCGCAGCTTGCGCCACCTGCGCCTTGTAGTCATCGTCATCGAGTTGAACCAGCAGGTCCCCCTTATGCACCTCCTGGTAGTCGTTAACTCTTACCTCGCGCACCAAGCCCGCCACCTTGGTGCCGAGCGGAGTGAGGTCGCCGCGAACGTAGGCATCATTCGTGTTCTGCTCGATATGCCCGCCTTCCCAGCCATTCCAGTTTCGGGTGATGGTCACCACGATCGCTATGGCGAGAATGACAACCATCAGAGGCGCCCCGTACTTTTGCCACGCGGGTGCGGTGCGCGGGGAAGGGTGCTCAACTACCTGGGGCGACGGAGTCGCAGGTGCCGGCGAACTAGCCATGTTCCATCCGCTCCTGTATAACCTCGCGTCTACTCTTGCAAATCGCTTGCCGAGACGCATCACGAGATGCGGTGCTTCTTGGGTCCCCCAAGAGGTGATGGAACAGCTACCACATTTGGGTGACGCGGAAGCTCGGACTGCTCGATCTTGTGGGCATGCTATTCGGGCATGCCTTCTTCCGGTCGGGTCACTGAGCCGCTTCATCCCGCCGCTTCCTGCCAGAGCCAAATAGCTCGTCACTTGCCAAATCGCCGTCATCCGCCGTTTAGGGAAGATCCCCGGAATTGGCGCTCCAGGGCCGAAGATCGCTGGTAACAACGCCAGCGCCAAGCCCAATCGTTTCCGCGGGATGGAACCTCGAATGCATTAGAAAGGGTGGTTAGCAACAGCAAACCGGGAGTGCAGGTGTGCTTAAGAATACGAGTAGAGATTCGAGGGTCATCATTATCGGTGGCGGGTTCGGAGGTTTGTTCGCGGCACAGGCATTGAAGTCTGCGCCGTTGGATGTAACGCTGATCGACCGGCACAACTATCACTTGTTTCAGCCTTTGCTCTATCAGGTGGCCACTGGCTCGCTCTCACCCGGCGAAATTGCCGCCCCGTTGCGCGGCATTTTGAGCGGTCAAAAAAATACGCGCGTGTTGCTGGGCGACGTCGTGGAAATTGATCCCGTGTCGAAACAGGTGCGACTCGCCGATGGAGGGAGCTTCGACTACGATTTTTTGATCGTGGCGGCCGGCTCGCAGACCTCGTACTACGGTCATGACGGCTGGCAGCAATGGGCGCCGGGCCTGAAAACGCTAGAAGAAGCGACCAATATCCGGCACAAAATCCTGTATGCCTTCGAGGTGGCAGAAAGGCTATCCGACCCGGCGCAGAGGCGAGCCTGGCTCACGTTCACCATCGTGGGAGGCGGTCCGACCGGCGTCGAGCTGGCGGGCGCTATCGGCGAGATCGCCCGTCAGACGCTGAAGAACGACTTCCGCTCCATCCGTCCCAAAGAAGCACAGATCATTCTGCTCGATGGCGCCCCGCGACTGCTGACCACCTTTCCCGAGGACCTGGCAAGAAAGGCTGAGGAATTCCTGGCCAAACTTGGAGTTCAAGCCAGAATGGGGGCGAGGGTGACTGAGGTCGATCAGGACGGTCTGAGCTTCCAGATGAACGGCTCGCAGGAACACCTCTCAACCAAGACCGTGATCTGGGCGGGCGGTGTCACGGCGTCCCTGTTGGCGACGACTGTGGCAAAACGCACCGGGGCAGAGACCGACCACGGCGGAAGGATCAAAGTTGGCCCTAACCTCACCATCGCGAATTTTCCAGACATTTATGTAATTGGGGACCTGGCACTCTACACGGACCCCGATGGAAAGCCGCTTCCAGGGGTGGCACAGGTTGCCATGCAGCAGGGGTCGTACGCGGCCAAGGCGATCGTTCGCAAAATCAAGGGTGAACCGGCGCCCAAACCCTTCAAGTACTTTGATAAAGGGAGCCTGGCGGTAATTGGACGGGCGGCCGCAGTGGCCAATATCTTCGGCGTGCATGTTTCCGGTTTGCCCGCCTGGCTGGTCTGGGCCTTCATTCACCTCATGTACATCGTCGAGTTCCAGAGTCGCATCCTGGTTTTCATTCAGTGGGCAATCCAGGACCTGACCTTCAGCCGAGGAGCGCGGCTAATCACGGGTGTGGCGCCGAGTGATTTCAACTTCAATCGCGAAATGGCCAGCGAGAACACCGCTGAAGCAGCGAAAGCTGAGCCGGAAGCTGCGCCGGTGCGTTAGCACGCGAGCGGCCGTTCACCAGCCGCTCTAGTCCCGCATTGATTGGGGGCTGGCTTGCTCAAGTTTCGGCGAGTTACCAGGACAGTTTCTTTGGGGCTTTGAGCGCAATGCCGATTTATCAACAACTGACAAATCCGCACCGTAGTTTCCGTTTTGCCGACAAGATGGTCAGCGGCACCGGTTCGGGTTCGAAGCCGTACTCGCATCGGGGTGAACGCGCCAGGGACTAACTTCGCGAGCGACCTTTCCCATAGCCTGAATGCTTCACTGCGGTTGTCCAGGTTGGCCATCGCCGTTTTTTGTGACCAGCACTATCCGAAAACGCGCCTGCCCAGCCATCATCTTTGCGTAGGCAGCGGCTGCTTGATCGAGTGGGACGGTCTCGATCATCGCCGACACCCCACTCAGGGCACTGAAACGAAGGGTCGCGTCAGCAGTGGCCGGGTTTCCCGTCAGCGAGCCTGCTACCTTGCGCTCTCCGAATATGAGATCCACGCTCGTGACCTCGATCGGCTCCGGTCCGACGCCGAGGTCAATGGACACACCCCCGGGTCGAAGGCCCTTGAAGGTTTCAGTGATTGTTTTGCCTCCCGAAGCCGTTATGACGATGACCTTGGCGCCGCCCAGCGCCTGCAGAGCGGCTGCGGGGTTGGTAGCGGCACTGTCAATGTAGTGGTGGGCGCCGAGCTTCTTAGCCAGCTCCGCTGGGTTGCTGCCGCGGGCAATCGCCGCCACCTCGAACCCC
>Ga0335076_10003917_pt1 | contig 15008 bp, 11 predicted proteins | sample Lox_Sample_25_FD_206717 | JGI IMG/M metagenome (GOLD analysis project Ga0335076, IMG submission 206717) | Soil microbial communities from Loxahatchee National Wildlife Refuge, Florida, United States - Lox_Sample_2.5 | ecosystem: Environmental > Terrestrial > Soil > Wetlands | place: USA...
CCAGTACGCCTTTGCCCTCACCGGCCTCGATCTAAACGGCGCGTACATCTCCCGCGTGGGCAGCTTCACCGCCGATGGAGCGGGCAATATCACCGCCGGCGTTGAAGACCTGCAAGCGCTCAGCACCGGTGAAGGCGCTGTGACCTCTCCGATCACCGGCGGCTCGTACCAAATTCAATCGACCGGCCGAGGCACGCTCACACTCACCGCCGCCAACGGAGATTCTGTGCAAGCTCGTCTGGTCATGCAGTCCACCAGCACCGGCTTCCTCATTCAGACTGACCTGAACGCCGCCTGCAGCGGCAGTTTCAACCTGCAAACTGCAAGCGATTTTAATGTCGCGGCGCTAGCCCATCCTTACGTCTTCAAAACCGCCGGCGTTTCCTTCTCCAGCACCAATGCGGCTCCCCTCGCGCTTGTCGGCCAGCTCACCGCCGATGGAAGTAGCACCATTACCGGCGGTGTGATGGATACCAATGATGGCAACTCTTCCACGCCTTCTGGCGCCACGCCCATCCCTCCCGGTACCTACGCGCTGGACACTACTGGCAATGGCACCTCTTTCGGTCGCGGCACCATCTCCTTCAACGGCCGAACTTTCGCCTTCTACATCGTCGATAGCACGCGCTTCAAGCTCCTCGAAGAAGACACCCTCGGCGGCTCTACCGGAGAAGCCCTCCTGCAGAGCCCCACCGTCCCGCTGCAGAACGCCGACCTCACCGGCAGCTTCGTTTATCTGATCGACGGCCTATCCGTTCTTGGCTCGCAAGGCCCGCTCACGCGCGTAGCTCGGTTCACCGCCGATGGCAACGGCGGCGTGGGCAATATCTCGCTCGACGACAACGCGAACGGCTGGTATCGCCACACCTCGCAAGGCGGCAACATTTCCGACGCCACCTACACCGTTGACGCCGCCAACGCCGGCAGCGGCCGCGCCACCTTTACCTTTACCGATTCCGGAAAGGGCACCTCCTCCGGCGTCATTTATATGAACTCGCTCACGCAAGGCGTCGTGCAAGACACTTCCAGCGGAATCATCGGCAATGGCCAGTTCGTTGCGCAAGCCGGCGGGCCCTTCACTGTTGCAGGGAGCGCGGGAACCTACATTTCCAATTGGTCCGGAGTCCAGCTGGGTTCGTCGACCGCCATCGCGTTCGTAGAGACATTCGTCAACCAGTTCGTCTTGTCCGGCTCTTCGTCAAACAACGTGGGCGGTACTACCGATTACATCGAACTCGGCCTCAGCTCCAAAACACTCTACTCGGACGTCGGCCTGAGTGGCTCGCTGAAGATCGCTAAAGACAGCACCCTGAATAACGAATTCAAATTTGCCGTGAACGGATCGCCTTCCGTCACCGTGACCTTCCAAGCCTACTTCGTTAACCCCAACACCCTTTTTATGATTTGTTCGGACAGCACCCGCACGACCGCCGCAGCAATCTTCTTGCAGCAGCAGTAACGCCGCAGCTCCGCGCCTCAATCCTGCGGCTTTTCTTCCCTCAGAATCTTTTCCACGCGCGCCACGTCTTCCGGAACGTCCACGCCCACCGCGTCGTGCGGCACCTCGGTCACCCGGATGCGGTAGCCGTTTTCCATCCACCGCAACTGCTCCAACTGTTCCACCTTTTCCAATTCGCCTTGCGGCAGCGTCGGATACTCCAGCAGCGCATCCCGCTGAAACACATACAGTCCCAGGTGCTTCCAATACTTCACATGCACCTTCTGCTGCGTATCGCGTACCCACGGAATGGGCGCGCGCGAGAAATACAGCGCGTTGTCGTCAAAGTCCAATACCGTCTTCACCACATTCGGATCCATGATGTCGTTTGCGTGGCGAATCGTTGTGGCCACCGTGGCGACTTGCGCCGGTGGTTCTTCCAGCAGTGCGCCGACCGCCGCGTCAATCGCCATCGGATCGATCAGCGGCTCGTCTCCCTGCACGTTTACGAAGATATCCCCCACCTCATGCGCTGCCACTTCCGCGATGCGTTCTGTCCCTGTGCGGTGGTCCGCTCGTGTCATGCGCACTTCGCCTCCAAAACCGGCCACCGCATCCACGATCCGCTGGTCATCCGTGCCCACAATCACCCGGTGCGCGGTCTGCGCCTGTTTGGCTCGCTCGTACACCCGTTGAATCATGGGTTTACCGCCCAGTGGCACTAGAGGTTTGCCAGGCAGTCTCGTCGATGCATATCGCGCGGGGATCACCACTACAACGACTGGGTCAGACATGGTCGGAAGCGCTCCGCAGAAGGGTCCGAGCCGATGCTAACACAGGCCGCCGCTCCCCTGTGGTATCCAGTAAACACCGTATTTCCCGAGGCCGAGGAAGGGCTTGCCTTCCGGGTCGCCAATGCTATCATGTGGTCTCCGCGCGGCTCTCTCGGTGATTCGGCCGGGAGATATGGGGGCGCCGTGAAGCGCGTTGCCAGGAACTTTCGGACTCTTCTCAGGCCAAGGAAAACCCACCTCCTCGCGTCGATAGCTGTGCTTTGTTTTGCTCTCCCGCTCCTCAGCCAGGACCCTTCCAACTCGGATCCCCAGGAGCCTGCTCCAAAAGCCACCGCGCATTTAACCGACGTCAAGCGCGACACGCCGTCCGTCAAAATTGAGCCCGGCAAAATGATCAAAACCGAAGTCGACTTGGCTCTGGTGAACGTCACCGTCACAGATCCCTACAATCGCCTGGTCACCGGCCTCGAACCCGACAATTTCCGCGTCTTCGAAGACAACGTCGAGCAGGAGGTCGTCAGCTTCTCCTCCGAAGACGTTCCCATTTCTATCGGCGTCATTTTCGACTTCAGCGGCAGCATGGCCAACAAGGTCGACAAAGCCCGCGAAGCCGCGCTGCAATTCTTTAAGACCGCCAATCCGCAGGACGAATTTTTTCTGGTCAGTTTCAACGAGCGCGCCGAACTCACCAGCGCCTTCACCAACAGCGTTGAAGATCTCCAGAGCCGCATGATGCTGACTGCCCCAAAGGGCAGGACTGCCCTTTTGGACGCTATCTACCTCGGTCTCAGTCAGATGAGGGGTGCACACAACGCCAAACGTGCCTTGCTCATCCTTTCCGATGGAGGCGATAATCATAGTAGGTACAACGAAAACGATATCAAGCGTCTGGTCAAGGAAGCAGACACCCAGCTCTATGCCGTCGGTATTTACGACCCGCTTGGTTATCGCAATCGTACCCCGGAAGAACTCAACGGCCCCTCGCTGCTCTCCGAGATTACTGAACTCACCGGTGGCCGCGTGTTCGCCGTCGAGCATCTAAATGATCTGCCGGACATCGCGTCCAAGATCGGCATGGAGCTGCGCAACCAATATGTACTGGGATACCGACCAAGCAACCACGTCCACGACGCCCGGTGGAGAAAGATTAAAGTCAAGCTGCGTGCCCCCAAGGGTCTCCCCCCTCTCTCTGTCTACGCCAAGACCGGCTACTACGCGCCCGCGCACTAATCGCCCGCTAATTTCCCTCGCCAGCTTCCTGCTCTTGCTCGTCTTTTCGGCGGGAACTGCTTTCGCACAAGTTCCCCTTACCAACACGCCTCCTCCCCCTCCTCCGGGTATGCCGCAAGCACCGCCGCAGCAGCAAAACACTCCCACCGACAAGCAGGGCCGCATCATCGCCAACGTCAACCTTGTCGTGCTGCACACCAGCGTCCTCGACGATCGCGGCAAGTTCGTCGACGGACTCACCCAGGAAAATTTCCGCGTGTACGAAGATAAGGTCGAGCAGAAGCTTGCCGTCTTCAAGCGCGAAGACATTCCCGTTAGTATGGGCCTGGTCATCGATAACAGCGGCAGCATGCGAGACAAGCGGCCCCGCGTGAACGAGGCCGCCATCACCCTCATCCAGAGCAGCAACCCCCAGGACGAAGCCTTCGTCGTCAATTTCAATGACGACTTCTACCTCGACCTCGACAAGGATTTCTCCAGTAGCATTCCCGAACTCAAGGAAGCCCTCGAACGCATCGACGCCCGCGGCAGCACCGCTCTTTACGACGCCCTCATCGGCTCGCTCGACCACCTCAAGAAGGCTCACAAAGAAAAGAAGGTCCTACTCGTGGTCACCGACGGCGAGGACAACACCAGCCGCAACTCCCTTGAAAAGACCATTCGCGAAATTCAGAAGACCGACACCGTGGTTTACACCATCGGCCTGCTCAGCCAGGAAAGCAAGAAAGCCGCCAAGAACGCCAAGCGCGCCCTCACCGAAATTGCCGCGGCTTCAGGCGGCGTGGCGTACTTCCCGGAAAATGTCGAAGACGTTCACGCTATCTGCGAGCAGGTGGCCCACGACATCCGCCACCAGTACACCCTCGCGTACTATCCGTCCAACATGGCCCGCGATGGCAGCTTCCGCACCGTCCACGTCGACGTCATTCCTCCGCGTGGTCATGGCAAACTCGTCGCCCGCACCCGCAACGGCTACTACGCCCCCACCGGTGGCCCCGTAGCCTCCGGCAAATAACCAAGTACTCCTCGCGCCTGTAGCGGGCGGCTCCCCGCGCTTGACGCTGCGCTCCTCGTCCGATAGCGTAGAAAATTCGTCCTAACCATGCGCATACTCTTCGTTGCTTCCGAAGCTCTTCCCTACACAAAAACCGGCGGTTTGGCAGACGTGATCGAAGCGCTGCCCCGCGCGCTGGTCAAACTCGGCCACGAAATCGCTGTGTTCCTGCCGCGGTACCGCGGCGTCAAAGCCGCCTCCATCGACTTGCCTAGCATGACCATCTCCCAGGGAACGCGCCTCCGCTTTCCGGCCATCGCCAACGGTGGCATCCACCGCGGCGTCCGCTATTTCTTCCTCGACGACCCTTTCTACTTCGACCGCGATGGCATCTACGGCGACAAAACTCACGAATACCCGGACAACGCCGAGCGTTTCACTGAGTTTTCCCGTGCTGCTATAGAACTGGCTAAGCAACTTTGGCTGCCAGACATCATTCACTGCCACGACTGGCAAACCGCGATGGTTCCGGTGCTGCTTCGCACCTCGTATGGCGATGATCCTGTCGTCCGCAATCTTCCAGTGATTTTCACTATTCACAACATGGGCTATCAGGGCATTTTTCCTAAAGAGGTTTTGGACCGTGCCGGCATCCCTTCGGGAGTCTTTCACCCCGCGGGCATCGAGTTTTTTGGCAATGTGAATTTCCTCAAGGGCGGGCTGGCGTACTCCGACTATCTCACTACCGTCAGCCGGAAATACGCGGAAGAAATTCAAACCTCGGAATTTGGATTTGGCCTGGACGGTGTCGTACGTACACGAGCCGATCGCCTCGTCGGTATCCTGAACGGTGTGGACTATTCCACATGGAGCCCTGACCGCGACACGCTGATCCCCATGAAATACTCCTCGAAAAACCTGACCGGCAAGCGTGCCTGCAAAGAAGCCTTGCTGGATGAATTTAAGTTGCTGAAAGACAACCCGAGCCGCCCGGTGCTCGGAATTGTTTCCCGTTTTGCCGATCAAAAAGGATTCGATTTGATTGCACGCATCGCCCGCGAGCTCATGCAGGAAGATGTGCTCCTTGCCGTGGTGGGTTCCGGGGACCGCCGCTACGAGGAACTCTTCCGCGCTCTCGCCACCGACTATCCCGGCCGCGCTGGTCTTTTCGTTGGCTACGACAATCGTCTGGCCCATCTCGTCGAAGCTGGCGCCGACATTTTCTTGATGCCTTCGCGTTACGAACCTTGCGGTCTGAATCAGATTTACAGCTTGCGCTATGGAACCGTGCCGGTCGTTCGCGCCACCGGCGGGCTCGATGACACGATCGAGACATTCGATCTTGAGCACGGCACAGGAACGGGCTTTAAGTTCTGGGAGTACTCCGGCGGAGCGCTGCTCCACGCTATTCGCCAGGCCTTGCACAATTACTCCGACGACGGCGTCTGGAAACGCATTCAGCTCAATGGGATGGCCAAGGATTTTTCCTGGAACACCTCAGCTGCCGAATATGCGAAACTATATGAAGCTGCAAGGGCAGCGCGAAACCAAACTGCAATTCCAACATCTAATTAATCCAGGAAGGCGGCTGCTCGGTTGCAGCCGGTCGAGGACACAAGAAGGACTATGGCTGATAACATTCTCACAGTGAACGATGGGAATTTTGAGTCGGAAGTACTGACGGCGAGCAAGGCTCAACCCGTCATGGTGGATTTTTGGGCGGAGTGGTGCCGTCCATGTCACATGCTGGCTCCCACAGTTGCGGAAATCGCCCAGGATTACGCGGGCAAGCTGAAGGTAACCAAGCTGAATGTGGATGAAGCGATGAACTCCGCGGGACGCTTTAACATCCGCGGGATCCCTACGCTGTTGGTCTTCAAAGATGGCCAGGTTGTGGAACAGATCGTTGGTGCGGTTCCCAAGGACCAGATCACTAAAGCGCTCGATCGCCACGTCGGATAAATCTCTCCCAATGGGGCCGGTTAGCCGGCCCCTCTTTTTGTTCATGAGCGCTAAAGAACGCGTCCGGTGCACTTGGGCCTCTCGCGAGCCCAATCTGACATATCACGATGAAGAATGGGGCGTGCCGGTGCACGATGACCGGCTGTGGTTCGAGTTTTTGATCCTCGAAGGTGCACAGGCCGGCCTGAGTTGGGAGACGATTCTTAACAAGCGCCAACGTTACCGTGAATTATTCTGCGGCTTCGACCCCGCCAAGGTGGCTCGCTTCACTCTGAGGAAGCAACGGGAATTCCTGCGCGATCCGGGAATCATCCGCAATCGCCTGAAGATTGCGTCTGCGGTGACGAATGCCCAGGCATTTCTCCGCATCCAGGAAGAATTTGGCAGCTTCAATCAGTTCATCTGGGCGTTCGTTGGTGGAAAGCCCATCCAGAACGGATGGAAGTCGCACAAGCTGATTCCGGCGAAGAGCGTTCTTTCGATTGCATTGAGTAAGGAGCTGTTGAAGCGCGGCTTTCGCTTCGTAGGTCCGACGATTTGCTACGCGTTCATGCAAGCGACCGGGTTGGTAAACGATCACCTTGTTGCCTGCTACCGTTATAAGTCGCTAAGCTGAAGCCGCGGCGCGATTATTCAAAACTGCCGGTCACGCCCTGGAATCCGTGCTGCGCCTGCTTGAACAGCCACTTCAGCACACGCGTCACGTCGTAGCAGTACGCCACGTTGTAGCCGAGCGTGGAGAAGCAGTGCGGCTCGCAGCCTTGCTTCATGTCGCTTAACTGCTTCACGTCAAATTTGTGATCGGCCACGTGGCCCCAATCGTATTGCGCGTTGTACATTGGGAAGCACGGCGCCAGCGTGCCATCGGTACGGATGATCAGCCAGTTCTGTCCCGCGCGGCAGCCCCAATGTTCGCCCACTCCACGCATGAAGCCCTTCATATTCTGCAGGCGCGGGATGGAGTCCACCATCTTGTAGCCTTGGCGCTGCTTGTCGATTAGCCAGTCAAGCAGATCGTCCACCATCGGAAAATCCTGGGGCCGGATGTACGTGTCATTCTCGTGCAGGTGTTTGAAGTGCGACTGCTCCATCATCGGCGCTTCGTTGATGTGGAAGGTGATCGAAATCCCATTATCGTGTGCAATTTCGACCAACTGCTTCACGTCTTCAATGTTCGTGCGGCAAATGTTCGTGTTGAAGAACATGGTGTATCCGTAGCGATACTGGCGCTTTACCAGATAATCGAAATAGGAGCGCACGTGCTCCATCGCTTTCGGCAAGCCGGGTTTCTCGTTGATCGCGTCGACCGCGAAGTTGATCGTGGCAATTCCCGCGTCGGCCAGTCGGTCCGTCACCTCAGGACGCAACAATCGCGCGTTCGTCGCCAGGTACACCCAAAAGTCTTTCTTGGCCGCGTAGTAAATGACTTTGTGTACGAAGTCCGGTCGCAGCAAGGGCTCTCCGCCTGTTGGCGCCAGCACCCGGCATGGCGTGGACTCCAACCAATCGATCGCGCGCCGCGCCGTATCTTCGGTCATGCCTTTCACGCGGTTGTCGTACGACCAGCAGTAGTGGCAATCGAGGTTGCACTTCCACTCGGTAAACAAGTAGGCGATGATCGGCTGAAACTCTCCAGGCAACACGCGTGACTTAATATAGGGAACCATCCACCCACGCATCGTGGTTAAAATGCGTCCCGCAGGCCATTGCCGCTTACCCGTTTGCAGCACATGGTCGTGCGCGGCGATGTCTTCCATCTTTAGTTCGCCGAGCCACTCTGGGTGCTGGGGGAAGACGGGTTCTGGAAGACTCAGCAACGGACGCCCGTTATTACTGTGCTCGCGAGTCTCGCGAGTTGAAGGCTGCTGCTGGAGCAGGCTATGAAGCGGAACATCCAAACGAAAGGGCTGAGTTGGGACTGTGGGAAGCGCGGGCTCCACCGTGGCCATGAATGGGACCCCTCCTTGCAGAAGATGAGCGAACGATTCCTGAATCCTAAAAGCCACCAATGCGGATGCGATTGCGCGGCGTCTTCAGGGAACCGACAACAGATGAGCGAAGAAACCGTAATAATCCGTTGGTAAACGTTGGATTCCCGAATCGTTGAATGGGATACATGGGCGCGGCAAAAAAACTACCAAATTCACGTGCCTTTTGGGAAGGTTTTTGCATCTACCACGGAAGCGGTAGGTCTGCTTCGTACTAGTCTCTCTATCTCGATTTCAACGGTTAGTCGCGGGATTCGCCGGTTATCTGGACTATACTTTGTGCTTTGTCGTAGTTGAAACGCAGGCAGGTTTCAGCGGTTTGGAACTTCGTGCTTTAGCATTATAGTGGCGGTCCCCCGTTTCTTCGCGGACGACGCAAGAGACATTGTGCTTTGGGTTCAATTCAAATCTTGGCTAAAAATCACTCTGCCAGCGCTGGGCGGCATCGGCGTGTTTCTCTCGGCATTTGTTGATTCTTCGTTTGTGCCGCTGCCGCTGGTCACCGATGTTTTGCTGATGGAGCTTTCCAGTCGCCATCCGTTCCGCATGCCTTATTACGTTGTTATGGCTGCGGTAGGATCTCTCGGAGGATGCGTGTGGATCTATTACCTGGCGCGGAAGGGCGGCCAGGCGTACTACCAAAGAACGCAAGGCCATCCGCCGGGGAAAATACGAACGCTGGTGGAGAAGTATCCGATGGCGTGCGTGTTTCTGCCCGCGGTGGCGCCGTTTCCTGTGCCCTTTAAACCGTTCGTGATTGCGCAGGGAGTGTTCCAGGTTCCGCTGGTCACGTTCGTGATCGGCACATTCGTGGGGCGTGGATTGCTGTTTTTGTGCGAGGGTTATTTCGGCGCGCGATATGGCGCTGCTGCGAAACGGTTCCTTGTCGAGCAGAAATGGTCTGGCGTGTTGCTTGCGTTGATTCTGGTAGCTCTTTTTTTGCTGATCCGGCGCATTCCTATTTTCAATAATCGTGAAAAATCCAGTTAAATCGAAGCTAGCTCGCGAACCAGGCGTTCCAGCTCATGGGCGATTTGGTCAGGTTGCTGGTCCGGCGCAAATGTCACGGGAGCTCCAACGTTGACGAAGACGTGCCCGGGACGCGCCAGAATGCGCTGGTCTCTTTTTAGATCGAATAACCCACCGAGATAGATGGGAACGACAGGAATATTCAGATGCTTTGCCAACAGCCCGATGCCGGAGCGGAACGATACCATCTTGCCATCCTCGGACGTCTGGCCTTCGGGAAAAACCAGAATATTCCAGCGCCGATCGACTAAATCCCCCGCGAAGTGGAAGCTTTGCAGAAAGCCGGATTGTTTCGGCAGGGGAAATACATTGAAAAGACTGGTGACCAACAGATAGCGCAAACGCTCCATGAAGTGTCCGAACACATTTAACCCGGGCAAAGGTTTACGCATTTCGGCGAGACGCTCACCGCGCATCGCGGTTGCCAATTTATTTCGAAAACGCGCGGGCAGGGCTGGCAGCACCCAGGCAATGTCCAGATACGTGACGTGGTTCGCGATCACCAGTGCAGGGCCGTGTAGCCCTCGAAGGTTCTCACGTCCACGGATTCGCGGGGCCGCCAGTAAATATGTGGCGGGCCACGCCAGCAGGTAATACACCGTGAGACGAAAGAACGAGACCAATGGGGATTGCGGCCAGCGCGGGTAAACGTGTTCCGTGGGCGATGCTGGCCCTTCGCTGAGCAGTTTCTCTAACTGCCCAAGTGTGGCGGCGTCCTGGAATCGGGTTTCGTTCAGATCAATTTGATAACGCTCTTCGAGCGCGCTGACCAACTCGACGCGATCGAGCGAAGAGAGATGAAGGTCCGACTCTAAATTCAGGTTTGGCGCATCTCCGTCGACAGCTCGCCCGGTGATCTTCTCGATGAGAGTGGTGACGGCGCTCTCCCTCCGAGTTCCTGCCAGGCTGGTTGCTTCCGACGCCCTGACGGCCTCACGAATGCGAGGAAGAACCGGCTTCTGTGTCGGGGTACGCGGAAAATCAGTCTCTGGCCAAACAAGCCAGTCTCGAATCTTCTGATAATCCGCCAAGGATTGATTCGCAACGTCCACGATATGTTGCGCGCCGGAAGCGGCGGGATCGAGCAGCAGAACCGCATATGGCTCGGCGTTTCCCTCGCGCTCGTTCCCAATCACCACGCAATCGCGAACTCCCGGTTGCGCTTTCAATGCCCGTTCCAGATCCTCTGGAAAGACGTTCATCCCTGCGGGAGTGACGATAACATTCTTGCTGCGTCCTTTGAAAAAGAGGTGGCCGTTTTCATCTGTTCCAGCCACGTCGCCGGTGCGAAACCAACCGTCCCCCTCTGCCACCGATTGCGTTCTGCCATTCTGCCGGTAAGCGCTAGCGACATTTTCACCGCGCACCAGAATCTGTCCGTTTTCATCCACCTTCACTTCCATGCCTGGAAAAACCTTGCCGATGGAGCCCTTGGTGGAACGAAATGGATGATTGAGGCTGATCAGAGACGTGGTTTCCGTCATTCCATATCCCTGCACCACGGCGTAGCCCAGCCGATTCCAGAAAGTTTCCGGCTGCTCCGGCAGGGCAGCGCCACCGGAAATGAACGCCCAGAACTTCCAACCGAGGCGCGAGTGGATGCGGCGGAAGCGCCACCACCGCCTAAGAAAGTGTTCGCCGTCGGCCTGCTGAAAGCTTTGCCGAAAACTCTCCGTCTGTCCCTTCGCCTCAATGTACCGTTCCATTTCTCGTTGCAGAGATTCGATAAAACGGGGAACGGCCACCAGCACCGAAATGCGCTCGTTCCGAATGGTGTCCACCAGATCCCCGGGCTTTAGCGAGTCCACGAAGACCACCGACCCCGCCAGCAGTGGTGGAATGAAGACCCCCAGCATTTGCCCGAAAACGTGGCTCAGCGGCAGCAGGTTCAGAAAGCGAATGGGATGAAACCACTTTTCATAGCGAAGATATTTCTCGATTTCATGTTGCAGTGGCTCGATATTCGCCAGCACGTTCCCGTGCGACAGCACCACTCCGCGCGGCTCGGCGGTAGTTCCGGAGGTGAAGATGATTTCCAACGTGTCCGCGCGAGACATCGGCGGAGAAGGGAAGGGTGAACCATCGTGCGTGGCAGCGAGCGCGATGACGGACTCGAGCTCAATCGTAGGAAGGTCCATCGCGCCGGAATGCTGTTTGTTGCAGAGGATCACGCGCGCACTCACCTCACTCGCAACCTGTCTGGCGAAGGCATCGGCGGAACCATCGTCAATGGGAACGACCACAAGTCCACTGAGCATGCATGCAAAGAACGATGCGATCCACTCGGCGGAACTTGGGCCCCAAAGTAGAACCGCGTCGCCTTTCTTCAGTCCGCGGCTCGCCAATTCCCGCGCCACGCGGTTGGCCTGCTCGATGATTCGGGCATAGGTCCAGCTCTCCATGCGGTAGCCGCGATGCTGGCGCACCGCGACTTGCGTGGTGTGGCTGGCATACAATTTGGCGAAGGCGAGCAGTGACTCCACGGGCAACTCGAACATCTATTCTGACAGAACGCCGGTATTTCCAACGCTTACGGTTGCATTATTCGATAGGCTAATCGCGTGGAAGGATACACGAAACGAGAAAAGGTGGTTGTGATTGGCGCGGGCATTTCTGGCCTGGCGTGTGCCTATAGACTCAAGCAACTCGGCCTGCCGGCACTCGTGCTGGAAGCGGCGAATCGTCCCGGAGGTTGCATCCATACGATTCGCAAAGGCGGCTCGCTGTTTGAGCTTGGCCCGCAATGCCCCCGGTTTCCCGCGGCCCTATGGCAGTTGGTTTGCGAACTAGGACTGGAGCGCGATTTTGTAGCGGGCAAGCCGAACGCGAAACGTTACATCTACCGAAATCGGCGGCTGCACCTGGCGCCTTTCTCGCCTGCTGGTTTACTTCGAACGTCGCTGGTCAGCCGTCGCACGAAACTGCGCATATTGGGGGAAGTGTTTCAGACGTCGCGGCCGCCGCAGCGGGAAGAGACGTTGGCGGCATTTGTCGCGCGAAAATTTGGGAACGACGTTTTGGAGAACCTGGTCGATCCCATTGTCGCCACTGTGTTTCTAGGCGACGCGGATAGGCTCGGGATGGAAAGTGCGTTTCCCGCGCTGCGGAAGTGGGAAGAGAATCACGGCAGTCTCGTGCGAGGAGCGCTGCGGGCCCGGGGTGCTCGTCGCGAGCCGGATCCCAACGGCCACGGGAACCCACCCTCTGCGAAAGACGCAAAGGGTGGGCCATCGGCGCTGCATGTTACAGATTCGCTGCCCTCATTGGGTTCGTTTCGAACAGGAATGGGACAACTAACAGAGTCGCTGGCCAGCGCGCTGGGGCCTCAGCTGCGCTATGGCAGTGAAATCGTGGCCGTTGCGCAGGACCGCAGCGACAGCCGGAGGTTCGGCTGGCGCATCCAATTTCGCAGCGGCGGCTCTTTGTGCGCCGAGCATTTGGTTTTCGCCGTACCTGCTTATGTGATTGCGGATCTTTTACGACCGATAATTCCGGCGCTAACCTTGGAACTGGAAGAAATCGAATATGCACCGCTGGCGCTGATTTCTTCCGTTTACCGACGGAACGCAGTGCAGAATGCGTTGGATGGGTTCGGCTTCATGGTTCCGCGCAAGGAAGGTCTGCACACCATTTGCACGTTCTGGAATTCGTCGCTGTTTGAGGAGCGCACGCCGGAAGACCACGCCTTGATCACTAGTTTTGCGAGAACGGACACGGGCTCGGGCGCACCGTCGGAGGATGAGGTGCAACGCAGCGTACAACAGGAAAACGCTCGCATTCTCGGGATTGTAGAAAAGCCCGTGGACCAAGTCTTCTGGTCGGACAGTCGCGCGTTGCCCCAATACAATGTTGGACACCAGCAGCGGATCGCAAGGATCGAAGATGCCTTGGCGTTGTGGCCCGATCTTGCGATCATCGGCAATTTTCTAAAGGGGCGTTCCATTGGAGAGTGCGTGGAACTGGCGAACGCCACCGCGGAGCAGGTCTTCAAAAAACTTTCCGGCGGCGCTGGGGAATAACTATGGTCATCGCCATCTGGGTAATCGCTTTTCTGGCCCTTGCTGCGTTCCTTGGGTTCTGTTATCAGGCCATCGGTACGCGGAGAGATGCGCGGCGATTTCCAACTCCCGGCCGGCTCGTTGACGTCAGCACGCATCGTCTTCATCTCCTCGAGTCGGGGGAAGGCACTCCAACGATTGTTCTGGAAGCGGGCTTGATGTCCACAATCCTCAGTTGGACAGAACTGCAAAAGGAATTGGCGAAGTCGCATCGCGTTGTCAGCTATGACCGTGCTGGGCTGGGCTGGAGCGACCTCGGGCCTATGCCGCGCACAGCGCAGCGAATCGTCGACGAATTGCATGAACTGTTGCAGAGTGCCGCGATCGCACCACCTTACATCCTGGTGGGACACTCGTTCGGTGGACTGATCATGCCCCTGTTCTCGGCTCGTTTTCCCGCGGAAGTGGCAGGAGTGGTGCTGGTGGATCCCGTGGTGCCCGCGGAGTGGAATCCTCCTTCAGAAAAGGATCGCAAGTTGACGAGCGTCGCCGCAAAGGTGTGTCGCCGCGCTGCGGTATTGGCGCGGGTTGGCGTAATTCGCTTCGTGGCGTTTTTGCTAACCACCGGAGCCAAAACCATTGGTGCTCGTCTGGTCCGGCTGATCAGCAAAGGCACGCCCGGCGACTCGGGAACCGTATCCAGTCCGTGGTTCGCAGCATTGCCGCCCGAGGAGCGCGCGATGGCCGCCGTGTTCTGGATTCAGCCGAAGTTTGCGCTGACCATTGCCAGCCAACTGGAAAATTTGCCGACAAGTGCGGCCAGTGTTGCGGGCGCTGGGGTGTACTCATCGAGCCCGGTCTGCATTCTTTCCGCGCGCACCGCCCCGGAGCATCGTCGCAACGAACACGCGGCAATGGCGGCGCGTTTACCCGCAGGAGAACACATCCTCGCCGAAGGTAGCAATCACTGGATCATGCAAGAGCAGCCAGAATTGGTCCTACAGGCCGTAGAGAGAATTGCCAGCAACTGGCGACCTTCAAAAGCACAGATGGATTTTCCTGCATCGTCGCCAAGACCTGAAGCAAAAGCGGTACCTTCAAAATAAAAGGGGCGCGGCAAACATCGCCGCGCCCCGGAGAAGCAGAATCGAGTTGTGACTAGCGCATGCCGGTGTTGCCGGCGGCGCTAGCGGACTTGGCGTTTGGGTCCAGGCTCAGCAGGCCTTCGGTGGCCGAAACCGCGACGATCGAGCCGTCGTGGCGCGTCCAGATGGCCGGGAAGTACGACTGCGAGAGTGGATCATCCAGCTTCTGCCAGGTTTTGCCGTTGTCGAACGAAGCGACCAGTCCGTGACGCTGTAGCGAAGCCACCATCGCGCTGCCGTTGCCGGCAACGGATTGGAAGGAAATCTCGCGAACATCGGCGCGGTTCCAGGTCTTGCCTCCGTCGCGCGTGCCGTACAGGCCGACGTTAGAGGTGATGTAGAGCGAGGAATCGTCTACGCGGTGCAGGCGCAAATTGCCGGCGTTCGAGAAGGAGAGTTCCTGGGCATCCCAGCTCTCACCTTTATTCGA
>Ga0335076_10003918_pt1 | contig 15005 bp, 17 predicted proteins | sample Lox_Sample_25_FD_206717 | JGI IMG/M metagenome (GOLD analysis project Ga0335076, IMG submission 206717) | Soil microbial communities from Loxahatchee National Wildlife Refuge, Florida, United States - Lox_Sample_2.5 | ecosystem: Environmental > Terrestrial > Soil > Wetlands | place: USA...
GATCGGGGACAAGGTGAATCTGTCCGCACCAGCCGTGAAGCGCAGGGTGGACCGAATGCTGGACAACGGCGTGATCAAAGGCTTCACCACCGTGGTGGACAGAAACGCCCTCGGCTGGAAAACCGAGGCCTATGTGCAGGTGTTCTGCCAGGGCAGGATCGCGCCCGATCAGCTGAGGGCGGCCTGGGTCGACATCCCCGAAGTCATCAGCGCGGCGACCGTCACCGGCCCGTCCGACGCGATCCTGCACGTGCTCGCCCGCGACATGCGCCACCTCGAGACCGCGCTGGAGCGGATCCGCTCCAGCGCTGACGTCGAGCGCAGCGAAAGCATCGTCGTGTTGTCGAACCTCATCGATCGCAGGCGCCCATAGGGCGGCTACATCGGCGCGTCGGCATCGTGTATGAAGCCCTTGTGACCATTCGAGCGACCGAACGCGTCGTCATCATCGGCGGGGGACTGGCGGCGGCCCGAACCGCAGAGCAGTTGCGGCGTGCGGACTACGACGGGTCGATCACGATCGTCAGCGACGAGGTGCACCTGCCGTACGACCGGCCGCCGCTGTCGAAGGAGGTGCTGCGCAGCGAGCTCGACGACGTGACGCTCAAACCGCGCGATTTCTACGACGAGAACAAAATCAGGCTGCTGCTCGGCTCGGCGGTGAAGACGCTGGACACCGCCAACCGGACCGCGACACTTCAGAACGGCACGGTCCTGGGCTACGACGAAGCCGTCATCGCGACCGGCCTTGTGCCGCGGCGCATTCCGTCGATTCCTCACCTGCCCGGAATCCACGTTTTGCGGTCCTTCGACCAAAGCATGGCGCTGCGTGACGAGGCCGCGGCGGCACGGCACGCCGTCGTCATCGGCGCCGGGTTCATCGGCTGCGAGGTGGCTGCGAGCCTGCGCGGTCTCGGTGTCGACGTCGTGCTGGTCGAACCGCAGCCCACGCCGCTGGCCGCGGTGCTCGGCGACCGGATCGGCTCACTGGTGGCCCGGCTGCATCGGTCCGAAGGCGTCGATGTGCGCACCGGCGTCGGGGTCGATTCCGTGACCGGTGGCCGGCGCGTGGAGAAGGTTGTGCTGTCCGACGGCACCGAGTTCGACACCGATTTGGTGGTCATCGGCATCGGTTCCCGCCCGAACACCGAGTGGCTGGAGGGCAGTGCCGTGTTGGTCGACAACGGCGTGGTGTGCGACCACGTCGGCCGCACCAGCGCCCCACATGTCTGGGCGCTCGGCGACGTCGCGTCCTGGCAGGACGCCGCAGGACATCAGGTGCGCGTCGAGCATTGGAGCAACGTCGCCGACCAGGCCCGGGTGCTGGTGCCCTCGCTGCTCGGCCAGGCGTTGCCGTCGAATCTCGTTGTGGTGCCGTACTTCTGGAGCGACCAGTACGATGTGAAGATTCAGTGCCTGGGCGAGCCGAAAGCCGACGACGTCGTGCATCTGGTCAGCGACGACGGCCGAAAGTTCCTCGCCTACTACGAACGCGACGGCGTGGTGGCCGGCGTGGTCGGCTGCGGAATGCCCGGCCGGGTGATGAAGACGCGGGCCAAGATCGCCGCCGGTGCGCCGATCAGCGAAATCCTCGGCTGAACTGCTCGAGGTGGAAGCGGCCACCGAGGTAGCCGAGGAGGTTCCGATCAACCGTGTCCACTGCACGAAAGGTCCACTGGGAATTGTCGACTGCGGGAACACTGGTGAGAGTGGAAGTGGCACCGGACTGGATGTGGCGTTCGCCATGGGTGAACGACAATGTGCCCATCAACTGAGGCCACCGACGCGCAACGTGCGTTCGCCGCAGAGGTGCTGCGAAACCTGTTGCGCTACATCGCTGAGAACAACAATGAGGGAGCGTCGGGCTGTTCGGGTTCGGCGCTCACCCCCTTATCGTCGCGGCGCCGGCCCGAACTCCGACGCCCGGCGCCAGATTTTTCGGGACGAGCTATTTTTCCCACGTCACCGGCGGCCCGTGCGGCGTGCACCCCGCCAGGATCACGTCTCGGCCCCCGGGCCAACTGCGCGAGCGCACCAGGAACTCGCGCGGCGAGCCGGGGTGGCGGTGTTGCGGCTCCATGCTCAGGTGCGCGAACGGTGCCGTTGACCTGGCCTGCGCGCCCAGGGCGTCGATGCCGTCGTGGACGGCCGCGCCCTCGTTTTTGGAAAGGTATTGCCAGGTGACCGAGTGCCACACGACGGTCAGTGTGCCGGGCCGGAGCCGGATTGCGCCGACCGCCTCGGCGGCGCTGCTGCGGTGCACCGAAGCAGGCACCCGTCGTGCAATGGCGATCGCGCCGCGCAACCGCCGCAGCCGTGCAGTCATGTCGGGCCACACGTAGCTCAGCAGGGTCAGCTCGCCGTCGCGCGTCGTCGGGTCGATCGGAGATATGTCGTAGCCGCTGCGTTCGCTGATCCGCAGCCCGTGCTGCGACGGCACCCGGCCGCGCCACGCATCGTCGATGACCACCGGCGAGTCACCCCTGCCCCACTGGCCGCCGGCATGAAGGTACAGGTAGTGGTCGGCGCGCAGATTCAACCCGGCACTCGCGCCGATCTCGAAAAGCCGGACAGGAAGCGGGTATTCGGTGGTGAGACGCAGCAGGCCGCCGACCAGCGCCGCCGATCTACCGACCTCGTTGGTCTGGGGCGCGTGCTCCAGCGCCAGACGCAGCGCACGGGCGTGCGAGCGCGCCACCTCGACGATGTCGGACCATGCCGCCCCGACGTCCCAGCGCCCGCCAACGCTGGGGTACCACTGCCGAAGTTCCGCGGCACGGCCGTCGAGCACGAGGCGGTGCAGCCCGCCGAGCAGCCGCAACCCCAGAGCCGACGGGCCCGGATCGTTCTCGTGGCCGGACAGCACGTCGGCGAACACTCCGCCCCCCAAAACGTCGGCGCTGACTAGGTCAAGCAAATCCCCGTACATCGTCGAGCCGAGCTCTTTGCACGCGGTCGACTGGATGCCCAACGACTTGAGCAGATGCTCCTGACCGGTCACTGGGCCCCCGGCGGCGCCCTGCCCGGCCGGACGACGTCGAATGCGTCGCCCAGCGCCTGCGTCAACGACACCGATTCGTCGGCCAGCCAGTGTTCGTACGCGGACAGGGCGACGCCCAACATCGTCCAGGCAACAGTCCGCGGCACCAGGTCGCCGGACTTCTGGCCGCAGCGCTGGGCAACGAAGTCGGCGATGACGTCGCGCCAGCCGGCGTACATCGTCATCGAATAATCCTGCAACTCGGCTGTTTCCAGGATTACCCGCATCCGCAGCCGATGCCGCGTCGTCTCCGATTCGTCGAAGGTGTTGAACGCCAGCAAGGCCGTGCGTAGTGCCTGCTCGGTGGGGACCTCGGGGGCCACCGCGTCGAGCAGACCACGAAGGTGCCGCAGGTGTGCGTCGAAGTCGCCCCACGGGATCGCGTTCTTGGAGGCGTAGTAGCGGAACAGGGTGCGGCGGGCGATTCCGGCAGCCTCGGCCACGTCGTCGACGCTGACGTGGTCGAAGCCGCGGCTGGCGAAAAGCCCGATCGCGACGTCGGTGATGTGATGCCGCGTCGTCGAGCGACGACGCCCCACCCGGCCACCGGAATCAGGCTGCACCAGATCGGCCCTTCCATTTCGGCACTCGATGCCATATTCTGGCCGCGTTCACGCGGGTTTGTCGAGTACCTGGACCCGAAAGGCCACGAAAGGAACTAGCCATGGAGCCCAACCAGCAGACCGAAGCCGATACCGAGCTGGTCGCCGAAATCCTGGTCGAAGAGGTTTCGATCGACGGGATGTGCGGGGTCTACTGAGCGTGGCGGTCGACACGGCTCGGCAAGCGTTCGATCCGGCACGAAGCTGGCGGCTGCATCCCCGGGTTGCACTGCGGCCGGAGCCGTTCGGCGCATTGTTGTACCACTTCGGCACCCGCAAGCTCTCGTTTCTGAAGAATCAGGCGATGGTCACGGTGGTCCAGGCGCTTGCTGAGTATTCCGACGCCCGCGCGGCCTGCCGCGCGGCGGGAATCGAGGACGGCGACCAGGCGCCCTACCTGCATGCGCTCGGACTGCTGGCCGCGTCCAAGATGTTGGTCGCCGGAGATCGCGCGTGACCTCGGCTGTCCGGGTGCCACGTTTGATCGAGCAGTTCGAACGCGGGCTGGCCGCGCCGATCTGCCTGACCTGGGAACTGACTTACGCCTGCAATCTCGCCTGCGTGCACTGCCTGTCCTCGTCCGGCAAACGGGATCCGCGGGAGCTCACCACCCGGCAGTGCAAAGACATCATCGACGAGCTGCAACGCATGCAGGTGTTCTACGTGAACATCGGCGGCGGCGAACCCACGGTGCGTCCGGACTTCTGGGAGCTCGTCGATTACGCGACCGCACACCATGTCGGGGTCAAGTTCTCGACCAACGGCGTGCGGATCACACCCGAGGCCGCCCAGCGGCTCGCCGCAGGCGACTACGTGGACGTCCAGATCTCCCTCGACGGCGCCACCGCCGAGGTGAACGACGCGGTGCGGGGCGCCGGATCCTTCGCGATGGCGATTGCCGCGCTGGAGAACCTGGCCGCGGCGGGGTTCTCCGATGCCAAGATCTCCGTCGTCGTGACCCGGCACAACGTCGATCAGCTCGACGAGTTCGCCGCCCTGGCAGAGCGTTACGGGGCGACGCTTCGAATCACCAGGCTCCGGCCATCCGGGCGGGGTGCCGACGTGTGGGACGAGCTCCACCCGACTGCGGCCCAGCAAGTCCAGCTCTACGACTGGCTGGTGGAGCGGGGCGAGAAGGTGCTCACCGGTGACTCGTTCTTCCACTTGTCCGCGCTCGGGCAGCCCGGAGCACTTGCCGGCCTGAACCTGTGCGGCGCGGGGCGGGTGGTTTGCCTGATTGACCCGGTCGGTGACGTGTATGCGTGCCCATTCGCGATCCACGACCGCTTTCTCGCCGGAAACGTCTTATCCGGCGGCGGTTTCGACAACGTGTGGAAGAACGCACCGCTTTTCCGCGAGCTGCGCGAGCCGCAGGCGGTGGGAGGATGCGCCGGCTGCGGGCACTACGACAGCTGCCGCGGCGGCTGCATGGCGGCGAAGTTCTTCACAGGCCTGCCCATCGACGGCCCCGATCCCGAATGCGTCCGCGGCCACGCGGCGCCGGCGCTGGGCCGCCAGCGCGATGTTCCGCGGCCCGGCCGCGACCACTCCCGCGGCGGGCCGGTCCCGCTGACCCTGACGAAACGACCGTGCAACGAAAGCCCGGTGTAGCCGTGGCAAGAAACATGTGGTTCGAGACGGTGGCGCTCGCCCAGCAGAAGGCCGAGAAGCGGCTGCCCAAACCGGTGTACTCGGCGCTGCTGGCGGCCAGCGAGAAGGGTGTGACGGTTGCTGACAACGTCGAGGCCTTCGGCGAGCTGGGCTTCGCGCCACACGTGATCGGCGCCGTCGAGAAACGCGACCTGTCGACAACCATTCTCGGTCAGGACGTTTCGCTGCCCGTGCTGATATCACCCACCGGCGTGCAAGCCGTTCACCCGGACGGCGAGGTGGCAGTCGCGCGGGCGGCGGCGGCCCGCGGCACCGCGATGGGGTTGTCGTCGTTTGCCAGCAAGCCGATCGAAGAGGTGATCGCGGCCAACCCCAAGACCCTCTTCCAGGCGACCGCGAGGCCATCGCAAGGCGCGCCCAACGCGCCCGCGAGGCCGGAGCAGTCGGCTTGATCCTGACAACCGACTGGAGTTTCTCCCACGGGCGTGACTGGGGTAGCCCGAAGATCCCCGAAGAGACGAACCTCCGCACCACGGTACGGATGCTGCCGACCGGCCTGACCAGGCCGGGTTGGCTCTGGCAGTGGGCAAAGACGTTCCGCCCGCCGGACTTGCGGGTGCCCAACCAGGCGGCACGCGGCGAGCCGGGGCCGCCATTTTTTGCCGCGTACGGGGAGTGGCTGAACACCCCGCCCCCGACCTGGGAAGATGTCGGCTGGCTGCGCGAGCTGTGGGGCGGCCCCTTCATGCTCAAAGGTGTGATGCGCGTCGACGACGCCAAACGGGCTGTCGATGCGGGCGTTTCGGCTATTTCGGTTTCCAACCACGGCGGCAATAACCTGGACGGCACCCCGGCGACGATCCGTGCGCTGCCGGCGATCGTCGGCGCCGTCGGTGACCAGATCGAAGTGCTGCTGGACGGCGGCATCCGTCGCGGCGGCGACGTCGTCAAAGCGGTCGCGCTCGGGGCCAGCGCGGTCATGATCGGCCGGGCCTACCTGTGGGGCCTGGCCGCCGCCGGGCAGGCCGGGGTCGAGAATGTGCTCGACGTGCTGCGAAGTGGCATCGACTCGGCGCTGATGGGGCTGGGCAAGGCCTCGATCCACGACCTCACCCCCGATGACATCCTCGTTCCGCCCGGCTTCACCCAGGCGCTGGGTGCCGAACCCCGCCCGCGGGACTGACGGGCCGGCGCGGTGGTAGAGGCGTTGCAGGGGAGGCGCAGGTGATCACAGTGGGGGCCGAATTGCGAAAACTTGCGAAAGAAAACTTACTCGTGCCCCAACATCTGGCGCACGCCAGGTGAATTCGGCTTACGATCGGCAGGTGGTCTTCCCCACAGAGTTAGGGAAGTCGACGTCGAAGCAGATGCAGGGTACCTCGCCGACGGTGGTGACCCCGGTGGGCTCCACCGAGCAGCACGGGCCTCACCTGCCGCTGGACACCGACACCCGGATCGCCACGGCGGTCGCCCACGCCGCCGCCAAGAACCTCCGAGCCGGCGGGCACCCCGATGAGCTGGTGCTTGCCCCCGCTGTCGCTTATGGGGCCAGCGGTGAGCACGAGGGATTCCCGGGCACGGTTTCGATCGGTACCCGGGCGCTCGAGCACCTGGTGCTGGAGTTCGGCAGGTCGGCAGCCGGCTGGGCGCGCCGGCTGGTCTTCGTCAACGGTCACGGCGGCAATGTCGAGGCGTTGGCGGCCGCGGTGAGCCGGCTCAGGGGCGAAGGTCGCGACGCCGGATGGTGCTCATGCGCGTCGTCGGAGGGCGACGCGCACGCGGGTCACGCCGAAACATCTGTATTGCTACATATTTCGCCCGGCACCGTTCGGACGGACCAGTGGCGTGCGGGTAACGTGTCTCCTCTGGCCGAGCTGATGCCACAGATGCGCCGCGCCGGAATCGCGGCAGTAAGCGAGGTGGGAGTGCTGGGGGACCCGACCACTGCGACAGCGACCGACGGTGCGCGGATCTTTGCCGAGATGGTCCAGGCATGTGCCGTGCAGATCAGGCGGTGGACGCCGGGCTGCGACGGGATGCTGCGATGACCCAGCCCAGACTTCCCGACGGATTCGCTGTTCAGGTTGACCGCCGGGTGCGGGTGCTTGGCGCCGGCACCGCACTGCTCGGCGGCTCACCCACCCGGCTGCTGCGGCTGGCACCGGCCGCCCGCGACTTGCTCGACGACGGGCGGCTGGAGGTTCATGACGCGATCAGCGCGCAACTCGCGCGCACGCTTCTGGACGCCACCGTCGCGCATCCAAGACCGGCCGGAGGGCCATCGCATCGCGACGTCACGATCATCGTCCCTGTGCGCGACAATATTTTTGGGCTTCGGCGGCTGTTGCGGTCGCTACGCGGGCTTCGGGTCATCGTCGTGGACGACGGATCAGCGAGCCCGGTGCACCAGGGCGATTTCAGCGGATTGCACTGCCAGCTGGAAGTGATCAGGCATGCCCGCAGCAAAGGTGCGGCGGCGGCCAGGAACACCGGGCTGGCGGCATGCACCACAGACTTCGTCGCGTTCCTCGACTCCGACGTGGTGCCCCGGCGCGGTTGGCTCGAGGCACTGCTCGGTCACTTCGCCGACCCGGCCGTCGCGCTCGTCGCGCCCCGCATCGTGGGTCTGGCACACAGCGACAATCTGGTTGCTCGTTACGAAGCTGTGCGGTCGTCCCTCGACCTCGGTCGGCGGGAGGCGCCGGTGCTGCCTTACAGCACGGTGTCCTACGTGCCGAGCGCGGCGATAATCTGCCGCCGGTCGGCGCTGGCCGAGATGGGCGGCTTCGACGAGACGATGGATTCCGGCGAGGATGTCGACCTGTGCTGGCGCCTCGTGGAAGCGGGGGCCCGGCTGCGGTACGAACCCGTTGCGCTGGTGGCCCACGACCACCGGACGGGCCTGCGAGACTGGTTGATCCGTAAGGCGTTTTACGGCCAGTCTGCCGCACCGCTTGCCGTGCGTCATCCCGACAAGACGGCACCGCTGGTGATCTCCGGGTGGACCTTGGTGTTGTGGCTGCTGCTGGCCATGGGTTCGGGGATGGGTTATCTCGCGTCCATGGTGATCGCGGCGCTGAGTGCCCGACGGATCGCCAACACGCTCGACGGTGTTGATTCGCAGCCCCGCGACGTCGCGGTCGTCGCCGCGCGCGGCCTGGTGTCGGCGGCGCTCCAACTGGCATCGGCGATCTGCCGGCACTACTGGCCGATCGCGCTTCTGTCGGCACTGCTGTTCCGCAGGTGCCGCCAGATCGTGCTGATCGCCGCTGTGATCGACGGTGTGGTCGACTGGCTGAGCCGGCAGAGCAACGTGGAGGACGAGACGAGGCAGATCGGCCTGCCGGCTTACCTGGTGCTCAAGCGGATCGACGACCTCGCCTACGGGGCGGGCATGTGGACCGGCATGGTGCGGGAGCGCAACCTGGGCCCGTTGAAGCCGCAGATCCGGGCTTAACCCAGCATTGCACAGCGACGTCCTGATCGTCGGTGCGGGAACCGCTGGATCCGTGTTAGCTGAGCGGCTGTCGGTTGACGGCCGCTGCCGGGTCACCGTGCTCGAATCCGGTCCGGGATTGTCGGAGCCGGACGTCGTCGCGCTCACGACGAACGGCTCCGTGCTACCGATCGGCGCTGCCAGCCCCCTGGTGCGCCGCTACCAGACCGCACTCACCGAGCAGCCGACGCGTGTGGCCCAGGTTGTCCGCGGCGCTGTGGTCGGCGGTTCGGGTGCAGTGAACGGCGGCTACTTCTGTCGCGGGTTGCGGAGCGACTTCGACGGCTGGGCGATCCCCGGATGGCGGTGGCGCGACGTCGAGGAGCACTTCCGGGCTATCGAGACCGACCTCGACTTCAGCGGCCCGGCGCACGGCGGCGATGGCCCGATACGGGTACACCGCATTGCTGAATTTTCTGTCAGCACGGACGCTTTCGTCCGGCGTGCCGAAGAGGCCGGGTACGCCTGGATCGCCGACCTCAACGCGGGCACCTCGGACGACACCGGCGGCGTCGGGCCGGTGCCACTCAACATCGCCGATGGGGTGCGGGCGAACCCGGGCGCGGTGTTCCTGCAGCCGGCCGTGGAAAGACCGAACCTCACGCTGCTCACCCACACCACAGCCCGGCGGATACGGGTGACGTCGGGGCGGGCCGCTGGTGTCGACGCCGATGGGCAGGACGGGCCGGTGAGCCTGACCGGGGATCGTATTGTCCTCTGCGCCGGTGCGATCGAATCCGCACACCTGTTGATGCTCTCCGGTATCGGTGACGAGGCCGCTTTGCGTCGTAACGGGATTCGCGTCGTTGCGCGGCTACCGGTCGGGTCCCGCTGCGCCGATCACCCGGAGTGGGCGATGCCAACTGACTGGGCGACCTCGCCCGGCCGCCCTGTGCTGGAGGCCATCCTCGTCACCGCTGAAGGCCTTGAAATACGACCGTACACTGGAGGATTCGTTGCAATGGTCGGCGATGGAACAGCGAGCCAACCGGATTGGCCGCACATCGGTGTGGCGTTGATGCGTCCGAAATCACGGGGGCGTCTGACCTTGAAGTCGGCTGACCCCGCGATCCCACTCCACATCGAGCATCGCTACGACACCGAACCCGGCGACGTTGCGTCCCTGGAACGGGGCAGCGAGATCGCGCGCGAACTGTGCGGCGCCATAACACAGTTGGGCGAGCCACTGTGGTCGACCTCCCAACACCTGTGTGGCAGTGCACCGATCGGAAATGACGACGACGAGCGTGCCGTGCTTGATACGCACTGCCGCGTGCGTGGAGTCGACGGGCTGTGGGTGGTTGACGGGTCAATTTTGCCCGCTATCACCAGCCGCGGCCCGCACGCCACCATCGTGATGATCGCTCACCGCGCTGCCGAGTTCGTCACCGCCGGCTGAGCCGCTCAGCACGTCGCCGACTTCAGTACACGTAGGTCATTTCAGCGAATACCTGATCGGCAGGTGTTTGAGACCACCGACGAACGTGGTCGCGCTCGGTTCGGGTTCGCCGGCGAGCTCGATCGCATCAAGCCGGGGTAGCAGCCCGCTGAACAGGCTGTTCATCTCCATGCGTGCGAGCGCTGCGCCGAGACAGAAATGCACCCCGTAACCAAAGGCCAGGTGCTGTTGGGCTGACGCGCGACATCGAAGCAGCTCCGGGTTTTGCCGCACTCGCGTCAGCTCCCCGGCGTGTTCGATCAGCGCGAGCAGCCCACCCGATATCGCGTCCTTGGTGGTGTCGTGGCCGGCCGTCGCGATGATGACGTAGTACGACGCGGTGTCGACATCGGATAGGGGTTCGCCGTCGATGCGTGCGTTGGCGATCGCCGACGCCAGATCCTCGGTCGGATGTTCTCGCCGCGCAGCCGTCAGCGCGTTGAAATACGCGAAGAAATCAAGCAGAAACTGAAGTTGCTCCTCCAGCGTGGTGCCGCGTTTGTACTCCTCGTCGTCGCCACCGAACAGCTCCTGCGTGAGTGTGAGCATGCGGGGGAAGTCCGACTCGGGCAGACCGAGCAGCGACATGATCACGTACAGCGGGAAGTTCATCGCCACGTCGGTGACGATGCGCCCGGGCGAGATCGTCGGCCTCGGCGGTTTGCAGCAACGGCCTGGGCTCGCTGACAAACAGGTCGTTGGCCCGTTCGATCTCCATGATGTCCGCGTGCTTGGTGATCGCCCAAAACGATCGGTACGGCGGAACGTCGACCAAGCAGACCGGTGCGCGGGCGCGCAGGTGCGTCAGTGCCGCGTGCAGACGCGGTTCGTCGGCATAGGACGTCGGGTCGGCCAATACCTTCGCGGCGTCATCCATGGTCGGCGTGCTCATGACGTGATGCTCTTCCCGCAGGCGCTCATCGCAGTTCCTCATCGGTGTTGGGTGGCTCCGCTACGAGTGTCAGCGACGGCGTCGGCCATGGGAACCCCGGCTGGCCGTCTCTCCCGCTGTGACGACCGGACCGCCGGTACGCCGTACGCTCGATCGTTGTGCAGACCGGATGTCCTCGGCGTTTCGCGGCCATCGTTGCTGTGGTCGCGCTGCTGGCGGCGTGTGGGCGCGGTGGCAGCGCGACGTCGCCGAGCGCTACGTCGACCCGGCCGGCGGATCCCACCCTCGTGCAGACGACGTCAGGCATGGTGCGCGGTGCGTTCGGCGGCGATCACCTGCTGTTCGCGGGGATACCGTACGCGGCGCCGCCGGTCGGGCCACTGCGCTTTCAGCCACCGAGCCCGCCGTTGCCGTGGCAGGGGGAGCGCGACGCGTCGACGTTCGGCCCGCGGTGCATGCAGGACACCGAACACGACCCGGACTTCGGTCGCCCGGTCAGCGAGGATTGCCTGACACTGAATGTCTGGGCGCCCAACCGGCAGGCCACCGGACCGCTGCCGGTGCTGGTGTGGATTCACGGCGGCGCATTCGTCAACGGCAGCGCCGACATCTACGACGCGCGCTGGCTGGCCGATCGGGGCAACATCATCGTGGTCACCGCCAATTACCGGTTGGGGGCGCTCGGTTTCCTGGCGCACCCGTCGCTGGCACCCGACGGGCAAGCGGGGAATTACGGGCTGGCCGACCAGCAGGCCGCGCTTCGCTGGGTTCACAACAACATCGCCAACTTCGGCGGCGACCCGGGCAAGGTGACGATCGCGGGCGAGTCGGCCGGCGCGATGTCGGTGTGCGATCACCTCGTGGCACCGGGCTCGGCCGGTCTGTTTCGGGCCGCGATCATTCAGAGTGGGCCATGCCAGGCGCAGGCCGACCTGCCCACCGCTCAACGCCTCAGTCTCGACTACGCCGCCTCCGTCGGCTGCGGCGATCCGTCCGCCGCGGCGAACTGTCTGCGCGCGTTGCCCGCGTCCAAGCTGGTCAGCACGCCCTGGTATTACCACGTCGGCAGCGACGACTTGACCGGCCCGGTGACCGGCACGCCGCTGCTACCGATCGATCCGATCACCGCGGCCGCGCAGGGCCGTGCCGCCAAGGTTCCGGTGCTGATCGGCACCACGCATGACGAGTTCACGCTGTTCGTCGCGACACAGTTCATACAGTTCGGGCAGGTGCCCGAGTATCCGGCGGTGCTGACCGACACTTTTGGCCCGATCGGCGCCCAGGTCGCCGCCAGATATCCGCTGGATCGGTACGGCGGCGACGCGGCGCTGGCGTATGCGGTTGCGGTCACCGACGGGGTATTCGCGTGCCCCTCCGATCGGATCGCCGGCTCGCTGACACAGGCCGCGCCCGTGTACGGCTATGAATTCAACGACCGCGACGCCCCCGCCCCGGACCCGCTGCGCAGAGTGCCGTTCCCGGTGGGCGCGAGCCATTCACTGGAGCTGCGCTACCTGTTCGACATCGGTGGGGCGCCGCCGCTCGACCCGGCTCAGCAACGGCTCTCCGACGAGATGATCAGGTACTGGGCGAGATTCGTCACCACCGGCGCCCCGCAGGTCGACGGCCAGCCGCCCTGGCCCGCGCTCGGCCGCAACACCGCGGCCGGGCCGAGAATGTCATTGCAGACACCCGAGGTGCGCACCTTCAGCGACTACGACCAAGCGCACCAGTGCGCGTTCTGGGCAACGGTGCCGCTGCTGTCGCGTTAGGGCCGAGAACAGGCGTGACCTCCCGGCCCGGCTGCCCGCGGAGCCGGTAGGTCGGGCCCGACCTCGTCACGCCGCACCAATAAACCGGGCTTCGCGCGGCGCTGACCTTGATGAAGAGGGATTTGGCTGCCCGGCCCGATCTGAGGCATACTGTTCGGGTTGCCCTGCGCCGGATATGCCCTATGGGCGTGTCGGGCCAGGCATACGACCGGCGCCCAAACGGGCGCGTCCGGTCCCACCCTCGAGTCGCGACGGAAAATCTGGCGCGGACGAGGCTGCGTTTGGGCGACACGCCCGACCGCGGGGGCCGGTGCACCAGGACAGGTAAACAGTGGCGGCTACATCCGGCCTCCGCACAACGTGGCGGAACCGGAAAACCAGGACCTAGCAGGAGTGAGGTACCAAAGCGTGGCGGGACAGAAGATCCGCATCAGGCTCAAGGCCTACGACCATGAGGCGATTGACGCCTCGGCGCGCAAGATCGTCGAGACGGTCACCCGTACCGGCGCTAGCGTGGTTGGCCCTGTGCCGCTGCCCACCGAAAAGAACGTGTACTGCGTCATCCGCTCGCCGCACAAGTACAAGGATTCGCGCGAGCACTTCGAGATGCGCACCCACAAGCGGCTGATCGACATCCTCGACCCGACGCCCAAGACCGTTGACGCGCTGATGCGCATCGATCTGCCGGCCAGCGTCGACGTGAACATTCAGTAGGAGACACCGAGAGAAATGGCGAGCCAAGGTAAATCCGCCGCGCCGCGGCGAGGCATTCTGGGCACCAAGCTCGGCATGACGCAGGTGTTTGACGAAAACAACCGGGTGGTGCCGGTGACAGTCGTCAGGGCCGGACCCAACGTCGTGACGCGGATCCGCACTCCGGAGCGCGACGGCTACAGCGCCGTGCAGTTGGCCTACGGCGAAATCAGTCCGCGCAAGGTGAACAAGCCACTGTCGGGTCAGTACGCCGCGGCGGGCGTGAATCCGCGCCGCCATCTCGCGGAGCTGCGGCTCGACGATGCCGAGGCGGCGGCCGAGTACCAGGTGGGTCAGGAGCTGACCGCCGAGATCTTCACGGACGGCAGCTATGTCGACGTGACCGGCACGTCGAAGGGGAAGGGGACCGCAGGCACGATGAAGCGCCACGGTTTCCGGGGCCAGGGCGCAAGCCACGGCGCGCAAGCGGTCCACCGCCGGCCGGGCTCGATCGGCGGATGCGCCACCCCCGGCCGGGTCTTCAAGGGCACCCGGATGGCGGGCCGCATGGGCAACGATCGCGTGACGACGCAGAACCTGTTGGTGCACAAGGTCGACGCGGAGAACGGCGTGCTGCTGATCAAGGGCGCCATTCCCGGACGCCGGGGTGGTCTCGTGATGGTTCGCAGCGCGATCAAACGAGGTGAGAAGTGATGGCTGCGCTCAAGATTGACGTGAAGACACCGGACGGCAGGACCGACGGCTCCGTCGAGCTGCCGGCCGAACTGTTCGACGCCCCGGCCAATATCGCACTGATGCACCAAGTGGTGACCGCGCAGCAGGCCGCCGCCCGCCAGGGCACTCACTCCACCAAGACGCGCGGCGAGGTGCGCGGCGGCGGCAAGAAACCGTACCGGCAGAAGGGCACCGGCCGTGCCAGGCAGGGTTCGATCCGGGCCCCGCAGTTCACCGGCGGCGGTGCCGTCCACGGGCCGAAGCCGCGCGACTACAGCCAGCGAACACCGAAGAAGATGATCGCTGCAGCGCTCCGCGGTGCGCTGTCCGACCGGGCGCGCAACGGCCGGATTCACGCGGTTACCGAACTGGTGTCCGGACAGACGCCGTCGACCAAGAGCGCCAAGGCGTTTCTCGCCACGCTGACCGAGCGCAAGCAGGTGCTGGTCGTGATCGGCCGTACCGACGAGACTGGCGCCAAGAGCGTGCGCAACCTGCCCGGCGTGCACGTCCTCGTGCCCGACCAGCTCAACACCTACGACGTCCTGCGTTCCGACGATGTGGTGTTCAGTGTGGAGGCGCTCAACGCCTACATCAGCGCCAACACGAAAGCAGCCACCCAGGAGGTTTCGGCCTGATGGCAACGGTTACTGACCCCCGCGACATCATCCTCGCGCCGGTGATTTCGGAGAAGTCGTACGGCCTGATCGAGGACAACGTCTACAC
>Ga0335076_10003921_pt1 | contig 15002 bp, 12 predicted proteins | sample Lox_Sample_25_FD_206717 | JGI IMG/M metagenome (GOLD analysis project Ga0335076, IMG submission 206717) | Soil microbial communities from Loxahatchee National Wildlife Refuge, Florida, United States - Lox_Sample_2.5 | ecosystem: Environmental > Terrestrial > Soil > Wetlands | place: USA...
TCGGCTGGGATGAGCAATTCGACCTGCTGGCAGAGCAGCTCGCCGGGCTCATAACCAAACATGTGCTCCAGCCGCCGATTGACCAGAGCCAGCGCACCATCGTCGTCCGCCAGCACTATCCCGTCGGCGAGTGCGTCGAGGAGATTCCGCAACACGGTCTCGGTGATGGCCGCAGTCTCAGGGGCACCCAGGGGCCCAGATGGCCGCCGTGACCGCCTTGCCCGTGCAGATCGGCGGGAAACCGCCTGCTGTTCGCCCGCGGCCCGGGTGGGTATCGGAGGCGTAACTGTGGACGGTGCTGCGGCGAAGGCAGCATCCAGGGACGGGTAAATCGGGATCAGCCGGTCGAGCCCATTAATGCTGAGCACTCGCCGTACGATGGCGGCAGGCACCACCAGCCGCAGCTGCGTGCCCGCGGCGGCGGCACGCTGGTAGGCCCGCGCCACGGCATCCGCACCAGCGTGATCGCAGGACACCGTCGCGGTCATGTCGGCGACCAGCTCGGCGGCTCCGCGATTGATCACCGACAGCAGCTCTTCGCGGATCTGGCCTGCATTGGCCACGTCAATGTGCTCAGGCAGTGTCACGACCGCCTGCTCGCCCTCCCACCGTACCGGGAAACTGTCTTCAGACATGGCAGGCGGCTAGTGCTGGTCAAGAGCTATCCAGGCCGGAATGGCCGACCTGGCCAAGCATGGAAGGTATGACTGGCAGATGGCTGGCGCCCCCTGGTCCTGTGCTGCCCGGCACCGTCATGGTGATATACACCTGACGCGGCATCCGGTCTGTGTAGGGTACTGCGCCACTCGCAGGAGCCGGCAGCCGCACCTCTGCACCGCGGATGCCGGCCGTGGGAGGATGAAAGCGGGCCTGCAAGATGGCGAGGGAGTGAGATGGTGGCCCTGCTGCAGCAGCGGCCCGATCGGGCACATGCCCAGATTGTAGAAAAGCGATCAGCCCTGGCGGCGGCCGCGCCTGGTAATCGCCGACCGGGACTTCCGGCATTGGTGTTATACCTTTTGCCCCTGTGCAGGTCTCCGGCTCAGCGGCGATGGTGTGGATATGTTCACATCACAAGAGCTGACCGTTAACGCCAGGTTCGCCGCCGCCCGGGAGGGGCTGACGCGGATGGTGGCCGGCGGAGGCCTGACTGGGGTATCACAAGACGCCTACGAGGGCGCCCTCACGCACCTGATCAATGTGGGCCCGTTCGGCGAGACACCGGCGGTCTCCAAACAGGTTCAGGTGCGCCTCATCGGCCCGGTGCGACGCGACGGCACCACCACAGTCTGGCTGCGCTGGGAGGCGACCGGCCCGGCCGGTGGCCTGTTCCCGGTGCTAGATGCCGACCTGCTGCTCAGGCCCGAAAGCCCGGATAAGACCCGGCTGACGCTGAACGGCTGCTACCGGCCACCGCTCGGACGCCTGGGCGCCAGCCTGGACCGGGCGGTTTTGCACCGCGTCGCCGCAGCAACCATCCGCGCCCTGCTGTGCGGCATCGCCGACACCCTCACCGAGCTCGAGCATGCGCCTGCCCCGCCACCTGCACGAGAGCGCCAGCACTCCAGCTCTGCTGCCGCCGCGCAGGGCCCTGACACGCTCACACACGCGGCATCGGGACGGCGGCGAGCAGCTTGAGCTTGCATCCAGGGACCGCGCTTGGCGGCTACCTGCGATACCTTCCCCTGCGGGTGAGGCAAGTGTGCCGCGCCGAGCACGTCTATGCCACCGGCGGTGACATCGGCCAAGTGGAGGGCTGGTCACCGTCCTTGGCAACATCTACTACGGATTGCCGAGCTTTCATCGCGCACCCGGCGCATCATGGTCTCTCATCCCCGACCATGGCATGAGAGTTCTGTCGCGTCTATCCTGCCGGAGCCGCTGAGCCAGCGGGATGCATGAGAGCACAGGCGAGCCTGGCGATAAAGCTGTCGATGGTGATGGTGGCGAAGCAGTGCACGATGCCCGGGTCGAGCCCAGCTCCGGCGCGCTCCGGCAGGCGGTACACCCCTGCCAGCGTGAGCACCGTGGTGTTCTCCCCGCCCGGGGAAAGCGTCAGGTCCGCATCCAGGGCCGGGAACAGGGTGCCGTCGGACCCGATCGCTTCCCATCGCACCCGCAGCCGGGCACAGCCCTCAGTCTCTGCCAGATCTCCGGGCTGTACACCGGCCAGCCGGGACTCCCCGGCCGCGAGCCCTGCAGCCTCCGCCATGCCGGTGACCCCTTCGCCGTAGGCGTATTCGGAGGCGCTCAGCAGCACGCCGTCCCGGGCGAGGCGCTCCAGCTGGCGCCGGGCGGAATCAAGGCAAATATCCATCAGGATGTGTTCGCCGACGAACACGTTGCCGCTCATGCCACCAGTTCACTCATTTAGTGCCCGATTGGGCAGGGCCGGAGGTCATGTCGGCTGGGCGAAGGTCCCGCGCCAGCGGACCTTCGGACCTGCAGTTCGATGGTGCGCACGGGGTGAGATGGAGGCATGGGCATGAACGCCTTCCTTGCATCGGGAGAAACTATGGACGCCGTGCCGCCGCCTGGTGAGGAACCACCGGGCCCCGAGCCGCTGACCACGGACGAGGTCGCCAGGTATGTGGTGGCGGCGGCGGTGTGGGCGCCCTCGGTGCACAACAGCCAGCCCTGGCGGTTCACGGCCCGCGGGCAGCAGATCAGCCTCTTCGCCGACGCCGGGCGGCAGCTGCGCATCGCTGATCCCGACGGCCGCGAGATGATGATCAGCTGTGGCGCGGCGCTTTTCACCGCCCGGCTGGCCCTGCGGTCGCTAGGCTTTCTTCCCGACACTTGTCTGCTGCCTGACCCGGGCCAACCGCTGCTGGTCGCGCAGGTGAGCTGGCGGCGGCGCGCCGCCCGCACCGAGTTCGAGCAAGAGTTGTTCGGCCAGATCCGGCAGCGGCGGACGCACCGCGGCGGCTTTGACCTGGTGCCGCTCCCGCCGGGCCTGCTGGCCGCGCTGCGCGAGGGCGCCGCACGGTACGGTGCGATGCTGCGCGTCGTCGCGGACGACGGACGGCGGGCCGCGCTCGCCGCGGCCGTTGAGACTGCCGAGCACGCACAACAGCTCGACGGCGAGCGCGTCCGGGAGCTCGCCCGGTGGGCTACCGCGCCGGGCAGCGCACGAGCCGACGGAGTGCCGCCGACATCTTACCCGGCGCGAGCAGAGCACACCGATCCGGACTTTCCCGGCCGGGACTTCGCCCACGGCAGCGGCTGGGGCCTGCCGCCAGCCAGCTCGGTGCCGCCGTTCAGGTCCGCGGGAGTTGTCGCGCTGCTCACCACGGCCCGGGACCACCCGGCCGACTGGATTAATGCCGGGCAGGCCCTGCAGCGGATCCTGCTCACCGCGAGCACCTGCGGGGTCGCAGTTGCGCTGCACACCCAGCCGCTTGAGCTTGGCTGGCTTCGCGACTCTATCCGGACTCGGCTCAGCGATGGCGCTTACCCGCAGCTGGTGCTCCGGTTCGGCGCGGTCATCCAGGCGGCCGCCAGCGTGCGCCGCCCACCCGAAGACGTCTTGTCCGAAAGCGGCAGCGAAGACACCCATATCCGTGCGGAGTGAACGGCCTGCCCGGTGCCCGGGCTAGCCGATGGTGCAGGAAAGGAAAGACTAATGGCAGCTTGCTTGATGCGTCCGCCCGTTCTCGCCGTGCGGACCGCAGCATGCGTGCTGGTCGTCTCGCACGGAAACACGCTGCGTGCGCTGGCCAAGCACCTGGACGCGATGCCCGACGGACGAGTTGCAGGGCTGGACATTCCTACCGGTGTCCCGCTGGCGTACGTGCTCGGGCCCGACATGAGGCCAGTCGTCACCGGCGGTCGCTACCTTGGCCCAGAACCACGCCGATAGCTGCGCGGAAACAGCCAGGTGACGGCGAGGCCAGAGGCAGCCCCAGCCGCAGGCTGTGTGGCGCGGGTCAGCGCGCTTGCCCTGCTCAGACGGCGTCGCGGTCGCGCTCGCCGGTGCGAACCCGCAGGACGCCATCCACTGGGCAGATCCAGATCTTCCCGTCGCCGATGGCGCCAGTGTTAACCGACTTGCCGATCGCCTCAACTACCGGGTCGGCCGACTCGTCCTGAACCAGGACGTCGATGCGGAGCTTGGGCAGGACGAAGGCGTTCTGATCGGCTGACCTGCCCGGCGCCATGTGCCCGTACTGCTGGCCAAAGCCGTGGACTTCGGTGACGGTCAGCCCGTGAGCACCGGCCCCGGCGATGGCCTGCACGACGTGGTCGAGCTTGTCGGGCTTGACAACCGCGGTAATCAGCTTCATACCGCGAGCGTGCCCGCCCAGAGGCAGCCGCCGCAGGGTCCTTGCGCCTGTACCGCAGGGACCAACGGCCTGCAGTTCTCACGGCTCCCGAGCATGGTTCTCGGCCAACCGTGCAAGCCAGATGGACTGCCGCGTTTCCACTGCAAGGATGTCCCACCGCCGACGCGCTTCAGGCATCCCCGTCATGATCACCACCAAGCCTGGAGTATGGATGGGACCCGAGGAGGGACTTCCGGCCCTGACTAGGGTCCGGCTGCGCTTCACCCGGGATGCCCCCGGCTCGGTGGCTGTCGCAGCCGTGCTGCGCGAGCGTGATCGGGGCCCGCTCCCTGCTGATCGCGGCCGAAGGTCCTGCCGACCGCGGACCTTCGCATCTGTGCCGCGATCTTCGCTGATGGGTCGGCTGGAGATATCGGCACATGCTGCCGACTGCGGCGTGGAGGTGGTCATGGGTATCGATTCGCGGCCGGGCGATCGGCTGACTGGGCCGGGGCAGCCTTCCGTGGAGGAGATCGCCGCGTACGTGGTGGCGGCGGCGGTATGGGCTCCGTCGGTGCACAACACCCAGCCGTGGTGGTTCAGCGCCGATGGGCAGGAGCTTCGCCTGCACGCCGACGCCGGACGGCAGCTGAGGGTGGCCGATCCCCGTGGCCGCGAGATGATGATCAGCTGCGGTGCCGCGCTCTTTACTGCCCGGCTGGCTCTACGGTCTCTTGGCTGCGTTCCGCAGACTTGCGTTCTGCCCGATCCGGGCGAGCCGTTGCTAGTGGCCCGGGTGAGCTGGCAGCGGCGAGCGGCCGCAGCCGAGTACGAGCAGCGACTGTATGGCCAGGTGCGGCGGCGGCGGACGCACCGCGGCGGGTTCGATCCCGTGCCGATTCCGCCGGACCTCGTCGCGATGCTGCAATCGGGGGCCAAGCGAGATGGGGCGATGCTCCGCATCGTCCGCGGCGCGGGGAACCGGGCGGTACTCGCCGCGGCCGTGGAGACCGCCGAGCAGGCGCTGGAGCTGGACGGCCTCTATGCCCGCGAACTGGCCAGCTGGGTCGCCCCGCCAGGTAGTACCCGGCGGGACGGGGTGCCGCCTACCGCCTACTCCGCGCGGCCCGAGTTCACCCTGCCGTACTTTCCCGGCCGGGATTTCGCCAAGGGCCACCGGTGGGGTTCCGCCGAGTCCAGCCCGTCGGCGGCGCCTCGGTCGGCCGGCCTGGTGGGCATGCTGACCACCGCCGGTGACCGGCCGATCGACTGGGTGAATGCCGGGCAGGCGCTGCAGCGGGCGCTGCTGACTTGCGCTATCTGCGGAGTGGCGGCAGCCCTGCACAGTCAGCCGCTTGAGCGTGCCAGGTTGCGCGAGTTCATCCGCACCCAGCTGTGTGACGGTGCCTACCCGCAGCTGGTGCTCCGGTTTGGTACCGCCACCCAGACCGCCGTCAGCGTCCGGCGCACACCCGCCAGCGTCTTGTTCGCAACGGGCGGCGAACACCTCACCATCGGCCATGAATGACAGACGGCGCCGCGCAAGCCACCGGACAGTGGGCCGGAATTCCGCCCGGAGGGCCCGGAGGTCCCTTGGACCCGGGACATGAGATCCCGTGGGCACGGGACATGAGGACCTGGTCATCGTCTGGCAGCTGCGTCAGACCCTGACGCCCGCTACCGCGACCTTGGTAGCGGCTTCTTCGGGAAGCGGATCAATCCCGAACGGTGCAAGCGCGCCCACATCCACCAGCTCGAAGCTCTCGGCTAGAAGGTCACCGTCCAACCAGCCGCCTGACCAGCATTAATACTTCGCCTGGTCGCGCCCGGCGCAGGCTCAGGTGCTGCCGCGCCCACCTGGGCACTGATTTTCTGGTTAGTCATCAGGTCATGGCCCGTCCAGGACGTCGGAGACTGGGCGGCGGGGGGCGTGCGGGACGGGCAGGCCGTAGCCGAGGCGCAGGATCATCTGCGGATATTCGATATCCGACCGCGGGTCGCGGACCTGCCAGGAGTCGGCTGTTTCCAGCGGCTGGGTGAGCGGTGCGACAGCCACGCCTCGGAGCGTGGCCGTCAGCCAGGCACGCTGCATCGCCTGGCCGGCGCGCAGCCAGTCCGCCTTGCTATCGCAGAGCGTGGACAGCACGGCCAGCTGCGGTTCTTCCTCAAACCAGGCGTAGCCGGCCGGGCGGGGCCGCCCAGGGGTGAAGTCGCGCACCGGAGTGGCACGGCCGGGGTCGCGCGGCCCGGCGGCCTCATCGGGGACGCCCTCGCGATCGCGAGCCCCGCCAGCCCACCGGGCAAGCTCGGCCCGGTAGTCGGGGTTGGCCGTCAGGTCGCGCTCGGCGTCCTGGGCCAGTCGCAATAGCCGTCTGGCTTCCTGGCGGTCCGGGAAATGCAGCACCGCGCCCTCGATCTGGGCTGCCTCCGCCAGCTCGGCGCGAACTCCTGGCGGCACCGCGCGGCTGCTGAACGGGCTCCGGTTGGTGTGCCGTGCCGCGATGGCGGCGTGCAGCTCGATCTCTTGCTCTTGTGGCTGGCATGGTCCGGCCAGCCGGACCGTCGCGAGCAGCAGCGGCTGGCCAGCGTCGGGAGTCAGCCGGACCACCGGGTAGCGGCCAGCCACCACGGCGGCCAGGCGCAGGTTAAGCACGGCGGCGCCGCAGGCAAGACGGAGTCCGCGGCCAGCGGGGTCGCTCACGTGCAGCATCCGTTCCGGATCGGCGTACAGGCTGACCGTCTGGCTGGCCGAGTCGAACCGGAAGCGCCACGGCTGGCTGTTGTGTCTGGACGGCGCCATCGTCGCGGCAGCCACGAGCTCGCGCACCATCTCCTGCGGCACATCGCCCGGCGGGTCGCCTTGCGGTGAGGCGCCTCCCGCAACCTCCGGATCCCCGACAGCGCGGTCGCGGCGCAGGACCCGGTAGGGCCGCACCCTGCCGTGCCCGGGCGGCCCGCCGAAGTCAGCCTTTCGGCGGCTCATCTCTGTTTCCTTGGACATGATGGCGATACCTCGTGCCACTGGCCGGTTCCGCGCTCACATGCTGCGCATGCGGCGGAACCGGCGAATGTCATCCTTGCCCGCGAACAGGGCCAGAGCCATGAATGCGGCTGCGCCTAGCGCCAGCCATGTGATGGGCTTCATCGTCGGGCCTCTCTTCTTGCGTGGCGCGAGCTGTCTCCCGCGCCCATCCCGGCGTGTGCCGCCTCAATCAGCGAGCACGCCTATCACCTCCACTATTACTTTTTCCGGCGGTCTCACCCAGGGCCGAAGGTCGGTCCTGCTAGGGCCCAGAGTCCGTGAGCGTGGCGATCTCCCGCGGCAACTGTCGCGCGCCCAGCTCTCGCCCCGCCAAGCGCAGGACGTTGGTCAGCGTTCAGAGCCGCCTTTGGACCCTGCAGGTTCCCTTCGGATGGAGCGACTGTGAGTAAGCAAAAGGCAGGTGAGCAGCATGATGGCAAAGGCCAGCACACGGGCAGTGCCGATCCCCGCCGGTCAGGTCGATTACCTGATCGCCACGGCGGCCAGGGCACCATCGGTGCACAACACGCAGCCGTGGCGATTCCGGGCCGACCACGACGCCATCGAGCTGTACGCCGACCAGCGCCGCAAACTGCGGGTCGACCCGGTCGGCCGGGAGATGCTCATCAGCTGCGGCGCCGCCCTCTTCGGGCTGCGGCTGGCGGTGCGGTCGCTGGGGTACCAGCCCGTCGTCGAACTGCTCCCGGACCCGGCCCGGTTGCGGCTGCTCGCCCGAGTCAGGCTGGAGCAAGGGGAGCCGATGACCGGCACGGAGCGGGAGATGCTGACGGCGCTGCCGCACCGGCACACCCACCGCGGCCCCTTTGCGCCCGGACCGTTGCCCGCCGGGCTCGTGGCCAGGCTCCAGCACGACACGCTGGCCGAGGGCGCCACGCTGGCAGTGGTCGACCCGGCACTCGCCTACCAGCGGCTGGCCGACATCGTCGGCGCGGCCAGCCACAGGCAAGATCTCGAGCCGGCGGCCCAGGCGGATATGCGCCGGTGGAGCCGAGATGAGACTGATCCCGCTCGCGACGGCGTCCCGGCCCGCGCGTTCCCCGCCAAAGCCATCCGCCCGCCCGGACGGCTTCCGCAACGGGACTTCGACCTGGGTCGTGGCCTCGGGCTACTCGACGACGACGGGGCGCCGCCCGCGGTCACCGCGGTGCTGCTCACGGCCGACGACGGCCGGGCCGACTGGCTGCGCGCTGGCCAGGCGCTGCACCGGCTGCTGGTCCACGCCGCGAGCGAGTGGGTGTTCGCCAGCTTGTACTCACAGCCGCTGGAGGCCGCCGCGATCCGCACCCTGATCCGAGACCGGCTGGCGCTGCCGGGGGCGCCGCAGCTGCTGCTGCAGCTGGGGCTCGCCCACACGGCTCAAGCCACCGCCCGCCGCCCGGCCAGTGACCTGATCGAGCCATGACATCGGCCCGCTGCTAGGCGGGGCGACAGTCGCCACCGGCAGAATGCTTGGGTGCCATTCATCGGGTTGAGCCCCGGCCTGGCTCGCTCCATGCAGGAGCCGCCATTGCGCGCGGCAGGACTGATGGTTCAATCCTGCCGCGCAGAGATCACCGGGCTATGCAACCGGCCCGGAGGTCCGTTACTTGGCCTGCCCCGGCATGAGCGGGGAGGTGGCCTTGAGCACGTCCTCGGCGAACCTCCGCTGGCTGGCGAGCAGCTGCTCGGCGAAGTCGTAGGCGTTCGCCACGACTTCCTCGGGCTTGGGCAGCTTGTCCGCGAACGGCGGGCTCACGGCGGGCAGCTTCGGCGTGATCGCCTGGACGGCGTCCGTCCAGGCCTTGATCGCGTTAACCACTGCCTCCTGGCTCGTCTGCACGGTCTTGAGAATCTCGTCCTGCACTTGCTGTCCGGGGGTAGGGGTATTGGTCATCGCTCGTCCCTCCTCAAGGATCGCTTACGGTGCTAACTATATCAAGTGTTGCTAGTTATAATTAGCATAGCAGCCATTGCTGCGGGCCGACTCATCGGCCGCCAGGAACGCGACCACCCGCGCGACCTCCTCCGGCCTCCCCAGCCGGCCACACGGGATCTGGGCGCGGAACCGGTCGCCCGGTAGTGGTCATCGCGGATTCCCTCCTGGTACGCGTTCCCCCCGCCGCAGTGCCATGCCATGCCCTACCCACCGCCGCGGGCCCACAGGCAGGACACAGCTTCTTCGAAACTAAGGACGCGAACGGCACAGCGGAACCGCCGTAGGTCCCGCGGGCACGTGACGTAGTGCCCCAATCCCTGCGCCGCCTGCGGCATCAGCCGCGTCGTCCGCGTCGCGCGGGACATTAGGCCCAGGCGGAGCGGGCCGAACGACCTTGACCCGTTTTGGCCCCGCCGGTCACAGTGAAAGACACCTCGCCAACAGCCAGGAGGAGTTATGGGATACCCAGCGGCGTCTATGGCACAGCGAGGGGGTTCGTCCGGTCAGGCTCTTGATCCCCTGGAAATGCTGACGTCAGCGACCGACCTAGTGAACCCGGTCGCGGCCGCCCGGCAGATGCCGTGGCTGGCCGGTGAGCTGGTGAAGATCCCGCTGGGCCGGTCCGGCATCTCGTTCGAGGGAGATCGCCGGTTCGACGACACGACTTGGCGGGACAACCCGTTCTACCGCCTGCTCGGCCACAGTTACCGGCTGTTCGAGGATTGGACGGAACGGATGGCCGACGCGGTGGACGGGCCGTGGGAGCGCCAGGCCCGCACCCGGTACCTGGCCAACATCCTCACCGCCTCGCTGTCACCGACCAACTTCTTCTGGACCAACCCGGCCGCGCTCAAGCGCGCCTTCGAGACGGCCGGGCTGTCTGTCCTGCGCGGCGGGCGGAACATGACGCGCGACCTCGCCCGGGGCGGCATGCCCCAGATGGTCAACCGGGAACCCTTCCCCGTCGGCGAGAAGCTTGCCTGCACGCCGGGTGCGGTCGTCTACCGTGACGAGATCTTCGAGCTGCTGCAGTACGCGCCGGCGACGCCGGCGGTCCGCAGCCGGCCGCTGCTCATGGTGCCGCCGGAGCTCAACCGCTACTACGTGCTCGACCTCGCGCCCGGGCGGAGCGTGGTGGAGTACCTCGTCCAGAACGGCATCCAGACGTTCATGATCGTCTGGCGGAACCCGCGGGCCGAGCTCGGGCACGGGCGCTGGGGAGTCGATGACTACCTGACGGCGCAGGCAAAAGCGGCCGAGGTGGTCAAGAAGATCACCGGCAGCGACACCATCAACTGGCTCGGGCTGTGCGCGGGCGGGATCACCACCGCGCTCACGCTCGGATACCAGGCCGCCACGGGTGATACCTCCGCCGGGTCGGCGACGTTCATCGTGACCATGCTGACCAACAGGTGCCCCAACATCATCGGCATGATGGACACTCCGCAGTCGCGAAACATGCTGCGCCAGGCCGCCAGCGACGGCCAGGTCCTCCCCGCCCGAAGCGTGCGCACCGGCTTCGCCTGGCTGCGCCCGAACGACCTGGTGTTCAACTACCTCGTCAGCGGGTGGCTGCTCGGCCAGGACCCGTCCGCGTTCGACGTGCTGGCCTGGAACGACGACGCCACCGCGGTCAGCGCGAAGTTCGCACTGGAAAGCACCGAGCTGGTGGTGGATGCCGTCGGGCGGCACGACGACATCACGGTGCTCGGCACGCCCATCGACCTGGCGAAGGTGGACTGCGACAGCTTCCACGTCGCCGGCTACACCGACCACATCACGCCGTGGCGGGCCGCTTACACCTCAACTCAGGTGCTCGGAGGCGCCAAGGAGCTGGCCGTGGTCAAGTCGGGTCACATTCAGTCGTTCGTCAACCCGCCCGCCAAGAGCCGCTATGACTACTGGGAGGGCCCGCCGGCCAGCGGCGATCCGGACCAGTGGCTCGCCGGGGCGGCCGAGCACCACGGGTCATGGTGGCCGCAGTGGATCGAATGGCTGACCGCCCGCTCCGGGCCGGAAAAGGCCCCGAACGGCGCGCTCGGCAACCGGAAATACCCGCCACTCGGTCCGGCTCCCGGCACCTACGTGCACGAGTAGGAACGGCAGCGGCGGCTGTGCCGATCGGCGGGACGGCGAAGGTCTTCACCAGCGCGGCCTGCTCCCGTCAGCCACCGTGGAGGAGCGGCCTGAGCCCATCCAGGACGGCCGGGTCTTCGATGGTCGAGGGCACCGGCTCAGCGCCACCTTCCGCGATGCCGCGCATTGTCTTGCGCAGGATCTTTCCCGAGCGGGTCTTGGGGAGAGCCGTCACTACGTCGACCTGGCGCAGCGCCGCCACCGGGCCTATCTTGTCCCTGACCAGCTGGACCAGTTCGGCGCGCACCGCGTCCGGGTCGGCGTTCCTGCCGGATTTGAGCACCACGAAGCCGCGCGGTACCTGTCCCTTGACCGGATCGCTCACCCCGATCACGGCGCACTCGGCCACCGCGGGATGACTGGCGAGTACTTCTTCCATCTCGCCGGTGGACAGCCGGTGCCCAGCGACGTTGATCACATCGTCGGTCCGGCCCATCACGAACAGGTACCCGTCGGCATCCAGGTGACCGCCGTCACCGGTCAGATAGCAGCCTGAGTACTGGGACAGGTAGGAGTCGGCGTAGCGCTGGTCGTCGCCCCACAGGGTGGGCAGGCAGCCGGGCGGCAGCGGTAGCCGGATGACGATGTCACCATCCGCTCCAGCCGCCGCGTCTGCACCGGACGGATCGAGCACATGCAAGTCAAATCCCGGCATCGGGACGGTGGGGGACCCCGGCTTGGCCTCCAGTGCCTCCAGCCCCATCGGGTTGGCGGCGATCGCCCAGCCCGTTTCCGTCTGCCACCAGTGGTCGATGACCGGGACGCCCAGCAGGTCGCGGGCCCACCGGTAGGTCTCCGGGTCCAGCCGCTCCCCGGCCAGGAACAAATAGCGCAGGCTCGACAGGTCCCGGCCGCGCGCGAACCGGCCGTCGGGATCTTCCTTCTTGATCACCCGGAAGGCCGTCGGAGCGGTGAACAAGGCCTTCACCTTGTGCTCCTCGATGACCCGCCAGAAGGCCCCCGGGTCCGGTGTGCCGACCGGCTTGCCCTCGTACAGCACGGTGGTGCACCCGGCCAGCAGCGGCGCGTACACGATGTAGGAATGCCCGACCACCCACCCGATGTCGGAGGCGGCCCAGTACACGTCCCCGGGTTGGATGTCGTAGATGTTCTGCATGCTCCAGCGCAGCGCCACGGCATGGCCGCCGTTGTCGCGGACGACGCCCTTGGGCTTCCCGGTCGTGCCCGAGGTGTAGAGGATGTAGAGCGGATCCGTGGCGGCGACCGAGACGCAATCCGCGGGCTCCGCCGTAGCCATCTGCTCCGCCCAGTCGAGGTCCCGCCCGGCCACGATCGGCGCCGGCGCCTGCGGCCGCTGGACGATCACGCACGAGCGCGGCTTGTGCCGGGACAGTTCGAGGGCCCGGTCCAGGATCGGCTTGTAGGCCACGATTCGGCTCGCCTCGATGCCGCACGACGCCGACACCACAGCCACCGGCTGGGCATCTTCGATCCGCGCCGCGAGCTCGGCCGCGGCGAACCCGCCGAACACCACGGAGTGCACTGCACCGATCCGGGCCGACGCGAGCATGGCGACCACGGCCTCAGGCACCATCGGCATATAGATGACGACCCGCTCCCCCGCCGTTACGCCCAGCCCCTGCAGTACCCCGGCAAAGTGAGCAACCTCGTCACGCAGCTCCTGGTAGGTCATCGCCTGCTGGGAGCCTGTCACCGGGCTGTCATAGATCAGCGCAGGCTGATCTGCCCGCCCATCGCGGATATGCCGGTCCACCGCATTGAAGCAGGTGTTCAGCATCCCGCCGGTGAACCAGCGGTAGAACGGAGGGTTCGAGCGGTCGAGTACGACCGCCGGCTCGGTGTCCCAGTCGATCAACCCGGCGGCGTCCCGCCAGAACTGATCGGGGTCAACCAGGCTCTTTCGGAACTCCTGCTGGTAGCGGCCCATGGCGATGCTCCCTCAGTGCTGGTGTTTAGTGTTCCCACCCGTGACGTGGCGACTCGGGTACGTCTTGTTCTTTGGTACGGCCGAACGAGATGCGTCGGGCGCTGGTAACCGGCCGGCCATTCGGTGCACTCTGCCTTCGAGCAGACGACATCGAAGGGCTCGTGCGTAGGGGCGAACGGCCCGGCTGACGTGGGACCTACGCCGCGCCACCATGCTGTGGATGCCCACGCGGCGCGGCCCGCCACACCCGCCCAGCTGCTCGTCGCGGCGATGACGCGAAGGCGGGAGCATAGGGTGGCCGTCATGGCGAAGCCGGTGCTCGTTGTGGTTGATGATGAGGACGCCAGCTTGCAGGCGCTGACACGTGAGCTGGAATCGCGGTACGGCGCGCACTACCGGGTCGTGTCTGGTTCGTCGGCGGAGATGGCGCTGGCCCGGCTGGCGGAGCTGAAGGCGGCGGGGGCTGATGTGCCGCTGGTGCTGGCCGACCAGCAGATGCCGGGGATGGACGGAACGCAGTTGCTGGCCCGGGTGAGGCAATTCTTTCCCACGGCCCGGCGCGGGCTCTTGATCTCCTGGGTCGACCAGTCGGCGCCTGCGCCGTTTCTGGAGGCGGCGGCGCTTGGGTGGCTGGAGTTTTACCTGGACAAGCCCTCGCGGTCACCGGATGAGCGGTTCCACCGGGTGATCACCGGATCGCTGGAGGAGTGGTGGCGCGAGCAGGGCGTGCGGGGCGAGCTGGTCACGGTGATCGCGGACGATCCCTCGGCCCGGGGCCACGAGATCCACGACCTGCTGGCCCGTAATAACGTCCCGTTCAGCTTTTATCCCAGCGACTCCCCGGAGGGCCGGGCGGCGTTGCGGCGGCTGGACGTGAGCGAGCCCGCTGGGCCGGTCCTGTCACTGGACACCGGGGTGGTGCTGGTGGATCCGGCCAATGCCGAGATAGCCGAGGCACTCGGGCAGAAGGTGCGGCCAGCCGGGCAGGTTTATGACGTGGTCATCGTGGGGGCCGGGCCGGCCGGCCTGGCCGCCGCGGTCTACGCGGCGTCGGAGGGGCTTTCCACCGCGCTGCTGGAGCGGGAGGCCTTCGGCGGCCAGGCCGGGACGAGCTCACGGATCAGGAACTATCTGGGATTCCCTAGCGGTGTCAGCGGGGTGGAACTGGCGCAACGCGCCTACGAACAGGCGTGGGTATTCGGCACCCACTTCGTATACGGCAACCCAGCGACGTCGCTGGCCAAAGACCGGGACCTGCTCGTGGTCGGGCTGGCAGATGGCAGCCAGGCCCGGGCCCGCGCCGTGGTGATCGCGACCGGCGTGTCATACCGACGCCTGGGGGTTCCCGAACTGGAAGGGCTGGCCGGCGCGGGCGTGTTCTACGGCGCCGGCACCATCGAAGCGCAGGCCATAGCGGGGAAACCGGTCTTTGTGGTGGGCGGCGGCAACTCGGCCGGGCAGGCCGCGCTGCACCTGTCGAAGTACGCACAGCAGGTCACGATTCTCATCCGCTCGCATTCCCTGGCGGCGAGCATGTCCGACTACCTGATCCGCCAGATCGAGGCCGCGCCCAACGTGGACGTCCGCTACCGTTGCGAGGTCGCGGGCGGCGGTGGCAGCGGGCATCTCGAGCAGCTTCTGCTCCGCGACCGCGACTCCGGCGAAACCGCGCTGGTACCGGCCGCTGGCCTGTTCATCCTGATCGGTGCGCAGCCGTTCACCGGCTGGCTCCCC
>Ga0335076_10003922_pt1 | contig 15001 bp, 10 predicted proteins | sample Lox_Sample_25_FD_206717 | JGI IMG/M metagenome (GOLD analysis project Ga0335076, IMG submission 206717) | Soil microbial communities from Loxahatchee National Wildlife Refuge, Florida, United States - Lox_Sample_2.5 | ecosystem: Environmental > Terrestrial > Soil > Wetlands | place: USA...
GCAGCTCAAGGTCGTTCTGCCGCCGGCGAATTCACCGGAGGCGAAGGCGCTCTATGAGCAGATGCGCGCCAAGCTCAACTTCGATCCACGCGCCGGCGAGGGGAGGTGATGCCATGGTACGGGTGACACAGGTACTCGAAGCGCACGTGCTCGGCGAAGGCGACTGGATCGCCGCTGCCGAGGTGTGTGAGCTCTGCCGCCTCGAGCTCGATGCCGTGATGGAGCTCGCTGCACTCGGCGTGGTGGCACCGCGCGAGAGCCGCCCCGGGCAATGGCAGGTGCCGGCGACGGCGCTGCCGCGCCTGCGCGTGGTCGGCAGGCTCATGCAGGACCTCGGAGTCAACGTGAGCGGCGCAGCGCTCGCCGTGGAGCTGCTCGAGGCGCAGCGCGAGCTCGAGAGCCGCATCCGTCATCTCGAGCGGCTCACCGGCAGCTACTGAGCGAAGCTGTCGCCGCCGACGCGCAGCCAATCGCGCTCGAGCGGAGTGGTGACGCGCCCGAGGGCGCGGTTGCGATGGGGAAAGCGGCCGAACTGCGCGATGATCGCGCGGTGATTCTCGGCCGAGCGCAGCGCGCCGGCGAACGGCTCTTCGAGCTCCTCCGGCACCTCGCCCAGCAGCCGCCGGTACGCGGCCACCGACTCTTCCTGCACCTCGTAGCGCTCCGAGTGCTGCAGCGGCATGTAGAAAAACATGCGCTCCACCACGTCCAGGGCGGCGTCGGCCGCCGCCTGCATTCCCGACAGCGTCAGCGCGAGCGCGCGCTCGTCATAGGCGAAAGCGCGGGCAGTACCGCGATACATGTGGCGCGGGAACTGGTCGAGCAGAATGATGAGGCTCAAGCGCCGCCGCGGGCCATCCGCCCAGGCGTCGAGCGCGCCGCTCCCGGCACGCTCGAGCAGCGCGCCGAAGCGGCGGTAGATCTCGGCGTCGCGTCGCTGGCGCAGCTCCGAGGTCTCATCGCCGAACCAGAAGCGGATGCGGCGTTTCAGCCGCTGTGCCGACATCGGCAGTGCACCGAACCAGAAGTCGCGAACGCTGCGTGCCTCATCCATTGCGCGGCGCTGCCTCGGAACGCGCGCGGTCGGCCTCGAACAGCTTCTCGAGTTGCTGGGCCGCCGCCAGCGAGGTGGCGAGGAACTTCGCCTCGTCCTCCTTCACCTGGTACTGCGCCTCGAGGGTCTGCTGGTCGTACCGCCGGAAGCGCCGTACCGCCTCGCGCGCGTCCGCCGGCGTTGCGCCGAGCGCCTGCAGCACCGCACCCGCCATCTCCAGGCTCGAGGCGTAGGTCTCGCGGATCACGTCGGTGACGCCCGCGTCCATCAGGGAGAAGGCGTGCTGGCGGTTGCGCGCGCGCGCAAAGATCTTCAGCTGCGGGAACTGCTCGCGTACCAGCTCGGCGGTCCGCACCGAGGCCTCCACGTCGTCGATCGCGAGCACCAGGACGCGGGCGCTCTGTGCACCGGCGGCGCGCAGCAGGTCGAGTCGCGAGACGTCGCCGTAGTAGACCTGGTTGCCGAAACGGCGCACGAAATCGACGTTCCGCTGGCTGCTGTCGAGCGCGGTGAACGGCGTCCCTTTCATGCGCAGGACGCGCGCGACGATCTGCCCGAAGCGACCGAAGCCGGCGATGATGACCGGGATATCGTGCTCGTCGATGGCGTCGTACGGGGCGGCACGCGGGCTCAGCCAGCGGCGCGTCACGGCTTCGTGTCCGAGTAGCAGCAACGGGCCGAGCATCATCGACAGCGTCACCGCGAGGACCAGCATATCGGCCGTGTGGCGGTCGATAATCTCCTCCCGTGCGGCGAGTGAGAACAGCACGAAGGCGAACTCGCCACCGGAGCACAGCGCAAATCCCAGCCGACGCGCCGACTCTCCCGGCTGGCCCGCCAGCCGCCCGAGCGCCGTGATCGCGGCGATCTTGATCGCGAGAAAGCCGGCGGTGAGCGCGAGCAGCGTCAGCGGTTCGGAGCGCAACAGCCCGAGGTTCGCCGACATACCGACGACGATGAAGAACAGACCGAGCAACAGTCCCTTGAAGGGCTCGAGATCGGCCTCGAGCTCGTGGCGGAACTCGCTGTCGGCGAGCAGCACACCGGCGATGAATGCCCCAAGCGAGGCCGACAGGCCAAGCCGCGTCGCGAGCAGCGCGGTGAGGATCACCGTGAGAAGAGCCGCGGCGGTGAACACCTCTCCCACGCGCACCCGCGCCACGATGCGCAGCGCCGGCCGCAGCACCACGCGTCCGCCGCCGATGATGACCGCCGCAATCACCGCCGCGAGCTTCAAGAGCTCCACCCACCAGTTGGCGGCGAGGTGCGCCGGCGCGAGCGGCGAGAGCAGCGGCAGGATCGCGAGCACCGGCAGCACGGCGAGATCCTGGAACAGCAGCATGCCGAACGCCGCGCGGCCGTACTGGCTCCTGAGCTGCCCGCGCTCGGCCAGCACCTGCAGCACGAGCGGCGTGGAGGAGAGCGACAGCCCGAAGCCGACGATGCCTGCGGCCGTCGGCCGCTGGCCGAGCGCCAAGGCCAGTACCCCGAGCAGCAGCGTGCACAGCGCCACCTGCGCGGGACCCAGGCCGAAGACGATACGCCGCATCACCCACAACCGCGTCGGCTGCAGCTCGAGCCCGATGACGAACAGCAGCAGCACCACGCCGAACTCGGACACCTGCGTGATGCGGTGGATGTCACCGATGAGGTTCAGCCCCCAGGGGCCGATGGCGAGCCCGGCCGCCACGTAGCCGAGGATCGAGGAGAGACGCGCGAAACGAAACAGCGATACCGTGACCACGGCCGCAGCCAGCAGAATGGCAGTTTGTGCCAGTGAAATCATGGGGGCAGCCGGGATTCTCGCAGGAATCGGCGCACGAAACCTGACAGGGCGCGGCGCGGGTCCGCCCGAACACCGCTCTCAGGCTTGAGTTTGTCTGCGGCGGCCCCATGCCAGCGCGATGCTCGATCGCGATACCCTGCCCCACGGCACACCCGATTCCGCCGTACCCGGCGCGCCGCCTGACGTGCCGCCTGAAATAGCCCTCGGTGCGCCGCCTGACGTGCTGCCCGAAATAGCCCCTGGCGCGCCGCCTGCAGTGCCGCCGGATGCACGGCGCGAGGAGCCACTCGATGCCTATTCCGCCGCGGTGGTGGGCGCCGTCGAACGGGTCGGCCCTGCCGTCGTGAGCGTGTACGTGGGAGGCGCCGCCGAGGCCGAACGGGCGCGTGGCGGCGCCGGTTCCGGCGTGGTGGTCACGCCGGACGGTTACCTTCTGACCAACGAGCACGTCGTACAACGTGTCAGCGAGGCGCGGGTCACTTTCGTCGACGGACGCAGCGTACCGGCGGTCGTCGCCGGGCGCGATCCGGCGACCGACCTCGCGGTGCTGCGCGCGCAGGCGGGCGCGCTGCCGTACGCGCGACTCGCGAGCGCCCAGCGCCTGCGTGCCGGGCAGCTGGTCGTCGCGGTGGGTAACCCCTTCGGCTACGAGTCGACCGTCTCCGCCGGCGTGGTGAGTGCGCTCGGGCGCTCGCTCCGCAGCCGCCACGGACGCCTGATCGAGAACGTGGTGCAGCACACCGCCGCGCTCAATCCCGGCAATTCCGGCGGCCCGCTGGTCGAGCCTTTCGGTGGCGTGGTCGGGATCAACACCGCGATCATCGCCATGGCGCAGGGCATCGGCTTCGCCATCCCGGCGACCACGGCACAATGGGTGCTGACCGAGATCCTCACCCAGGGCCGGGTACGCCGCGCCTGGCTCGGTGTTGCGGCCCGTGACCGGCCGCTCGACCTGCGCCTGGTGCGCGGCCTGGGGCTGACCACCCGCAGCGCCGTCGAAGTGATGTCGCGCGAGGCCCAGGGGCCGGCGGCGGACTCCGACCTGCGGCCGGGAGACCTGATCGTCGCCGTGGGCGGTGAGCCGGTCGACGGCATCGATGCCCTGCACCGGCGCCTCGGCCGCGTGCCGCCGGGCACCGCGCTCGAGCTCACCATCGTCCGCCGCACGCAGATCGTCGTCGTGACGCTCACCGTGCGTGAGCCGCCGCCCTGAGGCGTCTCGCCTCATGCGGCCCGTTGTCGCTTCCGCCCCCGCTACTCGCACAGGCTTGCCAGGTAGCCCTGCGCCTTGGGGGAGAGGCGCTTGAGCGCCAGGGCGCGCGCTTTGGGCGCATCGAGGATGTACTCGAGGGGGCCGCAGAGGAGCTTCTCGCGGATGCGTGGGTGGCGGGCGGAGGCACGCGCCATCTGGTCGAGCAGCGTCGCGGCGCGAACGCGGTGGCGCGCATGTTGGAGCAGCTCGCACATTGCGTGCAAGGGCAGACGATCACAACGCTGTCGGCGCCTCAGGTCAACGCCGCCCACTGCGGCGCACTCAGCCGATAGAGCACGTGACGGGAGAGGGCGTGCCGTAGTGGCAGCCGCGGGTGATCGAAGTCGCCGCCCGCATCGCGCCGCATCCCGAGACGCTCCATGACCGCACGCGAGCGGGTGTTGGCCGGCACGGTGAAGGCCACGACTTCCCGCAGGGTCAGCCTCTCGAAGGCGAAGCGCAGACACTCGCGGCCGGCTTCGGTAGCGAAACCCTGGCCCCAGCTCTCGCGCCGCAGCCGCCACGCGATCTCGACGCAGGGTGTGAAGTGCGCGCGGAAGGCGGGTACGGCGAGCCCCACGCAACCGATGAATTGCCCTGGCGCCTGCACTTCGGCCGCCCACAGGCCCCACCCGCGCCGCTCGATGTCGGCCTCGGCCCGCCGCGCCAACGCATCGCTCTCCTCGCGGCTGAGGCAGCGCGCCATGAACTCCATGGTCACTGGGTCGGCATTGAGCGTGGCGAATGGCTCGAGGTCACTCTCGCGCCAGTGCCGCAGGGTCAGCCGCGGGGTGGTGAGGACGGTCATGATGCTTGCAAGAGCTTCGCGGGGCGCTATTATCGAACGCATAGTGATGGTGTGAGACAGTCGATCGACGGCACAGCGGCCCGACCGCTCCCGCGACTTCCGACTGATGTCCGCGACCTTCTCGCTTGAGAGCCCGCGGATCTCCTGAGCGAACGAATTTTGCCCCGTGGGTTTGCGGCGGCGGGTGCCTTGCCCGCAGCCCGCATGTGCCTGCCGGTATGCCCGCATCTTTCGAGGCCATCGCTATGCATGCTCCGCCGCCTTCGCTCTACAAGGACGCGTACGAGCGCGACAGTTGTGGGTTCGGCCTGATCGCCAGCCTGGACGATGCGCCGAGTCACTGGCTGGTGCGTACCGCCATCACCTCGCTCAACCGCCTGACGCACCGCGGCGCCATCGCCGCCGATGGCAAGACCGGCGATGGCTGCGGGCTGCTGCTCAAGCGCCCGGAGCGCTTCCTGCGCGCGGTGGCGGGCGAAGCCGGTATCACCCTCGCACCCCGCTTCGCAGCGGGGCTGGTTTTCCTCGCGCGCGATCCGCCTCAGGCGGCACTCGCGCGGGCCGCACTCGCCGCCGAGCTCGCGCGAGCGGGGCTCGAGGTCGCCGGCTGGCGCACCGTGCCGGTGAACGCCGATGCCTGCGGTGCCGATGCGCTCCGGTCGCTGCCGATGATCGAGCAGCTGTTCGTCAACTGCCCCTCGGCGGACCTCGACGAGGCCGCCTTCAACCGCCGGCTGTTCGTCGCACGCCGCCTCGCCGAGAAGGCCTGCCAGGAGAGGGACCCTGCGTTCTACGTCCCGAGCCTCTCGGCGAGCACCATCGTCTTCAAGGGCATGGTGATGCCGCAGTACCTGGCGCGGTTCTACCCGGACCTCGCCGATCCGCGGCTCGAGAGCTCGGTGGCGGTGTTCCACCAGCGCTTCTCCACCAACACCCTGCCGCAGTGGCGCCTGGCACACCCGTACCGCTATCTCGCCCACAACGGGGAGATCAACACCATCCAGGGAAACCGCAACTGGGCGTTGGCACGCGGCCCGCTGTTGCGCTCCCCGCTCCTGCCGCAGCTCGAGGAGCTGCTGCCGCTGGTGTCGCTCAGCGGCTCGGACTCGCAGAGCCTCGACAACATGTTCGAGGTGCTGCTCATGGGGGGACTCGATCCGTTGCACGCCATGCGCTTGCTGATGCCTCCCGCGTGGCATGGGCTCGACGCGCTCGATCCGGACCTGCGCGCGTTCTACGAGTACTACTCGGTGCACATGGAACCGTGGGACGGCCCGGCGGGGGTGGTGCTGACCGACGGCCGCTATGCGCTGTGCACGCTCGACCGCAACGGGCTGCGCCCGGCCCGCTTCTGCATCACCAGCAACCGCTGCCTCACCATCGCCTCCGAGACCGGCGTGTGGGATTACCAGCCGCAGGACGTGCTGCGCAAGGGCAAGCTCGGCCCCGGGGACATGATCGCCCTCGACCTCGAGAGCGGCACGCTGCTCGCCTCGAGCGACATCGACCAGATGCTCAAGGCGCGCCAGCCCTACAAGGCGTGGCTCAAGCAGGGTGTGCGCTACCTCGAGAGCGACCTGGTCGACCCGCGTCTCGCCGCCGAGCCGATGGACCGCGCCACGCTCGGCCTCTATCAGAAGATGTTCAACGTCACGCAGGAGGAGCGCGACGACATCATCCGCGTGCTCGCGCAGGACGAGAACGAAGCGGTTGGCTCGATGGGCGACGACACACCGATGCCGGTGCTGTCGCACCAGGCGCGCTCACTATACGACTACTTCCGCCAGCAGTTCGCCCAGGTCACCAACCCGCCGATCGATCCGCTGCGCGAGACCATCGTCATGTCGCTGCAGACGCAGATCGGCCCGGAGTGCAACATCTTCGTGCCTGCACCCGAGCACGCGCGTCAGGTAGTGCTCGGCTCGCCGATTCTCTCGCAACGCAAGCTGCGCCAGATCCTCGCCGTTCCCGAGGTGACGCACGAGTTCATCGATCTGCAGTACGCGCCGGCCGAGGGGCTGCGCGCGGCGATCGTGCGCATGTGTGCGCAGGCGGAGAGCGCGGTGCGCGAGGGCAAGCTCGTGCTGCTGCTGTCGGACCGCTACCTGGTGAAGGGGCGGGTGCCGGCGCACGCCCTGCTCGTAACCGGGGCCGTGCATCAGCACCTGGTGCGGACCGGGCTGCGCTGCAAGTGCAATCTGCTCGTCGAGACCGGCACCGCACGCGAGCCCCACCACTTCGCCTGCCTGATCGGCTACGGGGCGACCGCCGTGTATCCGTACATGGCGTACCAGGTGCTGTTCGAGATGATGCGCGGCGGGCGGGTGAAGCTCGATTTCGCCGCCCGCCTCGAGCTCGGGCGCAGCTACCGTGCGGGGGTGCGCAAGGGGCTGTTCAAGATCATGTCGAAGATGGGCATCTCGACGATCGCGAGCTACCGCAGCTCGCAGTTGTTCGAGATCGTCGGCCTCGCAGCGGAGGTGGTCGCGCTGTGCTTCACGGGTACCGAGAGCCGCGTGCAGGGTGCGGACTTCGCCGACCTGGAAGCAGACCTGTGCACCCTGGCCGAGCTCGCCTGGAATCCGCGTGAGGGAATCGGCCCGGGTGGGCTCCTCAAGTACGTCCACGGCGGCGAGCACCACATGTACAACCCCGACGTGATCGCCGCGCTCCAGGCGGCGGTGATCTCCGGGGACTATGCGCTCTACCGCCAGTTCGCACGCCTGGTCAACGAGCGTCCGCCGGCCACCTTCCGTGACCTGCTGGTGCTCAAGCCGCGCGCGCCGGCCATCGCGCTCGAGGAGGTCGAATCGCCCGATGCGGTGCTCGCCCGCTTCGACAGCGCCGGCATGTCGCTCGGCGCGCTCTCACCCGAGGCGCACGAGGCGCTGGCGATCGCCATGAATCGCCTCGGCGCGCGCTCGAACTCCGGCGAGGGTGGCGAGGACCCGGCGCGCTACGGCACTGAGAAGAACTCGAAGATCAAACAGGTGGCGTCGGGCCGCTTCGGCGTGACCCCCGAGTACCTGATCAACGCCGAGGTGCTGCAGATCAAGATCGCGCAGGGCGCAAAACCCGGCGAAGGCGGGCAGCTGCCCGGGCACAAAGTCAACGACATGATCGCCAGCCTGCGTTTCGCCCGTCCGGGCGTCGGGCTCATCTCACCGCCGCCGCACCACGACATCTATTCCATCGAGGACCTCGCGCAGCTCATCTTCGACCTGAAACAGGTGAACCCGGCGGCGCTGGTGTCGGTGAAGCTGGTCGCGGAACCGGGAGTCGGTACGGTCGCCGCCGGGGTCGCCAAGGCCTATGCCGATCTCATCACCATCTCCGGCTACGACGGGGGTACGGGTGCGAGCCCGCTGTCCTCGATCAAGTACGCCGGCACCCCGTGGGAGCTCGGGCTCGCCGAGACGCACCAGACGCTGCGCATCAATGCACTGCGCCACCGCGTGCGGCTGCAGACCGACGGGGGACTCAAGACCGGGCTCGACGTGGTGAAGGCAGCCATCATCGGCGCGGAGAGCTTCGGCTTCGGCACCGCGCCGATGGTGGCGCTCGGGTGCAAGTACCTGCGCATCTGTCACCTCAACAACTGCGCCACCGGAGTCGCCACGCAGCACAAGGTACTGCGCTCGAAGTACTTCACCGGGCTGCCGGAGATGGTGATCAACTACTTCCGCTTCGTCGCCGAGGAGGTGCGCGAGATCCTCGCCTCGCTCGGGGTGCGCAGCCTCGCCGAGATCATCGGCCGCACCGAGTACCTCGAGGTGCGCGGCGGCGAGACCGCGAAGCAGCGCAAGCTCGACCTCGCGCCGATCCTGTCCACCGCCGGACTCAGCACCGCTGCGGCGCAGTTCTGCACCCTGCCCGCCAACGTGCCGTTCGACAAGGGCGAGCTGGCCGAGCGCATGGTGCGCGAAATACTGCCCGCCATCGAGGCGAAGCGCGGCGGCGAGTGGCGCTATCAGCTCAGCAACTTCAACCGCTCGATCGGCGCGCGGCTCTCGGGCGAGATCGCGCGCCGCTGGGGCAATTACGGCATGGAGGAGGCGCCCGTCACGGTGCGCTGCAGCGGCAACGCCGGGCAGAGCTTCGGTGTATGGAATGCCGGTGGGCTGCACCTCTATCTGGAAGGGGACGCCAACGATTACGTCGGCAAGGGCATGGCGGCCGGTCGCATCGTGCTGCGGCATCCGCGCGCGGCGCGCTTCGTGGCGAAGGACACCATCATCATGGGTAACACCTGCCTGTACGGCGCGACGGGTGGTGAGCTGTATGCCGCCGGGGTTGCGGGCGAGCGCTTCGCGGTGCGCAATTCCGGCGCGCTCGCCGTGATCGAAGGGTCGGGCGATCATTGCTGCGAGTACATGACGGGCGGCGCGGTGTGCGTGCTGGGCCGTACCGGGGTCAACTTCGGCGCCGGCTTCACCGGCGGCTTCGCCTATGTGCTCGATCTCGAGCGCAACTTCGTCGACCGCTACAACCACGAGCTCATCGACATCAGTCGCATTCATCCCGAGGCCATGCAGTCGCACGTGCAGCACCTGGAGAGCCTGCTCGGGCGGCACGTGGAGGAAACCGGCAGCCTCTGGGCGGAGGAGATCGTCAACGACCTGCGCACCTTTCTGCCGAAGTTCTGGGTGGTGAAGCCGAAGGCCGCCTCCATCGATTCGCTCATCGAGAATCTGCGGCGCGCGGCCTGAAGGCACAACGCGGCCATGGCCGACAAGAACCTGCAGTTCCTCGACATCCCGCGCAGCGACCCGGCCAAGAGCTCAGCCGAGGTGCGCGTCCGCGATTTCCGCGAGATCTACGCGTCCTACGATGCCGCCGGCGCCGCGCAGCAGGCGGGTCGCTGTCTCGCCTGCGGCAACCCGTTCTGCGAGTGGAAGTGCCCGGTGCACAACTACATCCCGAACTGGCTGAAGCTGATCGAGGAGGGCAATCTGTTCGAAGCCGCGGAGCTCTCGCACAAGACTAACTCGCTTCCCGAGGTGTGCGGCCGCATCTGTCCGCAGGACCGGCTGTGCGAGGGCGCCTGCACGCTCAACGACGGCCTCGGCGCCGTCACCATCGGCGCGATCGAGAAATACATCACCGACGAGGCGCTCAAGCGCGGCTGGAAGCCCGACATGTCGCACGTGCAGCCACTCGGCAGGCGCGTCGCCGTCGTCGGTGCCGGACCTGCGGGACTTGGCTGCGCTGACATCCTCTCGCGCCACGGCGTGGCGCCGGTGGTGTTCGACCGCTACGCGCGCATCGGCGGACTCCTCACCTTCGGCATCCCACCCTTCAAGCTCGAGAAGCAGGTGCTCGAGCAGCGGCGCGAGATCATGGAAGGCATGGGCGTCGAGTTTCGCCTCGGCTGCGAGGTCGGCAGCGACATCGCCTTCGAGCGGCTGCTCGCCGAGTACGACGCCGTGTTTCTCGGCATGGGCACGTACACGTACGTGAAGGGCGGCTTTGCGGGAGAGGATCTGCCCGGAGTGTACGAGGCGCTGCCCTACCTGATCGCCAACATCCGCCACGAGCTTCAGTTCGAGGGTAGCGCGCAGGCGCTGATCAGCCTGCGCGGCAAGCGCGTCGTCGTGCTCGGCGGCGGCGACACCGCCATGGACTGCAACCGCACCGCGATACGTCAGGGTGCCGAGAGCGTCGTCTGCACCTACCGGCGCGACGAGGGCAACATGCCCGGCTCGCACCGCGACTACCGCAACAGCCGCGAGGAAGGCGTGGAGTTCCTCTTCAACCGCCAGCCGATCGAGATCGTGGGCAGTGAGCGGGTCGAGGGGGTGAAGCTCGTCGAGACGCGCCTCGGTGCCGCCGACGCGCGCGGGCGGCGCGTGCCGCAGCCGGTCGCCGGATCCGAGCACATCGTGCCCGCGGACGCCGTGATCATCGCCTTCGGTTTCCTGCCGAGCCCGCCGCGCTGGCTCGCCGAGCACCACATCAGGCTGCACCCGAGCGGCCGGGTACGCGTCTCGGCCGCCGCGAGCACGCCCTTTCAGACGACTAACCCCCAGGTGTTCGCCGGCGGGGACATGGTGCGTGGCTCGGACCTGGTCGTGACCGCGGTGTTTGAAGGGCGCGAAGCGGCACGCGGGATCCTCAACTACCTCGGCGTGCGGTAAGCCGGTGCGCACGGGAAAAAGAAAAGCCCCGCACGGAGGGCGGGGCCTTGAGTTGCATTGCTGCATCGAGCGACCCGGTGGTTCGCTGTCAGCTCCGACCGCTGCGCCCACGTTTTCCGCTCAGGCCGAGCAGGCGTAGCGCAGCGGCTTGTCGCGTCTTCACGAGCATCTAAACTTTCCGGCTGAAACGCTTGGAGCCAACCGCTCCGGCTTCTATCGCGAGGCCCGCGTGTTCATCCACGCGTTGTGTCGTTCCTGACAACCCACAGTAAGTTAGGGATTGTCGTTACCCGTGCCCGCGTCGATCCCCGAGTTTCTGTTTGTTGATCTCCTTCATGCCGCGCTGCTTATCCGCATCACCGTCTAGCAGCCCCTTCCGGCGTCCATCAGAAATTCGTTTCCAGACGGTACCTTCGGGAATTAATTGTACTGATTCCACAGGAAACCACCATGTCGCAAATTGTCGACAGAGTCGCAATTTGTAGACATAATCTGGCGCCTCGGCGGAGGCGATTGCGGCACGCCTGAGCCGTGAGAGAGGCGCCGCGCGTGCCGTCTTATGTCAACGCGGCACGCGGACGCTGACGCGCACGCCCGTGCCGTCGGCGAGGCTCATGGCCCTCGCCTCGCCGCCGTGAAACTCCGCGATAAGCCGCACGATATAGAGCCCCAGCCCGAAGTGGGGCCGGCTGTCCGGATCGGAACGCGATTGCCACAGCGACTCGAACAGCCGCCCCTCGAGGTGTACCGGGAGCGGCGGCCCGGGATTTTCCACCTCGATCACCGCCTCCCGCGGTGCGGCGAGCAGACGCACGCGGATGGTTGAGCCCGGGGGGCTGAAATCCACGGCGTTGTCGACCAGCTTGTCGAGCATCTGCACGATGAGATCGGGGGCCCCGGTGAGGACGACGGGCTCGGCGGGCAGCTCGGCCGAGAAGCTGCGCCCGGCGAAGGCGCCGCGGTAAGCGGCGACCGCAGAATCGAGCAGCGTCACGAGATCGAAGCTCGTGCGCTCGGCGCTGCCGATGGCCTCCTCGACACGGCTGGCGGCGCCCATCGCGAGCAGAATGCCGTTCAGCCGCTCACTCCCCTGGCGCGCGCGCGCGAGATAGGTGCGGGCCGAGTCCGGCACCGGCTCGGCCTCGAGGTTGTCGAGCGAGGAGCGCACGATGGTGAGCGGCGTGCGGATCTCGTGAGCGAGCTTGCCGGCCAGCGTACGCAGGTAGCTCGTGTATTCGTTGAGCCGCGCGAGCAGCGTCGAGAAGCTGCGCGCGAGGTCGCCGAGCTCATCGCGAGCCTCGGTCTCCGGAAAGCTGGCGATCAGGCCGTGGCGCGTGAGTGCCGACTCGCTCGCCTGCCGCAGCCGCGCCAGACGCAGTGCCAGCCACGCGGCGAACGTGAACATCAGGATCACGGCGATCACGCTGGTCGCGAAGGTGAAATTCAGCATGCGCGTCAGAGCGCGATCGCGCAGGCGGATCCAAAGGTCCGGCGCCTGCGTAACCTCGAGCTGGCCGATGAGCTGCTGATGATCACGGTCGTAAATGGGTGCGTGCGCCTCGAGCAGCCGCCGCTCGCCCGGCCGGTCGACAAAGCGGCGGTAGAGACGGGTCAGGACCGGCGCCGCGGAGCCGAGGCTGCCCGCGTAGGCGAGCGCATCGGCGCGCGCGAGCACCCGCCCGTCGGGCGTAGTCACGGCGAGCTTCAGCCCCGGCTGCATGAACTGCGCAAGGTAAGGGCCGAGCTCCGGGTCGGCCACGAGCAGACGGCCGAGAGTGCCCAGGTCGTCGCTGCGCAGCGTACCGTAGCTCACGGGCACCGCGCCGCGTGTGTCGCGATCGTCCACGAGCACACCGAAGCGGCTGCCGAGCATCGACAGCGGCACGCGCATCTCGACGCGATAGCCGTCATTGGCCGGCTGCCAGGCGGCGCGGATGCGCGGCTCGAGTGGCGCGCTCTTCTGGCCGTATTCGCCGGTCTCGATACGCCGCGCGGTGAGTGTTCCCGGGCCGCTCGCGGCCAGGAACACCTGGTGCTCCTCGCCGCGACCGTCCGTAAATCCGATCCACACGCGGTCGCCGAAGGTCGCAGGATCGAGCGTGTTGCTGCCGGGGGCGTCGAACACCGGGTGCTCGTCGTGCACTTCGAGCAGCACATACAACATGCGCTCATAAACGCCGCTGAGGATGCGGAAGTGATGGCGGTCGTCGCGCTTGAAATAGGCCCACGCCGCCGGATCGTGCGGCCAGTCGTCGGCGTAGCCGTCGATGAGCGGCGCGGCGCTGAGGGCGAGCGGCCGCAGGTCGTACGCGCCCGCCGCGGGTGCGGCGGGCGCTGGCGCGGGGGCGTTCGCTTGCGCAGCGGGCGTTGCAGCTTCGGCGGTCGCTGACGTGGGGCTCGCCGTCGCGGCGTCGACCGCCGTGTCGGCCGGCGGCGGCGCCTCGCGGTAAAGCAGGTCGGTGCGCCCCTGGAGCGATGCCGCGATGGTCTGCGATACGGCTTGCAGCGATGTCTGCTCGCCTTCGCGCAGTGCGCTTTCCATCTCGCGTGCGTAGCGGCAACCGCCCCAGGGCAGTACCAGCGTGGCGAGCCCGAGAGCCAGCAGCTTGAGCCGCAGCGACATGAGCGCGCCGCTACTCGACCCAGCGATAGCCCATGCCGTAGACCGTCTGCACCGCGTCGAAGCGCGGATCGACGCCCTGGAACTTGCGACGGATACGCTTCACGTGCGAGGTGATGGTGTTGTCGTCGAGTACGACGTTGGCGGCGTCCATGAGCTGCTGGCGGTTCTTGACGTGTCCGGGATGGCGCACCAGCGCGTGCACGATCCAGAACTCGGTGAGCGACAGCAACACTACCTTGCCGTCCCATTGCGCCTGCATGCGCTCGGCATCGAGAGTGAGCGCGCCGCGGCGGATGACTTCGCCCGGCGCCGCGGGTTTGCGCAGCGCGTCCACGCGGCGGAACAGCGCGTTCACCCGCGCGATCAGATGCGGCAGGCTCAGGTCCTTGGTGAGGAAATCGTCCGCACCGAGACGCAGTCCCGACACGGCATCGAGCTCGCTGTCGCGCGCCGTGAGGAAGATGATCGGCAGCTCCGCCGACAACGCGCGCAGCTGCCGGCACAGCTCGAAACCGCCCTCGGGCTCCTGCTCGAGCGAGATGTCGATGACCGCGAGATCCGGCAAGCGCGCGGCGAAGGCGCTCATGGCCTGGGCGCGGTTGGCGTAGGTGCGCACCGCGTAGCCTTCGCGCGTAAAAGCGGCCGCGTAGTTGTCGCGGATCGCCGCTTCGTCCTCGACGATGGCAACGAGACGCTTCATGGAAATCAAGGCTACAGGCTGCACGCGCGCCGTGAAAGCTCACCGACGCTGCCACTTTGCGCCACGATTCAGCGCCACCGCGACACTTTTGCGCCCGCGCGCACGCACCTCGCTGCGGTGAAATCTCCTCCCATGCCCCCGTGGGAGAGACGCATGACCACAGTGCCGCCGCCGTCGAGAGACCGGAGAGGGCGCCTGGAGCGCCTCAGCAACTGGCTGGCCCTGCTGGCACTGCTCGCCGGCGGCGTCGTCTTCCCGGGCGCGCGAGAGGCCACTGCGGTCGGCGGCGGCGCGGCCGCGCCGCCGCCTGGCTGCCGGGCGAGCGCGGCAACAGCGTCATTGCCGGAGTGCGCACCACGAGGTTTGCGGGCGGCGCGCTGCCGAGGGAGCGCGGCGGCGACGTCAGCTCGCGCGCGCTGGGCTACGCGCGCGTAGCTGACAGCCGTATTTCCGCTGCTACCCGGTCCACGGCCGGCGTCCCCCGGCGGGCCGCCGCGTTAGCGGGCAACCGCAGAGGCGGCCGGCGCGCTGACGTTGAGCGCTCCCGGCACCCGTGCTAGGTTGTCGTCCCGCTCGGAAGCATAAAAAACAAACCGTGGCGATCCCGATAGCCCGGCCACCCGTGCGGGTTATCGAGGGAG
>Ga0335076_10003923_pt1 | contig 15000 bp, 9 predicted proteins | sample Lox_Sample_25_FD_206717 | JGI IMG/M metagenome (GOLD analysis project Ga0335076, IMG submission 206717) | Soil microbial communities from Loxahatchee National Wildlife Refuge, Florida, United States - Lox_Sample_2.5 | ecosystem: Environmental > Terrestrial > Soil > Wetlands | place: USA: Florida...
GGAATCCGCAGATTACTCCGCTGCCTCGGCGTTCGCCAATAGCATGCAGCGGCGCCGGAAGGACTGCCGAAACCCTCTGTGTCTCGGTATAGTGGCGCCAGATCATCGTCATCCCGGCCACATGACTCAGTCCTCCGCTACCGCAGCGGGCACAGGCGACCGCGTCCTGCGTCAGCGCATGCAGGCCTTCCTCGAAGGCTGGCGGTCGGGTCTGGGCAAGCAATGGCAGGCGGCGAAGGCGAGTGCCCTTTACGAGGAACTCGAACAGCTGTCGGCGATGGCCGAGGAGCAGGGTGCGGGCGAGATTGCCGGACCCGCGCTCGAACTCGCGGTCTACCTGTGTTCGTTCGTCGATCGCGACACCGCGCCCAATCCCTCGCAGCGCCAGGGCCTGGATCGCCTGCTCGACCGGCTCGCTGCCGCGGCCGGAGACAGCCCGGCGCGGCGCGCGCTCAAGCCAAGCCCTACCGACGACAGCGGCCGTCGCCATGTGTTCTATCTGCGCGAGGATGCCAGTGAAATTCCGGGCCTCGCGGCGCGGCTCGGGCAGCAGGGTTGCATCGTGCGCCCGTTCGACGAGCGCGACCGGCTGGTACTCGCGCTCGATGAGGTAAGCCCCGACATCCTGCTCGTCGATGAGGCTTTCGTCGGCGAAGTGCACACGATCACCGAGGCCGTGCAGCGGCGCCGTCCGGCGCACAAGGATGCTTCCGTGTGCCTTGTGCTGGGCGCGGAAGCCGACATCACGCGCATGCTGTTCGCGCAGCGCGCCGGGGCCGACGCCGTCGTCACCGAGCGCGACCCGGTCGCCCTGTCGGCCCGCCTCGACGCACTGTGGGCGCAGCGCCGCGCGCTCGGCTATCGCGTCCTGATCGTCGAGGACGACCGCGGCCAGGCGAAGTTCTGCGAATCCATCCTGCGCCATCGCGGCATGATCACGAGCGTGTGCGACAAACCCGACCGTGTCGATGCGGCGCTCGCCGATTTCAAGCCCGATCTGGTGCTGCTGGACCTGTATCTGCCGGGCGGCAATGGCATCGAGATCGCGCAGCGCATCCGCGAGCAGGCGGGGCACGCGTTCCTGCCTATCGTGTTCCTGTCCGGTGAGCTCGATCAGGACCTGCGCTTCGACGCGATCCGCGTCGGCGCCGACGATTTCATCACCAAGCCGGTGAAGCCCCGTCACCTGGTGACGATGGTCGAGAGCCGGGTGCGACGTGCGCGCGAACTGCACGCCGCCCGGCCCGAAAAGCTTGGCGAACGTCGCGGCAGCCTGTCGGGCCGCGACGTGCTGGCCGGCGAAATCGAGCGCGCTGCGCGCGAGGAGCAGGATCGCTGTCCGGCGCTGGCGATGATCGCGGTCGACGACGTCGAGGAGGTGACGCGCAGCACGGGCTTCGTCGCGGCCGGCATGCTGCCGCAACAGGTCGCCTCGGCGCTGGCGGCCGAGATTTCCGGGGTGCGCACCGTGAGCGCGTGGGGTGAACTGCGGTTTCTCGTGCTGCTGCATGCCGATGACGAGCTCGCCGTGCGCCAGCAACTGGAGGAATTGCGCCGCAAGCTCGAAGCACGGCCGTGGTTGTCCGACGACAAGCCGCTGCACCTGCATTTCAGTCTGGGCTGCGTGCGCGTGCCTGCCGAGCTGCTGCGCATGGAGGATGTTCTCGATCGCGCCCGCCTGTTGTGCATCGGCGCACAGCAGGCAGGGGGTGCGCGCTGCGAGTTCGATCTGCGTTCGGCCACGGTCGAGACGGATGAGACGCCGCAGCGGCGCATGGTGCGGGCGATCCTGCGCACGCCGAGCATCCGCGGCACGGCGCGCTTCGAATTCCAGCCGCTGGTGCCTCTCACCGGGCACATTGCCGGACAGTACGAAACGCGCATGGAGCTCGCACCGCCGAAGTCGTCGCAGGCGCTGCGCCTCACGCGTGCAGATTATCTGCCGATTGCACGCGATCTGAAGATGGTGGCGCACGCCGACCGTCACATCCTGCGCGGTGTGATCGAGCTCATCCGCGAGCGCAAGGCGGCGGGACGCGAGTTGCGCCTGTACGTTCCCGTCAGCGTCGCCACGCTGTTCGATCCGGCGTTCGCGCCGTGGCTCGCCGCGGAGCTGCGCGCGCACGCCGTGCCGAGCGCCCTGATCGCCCTGCAACTGGACGCCGCGGAAGCACGCGCCGAGCTTGCGCGTCTGCGCGGAGCGCTGGAAACCCTGCAGAGGGTCGGCGTGCGCCTCGCGCTCGACCTCGGCATCGGTCACGCGGAACCCATGGACAAGCTGTTCGCGCTCGAAGCGTTCAGCGTGATCAAGTTCGCGCGCATTTCGGCCGAAGCAAAGGCGGAGGAGGCGTGGAAGGGGTGGGCGACACCGCTGGCGCTGGCACGCTCGCTCGGCAAGATCACGGTGGCCAGCCGCATTGCCGGGATGACCGATCTCACGGTGCTGCTGAAGATGGGCGTGCACTACGCGCAGGGCGACACCCTGAGCGGCTGGTTGGGCGACTGGAATTTCGATTTCGCCGAGGCGGTGCTTTAGGTTGGCGGGTTGTCGGTCTTGGCCGCCCGATCGGACCCGTGCAGGCGGCGAAAGCGCGCGAGCAGGCCGACACTCAGCCAGATCAGGATGAGCGCAAGCGGCCAGGCGACGATGCGGGGCCACAACGCGGCCAACGCGGCCAGCGCCGCGAGCACGAGGCCCGCACCGAGCAATACGCCCGCCTCCGCGCGGCGCAGCACGCGCCGGTTGCCGAGCGCGGCGCCGACGGTGTTGAACAGGCGCAGGGTGCCGGCCGCGGCGCGGCTGCTGCTGCCGCCGCCGGCCCTGCGGCGGGGCCGCGTTCGCACCGTCGCCTGCGTGACGCGCCGGCCTGGCGAGAGGACGATTTCGGTCGCACGGGCGAGGTCTGCTTCGTACTGCAACGCCATCCTGTGCGCGAACGACTCGTCTTCCACCGCGACGTCGATCTCGCAATTGGCGAACCAGCTCGAGACATTCATGTTGCTCGATCCGACCCGCGCCCAGAGGCCGTCGGCGACCGCGGTCTTTGCGTGCAGCATCGAGCCGTTCCACTCGAACACGCGCACGCCGGCTTCCAGCAGTGGGCGGTAGCCCGCATGCGACAGGCGCGCAACGAGCCTGAGGTTGCTCGTGCCGGGAACGAGCAGGCGGACGTCCACGCCGTCGCCGGCCGCCGCGCACAGTGCCTGCACGTACGGTGCAAGGCCTATGAAATAGGCATCGGTCAGCCACAAGGTCTTGCGCGCCATCGCGGCAATCAGCTGGTCAGTGCGAAAGATGCCGGCGCTGCGCGGCTGCGTCGCGATCACCCGCAGCGCGACATCGCCCGCGCGAGAGGCGGTTGGCGACGGGACCGCGTCGAGGGCCGTACCGAGCTCGCCCCAGTTGCCGGCAAAGGCGGCGACGATGTCCGCGCATGCCGGGCCGCGCAGGGAAACCCCCGTGTCGCGCCAGGGCTCGACGTCATGCGCCGGATCCCCGAGCCACTTCGATGCAACGCAGATTCCCGAAACGAAGCCGCACGTGCCGTCGACGACGAGCAGCTTGCGGTGATCCCGGCTCAGCCAGCCCAGCGGACTGTCCAGACGTGGCGGGTTGTAAAGGCGCAATTGCCCGCCGGCATCGAGCAGCGGCTTCCAGAACGCGAGGCGTGAATTGCCGAGACAGCCAAGCCAGTCGGCGATGACGTGCACGCGCACGCCGGCCATTGCGCGCTCGCGCAGCGCAGCGAGGAATTCGCGACCGACGGCGTCGTCGGCCACGATGTAGTTCTCGAGGAGGATGCAGGATCTCGCCGCGGCGATCGCCGCAAGCCAGGCATCGAAATTGGAGCGCGCATCGATCAGCAGGTCGACGGCGTTGCCTTCGCTGAGCGGCGTGCCGCCGGCGCGGCTCAGGGCGCGTTCGATCAGACGGCTCGCCGGGTTGGCATCGGGAGCGGCGAGCGGCTGCGCGTCGGACATGCGTTCTGCAGCCGCGTCAGTGACAGTGATCGATGCTCAGCTCGCCCACCAGACGCAGCCCGTCCGTCGCCTGGCACTGCAGGCGCACGTGGCCGCCGAACTCGCGCACGTCGTTGACGCGCCACGCGGTGGGCTGTACGTCGAGATCCAGCACGGCGCAGTCGGAGGGTCGCAGCACGACGTCGGGCTGGCCCGCGCTCTTCCAGCGCAGCACCGGCCCGGTGACTGGATCCAGCAGGGCTCGCAACTGGTGATCCCGTGCCTGCGAGAGAAAATCGAAGCCGACGAAGTATTCCAGATCCCCCGAGACACAGCGGTCGGGAGCCCAGTCCGATGCGCTGCCGTCGGGCAGCCGAACGCTCACGCTGCCGGCAAGCGTGGGATGCGTCACCCCGCCGACTTCGCCCAGGGCGCAGGCACCCAGCAGCAGCGGCAGGACGAACCCCGCTGCCCGCATCGATGCTCCGCGCGCCTTGTCCATGGCGCGGGATTCTACTTGCAACCTCGTGACGATGTGTGCACGGTTTCCCGGTGCAGGCGGGTATCTTCCCGCCGCACTCGCCGGCGGAGGAGGCATGCCGGAGGGGGCGCAGGCGCGCAGGACGCCCACGGGGGGACTATCGCCCGTCCGGAGCGTACCGGCCGGCGCCGCATGAAACGCCCGGTGTTTCACCCAAAACGTGATCAGGGCCTGCAACAATCCGAGCGGTTCGCTGCGGCAGGATCGGCAGAATTTCCCCCGTTCGGCCGTGAGCGGTTTCAGGCAGGGGAGCGACGGGATCCGCCTCCCGTAACGTCAGTCGACGCGCCGGTAAGCGTAGTCTTGCGCAAAGTCCTTGCCGCCGTCGGCGCCTTCGACACGCGCGGTCATCGAGCCGTCGTCGTTGCGGCGATACAGAATGCGCCGCAGATGATCCGCGGCACCGGAATTGATGAACACTGTGGTCGTACCATCCCAGCTCTGCAGCGGAAACTCCATCGGTGGGCGGCCACGTGGTTGCGCCACGTAAAACACGCCATCCGTGCGCTGGACGATGCGCATGAATTCGAACGCCTTCGTCTCGCCGCCGTGCAGCGTACGACTCATGCCCAGCATCGAATCCGCGCTCGGCTGCGTCCAAGTCTCCTCGACGCGACTGTCGCCGTCGACGATCCGCCATGAGCCTGCCAGCCAGGACAGCGCGGCGAGCCGGGTATCGGCGGACGGCGCTGCGTCGCCGCCATGATCGCGCAACTGCGCGTCGAACCAGCGATGGATGGCCTCGATGATGGCAGACGTCTTGCCCGCGTACACAATCTGCGCGCCGTTCTCGATTTCGCTGTAGGTGACCGCCAGATCCTCGGGTCGCGCCGAGTGGAGTTCCCCGAGTCCCGGCATGTCGGCGCCGTGGATGCGGGCCGGATCGCTGAAATTGCGCGCGGAAAAATCCGCGGCAATCGATGCCAGGTGCGTGCGAATCAGCCTGACCTGGTCCGGCGACGCAGTGCGCGCCACCACGCGCTGGATGCCGCCATCTTTCGTTTTCTCGAACACGTGCAACGTCTGCTCGAGCGAGAACGGCATCACGGCGGCACCCCTTTCACGCACGTCCTTCTGCCGTGCGTCGGCGGCGGGGACGCTCGTGTTGGAAATCTCGCGCGCCACACGCCAATGGTCATCGCCGTCGCGATTCCAGACGACGACGTACTTGCCGCGATCGGCGACCGCAGGCGCATCACCCGCGCGTGTCGTCAGCGTGTACAGGCCGGTTTCGTACGCGCTCTGGCCGGAGACGGTCACGTCGAGCGTCACCGAACTGGTTTCCACGATCGTGATGTGGGCGAGGAATCCGGCGAAGAATTTCGCGATGGCGTCGCGGCCCCGCACGGCATCGGCGCCGGGAGGAAGCAGGATGGCATCGGGCTCGAACGCATCGGCGATGGCCTTGAGATCGGACTTCCTCACAGCCGCGATGACATCCTGGTTGGCCGCCTCGATCTCGCGACGCGCCGCCACCGGATCGATCGGAACCTCGATTTTCGGCTTGGTGTTGTGCGCTTGCCTGGCGGGGACGTCGGCGGCAATCATCAGCAGCAACGCGGCGATCGATGATCGAATCAGCATGGTGTTGGTCCGTTCAGAAGGGTTCTGGCTTCTCACCGCCGATCGGGCCGTAGAACACGACCCATGTGCAGAAGTCGGCGCTGAAGTTCTCGAAGCGATGGCCGACGCCCGCCGCCACGAACAGCGCGTCGCCGGCGCGGAAGGACGTTCGCTCGCCACCGGCGACGAAATCGCCGGATCCGGCGAGGACGAAATAGACCTCGTCACGCTCGTGGGGTGTCTGCGGATCGCGCCCGACGGGTGCATAGAGTTCGACCTGCAGGCTGCCGTGCCCGAATGCCGCGGCAAAGCGCTCGCCCTCGGGCCAGCGCGGAGTGCGTGGGCCGGGCAGACGTTGCAGCAATTCGGCGGCGGCAGCCTTGAGCATCTCGGCGTAGCATAGCGCGGGATCGAGCGGCGCATGGTGCGCCGCGCGCCAGGAAAAGCGGAGCAATGGCTCGCCGCTGGATGGCGCGGTACGAACGAAGCGCCCTGCCAGGCCGCGGCGCCGCCGACGCGGCGCCTATCGCATCGCTGCAGACGCCGGCGCCGGCTGCGCAGCTGCCGGATTCCCCTCGGCGGTGCGCCCTGACTTGGCGTCGCGCCACGCGTTGTCATCGACGTACCACGGCGTTCCGTCCGGCTGGAGGTACAGCTTCTGCATCTCGTCGAGATGGAACGGACGTGAGCCGATGCGGCCGAAGATGGCGATCTGGTTGCCGGACTCGTCCACGGCACGATCACGCTCGAGTCCGCGCGAGAGCGACATCGCGGCGTTCTTCGTCGGATACCACGCGATGAGCTGCGGCTTCGGATCCGGGCTGAAGCCGTAGAACTTCGGCTGCGATTCGGGGCTCGTGAGCTGCAGTACCTTGAGGCCGTTCTTGCCGTCGGCGACGTAGGCGAAAAGCGACGCGTTCGTCGTGGCAACGACGACGTCGCGGGCGTCGCTGATCTTTCCGTCGGCGTTGAACATCTGATAGACGAACGGGTGCTCCGGCTGCGTCACGTCGACGATGGCGATGCCGTCGGCGCCATCGGCCACGTAGGCGTACGTGCGTGCCACGTGCAGCTTGTGCGCGTCGCGCAGGGCGACGTGGGCGACGTCGCGCGGAGTTTCCGGATGCGTGATGTCGATGACGTGCAGCCCGTCCTTGGTCGTCGCGAACAGGTAACGGAATTGCGCCTGCGCCGCACGCGGCTCGCTGACGGCGACCACCGCCATCACGTGCGGCTTGAGCGGATCGTGCATGTCGAGCGCGACGATGCCGGCATCGGCGGAGATGTAGAACGTGTTGCCGGCGATCGCAATGTGGCGCGCGCCCTTGAGGATTCCGTTGTCGTTCCAGGTGAGTTCGCGCTTGAGGAAATTGTTGCGCGGCTCGCGGTCGTGCAAGGTCGCTATGTCGGTGACGATCAGGCCTTCCTCGGCGTCGGTGATGAAGGCGTAGCGGTAGATCGGATTCATCACCTGTTCCTGATTCGCCCCCTGCATCAGGTCGCTCTTGTTGCGCACGGCATCGACCGGCTGTGTCGTCGCGAGCGCGACGCAGGTCGCGTTCTTGCTTGCGATGTGGGTGTCCTGGCCGAGTGGCGAGAACGGCGCGGTGATCACCTTCTCCGAGAAACCCTTGTTGGCGACGCTGGCGACGTCGTAGACACGCATACCCTGCGCGCCTTCGGCGACGTAGAGGTATTCGCCGCGCAGCTGGATGCACTCGGCGTCACCGGCGTTGTGCTCCTGTGCGGTCTGCAGCTGCATGCCATGGTCTTCGTGCGCCTTGTACCAGTCGGGATACGCGTACTTGTGCAGGTAACTGCCGATGACCGCCTGCGGTTCGTCCCATTCGGTGACCTGCACGGCGCCGATGCCGCCCTGTTCGCCGACCCAGGCGTTGAAGCCGAGGAAGTCGATGAACTTCGTGCCGAGCAGCAGGGTCTGGGCGAGGATCGCGTTGTTGTCGTTGTTGCGCGAGAGATGGCAGTCGTCGCAGTCCTTGGTTTCGGTCTTGCGCTCGGTGTGCGGGTAGTGCGGCGCGAACGCCTGCGAGGAGTAGCCGGCCGCGGAGATCGGCGGCTGCTGGATGTAGATGCGTTCGCGGTTGATGTTCGTGGACGAAAGCACCAGCGCGGAAGACGAGCGCACCGGTGCGATCTTGTGGTCTTTTATCTCGCCGTGCACGCCGAGGAAGAACATGTCGTCGCGCGCGACCTGCGGATTGTACGTGGCGTAATTGCGCGTGTAGCCGCCTTCGTACTTGTGCCGTTCGGTCTTCCAGTTCGCCTGGATCGGCAGGTGGCAGCCGCCGCAGCTCGTCGTCCACGAGGTATGGCAGCTGTAGCACAGCATCTTGTCCTCGCCGTGCGCGCGCTCGTCCTTCGGCACGTCGGCGCCCCAGCGCTGCGTCGCCGGATCCATGGCGACCGTGTGCGCGCGCGTCGCCTTGGCGTCGTAGTTCGCCGATTTCGGATCGGACACATCCTTGAGCAGGGTCATCGTCCACTCGAGTCCCGGCGTCACGGCCGAGCGCTGAATCAGCTTGCCGTCCACCCACTCGAAGCGCTTCTTGCCATCCGGATTGCGGATGAGCTTGAGATCCTTGCCGTGCGGCGATGCCGCCGGCCCGGATGTCTTCAGTGTCGGCAGCTTGTCCACGGTGCCGTGGCAGTCCTGGCACTGAACCTCCACCGCAGCCATCACTTCGGCCTTGATGTAGCCGTCGCCGTGGGCGTCCTGCGCATAGTGGCAGTCGACGCACTGCATGCCGACATCGACATGGATCGACTGCAGGTGCACGGTCTTCTTCCACTTGTCCGGGTCGTCGTCGGCGACGATGTTGCGGTTCTTGTCGAGCAGGTCGCCCTTGCGGTCGCGCGCATACACGCCGCGGAAATTCCAGCCGTGGCCGTGGTAGTCGGCGAACTGCGTGTCGTGCAGCTGCGGATTCTGCAGGCTGTCGTCCTTTAGGAAATTCACGTCCGCCCACTTGCCGCGCGGCGCGGCGCCCTCGGGGTTGCGGTCGAGCACCGCGCGCTCCTCGTCGGAGGTCGGGTACTTCTGCTTCTCGGGCCACATGGACGGCGCATCGGACTCGTAGTCCCACATCGTGTAGCCGAGCATCGTGTTGATGAACATGTTCGGCTGGTGCATGTGGCAGATCATGCACTGGCTGGTCGGGATCTGACGGGTGAACTCATGCTTGAGCGGGTGGCCGGATTCGTCTTTCGGAATCGTCGGATCGGCCTGCTGCGAGAGGCCCATGTTTCCGTACTGTGCGTAGATGGCGGAATGGAACGCGTCGCGGTCGTTCGCGTAGACGACGTGGCACGCGGAACAGCCGGATGCGCGGAAGTCGCCCGGGTTGTCGTTCGTGCCGAGGAACCAGATGAACGGATCGTTGAGGCGCGTCTTGTGGATGTTGAGGACCGGGATCGCCACGCGGCTGCCCGTGCCCAGGCCGCGATTCGACTGCTTGAGGTCCGGCCGCCCGGGTTCCTCGAGCTTCTGGATCAGGCCCGACTCATCCGGCAGGCCGATTTCAGGAAACAGCGTGCCGATATTGCGCCCGCCGCGCTCGAACACGCGGAAGATGTCGGCGGGAGGCACGGTTTCCCAACTGGGCATCGGGTAGATCTTCGGCAGGATGCCGTGCTTGGTCATGTTCGCGTCGGGCTCGATCTGGCTGTCCGTCGCCGCGGGCTGACCGTCCTTGGTGTACGCCTCGCCGAGGATCGAGTGCTTGTACGGCAGGATGCCGTTGTTGTACGCCGCGGCGCCCCAGAACATCGCGGCATTCGCCATCAGGCTCTTCTGGTTCGCCTGGATCACCGGCAGGTGACAGGCGCCGCAGGCTTCGTCGGCAACGCGCAGGTCGCCGGGATTGACGAAGCGCACGAACTCGAGCGATTCCTTCATCCACCACGTGTAGCTGCGCTCGGGATTCGCGCTCGTCGGCCAGTGGTCGGGATAGCGCGGCAGCACGTGCGCCTGGTCCATCGCGGCGCGGTAACCGGCAGACCAGTTGCGCGCGCTGCCCTTGTCGTCGGCGGAATATGTCTCGCCTGATGGCGCGAAGACCGTGGCGTTGCCGCCGTGACAATCCGCGCAGCCGAGCACGACGGCTTCGTTCGCATGCATCGTCTTGCGGTCGGACTTCGTGTGGCAGGAGACGCAGCCGGCCGATTTCTTCCCCGCTTCGTCCCAGGTCTGGAACGCCGGCGCCGCCGGTGCCGCCACGTAGGTGCGCTCGACGGGGTCTTCTTCGTGCGCGAGCGCGTTCGAAGCCAGCGCCGCCACGGTGAAGATCAGGGAGAGACTGACGGATGTCTTCATGGCGGCAGCCTCAATAAGTCAGGATCACGTTCGCGAGCACGGAGTAGTACTGCGAATGGTCGGTGCCGTACAGGCTCTTGAAGCCGGAGCCGGGCAGCAGTACCGCGCCGGACAGGCGGAACACGAGGTTCTGCGTGAAGAACGGCCGATAGATCCAGGCGATCGAAGCATCGGTGCCGATGCTGCGTCCGATATTCGCCTGCTGACGCGCCGCCTCGAGCGTGGCCGTGTTGTCGAACCACAGCTCGTTGAGATTGCCGGAGACGCGTGAGGTCGGCGTGAGGTCGAAATCGCCGCCGAGCCCGATCAGGCGCAATCCCGGATTGTCGAAGTTCGACTGGCCCTGCTCCTTCGACGTGCGCAGGTCGGGCAGCATGCCGTTCGGCTGCACCAGATGCACGCCGCCGCCGCCGATGAACGGAATGCCCTGGCTGATCCAGTAGCTCGTGTCGGCGCCGGCGAAGATCGGATTCTCGAAGATCGCGTCGAAACCGGTGGAGCGGTCGTCGTAGGCGTTCTTGTCGCCGCTGGCATAGGCGCCGGAGAGGCGCACGCGGATCCAGTCGAAGTCCATCGACGCCTCGGCAGCGAGGAAGCCGGCGCGGATGTCGGTGGATTCCTCGACGAACACGCCGTGATTCTGGTGGCCGACAGCGCCGTATGCCGACGCGGTGAGGTTCACCCAGCCGATGTGGCCGTCGCCGTTGTAGCCAAGGTAGGTGACGTCGTAGCTGCGCGGCAGCTGCAGGCCGATCGCCGCGGGACGTTCGATGAAGCCGTTGGAGTCGTAGAAACGGTTGTCGTCGTTGTGGTTGTAGACGATCGTTCCCTGCGAGGTGAAGCCGGTGAACGGGAAATCCTGGCGGTAGAGGTTCGCGATGAGGATGTCGTCGTGGCGCGGCGACTTGGTGACATCGTTGAGCCCGGAATTGAGATCCTTCTCCAGGCGGCGGAAGTAGGCGAAGTTGTACTGCCAGCGGTTGTTGTCGCGGTTGCCGAACAGGCGCACGCCGAGCTGGCTGTCCTGGAACAGGAAGCCGCGGAAATCGGTGGAGAACGGCTGGATGCCGATGCGCAGGCTGTCGAAGTCGTAGCGCGAATCGACGTCGCGCAGGTGCTTGTCGACCCACAGTTCCTGCACGCCGAGGAAGCCGTCGTCGCGGTCGGTGCCCAGGCGCGGATCGATCTGCAGCGAGCGCGCCTCGTCGGTGTTGACCCGGTTGTAGTTGAAGGCGAGCGTCGCCTTGTACTCGATCTCCGGCGGCTTGAACGTCGTATCGCCCTTGTAGTAGTCGGCGCTGAAGATGAAGTTCTGCACGAACGCCTGCTGGTTGACGCGGCCGAGCACGTCGATTTCGCCAGCGTTGCCCGTGCCCTGCGGTCCGACCGGCAGCGGCGTGCTCTGCGCCTTGAGGATCGTGTCGGAAATGAAGCTCAGGCTGAGGAAGTGGTCCTTGCCGTCGATCGGCTTGTCGCCCTTGAGTTCATTCTGGTTGTACGGGTCGTACCACGGATACTTGAAGCCGAGTGATTCCATGATGCGCCAGCGGTCGGGCACCGGGATGAACGCGCCGGCCTGATCCACCGGAGCCGGCGGGATGCCGTCGGGATTGACCACGGTGAATTCCGGCGGGGGCTCGTACGGATGACCGGGACGGCGCCGTGGAATCTGCGACTGTGCCGGATCGTAGGTCTCGGCCGGAAGGATGTCGAGGAGCTCGAGCATGTCCGGCGCAACGGTTGCCGCCTGCTGCGCGCGCAGGGGCGGCTGGATTCCCAGCGCTGCGCAAGCGGCGAGAACGATGGCGGGAATTTGCGGGCGGAGGTGACGGTCGGCGCGCATGTCACTTCCCCTCGCAGACGTTGGCGTCGTTGGTGTCGAGGAAGGGCGCCTGCGGGCATTCGACGTAGCGCAGGTGCGATCCCTGCGGCGCGAGCTGGTCGGCACGCATCGCCGGCGGCGCGTTCGCGATGGACCCGCCGAGCCGGACTCCCGCGTTGTACAGGCCGAGGAAGCTGACCATGTCGTCCTGGTCGACGCCGTCGCCGGAAATGCCGATGCCGCCGACGAGCGTGCTGCCGCGGTAGATCGGCACGCTGCCCGGGAAGATCTGGATGCCGTTCGGAAGTCGCTGTATGCCCGTGCAGTTCTGGGCGACGTCGCCGAGCGCCGGCAGCGTCGTGCCGTTGAGCGACACCGTCAGACCGGCCTGCTGCAGGTAGAAAGCGACGTGCACCGTGACGCGGTTGTAGACGAGATCGAGCTGCTGGCCGACGTTGAACGGGCTCCACTGCGCGAGGGGATAGCTGAACGGCCCGGGCGGATCGCCGTCGACACCGTCGGGATAGAACGGGCGCGCCATGTTGCCGCCGGCGCGGTCGGTGAAGGCCACGGCGCCATCCGCCAGCGCATTGGGAAGACCGAGGAACGCGCGCACGCGCGTCACGTAGTCATCGAGGTGGCTGGTGGCAATCGTGGTGAACGCCACCGTGCCGGCATTGAGATCGACGGCATCGGCGAGGTAGTCGGCAGCGGCTGGCGTCATCAGCGGTGTCGGGGCCGAAGCGTTCGCGAGGTCGTCGGCCGCGTAGGCGCCGGAATTGAACATCGCGGTGCGCGCCTTCTGCAACGACACGTCAGTGCCGAACACCGGAGCATCGCGCGTGCGCGCCACCGCGAGGGGCACGCCGTTCGTGTCGACGACCGAGATGGTCACGCGCGCCTGGCTGCCGAGCGGATTGCGGATCTGCGCGCGCGCGCGATTGGCGACCTTCAACGCTTCCTGCTCGAGCGCCTGCACCTCGGCGGCGGTGAGCGCGTTGGCGCCGTCGGTGCCGTCGATCGGCGGATAGCGGTTGTTGCCGCTGCCGTCGTCGAGCACGAACGCGTCGAGGTCCGGATAGAACTCGGTGTCCGGACGGTAGCCCGATGCCGTCTGTCCGAAAGCGGTGCCGGGGATGATCGTCGCATCCGCATAGCCCGGCACCTTGAGCAGTGCGCCGGTCAGACTCGGGTAGGGCGGCGCGCTCGCAGGATTGGCAGCCAGGTTCGCGTATTCGACGTCGGTGAAGCGCAGCGTGATGCCGCCGGCGGTGATCGTGTCGGCGCGGCGGTCGGCGGGCGCGCCATAGCCGAAGGTGGCCGCCATCGCGATGTACTCGTCGATCGCGATTCTCCACGTCGGGATCGAGACCGTAGATTCCGTCGGCTGCAACGCCGACGCCGCCGACCGGGGTTCCGGCCATGTACAGCGGGAACCCGCCGGGGTCCGCGGAAAGCCCCAGCGGTGAACGGTGCGGCCCGGGTCCGCTGCCCGCGGCAAATCGCGTGGCAAGGTCGGAGCAGGGCAGCTGCGAGAACTGCACGCCGAACAGCGGGCCGGCCGGCGTGCCCAGGTCGCCCGGATTGAAATGCTGCTGCACGATCTGACTGGCCGTGCGCGAGGAAAATGCGTTGCCTTCGGACGACAGATACGCGCCCGTGATTGCCTTGGCGATCGCGGCGAGTTCGCTCGGAACCTGCAGGTTTTCCAGTCCGCCGACGACGTTGCGCTGCGAGGTCACCGTCACCAGGGACGGCGCTCCGGCCATCCTGTAGACCGCGAGCACGTTGCCGACGCGATCCACCACGGCGATGACGGCCGGCTTGCCCTGCGCCTGCGCTTCGGCCGCGGCCTGGGCAATGACCTTCTGCACGTCGCTGACCGCAAGGAATGTCTGCGCATTCGCGCAGGATCCGGTGCAGCCGGAGTCGGGCGTCCCGGCGGGTGGAGGCGCCGTGCCCGTGGAACTCCCGGAGTTGCTGCCCCCGCCGCACGCCGACAGCGTCAGCGCCGCGGCCAGCGCCAGCGAACGGAACTGTGCTCTCGCCATCGCTCCTCCTCCCCGAGTGCGGCAATCGTCCGGCGGCTGCACACCGGTGGTCCGGTTTTCTGCAGCGACATGATAACGCAGGCGCGCCCCGCCCAAGAGTACCACGCCGCGGCGGGATTCCGGTGCGGCGTGGGGCCTACAGACGGCCCATCTTCAGCGTCGCGGACTGGTGATAGTCGTGGCACGCGATGCAGGTCGTCGCCACCTTGTCTTTCGCGTAGGCCCCGGCGTGGCAGGCGCGGCAGTTGGATATTCCGGGGATGAGCAGATCGCTCGCCTTCTCCGACTTGCGGGCGTCGTGGCAGTCCTCGCACTTCACGGTCGTGTGCTTCTCGTGCGTGAACTTGGCGTCGGTGAACCAGATGCCGGACACGCGCACCGGTGCCACATGCCACGTGTCGTTCGGATCGCGCGGTGCGGTCACCTTGTGGCAGGTCGTGCACGCCTTGCCGGTGAACAGGCTCTCGGTGACGATGCGGGCCTGGTCGCGCGCCCAGGCCAGCGCTTCCTGCTGCTGCTGTTGCGAAAGCGGCGGCGACCCGGGCCGGCGGCGCTCCTGCACGATGACGGGCGATTTCGCGTCCTGATAGCCGCCCTCGAGCGCCACGCGCGCGTAGTACTCGTTGAGCATGTAGATCACCTCGCTCACCTTGCCGTGCGGCACTTCGCGTGCCGGCGCCAGAACGTCGAAACCGAGCGTGTGGCAGCCGTGACACATCGTCTGGAAATT
>Ga0335076_10003925_pt1 | contig 14998 bp, 8 predicted proteins | sample Lox_Sample_25_FD_206717 | JGI IMG/M metagenome (GOLD analysis project Ga0335076, IMG submission 206717) | Soil microbial communities from Loxahatchee National Wildlife Refuge, Florida, United States - Lox_Sample_2.5 | ecosystem: Environmental > Terrestrial > Soil > Wetlands | place: USA: Florida...
CAGGGCGTCGACAAGCTGACCGACAATGGTCTGGTGATGCGCGCGCGCATCAAGACCGTACCGGGCCGCCAATGGCCGGTCGGTCGCGAGTTCAATCGGCGGATCACGATCGGCTTCGCGGCGGCCGGCATCCCGACGCCGCTCGCGCGCCAGACCATCGAGGTGGCCGGCTGGCCCGCGATGGCGAGCCCGGCCGCCGAATCGTCGACGCGCTGACGGGTTACTTCGTCTCGGCGGTGTCCGCCTTCGGGTACCCGACCTCGACGTGGGCGTTCGGGTTGCCCGACTTGGCCTCCTCGATCATGCCGTCGCGGTGCTGGCGATAGACGCTGCGCAGCGTCGCGTAGAAGTCCAGCGAGTTGCGCTGCAGATCGTCGAGCGTGTCGATGTTGCGGGCGCGCTCGTCGATCCCTTGCGTGGTGCCGCGCGCCACGCCGGCGAGCACGGAGGCGGTGCCGGAGATCCAGGTCAGCGGATTGGCGAGGAAGCTGACCGCCAGGCCGGTCGCGTCGCGCGCATTCGACGGGCCGAAGATCGGCAGGGTGATGTAGGGCCCCTCGCCGACGCCCCAGACGCCCAGGGTCTGTCCGAAATCGGAATCGTGATGCGGCAGGCCCCATGAGCCGGCCATGTCGAACAGTCCGCCCACCCCGAACGTCGTGTTGATCATGAAGCGCGTGGTGGCGGACAGGGCACGCGTGCTGTTGGCCTGCAGCAGGTCGTTGAAGCCGACGATCGGCTCATCGAGATTGATCAGGAAATTGTGCACGCTGCGGCGCACCGGCTCGGGCACGTTGTCCTCGTAGGCCTGCGCCACCGGCTTGAAGAAATTGCGGTCGACGGCCTCGTTGAACGAGAACACCGCCCGGTTGGTCGGTTCGGCCGGATCGTTGATCTTGTCGAACTCGGCGCGCGCCTCGGGGTCGGTCGGCGGCGTGGCGCACGCTCCCGCACTCAGGGCAAGGCCGAGGGAGAACAGGCCAACCAGCAGCCTCCGGGCGAAAAGGGTACTCGGCACGGCGCGCTACCTCGCTGCTGACCTGACCTGAGATACGGCGAGAGCGCCGCACCGGATGATTTGCATTAGACACTTACCAATCGGTTGCCAAGTACCTTGGACCGGTCGGCGAGGTTATGCGAAACGGCTCAATCGTACCAGAACCTGATGGGCAGCTCGATGTTGAGCGCCGCTGAGGTCAGATCGGCGGGCGGCGCCGGCAGCGGCGAGGCTCGGCGAACCATGTCGAGCCCGGCCTTGTCGAAGAAACTGTAGCCCGAGCTGCGGCGCACCGCGGCGCTCAGCACCGTGCCGTCGCGACCGATCGTGAAGGCGACGATCACGCGGCCGTCCGCATGGTACTTGGCGAGCTCGGGAAAATGGTTGAACTGCTGCACCCGCTCGCGCACGGCGTCGTAATAGGCCCGGTCGGCGCGGTTGGCGGGCGCTGGACTTTCGGGACTGGCGGCCGGCGCGCTCGCCGGGATCGCCGCGGGAGCCTGGGCCGCGGCCGTGGCCGACCGCTCGACCGGCACCGGCGCACGATCGGCGGGCGCCGGCGGTGGCGCGGCGCGGCTTGGCCGACGCTCGAGCGGGCTGGACGGCGGGGCCGGCGGGCGGTCGACCGTTGCGCCGGGCGGCGGTGGCGCGGCGGCCGCCCGCGGGGCGGGCTCGGGGGCGAGCGGCTCGGTCGGCAAGGGTGGTGCCGGAACGGGCGGCGTCGACGCCATCTGCGTCACCCGGGGTAGCGGCACCGGCAGCGGCGGCACCGGCGGGGGCGGGGCGGCGGCCGACGCCGGCGGCGCTTCGGAAGCCGCCGAAGCCGCGGGCGCGGCGGGCGCCGGGGGTGCCCCGCGGGCCGGTGCCGCCGCGGCCGGCGGGGTGCGGCGCGCGCTGGTCGCGCGTTCGACCGGCCGCGGTCGGGCGCCCGGCGTGACGACCAGCTCGTCGAGCAGCGAGGCCGAGCGGCGGGCCTCCAGGAGCGCCACGACCGCCGGGCGCTCGGCCTCGGATTCCCACGCAATACCGGTGTCCGGGCCGACCCGCGCGTCGGGGTCGCCAGCCAACTCGACCTCGATGGGCGGCGGCGGGGGGTCGCGCCACGGCGCGCGATGCAGGGCCAGCAGAGCGGCCAAGGCCGCCACGTGGAGCAGCATCGAGGCGCCGAGCGGTCGCCAGAGCGCCGGCGTGGTGAGCTGGCCCCACCACGCCGCCAAGGTCTCGGCGCGCTGCTCCCGGCGGATCGGCTCGATCAGCGCCGTGACCTGCGGCCGCATGCGCGCGAGGGCCTCCCGAACGGCGGCCGCGCCGCGAAGCGGTCTCAGCACAGTGCGGTGCGGCGAGAGGAGCGTCATGCGGAATAGCGGGCGGCGGCCATCCTAGCAGTCCGACGCGGGTCGGACATCCTCCAGGTATTAGGTACGGGATCACGGTTAACGAACTTGTACGCACTCGCCCCGGCTGCGCCGAGTCGCCTACGCAGTTTGAGACTAATTTGCATGCAAAGGAGTGGCAAATGGGGGAAGCTCCATGAACGGGCGGTGATGCTCCCCGCAGACCGAGGGCGCGATGGCCGACCTAGACGACGACGAGCTGCTGACGGACGATGCGCCACCGGACGGGATCGGCGGCTCGGGGCTGGCGCCGCCCTGGGTCATCCTCGCAGTCGACGACGACGCCGGCGTGCGCGCGGTGTCGGCCGCCGCGCTTTCCGAGGTCCGCTTCCGCGATCGTCCGCTGGTCCAGCTGCACGCCGCGTCGGCCGCCGAGGCGCGCGCGATCCTGGCGCGCCAGCCCGACATCGCCGTGATGCTGCTCGACGTCGTCATGGAGAGCGAGGATTCCGGGCTGCAGCTGGTGCGCTACGTGCGCGAGGTCCTGGGCAATCACAACCTGCGCATCGTCCTGCGCACCGGCCAGCCGGGCGCGGCGCCCGAGAGCGACGTCATCTTCGACTACGACATCGACGACTACACCCTGAAGACCGAGCTGACCGCCCAGAAGCTGGTGACCGTCGTCATCATGGCGTTGCGCGCCTACGAGCAGCTGGCCGCCAAGGACGCCAACATCCTCGCCTTCCTGGAGGACACCAAGCACGGCATCCTGATCCATCGCGATTTCAAGCCGTTGTTCGCCAACAGGACGTACGCCCGGCTGCTCGGCTTCGATTCGGTCGACGAGATCCTCGCGCTGCCCTCGGTCGAGCGGCTGATCGAGCCCGCCGAATGGGCGCGCGCGGCCGAGCAGTATCTGCGCACGATCGAGGGCGTCCCGCAGATCAAGCCGGGTCGCTACTGGAACCGCCGGCGCGACGGCTCGGTGCTGTGGATCGAGACGTCCTCGGTGCGCGCCGACTGGCAGGGGGCACCGGCCAGCCAGGTCTGGGTCACCGACGTCACCGCGGAGGTGATGGCCGATCTCGCGGCGGCGCGTCACGAAGCGCGGCTGTCGGCGGCGTTCGCGGCGTCGCCCGACGGCATCGTGCTGGTCGACGCCGCGGGCGCCGTGGTCGGCTGGAGCGACCGGCTGCTCGACCTGCTGGAGCTGCCGCCCAACGCGGTCGCCGCCGGCCGACCGTTCGCGCTCATCCTCGAGCGTGCCGCGCGTCGCGGCGATTTCGGCGGCGGCGATCCGGCCGGGCTCGCCGCGGCGGAATATCGGCGCCTGTTCGGTGCCGACGCGCGGGTCCTCGAGACCACGGTGCGGGCTGCCGTGCCCCGCATGCTGGAAGTCAGGGTGCAGCCGCGCGCCTCGGGCGGCTGGATCGCGGTCTATACCGACATCACCGAACGCAAGCGGGCCGAGGCCGAACTCGCCGAGCGCGCGATCCAGATCCGCGTCACGCTCGACGCCATGGCGGACGGCATCGTGATGCACGACCGCGATCTCAACCTGCTGGTCTGGAACGATCGCTTCCGCGAGCTGTTTGATCTGCCGGCCGCGCTGTTCGAGGATCGCCCCAATCTGGAACGCATCGTGGCGTTCCGCGCCGAGCGCGGCGATTTCGGCCCCAGCGAGACCGAGGGCACGGTCGAAGCGGCATTGCGCGAAGTCCGTCGGCAGGCGAGCGGCATCTCGCGCCGCGAGCGCCTGCCCGCGCCGGGCGGCCGCAGCGTCGAGTTGCGCATGAGCCCGCTGCCCGACGGCGGTCTGGTGCGCGTCTACACCGACGTCACCGAGACGGTGCGCACGGCGGCGGCGCTCGAGGCGAGCCGCAACGCCGCCGAGGCCGGCGCGCAGGCGAAGTCGGCGTTCCTGGCCGCGATGAGCCACGAGATCCGCACGCCGATGAACGGCATCCTGGGCCTGCTCGAGCTGATCCAGCAGACCCCGCTGAACGGCGAGCAGAGCGAGCTGTTCGCGGTCGTGCGCCAGTCGGCGACCGCGCTGCTGACCATCATCGACGATATCCTCGACTTCTCGAAGATCGAGGCCGGCAAACTCGAGATCGAGGCGGTCGCGCTGTCGATGCTCGATCTGATCGAGCCGGTCGCCGAGCTTCTGGCGACCCGCGCCGAGGAGAAGGGCCTCGAGCTGGTGACCCGGGTCGACCCGGCGGTGCCGGCGGTGCTGTCGGGCGATCCGGTGCGGCTGCGCCAGATCCTGCTGAACCTGGCGGGCAACGCCATCAAGTTCACCGAGCGCGGCCATGTCACCATCGCGGTAGCGCTCGAGGCGCTCGAGGCCGAGCGGGCGGTGGTGCGCATCGACACGATCGACACCGGCATCGGGCTGACCGCGCGGCAGCTCGACCAGCTGTTCGAGCCTTTCACCCAGGGCGACGCCTCGACCACCCGGCGCTACGGTGGCACGGGCCTGGGCCTGTCGATCAGCCGGCGGCTGGCGCGCATCATGGGCGGCGAGATCGGCGCGGTCAGCGAGCCCGGCGCCGGCTCGACGTTCTGGTGCCAGATCCCGCTGGAGCGGGTCCCAGCGGACGCGCCGGACGATCGCCGGCGGGTGCCCGACCTCGGCGGGCTCCGGGTGCTGCTGATGACGCCCAACGAGATCCAGCGCGATGCGTTGACGGCCGGGCTGGCACCCGCCGGCGTCGAGGTGCTGTCGGCATCGAGCGTCCAGGCGCTGTGGCAGGCGCTCGACCGCGCAGGCGGCACGATCGACGTCATCGTACTCGACGAGCGACTCGACCGCGGCGGCGCCGCCTCGCTCGGCGGCGCGCTCCGGCGCGATCCGCGGTCGGGCGCCGCCGGGCTGGTGCTGCTGACCGCGTTCGACCGGCTCGCCCATGTTGGTGCAGCCGCTGCGGGGGTGTTTGCGGCACGCCTCGCGCGTCCGGTGCGGCGCGAGGCGCTGCACCGCGCAGTCGCCGTCGCTGCCGGACGATTGCCGCCCGAGGCGACCGCCGCCGCCCCTGCGCAGGCCGTCATCGACGGCTTCGCGGCGCCCGACGAGCCGACGGCGGCGGCGGCCGGCGCGGTGATCCTGGTTGCCGAGGACAACCCGACCAACCAGCTCGTGGTGCGCAAGCAGATGACGCGTCTCGGCTACGTCGCCGACATCACCGCCGACGGGATCGAGGCGTGGGAAGCCTACACGGCGCACCCGGAGCGCTACGGTCTGCTGCTCACCGACTGCCACATGCCGATCGAGGACGGCTTCCGGCTGACTGCGCGCGTGCGCGCCGCCGAGGCCGGCCGCGCGGCCCGCCTGCCGATCGTGGCGCTCACCGCCAATGCGCTGGCCGGCCAGGCCGAGGCCTGCCTGGCCGCCGGGATGGACGATTTCATCAGCAAGCCGGTCGAGATCGGCGCGCTCGACCAGGCAATCAGGCGTTGGCTGCCGCGCGCCGCCGCGCTGCGTCGGGCGAGCGCGCCGGAGCGTGCCGCGTCGCCGCCCGACCGGCCGCTCGCCGACGCACCGCAGGCGATCGATCTGAAGCGGCTGGCGACCACCCTGGGCGACGACGATCCGGGCGCGCTCAAGGAATTCCTCACCAGCTGCATCGATCAGCTGCCGGCGGCGGTCGAGCGGGTGCGCGCCGCCTTGGCGGCCGAGAACCGCGAGGAGCTGCGCTATGCCGGCCATACGGCGCGCGGCGCGGCGGTCAATCTGGCCGCGATGCAGCTCGCCGCCGTGCTTCAGCGCGTCGAGGACGGCGCGCGCGGGCTCGACTGGGCGCACCTGGGCGAGCTGGTTTCCGAGGCCGTCGCGGCCGCCGAGACGGCGCGGCGCGCCGTCCATGCCATGTAAGCCAACCGGGGGTTCGTGATGGATGCTCTCGCCGCCCGCAGCTACCTGATCGTCGACGACGAGGAGACCAGCCGCCTGCTGGTCAGCCGGTTCCTGCGCCAGGTCGAGCCGGGCCAGCTGCTGCTGGCGACCAACGGGCAGGAGGCGCTCGATCTGCTGGCGGCCAACCCGGTCGACTGCATCGTGACCGACCTGAACATGCGGCCGGTCAACGGGCTGCAGCTCCTCAAGGCGGTGCGCACCGGCGCTTCGGCGGCGCGACGCGACCTGCCCGTGGTGCTGTTCACCGGTCATTCGGACATCGATCTGGTCGGCGTCGCGCTGGCGCTCGACGTGCATGCGTTCGTCGTCAAGCCGGTCGCCCGGCCGGTGCTGCTCGAGCGCATTCGGCGCAGCCTGGCACAACCCGCGCCGACCACGTCGGTCGAAGCCTACCAGGCGATCGAGATTCCGCCGACCCTTGGCGCGGAGCCGCCCGCGCCGCCGCCCCCGGTCGCGCCCGTCGCGCCGTCGCCCGCGGTCGGCCGCAGATGGCCCGAGGTCCTGACCGCGCTCAGCGAGGTGCGCGAGGACCAGGTGCTGAGCCGCGACGTCGTCAACCAGAACGGCCGGCTGCTGATCAATGCCGGCACCAAGCTCACGCGGCGCTTCATCGATCGGCTGACCGATCTGGTCGAGCTCGATTCGAGTCTTGCGGAGGTGTGGATCCGGGTCTGATCGGCGCACTCAGCCGGTCGCGCTCGGCTCGTCCGGCAGTGCGCGCGGCAGACAGATCTCGAAGCTGGTGCCGCGGCCCGGGGCGCTCGTCACCGCGATACGGCCCTTGAGGGTCGCCGTCACGATGGTGTGAACCACGTTGAGGCCCAGCCCGGTACCGCCGGCGCCGCGCTTGGTGGTGAAGAACGGATCGAAGATCTTGGCGAGATGCTCGCGCGGCACGCCCTTGCCGTCGTCGCTGAACGTGATCACGACCTCGTCGGCGTCCGGCACGGGATCGCCCGCGGTCGGCGCGCGGCGGCGCGCGACGATGCTCATCGTGCCGACTTGCCCGGGGTCGAAGGCGTGCATCAGGCTGTTGGTCACGAAATTGGTCAGTACCTGGGCGAGCGCGCCCGGATAGCCCTCGATCCAGAGTTCCTCCGGGCAATCGATCGCGACCCCGTGGTGCGCCGGCTCGAGGCGCGGGCGCAGCGCGGCGATCACCTCCTCGATCAACGGGCGCAGCAGGAACACGCGCCGCCCTCCGGCGGTGCGATCGGCGGCGACCTCGAGGAAGCGCTCGATCAGCTCGGCGGCGCGGCTGAGATTGGCGACCAGCAGATCGGCCATCTCGGCGGCGGTCGCGACGCAGCGCTCGACGTCCGAGCGGCTCACGCCGCCGGCCGCAATCGACCGCGAGAGCGTCGCGGCGCGGTCGGTCAGCAGGCTCGCCGCGGTCAGGGCGACGCCGATCGGCGTGTTGACCTCGTGCGCGATGCCGGCGACCAATCCGCCGAGCGAGGCCAGCTTCTCGGCGCGCACCAGGCTCTCCTGGGCGTCCCTGAGGTCGGCCAGCGCGCGCTCGGCGCGGTCGCGTGCCGCGACGAGGTCGCGCTCGGCGCGGTGGCGTTCGGTGACATCGGTATAGCTCAGCACCCAGCCGCCGCCCGGTACCGCCTGATTGCGGACCTCGATCACTGTGCCATTGCGCCGCTGGCGTTCGTAAATTCCGGGCGTGCCGAGCGCGAACAGGCGGCCGGTCTCGACGGCCTGGCGCAGATAGGCAGGCATGTTTTCGCGATCGTCGCCGAACTCGCCGATCGAAATCAAGTGCGCGAGGATGTCGGATGCGCGCATGCCGGCCTTGAACGTATCGGGCAGCTCGAACAGCTCGAAGACCCGCTGGTTGAAGGCTCGCGCGCGCTCCTCGCCGTCGAGCAGGATCACACCCTGCTGCAGGTTCTCGAGCAGCGATTCGAGTGTCGAGGTCTTGTCGAGCAGCTGGGCGCGCTCGCGCGCGAGTTCGTCCTCCAGCGCCTTGCGCGCCGTGATGTCGTAGGCCCAGACGATGTGCGCGTCCCGGCCCTCGAAATCGATACGGCGCGCCGATACCAGCGCGCGTCGCGTCGCGCCGTCGGCCGCCGGGAGCGCGATCTCGGTCTCCGGCGCCGCGCCGTCGCGCGCGACCTGCTCGACGATCCCGCGATAGTCGTCGGCGTCGCCGAAAAACCGGCGGGCGTCGTACCCCGGCAGCGCGGCGGCGTCGATTCCTCGCATCTCGAGCAGCCTCGGATTGCAGAACAGGAATGCGCCGTCCGCGCTCACGATCGCGATGCCCGCTGGGCTCGCCTCGAGGATGGTGCGCAGCTGGCCCTCGTGCTCGCGCAGCGCCGTCTCGGCGAGCTTGATGTCGGTGACGTCGCCCGACCATACGAACAGCGCGGGGCCGCTGGCGAGCTGCAGCGGGATCGCCGACAACTGCTCCCACAGCGGCGTGCCGTCGCGTCGTTTAAGCAGTACCTCGAAGTCGAGCACGCGACCGTTGCGGCGGACCAGCTCGTAGAAGCGCTCGCGTTGACTGGGGTCTTGGTAGGTGTCGATGGCGCTGCGCGCGGCGTACTCCTCGCGGGACACGCGCATGATGCGGTGCGCCTGCGGGTTGCTGTAGGCGATCGTGCCGTCGGGCCGGCTGATCACGATGGCCATCGGGCTCGCCTCGATCAGCGACCAGTGCCCGCGCTGGTCGAGATTGAGGCCCATCTCGTCGACGCGCCGCATGACCCGGTCCATGTCGTGCGTCATGGCGGCGTCAGGCTCCCGTGCCGCCTTCCCGAGCATCCGGCAGGACGCGCGGGAAGCGGATCTCGAACCGCGTGCCGAGGCCGGGCGCGCTGATCACGTCGATACGGCCCCCGAGCGTCGCGGTGACGATGTCTTGCACGACGTTGAGGCCGAGACCGGCGCCGCCGGCCTCGCGGCGCGTCGTGAAGAACGGATCGAAGATGCGTGCCTGGTGCTCCACGGGGATGCCCTTGCCGTCGTCGCTGAAGGTCACCACGACATCGTCCCTCGTGTCGTCGGCGACGCTGCGGGCCGCGATCCGGATGGTGCCGGTGCACCCCGGGTCGAAGGCGTGGACCAGACTGTTGACCGCGAGATTGGTCAGCACCTGCGACAGCGCACCCGGATAGCCGTCGAGCGCGAGGTCGTCCGGGCAATCGACGACGACGGCGTGGCGCGCCGGCTCGAGACGTGGCCGCAGGCTCAGCAACACCTCCTCGATGAACGGGCGCAGCTTGAAGGCGCGCCTGTCGCCGCTGGTGCGGTCGACCGCGACCTGCTTGAAGCTCTGGATCAGCTCGGCGGCGCGCGTAATGTTGGCGACCAGCTGTTGCGCCATTTCGGCCGCGACCGCGGTGTAGCGGACGATATCCGAGCGGCGCGCACGGCCGCCGGCGACCAGCGCCGACATCGCCGCCGTGCGGTCGGCCAGCAGGGTCGCCGCGGTCAGCGCGACGCCGATCGGCGTGCTGGTGTCGTGCGCGATGCCGGCGACCAACCCGCCGAGCGAAGCGAGCCTTTCCGAGCGCACGAGGTTGTCCTGGGCGTCCTGGAGCTCGGCCAGCGCGCGCTCGGCGCTGTCGCGCGCGGCGACGATCTCCTGGGCAGCGCGGTGACGCTCGGTGATATCGCTGTAGCTGCGCACCCAGCCGCCCCGCGTGGTGGGGTTGCTGCGAATCTCGAGCACCAGACCGTTGGGCCGCGTGCGCTCGTAGACCGTGGATCCGTCCGCTTCCGACCGATAGCGCCGGAAGTCTTCGATACGCCACGACGTCCCGATTCCGTCCTGGTCGGTGCCGAATTCGCCGATCGATTCCTGATACGCGCGGAGGCTATGCAGCGACAGGCCTTCCAGCGGCACAGGCAAGGCGAGCAGCTCGTGGACGCGGCTGTTGTAGGCGACCACGCGGTCGTCCTGATCGAACTGGATCACGCCCTGCTGCAGATTCTCGAGCAGGGTTTCCAGTGTGTTGGTCTTCTCGAGTAGCAGGGCGCGCTCGTGCGCCAGCTCGCCCTCGAGGCGCTTGCGCTCGGTGATGTCGCTCGCCCACACGAACAACAGCGGCCCCTGGCTGGTCTGCAGGGTGTGGGTCGAGATCAGCGCCCATACCGGCGTGCCGTCTCCGCGCAACAGCTCGAGCTCGTAGTTCAACAGGCGGCCGTCGCGCCTGACCGTCTCGTAGACGCGGTCGCGCTCGGCCGGATCCCGATAGAAATCGATGATGTTGCTCCCGTCGTAGGTTTCGCGGGACACGCCGAGCATCCGGTGCGCGCTCGGGTTGCTGTAGGCGATCGAGCCGTCGGGCCGCGTGATCACGATCGAGAGCGGGCTGCCCTCGAGCAGCGTCCAATGGGCGCGCCGATCGAGATCCAGGCCGTTCGCCGCGACCCGGCGCAGCAGCGCCTCGATCTCGGCGGCGGCGTCGAGCGCCGGCAGGGACTCGTCGGGCGCGCCGGTCTCCATCACGGCCTCGCGGCGTCGCCTGCCGGGTGCGTGTCCGGCAGGACGCGCGGAAAGCGAATCTCGAAGCACGTGCCCTCGCCCGGCCGGCTCGCCACGGCGATCTGGCCCTTGAGCACGGTCGTGACGATGTCGTGCACGATGTTGAGGCCGAGCCCGGTGCCGCCGGCGCCCCGCCGGGTGGTGAAGAACGGGTCGAAGATCCGGGGCTGAAGCCCTTCCGGGATGCCCTTGCCGTCGTCGCTGAACGCCAGCACGACCTCGTCGGCGTCGCGGTTGCCTGACGTGGCGCGCGCCGTGATCTCGATCCTACCGGTCTGCCCCGCATCGAAGGCGTGCATCAGGCTGTTGATCACGAAGTTGATCAGCACCTGGGACAGCGCGCCGGGATAGCCGTTGAGCACGAGATCGTCGGGACAGTTGATGGTCACGGCGTGGCGCGCCGGCCGGAGCCGCGGCTGCAGGCTGAGCACGACCTCCTCGATGAAGGGGCGCAGCTGGAAGACGCGTCGCCCGCCGCCGCTGCGGTCGACCGCGACCTGCTTGAACCGCTGGATCATCTCGGCGGCGCGCGTGATGTTGGCGACCAGCTGCTTGACCATCTCGGTGGCGACGCCGGTGTAGCGCTCGGCGTCCGAGCGCCGCACCTTGCCCTGGGCGACCAGCTCGGCCATGGCGGCGGTGCGATCGGCGAGCAGGGTCGCCGCGGTCAGCGCGACGCCGATCGGCGTGCTGACCTCGTGCGCGATGCCGGCGACCAGTCCGCCTAGCGAAGCGAGCTTCTCCGCGCGCAGCAGGTTGGCCTGGGCGGCCTCCAGATCGGCCAGCGCGCGCTCGGCGCGGTCGCGCGCGGCGACGATCTCCTGGGACGCGCGGTGGCGCTCGGTGATGTCGGTATAGGCCTGGACCCAGCCGCCCCCGGGAATCGGCTTGCTGCGGACCTCGAGCGCCGTGCCGTTGGGCCGCACCCGCTCGTAGGTCCAGGCCGTCTCGAGCCATGGCCGGTAGTCGTCGTCGCTCGCCGCGCGCAACCCGGCCGGCAGCCGGTTCTGGGCATGCTCGAACTCGCCGATCGACCGCAGATGGCGGCGGATCTCTCCGAACGACATGCCGCGCAGCGCGTCGGGCAGATCAAGCAGTGCGCGGACCCGGCTGTTGTGGGCGACGACGCGTCCCTGGCCGTCGAACAGGATCACGCCCTGCGGCAGATTCTCGAGCAGGGATTCGAGCGTATCGGTCTTCTCGAGCAGGCGCGCACGCTCGCGCGCGAGCTCGTCCTCGAGCAGCTTGCGATCGGTGATGTCGGTGCCCCACGCGAACATCATCGATCCGCGGGGCGTCGACAGCGTGCTGGTCGATACCCGAGACCACAGCGGCAGGCCGTTCTTGCGGCGCAAGCGATGCTCGTAGTCGACCAGACGGCCGTCGCGCTTGAGCGTGTCCCAAAGACGGGTGCGGTCGGCCGGATCGTAGTAGGCCTCCGCGATGTTGCGCGTCTCGTACTCCTCGCGTGTCATGCCGTGGAGCTGGTGTGCCCGCGGGTTGCTGTAGGCGACGAAACCGTCGGCCCGGCTGACCACGACGGCGACCGGGCTGGCCTCGATCAGCGACCAGTGGGCGCGCTCGTCGAGGTCGAGACCGCTCGCGGCGACCCGGCGGAGGACCTCGTCGGCGTCGACACCCGCGATGTGCGCCGCCGGACCGTCTGTGCGCTCGTCACCGCTCATCGGGCCCTCACGACCGCGCCGCCGCATCGCCGCCCGGCGGTCGCGGGTCGGGCACGCTGCGGGGAAAGCGGATCTCGAAGCGAGTGCCGGCGCCCGGCCGGCTCGTCATTGCGATGCGGCCCTTGAGGGTGGCGGTGACGATGTCGCGCACGACGCCGAGGCCGAGCCCGGGGGCGCCGGTCCCGCGCCGGGTGGTGAAGAACGGCTCGAAGACGCGGCCGTGGTGTTCCTCCGGAATGCCCTTGCCGTCGTCGTCGAAGCTCAGCACGACGTCGTCGTCGGCGTCCGAGGCGGTCCGGGCGGCGGTGATCCGGATGGTGCCGGCCCGGTCGGCGTCGAAGCCGTGGATCAGGCTGTTGAGCGCGAGGTTGGTCAGCACCTGGGACAGGGCGCCGGGGTAGGAGTTGAGCTCGAGGTCATCGGGACACTCGACGACGATGGCGTGGCCGGCCGGCTTGAGGCGCGGCTCCAGGCTCAAGGCAACCTCCTCGATGAAGCGCCGCAGCCTGAAGACCCGCCGGCCGCCGCTCGTACGATCGACCGCGACCTGCTTGAAGCTCTGGACCAGCTCGGCGGCGCGCGTGATGTCGGCGACCAGTTCGACGGCGGCCGCGCTCGTTTCGACGGCGAAGCGCTCGGCGTCGGAGCGGCGCGCGCCGCCGTGCGCCATCAGCTCCGCCATCGCCGTCGTGCGGTCGCGCAGCCGGCCCGCCGCGCTGCGCGCGGCCTCGACCGGCGCGCGGATTTCCTGCGCGATGCCTGCGACCAGCGCGCCGAGCGATGCCAGCTTCTCGGATTGTACGAGGCTGTCCTGGGCGGCCCGCAGGTCGCTCAGCGCGCGCTCGGCGCGGTCGCGCGCGATGCGGATCTGCTCGGCCGCCTGATGGCGCGCCGTGACGTCGGTATAGGTCTGCGCCCAGCCACGCCGTCCCGGCATCGGGTTGCTGCGCACCTCGATCATCGTGCCGTTGGCGCGCCGGCGTTCGAAGGTCATCGGCGCGTCGAGCCAGGGCTGCTGCTTGGCATAGTTCTCCTCGCGCAGGAAAGCCGGCATCGCCTGCTGCTCGGGTCCGAAGTCGCCGCGCGCCGCCAGGTAGTCGCGGATCATGCGGCCGGTCGCGCCGTCGAGCAGCGCCGGCGGCATGCCGAGCAGCGCGCAGACCTGGTGGTTATAGGCGCCGACGCGGCCCTCGGCGTCGAACAGAATCGCGCCCTGGTCGAGGCTTTCGAGCAGGGTCTCGAGCAAGCCGGTCTTCTCGACCAGCTCGGCGCGCTCGCGCGCCAGCGCGTCCTCGAGCCGCTGGCGCGGCGTGATGTCGTAGACCCACACGATGTGGGCGTCGTGCCCCTCGAAGGGAAACCGCCGGGCAGACGTCAGTTCGCGCCGCCGCGTGCCGTCGGCGCCGATCGTCGCCACCGCCGTCTCGGGGGCCGCACCGTCGCGATAGACCTGCTCGACGATACGTTCATAGTGCGCGGGGTCGACGAAGAAGTCGCGGGCGTTGTAGCGGTCGATCGCGCGGGCGTCGATCGCGCGCAGCTCCCGGAAGCGGGCGTTGCAGAACAGCAGCCCGCCCTCGGCGCTCACGACCGCGATGCCGACCGGGCTCGATTCCAGGATCGCGTTGAGCCGCGCCTCGCTGGCGCGCAAGGCCGCCTCGGTTCGCTTGCGCGCGGTCACTTCGGTCGCCCAGACGAAGACGACGCGGCCGCCCGGCGTGTCGAACGGCGTGGCCGACAGCATCACCCAGATGACGCTGCCGTTGCTGTGCTTGAGCTGGAGCTCGAAGTTGTGTGCTCGGCCGTCGCGCGCCATCAGCTCGTAGAGCCGATCGCGCTGCGCCGGGTCGACGTAGGAATGCGCGATGTTGTGGCGGTCGTATTGCTCGCGCGTCAGGCCGATCATCGCGTGCGCGCTCGGGTTGCTGTAGGCGACCGAGCCGTCGCGCTGGGTGACCAGGATGGCCATCGGGCTGGCCTCGATCAGCGACCACAGCTCGCGCTCGCTGAGATCCAGACCGGCGGCGGCGTTGCGCCGAAGAATCGCGTCGATGTCGGCCACGGCTCGAGTTTAGCAGAAATTATCCCGATGCCGGCGGGCGCGGGGCCGGCAGCCGAGATGTGAATGATCGATGGATCAATATGATCAGCAGGCCTCAGGCATCCTCATCATCGTCGGCGTCGATCACGCGGCGCGCGACCGCGCCGCTGAAGCCGGCGCGCGCCATCACGCCGAGGTCGCGCAGCCGGTGGGCCGCGCGGTCGGCGGCGCGGAATGGACCGAGCCGGCGCCGGCGCGCCAGGGCCCGGGCGGCGGCCAGCTCAACGTCGCCGGTGTCGCTCGCGAGCGCGCCGAGCGCCGCGCCGATCTGGTCGGTCGGAACGCCCTGGGCGGCCAGGCGGGCGCGGATCGCGCGGGTCGAGGCGCCCCGCCGGTGCAGGCTTTGCGCGCGCGCCGCCGCGAAGCCGGCATCATCGAGCAGGCGCGCCGCCGCCAGCCGGGCCAGCACGCGCTCGATCAGCCGCATGCCGTCGGCGCGCTCGGCCAGTCCGGCGCGCGCG